>ENA-ORSA01000032-ORSA01000032.1-human-gut-metagenome-genome-assembly--contig:-NODE-32-length-150620-cov-8.352167_pt1 | contig 150620 bp, 100 predicted proteins | sample MGYA00242179_ERZ509142 | MGnify/ENA primary metagenome ERZ509142 (study PRJEB26280, sample SAMEA2338659) | human gut metagenome | biome: human gut; feature: human-associated habitat; material: faeces... | reverse complement strand
TCGGCCTGTGCCATTTGCGCCACGGCCCAGGAGCCGGCTTCAGTGTTCATAACGGCGGGGCAGTCGAACGCCGACGGCCGCGAGTATGTCAACAAGTTGCCATATTACCTCAAGGGAGGGTACAAATACCTTAGATACACCAACGTCACGTCGTCGGGCGACGGTACGTTCCACGAGTTCAAGTTCGACAAGCGGTTTGCTTTCTGCGACATTACCAACTACTTCATCGAGCAGTCTTTGCAGACAGAATTCTACGCAATAAAGTGCGCTTACGGCGGAACGGCCATCGACACGGCTGCCACTTACAGCCATTTGCCCGTTTGGTGCGCCGACGAAGGGTGGATAGGGCGCAACAATGCCTACAGAGGCGACATCAACAAGGGCAAGTCGCTCACCAAGTCGCTTACCGAAGGCTTTGCCGCCTGCGCCGACGTCACGCTGTCGAAGTTGCCCCAGGGCTATGACGTGAAGGCCATCATGTGGCACCAGGGAGAAAGCGACCGCAATCAGGCCGGCCACTATTACAAGAACTTCAAGGACATGATAAACTACATGAGGGCGGCGGTGTACGCCAAGACCGGGCGTGAGAAAGACAAGACGCTGCCGTTCATCTTCGGCACCGTGCCGCATGCCAGCAAGCAGTACAGCCGCGGCGTCGAGGAGGCACAGCTGCGGGTGGCTGCCGAGTTGCCCAATGTCTACTGCATCGACATGAGCGACGCTGGGCTGAGGTCGGACGCCCTGCACTTCGACTCGGCCTGGACCGAGTATCTGGGCAAGCAGATGTACAACAAGCTCGTAGAGCTGAGGCTTGTCGACGGCGACATGGTTGAGGCCGAGAAACCCCACAAGCCGGGTGCAAGCGACACGCTGCAGGTAGAGGCCGAGCGCCGCTGGGACTTCACCGAGGCGTGGGCTCCCGAGGCCGAAGAGAGGCTCAAGGCCGACAAGGCGTGGCCCATGTTCCAGAAGCTGGGCTACCGCTATTCGTCGGCAATGCCCGAAAACCGTGAACTGGCGGCCTCAGACGGCTACGTGTTTCCGGCCACCAAGGGGCTGTTCTTTAAGTGCAGCACGGGCAACCGCATCATTGTCAACCCCGGAAACCACATCTGTCTTTACGGCGACAACCTGTACCTGACAGTGCCTAAGGTAAGTCCGGGGCAGACGGTGACCATCGTCACCGAGTCGGCCAAGGGCGAACGGGGCATCACCACCGACAATGCCGACTTGGTGGAGCTGGTCCGCGGTGGCGGCAAGGCCACGGGAAAGGTGGTCAACGAGTGGCGCGTGAAGGAGTCGCTGACAGGGCCTGTCGACCTCGTTTTCCACTCAGACGGAGGCGCAATCTATGTCTACAGCATACAGGTGGCTTCACCCTACGTCCAGATATTGGTTGGGGCCGACGGCAAGGTGACCTTCAGCAGCGACAAGGCATGCGACGTCAGGCCTTGTGCCGGCATGATAAAGGCATACGTGGCCACCGACTATGACGCCTCGTCCGACGTGCTGACGCTGCAGCAGGTGGACACAATCCCGGCAAATACGGGCGTTGTGGTGATTGGCGAGGAGTGTCTCGTGGGGGCGCCGCAGGTGAAGTCGGCCTCGGCCGTTGCCCGCAACCTGCTTGTTCCAGTGGTTGGTGAGTCCGCTGTAGGCCCCACCGAGACTGTTGGGGGCGTTGATTGTTGCAACTATGTGCTTCAGTCTGTCGGCGGTTCGGTAGACTTCCACAAGCTCAAAGCGCCCATCCTGTTGTCGGGTCAGGCCTACTTGCGGCTGCCGGCAACCGAGGCTGCAGGTGCCGAGGTGGTCAGGCCGGTGGTAGACACGGGCTCGGGCATCGGGCTGGTCAGTGCCGGCGGCATGGCCCGCGGGATGTGGTACACCATCGACGGAGTGGCGGTGGAGCGCCCGTCGCGGGGGCTCTATGTGTGCGACGGGCGCAAGTATCTGTTCAAATAGGCCCCCCGCGCGCTCCTGCATTATATATTATAAAAGTTTACATCATGCTTGATGCCAGTAATAAAGAGCCATTCGGACGTTCAAAACGGCCTCTTTTGCATTGCAGCAAGGCCCGTTTCGGAAAGCGAAACGGGCCTTGCTGCATGTTGATATGTGTGGTTCTGGAATGTCTTGGCTGTCAGATGGTTACACGGTAGGGCCGGAAACCGGGCCCTGGATGAAATATCTTGACATGCGATGGCCTGCAGGCCGCGGCCTTGTGGCGTGAGTGGCAGGTGGCCACGGGGCTGTGTGGGCTATGCCGCGGGGGTGGGGCGGCGCAGCGCCAGCGCCGGCCTTGCGGCGTCATGGCTTGCCCTTGCCATACTGCTTCGGGCTCACCCCGTACTTGGCCTTGAAGCATTTGTTGAAGTACGAAGCGTCTATTATGCCCACCTTGTAGCTTACTTCGGTCACGTTGAGCCGCCCCTCGAGCAGCAGTTCGGCGGCAAGCTCCATGCGCTTGTTCAGCAAATACTTGTTGGGAGATACGCCGGTGAGCTCTTTCACCTTCTTGAAGAACTTTGAGCGGCCTATGTACAGCATCTCGGCAAGGGCCGTCACGGTGAAGTCGGGCGCGCTGATGTTCTGCAGAATCAGTGCATCCATCCTGTCGATAAACTTCTTGTCGGCAGGCGACATGATAAGCCTGATTTCGTCTGCCTGGGCGACAGGCGTGTCGCAATGGCCGTTGTCTTGCGTCGCCCGCCTTTTGGCCTTCTGCGCATTCTTTATCAGTTGGGCCGCGCGGCCGGTGAGGAGGCGGAAGTTGCAGGGCTTCACCATGTAGTCGTCGGCCCCGGCGTTGTAGCTCTTCAGCTTGTGGGCGTCGTCGTCGAGGGCCGTAAGCATGATCACGGGGATGTCGGCCGTCTCGATGTTTGTCTTCAGATGCTTCACAATGTCGTATCCGCTGATGTCGGGCAGCATCACGTCGCAGATTACAAGTGCCGGTTTGCGTGCCGCCACCCCGTCGAGCCCGGCCTCGCCGGTGGCGTAGCTGTCGATGTGGAAGTAAACGCCCATTTCGCTTTCCGTCTGCTGTCGCATGTCGGGGTCGTCTTCGATGACGGCAATGGTCACATCGTTGAACGCCTTGGGCACCAGTTCCTTGATAATCTGCTCACATTTGTCGTTCTTCTTCTCCGTGCCCGTTGTGGTGGTGTCGATGGCCTTGCGCCTGTCGCCGTCGGTGTAGGCGTCGCCGGTGGCAGGCAGGCTGATGGTGAACACCGAGCCCCCGCCGTTGGCCCCCGGGCTGTATGTCAGCGTGCCTTTGTGCAGCAGGGCCATCTGGTAGGCGTTGTACAGGCCTATGCCCATGCCCCCCTGCGACGCGTAGCCTCCCATGAACGGCTTGAACATGAGCTGCCTGCGCTCGGCGGATATGCCCGGGCCGCTGTCTTCGACCACTATCTCGAGGCTGTTGTCGGCCAGCCTCACCGAAAGGGATATGGCACCCCGCTCGGGCGTATACTTCACGGCGTTGCTCAGCAGGTTGTATACCATGGCCTCGACCATCTGCCTGTCGAACTCCATCTCGTGGCTCTTGGCAAACGGAGTGAACGTTATTTGCTGCCGCTTCTGGTGGGCCAGGCTCCAGAAGTCTTGGTAAATGTCTCTCACAAAGGCAATGATGTCGGCCCGTTCAACGCTAAGCCGCATGTTGCCGGTGTTTACCTTGCGGAATTCCATGAGCTGGTTTACCAGCTTCAGCAACCGTTTTGTGCCCCGGCGGGCCGTTTGCAGCGCCGCCTTCGAGGGCGGTCGGTCGCTGTGGTCGGCCAGCTTGTCGACCGCTCCCTGTATTATGGCGAGCGGAGTGCGGAACTCGTGGGTGACGTTGGTAAAGAAGTTGAGCCTGAACTCGGCCATCTGTTTTTCCAGTTTCATCCGTTGGTGCAGCCGCAGCTTCTCTCTCGCGTTGTTGTAGACGTAGAGCCCGAAGGCCGCGGCCACCATGAGGTAAATCACCCATGCCCACCATGTGTTGTACCACGGCTGGTGCACCACGATGGCCAGCTGCGTCTCTTCGCTCCACACGTTGTCGCTCAGCGACCGGAGGTGGAAGATGTATGTTCCCGGGGGCAGGTTGGTGTATTCCACGTGGTTGACGCTTGTCATCTGCCGCCATCCCTTGTCGGCGCCCTCGAGGTAGAACTGGTAGAGCGACGACTCGATGTTTGAATACTCAAAGTTTGAGAACGACAGCTTGACGGTGTTCTCGTTGTGCCTGAGCGACACCCTGTCGACGTGGCCCGGAGCCCGCTCAAACCTGCCGCTGTCACTTGCCGACACGCCGTTTATCTCGATGTCGGTGATGTAGACGTGGGTGCTGTCGGCCCGGTTCGCCTTGGTGGCAAGCCGCGGGCTGACTATGGTAAGCCCGTATTGAGTGCCGAAGAGCAGCCGTCCGTCGCCCATGAGCATGGCGCTGCCCTCAGAGTAGATGTTGCGCTGCGGCATCTTGCCAAACTGAAAGGTCTTTACCTTCATGTCATGGTCGTATATCAGCGACAGGCCGCTTTCGGTTGCAACCCATATATTGCCGTCGTTGTCTTCCAGTATAGAGCAAATGCTGTTGTTGGCCAAGCCTTCCCTGTCGGTAAGAATCTTGAGGTCGAAGCAGGCCGGGCCCTTGCCGAATGTGCATCTCACCACGCCGCAGCCCTTGCCGCCTGCCCACAGGTGGCCGTCGGAGGTGTATTCCAGGCATCTGACCTCGTCGAACGGGAAACTGCCGTCTTTTGTGTTGAAGCACTTGAAGTCGTCGTTGGTCAGGTCTTTCTTGTTGGTGTCGGCCACATACAGGCCGTTGTTCGAGGCCACCCATATCCTTCCCATGGCGTCGATTTCAATCTGGTGGAGCCTGCTCTCGTTGGTGCTGCGGTCGAGCAGGCGCCTGAACGACAGACGCCCGCCGTTGTCTGTCTGCGCCATGAGCAGTCCGTCTTCATACGTTGCTATCCATACGCGCCCATGCTTGTCTTCCTTCAAGTCGTAAAGGTCGTTGCTCGGGCAGTGCATCCGCCTGTCGCCCTTGTTGTAGCCGGTGCCGTCCACGTAGAGCCCGTCGCCCCGTGTGGCCATCCATTCCCTGCCCCTGCTGTCTGTGATGTACGAGTATGCGCAGGCCTTTGTCTCGTAGAGCAGCGTGGCTTGCCCCCTTCCGGCGTCGAGGGCGTATATCTTGTTGTCGCGCGTGCTGAATATGGTCTTGCCGTCGCTGCGCTTCGCAATCATCTTCACGTTGTTGGCCCAGTCGCCTTTGTGCCCCTTCGCCGGCAGCACGAAGTCGGCTATCGACTGGTCGGCCACCGATATGCAAGCCACTCCCATCATGTCTTGCGCCACCCACAGCGTTCCGTCTCGGTCGATGAACATCGTCGTGAGGAAGTTGCTGTCTATAACGGGTTGCGGGTCGTTGGCCGAGTAATGCCGCAACGCGCCGCTCCGGTGGTCGTAGACGAAGAGCCCGTTGCCGAATGTGGCGATGTAGAAAAGCCCGTGGGGGCCGCGCCTCACCGTGTAGCGGCGCATGCGGTCGGTTGTGAACTTCACGTCGGGCAGCAGCTTGAGCGTCTTTACCTCGCCCTCGGGGGTGAACACCCATAGCGTTCCGCTGCTGTTCGACTCAAAGTGGTAGCCGTCTGCCGTGTCGAGGAGCAGTCCGTTGGGCACCTGTACGCCGTCGGGCTTGGTGGTGACGCCCGTGTTCAGGTCGACCTGGTAAGTGTCTTTGCAGAACAGCATCCATCGCCCTCTCCACACGAAGTTGCTCTTTATGGCGTTGACATTGCCCACGGCAGATGGTATCTTGAAGCTTTTCGCCTTCTTGCCGTCGGGCGAATATATCTCGACGGTGTTGCTTTCGGTTAGGCAAACAATGTCGCCACGGTATGTGTTGGCTTCCTTGTAGCGCTGCCCTTTGGCTATCGTCGTGAGCCGGCCTTGCCTGTCTATGCGCAGCAGTCCGTTGTCGGTGGCTGCCCATACGTTTCCTTTGCCGTCGGCAACCATGCGTGGTATGTGGCTCCCGGGCAGCCTGCCGTTCTGCACGGTGTAGTCGGTGCACTTGAAATTGCCGCCCTGGCAGCTCACGTGGCGTATGCCCGAGCGGTCGTCATACATCCAAAGGTCGCTCCCGTTTTTTATGAATCGCCGGTAGGTGCGGTTCTCGTCGCCCCGCCGGGTGTAGTCTACGAATCGTCCGGCGGTCAGGTCGTAGCACGCGAAAGTGAGCGTAGCGGTGTGAATCCATAGCAGCCTGTTGCTTGAGTCGCAGTGTATGTTGCCTATGTTGGCGTCGATGTTGCGGTTCTTGTCGCTGCTGAGCGACAGATAGTTGACAAACGAGTAGCCGTCGTAACGGCACAGCCCGTAGGCCGCCCCCATCCATATGAAGCCGTCGTTGTCTTGCGCCATGTCGTAGACGGTGTTGCTCGAGAGCCCGTTTGCGGTTGATATCCTCTTGCCGGTGAGCACCATCTGGTCGATGGACACTGCCCGGCAGACTATTGCAGAGATGGCGAATATGGTTAGTAAGAACGTCTTTTTAAGCATTGTTTCTGATTTGTTGGCAAACAACAGTATTGGTAGTCGCCCGTGCCGGAGCTGTCGCTGCCCTGCGGCATGCGGGCTTTCTTTATTTGCAAAGGTACGAAAAAAAACAAGATAAGGGCCGTGAAATATATAAAATAGGCCTGTTGGCGCCTAAAAAAGCCACCCCGCCCCATACCTCGGCCGCCTTTGTGCCGGGGCCATGGGCCTGGCGGCAACAGTGAGGAGGCATAATGGTATGAGGCAGGGTGGACATGTGCCGGTGCGGCCTGCGGCCTTGCCGGCCCGGTCAGTTGCACGTCATGACGGCCTATTTCAGGAAGTCTGTCACCGACTTGTCGGGGCCAAGGTAGAACCCTGTGTGCGGAGGCTGGTTGTAGCCCACGTTCTCTGTGGCCACGCCTATGCGGTAAGGGATGTCTTCCATCAGGCAGTTTATGCGGTAGTCGGTGGGGATGGGGCTGACATACAGGCGCAGTTCGCCGCTGTCGGTGGTGCGCACGAGCACCTCTTCGCGCCAGTCGCCCACGATGTCGGCGCTCAGGCATGGGTTCGACTTCGTGCCGTTGTTGAACGTGCAGCCCTCAAACTCTTTGATGAGTTTCATCCCGCCGGTTTCCCATTCATACTTTGAGACACGGTTGTGGTCGAGCATCTCGCGCAGCAAATCGCCGTCCCACCACACGGCAAAGTTGGTTGGCAGCCGCATTCCGCGCAGGAACAGGGCCGTGTCGTCTTCTTCCGACTTGGCCTTGTCGGCCTTCTCCTCTTCGCTTGTGCGCTTGGGCGTTACCAGTTCTCCCTTTATGTTGCGTATGCCGTGGCTGTCTGAGCTCCACATTTCGAGCCCCGGGTTTGTCGGGTCTATGTCTGCTGCCATGCAGCGGCCCACGTCTTCTCGGCTTTTAATCTGGAAAATCACCTTCCCCGTGGCCGCGTCGCGCAGGTCGGAGCCGTCGCGCCGGTTTTCGTGGCAGTCCCACAGCTGCAGCCTGTCGGTGGTAGGGTCGAACGCCGTCAGGTGCATTGCGTCGCCATGGCCCATGCCCGTGGTGTACAGGCCTGTGCCGTCGTTGTCGACGGCCATCGAACCGTATATTATCTCGTCGCATCCGTCGCCGTCGACATCGGCCACCCGCACGTTGTGGTTGCCCTGGCCGGCGTAGTCTTTCCACCTGCTGTCGTTGGTGTCAAACGTCCATCGGTTTGTCAGTTTCCTGCCGTCCCAGTCCCATGCGGCTATCACCGTGCGCCCGTAGTAGCCGCGGCAGAAGGCCGCGCTGGCCCGTTTGCCGTCGAAGTAGCCCATGGTGGCGAGGTAACGCTCCGAGCGGTTGCCCCTGTCGTCGCCCCAGTCGCTCACGTTTCCGCGCTCGGGTATGTACGGTTGTGAGTCCATCGCTTCGCCCGTCAGGCCGTTGAACACCGTTATGTACTCCGGTCCCGACAGTATCCTGCCTGCTTTCCACTCATTGTAGCCCGGGTTTCGGCGTTGCCGTGGCTGCCGCCTTCCCCGCGGTCCGCGTTGCGCCCGTTGCGGGCGCCGTCCGTCGCGGTGCATCTGTTCCCACTCCTTGCGGCGCTGCTCCATCTCGACCTGCTCCTTCTTGGCAGCCTCGCGGTTCTTGTCGAAGTTGGCCATGGCCTTGCCAATCTCCTCGCGCCAGTCGGCCTTGGCGTCGCCAATGGCGTTGCCCTTGCCGTCGATGGTGCCGTCGGCGGTCTTGACCATCAGCTCGGCGCGGCCGTCGCCGTCGAAGTCGTAGACAACGAATGGCACGTAATGTGCCCCGCTCCGTATGTTCTTGCCCATGTCTATGCGCCACAGCCGCGTGCCGTCGAGGCGGTAGCAGTCGAACAGAGTGTTGCCCGTGAAGCCCGAGTGGGCGTTGTCGTGCTCGTTTGACGGGCTCCATTTCAGTATTATCTCATACTGTCCGTCGCCGTCAACGTCGCCCACGCTTGCGTCGTTGGCCGAGTAAGTATATTCGCGCCCGTCGGGCGATATGCCCCCTTCGGGCTTCTGGAGCTTTATCGGCAAGTAGCCTTCGGGCGCGCCGGCCGCCAGCGTGTAAGTGCCGTTTTTCCCCCCGCCTCGTATCTCGTATGTTGCGTCGGTGGCCAGCGGACTGTCGTCGACATAGAATGTGCCGCCCGTGGTCAGCGGTTGCCGGTTCAGTTTCACCCCGTTGCGGTAAATGTCGAACGGTTCGCCCTTCTTGTCGGTGTACAGCGTCCGCCAGCTCACTATGACGTGGCCTGCGTCTTGCCTCACGGCCACGACGCCCCTGTTCAGTTGTTCCCGTTGTATGTTGGCCATGTCGTAGCGTGGCTGTGCGCATGCTGTGGAACAGAGCACAGCTGCCGTCACCATTGAAAAGAGGTGTTTCATCTTTTTGACTTGTTTGGTTTTTAATCGTTGGTTGTTACTATTGTCATGGGTATGACGTTCGTCGGGATGAATGGTTTAATTGAAAAGAAAATTCAGTGGGTTTTTCTTTCCGCGGCTGTTGTATGCCTGTTGTCGCCGTTGCGCGTGGCCATGGCCGTATGCACAGGTGGCGGTTGGTGTCTGTGCGGTGTTGCGTGACAATTCGTCGGCGCTGCTTTTTGTTTTCGGTTGAGGTGAGCGACGCCTCCGCCGTGGCCTTGTTTTTTTTGAAATCAAGACAAACGGAAATGCCCTGAAAATCGTTTGGGGGCTTAGTGTTCCATGGATTTTCGGCAGAGGCGCGCTTGCCGGTTGTGACATTTGTCGCGTGGCGTGGTCGGAACTACCGCAGATGGCATTGCTGTACGGGCTTGTTTTCGCGGTCTTGCGTGCCGTATTGCATTGCCAGATGGGCCATGTTGCATTGCCAAACGGGCCGTTTTGGGGCGCTGTTTGGCGCATTATGCCGGCCGGAATGGCTCATGGCGTGGCAAGGCGGTGGCTTTCAGGGAGTTGCGTGTTGGTTGTGTTTTTCGCGTTTTTCAGCCCGATGGCCGGTTCGGGTCTGGCCGTGAAGGTTTCGGCCGATATGTTTCGGCAGGCATGCATGCCCGGCGCGGCATGGCGTGCCGTGGTCGGGTGCATGTCTGTCGTGGTGTCTTTCGGTTGCCCGGGGGCGTCGGCGGCGCGTTGTTGCGGCCAGCCCCGCCTTGTGGCCAGCCTGTGGCTGCGGTGGCATGCGCTATTTGGTGTTGTACAGTGCCTTGCCCAGCCCGGCCAGGTTTTCCTCGCCCGGCAGTCCGGGGTATTGCGCTTTCATGGCTTCTACGAATGCTTCGGGCGTAGGCGACGACGCCAGTGCCTCTTTCATCTTGCCGAGATACGCAATCTTGAACTCTACCGCCTCTTTGCCGCTTGCGCCCCCATGGCCGCCAATGAACAGCGTGGCGCCCGACTGCAGCGACTTCCTGGCCTCGGCAATCTCGGCGTCGATGGCCTTGGCCGACGCTATATGCAGATGTGAGGCGTGGGCCCTGGCCGGTGCCCAGTGGGTGAAGTACACCTTGCCGCCTATGGTTATGCTCGCTGCGGGGAAGTCGGTCGATGCCCCGCGGTCAAAGTGGAACGCCGTGCCGGCTATGGTTCGCGTCGTGCCGAAGGCCACCTCGGCCACGCTGCCCGTGGGCAGGCTCGCCATGGCCTCGCCGAAGGTGCCGGCAAAGCCCTTCATCATGCCACCGTATACAGGGCCCTTTGTAAACGAGCCCATGCCCTCGGCCATGAGCACCGGATGGTCGGCGGTGCTGCCAACGTGGTAGTCGGCAATCCTCGCGGCCACCGGCTTGCCCATCTTTTCGACGTAGGCGTCAAACTCGGCGGCGTTGTCCTTGAAGAGCGGTTGCTCCATTGTGACAACCGAGTCGTTGCCCTCGACAATGAAACTGGCGTCGTTCATCACGTCGTTGGTGTAGTAGACGTGCAGTCGGAAGCTGCCCATGTCGTGCACCTCAAAGCGCCCTTTCACCTGGGCCGTGGCCGCGGTGGCCACCAAGGCGAGCGCGGCAATCATCATTTTCTTCATAGTCTGTTTCTCCTTTTCTTTTGTTTTGTTGTCTGTTGTCTTGTTTCACGGTGCAAAATTAGCCATTGGCAGCCATACGCGCAAGAGGGCACAAAGCTGTAAGCAGGTTACGCCAAGGTTACTTTTGCGGCGCCGTGTGGCCACACTGCGAGTAGCCTTTAACTTAGGTTAACCTTGCCCCGCGCAGCCGTTTCCAACCGGCCGGGGGCAGGCCGCGCCCACCAAATACATCATCCGGCGGCAAACCTTTGGCCGTTTCGCCATAAATGCGTATATTTGTAGCCGTTTAAACGATAATAAGGAATGAAGGAATTTGTAATATCCGAGGCCAAGGCAGAGACTGCTGTGCTCGTGGGCCTTATCACCAACGAGCAAGACGAGGCCAAGACCAAGGAGTATCTCGACGAGCTGGAGTTCCTCGCCGACACGGCGGGAGCCGTCACCGTGAAGCGGTTTACGCAGAAAGTGAACGGCCCGAGCTCCGTCACCTATGTGGGAAGCGGCAAGCTCGCCGAGATACGCAAGTATATAGAAGACGAGGCCGAGGCCGACCGTGAGGTGGGAATGGTCATCTTCGACGATGAGCTTTCGGCCAAGCAGATACGCAATATCGAGAAAGAACTCAGGGTGAAGATACTCGACCGCACGTCGCTCATACTCGACATATTCGCCATGCGCGCCCAGACGGCCGAGGCAAAGACACAGGTCGAGCTGGCGCAGCACCGCTACATGCTGCCCCGCTTGCAGCGCCTGTGGACCCACCTCGAGCGCCAGGGAGGCGGCTCGGGCTCCGGGGGAGGCAAGGGCAGCGTGGGTTTGCGAGGCCCGGGCGAGACGCAGCTCGAGATGGACCGCCGCATCATACTGCAGCGCATAACCCTGCTCAAGCAGCGGCTGGCCGAGATCGAGAAGCAGAAGAACACGCAGCGCAAGAACCGCGGGCGACTCATCAGGGTGGCCCTCGTGGGATATACCAACGTGGGCAAGTCGACGCTGATGAACCTTCTGGCCAAAAGCGACGTCTTTGCCGAGAACAAGCTCTTCGCAACGCTTGACACAACGGTGCGCAAGATGGTCATCGAAAACCTGCCGTTCCTGCTGGCTGACACCGTCGGGTTTATCCGCAAGCTGCCCACCGACCTCGTCGACTCGTTCAAGTCTACGCTCGACGAGGTGCGCGAAGCCGACCTGCTGCTGCACGTAGTGGACATTTCGCACCCCGATTTCGAGGAGCAAATAAGCGTGGTTGAGAACACACTGAAGGACCTCGGCTGCGCCGAGAAGCCGTCGATGATTGTGTTCAACAAGATTGACGCATACCGGTGGGTGGACAAAGACCCCGACGACCTGACGCCGCCGACGCGCGAGAACGTGACGCTCGACGAGCTACGGCGCACGTGGATGGCCAAGCTTGGCGACGACTGCATATTCATCTCGGCACGCGAGAAGCAGAACATCGACGAGCTGCGCGACGTTATGTACAAGCGGGTGCGCGAGCTCCACGTGCAGAAATACCCATACAACGATTTCTTATACGATAATTACGAGTCCTGACGGTTGCCTTCGGGCTTGCGTGACTCATAAAAACATGGTGTGATGCGTTCGCTGACAGTAGACGAGATTGAGGCGCTGGAGCGGCAAGGCTGCTCTGCCGAAGACTGGACACGCATTGGCGTGGCCGAGGATTTCTGCCCGGCATACATACATAACGTGGCTTTTTACGGCGATGTCGGCCTCGGGCTGTTTGACAAGCAGGTCGAGGTTGACGAGGGGTTCGCGCGGCATTCGGGCATACGCAATGCCGTGTTGCGCGACGTGTCGATAGGCGACAACTGCCTGATAGAGAATGTAGGCTGCCACATATGCCGCTATTCCATTGGCGACGAGTGCTATATCTCGGGCGTTGGGCTCATCACCAGCACCGAGGGGGCGTCTTTCGGCCAGGGCAACGTCGTGTCGGTGCTCAACGAGGCGGGGCCGGGCAACGTGGTAATCTACGACGGGCTGACCTCGCAGATGGCAGCCTTCATGGTGCACTGCTCGGGCGACAAGGCCCTTTGGGAGCAGTTGCAGGCCATGGTGGCGGCGTTTGTGGGCAGGCGTACGGAGGGCCGTGGCACCATAGGCTATGGCGTGAAGATTGTCAACACGCGCGAGATAGTGAACTCGTGCATAGGCGATGAGTGCGAGATTAGCGGCGCCGAGCGCCTCTGCGACTGCACCCTGAGCGGCACACCCGATGCCAGCATATACATAGGCAGCGGCGTCGAGTGCGACAACACCGTGGTGCAGGCCGGCGCATCGGTGGTGGGCGGGGCCCGGCTCAGTAGCTGCTTCGTGGGCGAGGCCTGCCATGTGGGGCGCGGGTTCTCGGCAGAGAGCAGCCTGTTCTTTGCCAATTCGTATGTAGACAACGGCGAGGCCTGCGCCGCGTTTTGCGGCCCGTTCACTGTCAGCCACCACAAGGCCACTCTGCTCATAGGCTGTGCCTGCTCTTTCTTCAATGCCGGTTCGGCCACCAATTTCAGCAACCATGCCTACAAGCTCGGCCCGCTGCACACCGGCACGCTGGCCCGGGGAAGCAAGACCGGCAGCGGCGCACACCTGCTGTTGCCCGCCCGCATAGGGGCCTTCTCGGTGTGCATGGGCAAGATAGAGACGCATCCCGACACCCGGCAGCTGCCCTTCTCTTATGTGATAGGCTCGGCCGGGGCCACCTATCTGGTGCCGGGGCGCAACCTGCCCACCGTGGGCACCATGCGCGATGTGGCCAAGTGGCCCCGCCGCGACATGCGGCCGAGGGTGGGGCGGCAGGCCATTGTAAACTTCGACTGGCTCTCGCCGGCTGTCGTTGCGAGCGCCATCGAAGGGCGGAGGCTGCTGCAGCGCCTGCGCGACGAGCAGGGCGACGACGCCGAGACTTACTCTTTCGGGGGCTGCCTGATAAGGAAACGGTGGCTCGTGCGAGGCATTGCGCTATACGACATGGTGGTGCGCATTTACCTTGGAAGGGCCGTCAGGGGGCATTATTGCGAACTGCCCGAGAGCTCTGTCGGCACGGGCGAGTGGGCCGACCTGGCCGGCATGCTGGTGCCTATGGCCGAGGTGGAGCAGCTGGCCGACGACATCCGCAGCGGCACCGTTGACGAGTTGCAGCTCGTAGACGACCGTTTCATCAGTCTCAACGAGGCGTACGATGACTTTAAGTGGAACTTCACATACAGGCTTGCGCTCGATTACTATGGGCTGGATACGCTGTCGGCCGACGACATCGACCGTATCACGGCCGACTATGAGGCTGCGCGCGCTGAATGGGTGGCTGCCGTTGGGCGCGACGCAGAGCGCGAGTTTGCACTCGGCGATGTGGACGAGGGGGTGCTGGCCGCCTTCCTCGACAGTCTGGAGGCGCAAGGCGTGGTGTGACGCTCTGGCGTTGCCGCGCATTCACGCCGGGCATCATGCCTCATGGCGCGATGGCTTTGGCAAATCGGTTTTTGTAATATTTTATGTTTTTCCGGGCTGTTCCGCATAACGTGCTGACAACCACCGTGTTGCAGAATGGCCGGCCCTGCTTCGCAAAACGTGCCGTATGGCACGCCAAAACGGCGCGTTTCGCACGCCCGAACGGGCTGTTTGGCAGGGCCGAACCGCACCGGCAGGGGCACAGGGGGCTTTGTGTAAGCAATTCGTCAGTGCCACGTGACACCCGGACAACCCGTATGCCGCAATGCCGACCTGCATTGTGGCTGTTGTGACAATCAATCAATAACACAATAAGCAAATGGTAAAACTACGTTCTTTCTTTATCGCCTGCATGGCATTGGCCATGACGGTGGCAGTCCATGGCAAAGACTATAAGTATCAGTCGGTGGACGGCGACATGATGAAGTCGCGGATATACAAACTTGACAACGGCCTGACGGTTTACCTCACGGTCAACAACGAGAAGCCGCGCATACAGACCTACATCGCCGTACGCACCGGAAGCCGCAACGACCCGGCCGAGACCACCGGGCTGGCTCACTATCTGGAGCACCTGATGTTTAAGGGGACAAAGGCTTTCGGAACCACCGACTATGCGGCAGAGAAGCCACTGCTCGACGCCATCGAGGCTAAGTACGAGCACTACCGCACGCTCACCGACCCGGAGCAGCGCAAGAGCTGCTACCGCGAGATAGACAGTCTGTCGCAGCTGGCGGCGCGTTTCTTCATACCCAACGAATACGACAAGCTCATGTCGTCGATAGGAGCGCAGGGCACCAACGCCTATACCAGCAACGACGTGACCTGTTACACCGAAGACATACCGGCAAACGAGGTGGAGAACTGGCTGCGCATACAGGCCGACAGGTTTGAGAATATGGTGATAAGGGGATTCCACACAGAGCTCGAGGCGGTGTATGAGGAGAAGAACATTTCGCTTACCGACGACTTCGGCAAGGCATACGATGCGCTGAACGCCAAGCTGTATCCGGGCCATCCCTACGGCACGCAGACCACCATTGGCACACAAGAGCACCTGAAAAACCCGTCGATAACCAACATTAAGAACTACTTCAAGCGCTATTATGTGCCAAACAATGTGGCAATATGCATGTCGGGCGACTTCAACCCCGACACGGTCATTGCACAGATAGACCGCTATTTCGGTTCTTGGAAGGCCGACCCCGCCCTGTCGCGACCCGAATATCCGGCATTGGCCGAGTTGACATCAGCCGTCGACACCACCGTAGTGGGGCAGGAGGCAGAGAGCCTCATGCTTGGCTGGAGGTTCAAGGGGGCGGCCGATATGCAGGCCGACACGCTCGGGGTGATATCGCTCATGCTTGCCAACGGTGAGGCGGGGCTGATGGAAACAGACCTTGAGCAACAGATGCTCGTGCAGAGGGTGGCCGTGATGATTGACGGACACACCGACTATACGTCGATGCTTATGTTCTGCCAGCCTAAAGATGGGCAGACGCTTGAGGAGCTTCGCGCGGTCGTGCTGAAGGAAATGGGCAAGCTGAGAAGCGGCGACTTTGACGACGGACTGCTGCCGGCGGTCATCAACAACATGAAGCTGGAGTATTACAAGCAATTGCGCGACAACGGCGCAAGGGCCAACATGTTTGTGCAAACCTTCATCCAGGGAAGGCCGTGGGCCACAGAGGTGGGGGCCATCGACCGCATATCGAAGATTACCAAGCAGCAGATTGTGGACTTCGCACGCCGCCATCTCGGTGAAAACTATGTATGCGTGTACAAGAAAATGGGCAACGACACTACGATAAAGAAGATAGACAAACCGCAGATAACGGCGATACCGGCCAACCGCAACTTGCAAAGCGACTTCCTGAAGGAGGTCGTGGAATCGGAGGCCAAGCCCATACAGCCGCGGTTCCTCGACTTTGATGCCGACCTGACGGTGACGAAGACCGGGGCCGGGGTGCCGCTGCTTTACAAGCAGAACACTGACGACGGGCTGTTTGACCTGTGCTACCGCTATGAGTTCGGCACCGAAGACGTGAAAGGCATGGACATTGCGCCAGACTATCTTTACTATATCGGCACCGACAAAAAGAGCTCAGAGCAGGTCAAGAAGGATTTCTACAGCCTGGCGTGCAACTATTCCATTGGTGTCGGGGCCGACTACGTGGAGGTCAGGTTGAGCGGTTTGAGCGAGAACATGCCCAAGGCTGTGGCCATGCTCGACGACTTGCTGAACAACGCCAAGGGCGACGACGAATCGTTTGGGGGCTTCGTTGACATGCTGGAGAAGTCGCGTGGCGACCTCAAGACCAATCAAGACGCCAATTTCTCTTACCTGTTTGCCTATGGCAGGTATGGCCGCTACAACAGCCAGCGCAACACTCTCAGCGAGCAGGAGCTGCGCGTCGGAGGGCCGCAGTTGCTTACCGGCATGCTGAAGAAGCTGGCAGGGTATGAGCATACGGTGATGTATTATGGGCCGGAAACGCAGGATAGGCTTGTCGAGGTGCTCAAGGCAGGGCGCCATCTGGCCGCCAGGTTGTCGCCGGCGCCTGTAGGCAAGGCCTACGAGATGGCGCTTACGCAAGCCAACGAGGTGATGATTGCTCCTTATGACGCCAAGAACATATACATGGTTCAGTTCCACAACGAGGGCCGTCGGTGGCATGCCGAAGAGGCACCGGTGCAGGCTCTGTTCAACGAATACTTCGGAGGAGGCATGAACACGGTTGTGTTCCAGGAGTTGCGCGAGTCGCGCGGACTGGCCTACAGCGCTTTCGCACGGTACAATGCACCAGCCCGCAAGAATCAGACCGAGTCGTTCTATACTTACATCATATCCCAGAATGACAAGATGATGGACTGTGTCAATGTGTTCAACAACATATTGGACGACATGCCTCAGTCGCAATCGGCATTCGACATTGCCAAGCAGAGCCTTATAAAGAAGCTGCAGAGTGAGCGCACCACGCGCTTTAACGTGCTTCGCGCCTATGTAGAGGCTCGTAACCTTGGCATTGACTATGACATCAAAGAGCGCATTTACAATGCTCTGCCTGCCATCAAGATGGCCGACGTGATAAGCTTTGAACAGCAGAATATGGCTAAAAAGCCTTTCCGCTATATCATCCTGGGCGATGAGAAGGAGCTCGACATGGAGTCGCTCGGCAAGATTGGGCCTGTGAAGAGGCTCTCTACCGAGGAGATTTTCGGCTTCTGAACGGCGGAAAATGTGAGCCGTTGACAGTGTAGTTGGGGGTTATGGGGAGTTAAGTGAAGTTAGAAGGAGTTAGAGGACATTGGTATTCGACAAGCAACTATGCAGTCTGAAGCCATCGTCTTCTAACTCCTTGTAACTTCTTCTGACTTCTTCTAACTCCCAATAATTATAAAACCGCCTTTTGCACGGCCTTTTGGGAATAGATAAACAATCCGGGTCGTCAGTTGTTCACTTCGACAATCTTGGTTGGTGCCTGCTCCTTGTTGCGTCGGTTGGTTACGGTTACCACAGCCTGGGCAAGGTTGATGAATGCCAGTCCGGTGATGGCTTCCGAGTTGCAAGCGGCGGGTTGTCCAGCGTCGCCGCTCTCACAGATGCTCTGAACAAGCGGAATCTGGGCCAGCAGCGGCAGGTCCATCTCCTTGGCCAGCGCCTTGCATCCCTCGTGGCCGAAGATATAGTACTTGTTTTCGGGCAGTTCGGCAGGCGTAAACCACGCCATGTTCTCGACAAGTCCCAGTATCGGCACGTTCACCTTGTCGTTTTTGTACATGTCGATGCCCTTGCGAGCGTCGGCCAATGCCACGTTTTGCGGCGTGCTTACTATCACCGCGCCCGTTATGGCCAGCGTTTGCAGCAGGGTGAGGTGTATGTCGCTTGTGCCGGGAGGGGTGTCGAGGATGAAGTAGTCGAGCTCTCCCCAGTCGGCATCGGCTATCAACTGCTTTAGCGCGTTAGACGCCATGCCGCCGCGCCAGAGCGTCGCGGTGTCGGGATTGACAAAGAAGCCGATGCTGAGCAGCTTCACTCCGTATTTCTCTATGGGCTCAATGAGTTGCCTGCCGTCTTTTTCCACGGCATACGGCCTGGCGTCTTCAACGTTGAACATCTTTGGCATCGACGGGCCGAAGATGTCGGCATCGAGCAGCCCGACCTTGTAGCCGAGCCGTGCCAGGGCTATTGCCAGGTTGGCGGCCACGGTGCTTTTGCCCACTCCTCCCTTGCCGGAGCTTACTGCAATGATGTTTTTCACCTGCGGCAACAGCTTGCCCACCTCCGGCCTTGGCTTCGACCTGAACTCTGTGGTGATGCTTACCTGCACGTCTTTGCCTACGTGGTAGTGTATGGCGGCCTCGGCGGCCTTGACCGTTGACTTAAGAAACGGGTCTGTGTCTCGCGGGAAAATCAGTGAGAACGACACCGACATGCCGTCTATTCTGATGTTGTCGGCCACCATGTCGCTCTCTACGAGGTTCTTCTTCGTGCCGGCATAGGTCACTGTTGCCAGCGCGTCGAGTATGAGTTTCGGATAAAGTGTCATATTCTTTGCTATATGGTTCTTGGTTATTTAGATTGCAAATATTGTGCCGAAAGGCCATGCCACGATCCGGTTTTTGCATCCGTAGGGTTGTTTTCTGTGTTTTGCGGCATGGTTTAGCCTGCATGGCCAAACAGTCATACAGTCATTTTCAGCATGTCACAGGTGGGATGTAGCGGTGCCGGCCTTGTTTTCCTGATTCTTTATAAATGCGCTGCCGGTTGACCAGCCGGCCCGTCCCGAATTGCCGGACGGGCCGTATTGGCGTTTGATATGGGCCGTTTGGAGTTACAATACGGGCTGTTTCGGAGCTTGAAACGGCATGTTTGGCACGGGGCTGAGCCACAGGCCGTTATGCCGTATGGCTGTCGCTGTGAATAAACATTACACGGGCGGGAGCGCCCTTCCTGGTCGCCGTTGCCGGCCTGTGGGCCGCCCTGGGGTTATGATGCTATTGTGTTGTCGGCTTTCTGCTTCACTGTGGCTTTCTCCATCTGGTTGCAGTATCGCTTGCATTGGTCGCAGATGTTGTAACCGAGCATAGCCCCGAGGATGAAATCCTTTTCAGGCGAGAGTTCGTAGAGCGGGCAGTTGACAAGGTGCTTTATAACCTCTATGCACTCGCTCTTTCCGAAAAACAGGTTGACGCTGTTGCGGCCGGCAGGCTGTATCAGGTAGGCTATGCCCTGGCTGTTGAGCCGCCGTATGGCAAAGTCTTCATACTTCTTGTTCATTGTGTACAGCACCATTTGCCTTACTCCTTTCTTGAACTCGTAGACATGGTTGAGGAACACTTTCAGTTCCACGGGGTTTATGTTTGCAGTTTTCATAAGCTAAGTGTCATTTTGCTGGCCGCCGGCGTGTGGCGGCACTTTTTTCACGTCGGTTTCCGTTTGCAAAACTAACTGAAAACTGCCGATTGCGCAATACCTAAAAGTTATGAAAAGGCGTGGCAGGGCCTCGTCTTGTCACTCAACATACCTGCCGAGCCTTATCTTCCGGGCCAGCAACTCGTCGTCGGGTGCTTGCCTTGCGGCCTCCTTCCAATAGCCCATGGCAACCTCTTTTCTGTATTCCTCGTCTGTGAAAAACCGGTCGCCGTCCTTTCCCTCGGCGTTTTCCATGAGCATGGCTATGTCTCCTGCAATCTCGAGCAGGCCGGGCGTTTCTTCGCTGGGGTCGTAGATGGTAGGCCCGAGCCATTCCCATGCTCCCCAGTAGTCTTTCTTCTTGTATAGAATGATGGCCTTGGTGCGTTTGTAGTAGTCGTGTTCCGGAAATGTGGCAAGGGTGGCCTCGTTCATGAGCGTGGCCTGCGTGAGGTCTGTTTTGTGTATGGCCATTGCGAGCGCAGACATGTTTATCGCGTCGCACATTTTTATGTCGAGCAGCTCAACGGCCTTGCTGATGCTGTCGATGCCTGCCGAGTCGCCCTCGGCAAGCATCATCCTTCCCAGCGCAACCAGGTTGATGGTGGCATAGATGGTGTCTTTCCTGATGTCCGTTTTCATTGTCCCTTTTTTTAAAAGAGCCATGGCATCCTTGTTGTTGCCGCGCTTCATTTGCTCTATGCTGGTTAGAAAGGTGTACAGCGGGTCGTCGGTTGTGGCTGCCGGGGCCCGCCTCATGGCTCGCGCCACTGCCGCCGTGTCGCCCTTGGCGTGTTCAGTCCTTACAAGGTCGACCCATCCGGCTGTGATGCCGGCTGCTGCTGCGAAGCAATAGTTGCTTTCAGCTAAGTCGGGCACTGTTATTTCGATGTCGCCAAGAATATAAGTGACGTTGGTTAGCGACCGTCCCAGTATGTAATTGATGACACAGTTTGCCGCTATGAAGTATGATGCGTAGACAAAGACCAGCGTCAGCAGCGGTGCGGCCACACGCTTCATTACGAGCGGAATGGCTGCCGTCAGCAAAAGGGCCGTGGCGGCTGCAGCCAGTGCCAGTGGTATTTCGTTTCTCGTCAGGTAGACAATTAATGGGAGTATTGGCGGGATGAAGGCCACCGAGGTGTATGAAAAGCCGGTGCCACGGGCTTGGTCGATCTTTCTCATCCGCGCGTATAGAATACTGCAGGCTACCAGTAAGGCGGTCGATATAGTGAGGCAAATGTCATTGGCCCGCTGTCCATCAGTCCTAATATATTCAAGCATGGATGAAACGGGGGGGATGATGCAATATAATACTGCGCAGCCGCCGGAAATGATAAGATAGTCTTGCGAGGTGTCGTTATCTTGAACATTCATTGTTTTCGTCAGTATCTTACTTTGTTATGCTGTTTCATGACTTGAGGTTGCCTTGCCCGTGCTGTTCTGAGTCGGGTGTGTTGTTGCTGAAGCGGTAGGCGTTGTGGCGACAAATAGTAATCACAGGTCATGAGTTTCGTTTTCTGTATCATGTCATTATGGCCGGCCTTGCGTTCGGGATGCGCGGCGACGACGGCCGTTGTGAGGCCTGGGCTGTGGCCTTGCTGTTGGTCTTGTGTGTTGGTAGGCTGGCCGCGCCAATGCTTGGCGGGCGGTCTTGCCGGTTAGTGGCTGTTGCCCCTTGCGCCCCTTCCGGGTGTTTCCTCACGTCCCGTCATGTCGGCGGCGCTCATCGTCGGCCTCGGCCGTGGTGTAGTTTGTTTATTGTCATTTTCCTATTAGGCGTGGCCGTGTGGCGCATGTCATGGGAGTAGATGTGGCAGCCTGATGCTTCCCGTGTTCAGCCTGCCTGCCTTTGCTACGGTGGCGATGTTCTGCTGATGCCATGTCCAGGCCGGATGCTCCCAGGGGAAGCGCAGTCCGGTCTGTGGCTGGTGGTTCATTTGCTCGTCGACAGCCCGCTTCGCTTGGTGCGCTTGTAGCTGCGGTACTCGTCGAGCGGTATCTCAACGTCAGGCTCTTCGAGCGTGCCGGAGTGTGGCAACCTGAACTTCATGTAGCGTATATTGAGCCCGCGGTCAATCCATTGCGCCTCGTAGTAGGTCTGTATCGATAGAATCTTGCGCGTCTCGGGGTCAATGCCGTCGGTGTGGTAGAGGTCTTCGGTGCGGAAAAGCAGCGGCAACCGGTTGCGCTCCACCATGTAAGTGGTGTATGTGAACAGGAAGTTCGAGTCGGTCTTCAGGTGTATTATGCCTCCGTCTGCCAGGAAATGGCGGTAGCGTTCCATGAACGAGGTGCTGCTGAGCCGCTTCCTCGGGTTCTTCATCTGCGGGTCGCTGAACGTCAGCCATATCTCCTGCACTTCGCCGGGGGCAAAGAACCGGTCTATGATTTCTATGTTGGTGCGCAGGAAGGCCGCGTTGCTTAGTCCCTCGTCGAGCGCCTGCTTGGCCCCGGTGTGCATGCGTGCGCCCTTGATGTCGACGCCGATGAAGTTTACTTCGGGGTATAGCTTGGCCAGGCCGACGGTGTATTCGCCTTTGCCGCAGCCCAGTTCGAGCACTATCGGGTTCTGGTTGTGGAAGTAGTCTTCGCGCCATCGTCCCCTCATCTCAAACGTTACGCCTTCCATGGCGGAGTAAGGGAACTGGAAAACGTTGCTGAACGTCTCCATCTCGGCGAACTTCTGTAGTTTTCCTTTGCTCATTGTTGTTGTCGGGTAAGTAGGGGAAAGGCCGCTTCCGGGGTACATTTGATACTTCGGCGGCGGCCTTTCGTTATTTCTGGAAAATGTTTATGCCTTATTGGGCAGATGCCAGCGGTGCTGCCTGGGTGTAGGTGCGTGCCCCCAGTTCCTTGTCGAGCATGTACAGACCGTAGCCGTTGTCCTGTATCATCTTGAGGTTGTCAATGATGTTCTGGGCCGTTTCCTCCTCTTCAACCTGCTCGTCGATAAACCATTTCAGAGCGCTTTGGGTTGCATAGTCCTTCTCGGCGGCTGTCAGTGCGAACAGTTCGTTGATGAGTGCCGTCACCTTCTGCTCGTGGGCGAGGGTGCTCTCGAACACGTCGAGTAGCGATTTCCACTCCGTGGGAACGGCATCTATCGGCTTAAGGGTAACCGTGCCGCCGCGCTGGATGACGTAGTTGAAGAATATCTTTGCATGGTCTTGCTCCTCCTGGAACTGCACTTCATACCACTTGCCCATGCCCGGCTTGCCGTTTGAATGGCAGTATGCGGCCATGGAGAGGTATAGGTAAGCCGACCATAATTCGGCGTTGATCTGCGCGTTGAGCGCCTCTTCAATCTTTTTGCTTAACATAATGATATGTATTTAAAGTTGAGTTGTGTTGTTGTTTGTATGTTGGCGTGTCATTCTATCACTACTTTTGTCCACCCGTGCTTGTCTTCTTCCGTTCCGTATTGTATTCCGCGGAGGTGGTTGTAGAGCCTGGTGGATATCGGTCCGGGCTTTCCGTCGGTGCTGAACGTGTATCGTTTGCCCGTGTCAAGGTCGTCGATGTATGATATTGGCGATATCACGGCGGCTGTTCCGCATGCTCCGGCTTCCTCGAATGTCTCGAGTTCCTCTTCGGGTATGTGTCTTCGCTCGACTGTCATGCCGAAGTCTTCGGCCAGTTGCATCAGGCTTTTGTTCGTGATGCTGGGCAGTATGCTGCTCGACTTCGGCGTCACGTAGGTGTTGTTCTTTATTCCGAAGAAGTTGGCGGCGCCGCATTCGTCCATGTATTTCTTCTCTTTAGCGTCGAGGTAGAACTCACATGCGTAACCTTTCTCGTGGGCTATGCTGTTGGCTTTCATCGAGGCTGCATAGTTGCCGCCCACCTTGTAGCATCCCGTTCCGAGCGGGGCGGCGCGGTCGTAGTCGCGTATGATGACGTAGGGGTTGGTAGAGAACCCGCCTTTGAAGTACGGGCCCACTGGCGTTACGAATATCATGAACAGGTATTCAGACGCTGGGTGCACACCCACTTGTGCCGACATGCCCACGAGCAGGGGGCGTATGTAGAGCGTGGCACCGCTTTCGTAGGTCGGTATGTACTCTTGGTTGAGGCGCACCACCTTCTTTACCATGTCCTCGAACAGTTCCGTAGGCACTTCGGGCATGAGTATTCCGCGGCATGTCGACTGCAGCCTTGCTGCGTTCTCATCCATGCGGAACACGCGCACCTTGCCGTCGGGGCACCTGTATGCCTTCAGTCCTTCGAAGGCTTCTTGCCCATAATGCAGGCAGGTGGCTGCCATGTGCATCTTTATGTACTCGTCGGAGCAGACCTCAATCTCGCCCCATTGCCCGTCGCGGTAGTAGCACCGCACGTTGTAGTCAGTCGGAACATATCCGAAAGACAGGCTTCCCCAGTCAATGTTCTTCATATTATGACTTGTTAATGTGAATCCTACCCGGCCTTTGCCCGTGTGAGGCTGCTGTGCGTCGGTTGGCGCCTTGCGCCTTGCGGCAGGCCAGTCGTTTACCAAAGGCAAAGGTAATCAAAATATTGAACGATAGCAACTAAAAGGGTACAAAAATCTGAAAATGACGTGAACTTTTCTTTGTTGGTGTCCGGTTGCCGCCCTGCTGTCGGCCTTCCCCCGTCAGTATGGGGCTTTGCGTGGTTGCCGTCAGGCGCCAGTGCCGGTGGCTCACTCTTTTCCGCCGTCGCTTTCCAGTATGTCCTTTATCTCTTTGTCGGTCTTGGTGAGCTTGGCTTTGCACAGCTTTATCAGCTGTTGTGCGCGGCGTAGTTGCTCGCCGAGCGAGTCGATGTCGGGCTCTTCGTTTTCCATTCGTGCCACAATGCGTTCCAGTTCGCGCATGGCGTCTTCGTATTTCATGTCGTCCTTCATTTCACTGTTGATTTTATTCTGCCTTTTTCAAGTCGTGTTTCAATCTCGTCGCCGGGCTTCAGCTGTCCTGCGTCGCGCACGGCGTGTCCTCCGCACATGGTTATGCTGTAGCCGCGCCGCAGCAGCAGTATCGGGTCTTGGGCCAGTGCACGTTGCTTGAGCATCTCCACCTTGTGGTGTGCGGCTGCCAATTGCCGCATGGCAATGGGCGGTATGGCCTGCCTTGCCATCTCTATGCGGTGGCCCTGCTCATTGATTCGGCGTGCAGCGGCGGCCTTCAGCCTCTCTGCAATGATGCCTATGCGGGCCTCCTGGCGCGTCTTCACTACCGAGAACAGCGCCGGTATCCTGCCAGATATGGCCGACATGCGCTGCCTTTCCGTGCCAAGCCGGGCCGTCACCATGCGGACGAGGCGTTGCCGCCAGTCGTCCAATTGTGCATCCACGGCGCTCAGCCTGCTCACGAGCAGGGCGGCGGCTGCCGTCGGCGTCTTCACTTTTGTGTGTGAAACCATGTCGAGTATCGACTCGTCTCTGTCGTGCCCGATGCCCGTGATGACCGGTAACGGGAAGTTGGCCACGTTCTCTGCCAGTGCCAGGGTGTCAAATCCCGACATGTCGCTCGTGGCCCCTCCTCCGCGTATTATAACCACACAGTCGAACAGGTCGGCTTCCGCATTTATTCTGTTCAGTGCCGCTATGATGCTCTGTTCAACCTGCTCGCCCTGCATTGTGGCTGCGAACAGCCGCGTTTCAAAGGCGTATCCATACTCATTCTCGGCCAGTTGGTTGCAGAAGTCGCCATATCCGGCGGCTGTCTGGCTTGATATCACGGCTATGCGCTGCGTGAACACGGGCAGCTCAAGTTCCTTGTTGAGGTCGAACACCCCTTCTTCCTTCAGCCGGCGAATTATCTCCATGCGTCTGCGAGTCATGTCGCCCAAGGTGTAAGTGGGGTCAATGTCGGTGACAATCCAAGAAAACCCGTATGCTTCATGGTATTGGGCATACACTTGCAGCATCACCTTCATCCCGGCGTGCAGCTGTTGTCCGGTGGCGCGCTCGAAGTAAGGGCGCAGCAAGGCCCACGTCTGTCGCCAGCATTTTGCCGACGCCCGGGCTATGGGAGTGTTGCCGTTGGCGTCTTTCTCAATCAGTTCCATGTAGCAGTGGCCCCTTGACTCGCGCACCTCCGACAGCTCCGCTTCCACCCAATACTCGTCGGCCAGCACGCTCTCTATCGTAGAGCGCACCATGCCGTTGAGCTCATATAGCGTCATTGCCGCCTGGTTGTGCATTGTTGCCATTGCGTTTCGTGTTGTCATGCTTGTTGTTGTCATGCTTTGTTGGTGTGCCGTCGGTGCCCGAATATGCCGGGCTGTGGCATTGCCCACGCGCGTTGCCTATGTCGGGTCGTGGCGGTTGCCTTGCCGTTGCGTTTGCCTTGCCTTTGGCGCGGCCGGGCCAGGCGCCAGGGCTTTGCCCCATTGCACCTCGACGTAGGCCATGCAAATTTACGAATAAAATCCGATAAAACCGTATCAGGCGTGAAATGTATTTACATGATGTGTCGTGAGAATGGCTTGTTTGCGGCAGGCCGGGCGTCGGCAGGCAAATAACGGCAAAATGAGTGTGCATTCATAACTGCCTGACACCGTTTGCCTTGCGCCCCTACATGGCGTTGCTGTGCATCGGTTCCTGCCGTTCCACTATGCCGTTCGGCTCGTTTTGGCATGCGAAACGGGCCGTTTTGCAGTGTGACATGGGCCGTATTGCCACCGGGTTGATGGCTGTTTTTATGCCCGTTTTTGTCGTTTTGTGCTGAGAATGGTATTATTTTGGTATGCCGCAGCATCTGTTCGCACATCCAGAGCCAACTTTTTGACTCTATTTCCACTTGTTTTTCAGTAGCCGATATTAGTATTAAATATTTATAATATGCCTTTACGTGCATGGCATACAGGTCGGCGTGCTGTTGGCATACGGGGGCGGCTTGGAGATGGCATGTGGGCGGTTAAGGCCCGTTATGGCGTAGTGTACGCTGGCAATGAGTGCAGGTGGCAGTGCCGCCAGATTGTTGTCTTGGCCCCAAGCGTAGCGTGCCGCGCCGTGGCGAAGGTTCCGATACGGCGCCGCTGGGGCGTCAGAAGCATTTGGTGCGCGCGGCATAAATATCAATACAGACATTCCCCGGCCTGTAGGCCAATTTGGATTATATATATGTGTAAGTGCTTCTGTAACGTTATTTAGCATTTTAATGCTGAAAAAATGCGCCCCGATGATATACAACAATGACAGAAAAAGCGTATATTTGTGGCCGACTGATGCCCCGGCGAGGTGCCCGTCAAGCCCGTGCTTGTGAGCGGCTGGCCTCGCGCAGGGAGTTCAGCATAAGCCAAACAATTAAAAATCCGTAGTTATGAGAATTGGTATTCCAAAAGAAATCAAGAACAACGAGAACAGGGTCGGGATGACTCCTGCTGGCGTCTCAGAGTTGGTGGCTCACGGCCATGAGGTGTTTGTTCAGCACACCGCAGGCGTAAACAGTGGCTTTCCGGACGAGAAGTACGTGAAAGCCGGCGCGAAGATATTGCCAACAATAGAGGATACATACCGTTCGGCCGACATGATTATCAAGGTGAAAGAGCCCATCGAGCCCGAATATCCGCTCGTTAAGCCAGGTCAGCTTGTGTTTACGTATTTCCATTTTGCATGTGACCGCAAGCTCACCGAGGCCATGGTGAAGAGCGGCGGTGTCTGCCTGGCATACGAGACAGTGCAGCTCAGCGACGGTTCGCTGCCGTTGCTTGTGCCGATGAGCGAGGTTGCAGGCCGTCTCGGCATGATAAACGGCGCCTACTACCTGCAGAAGACCAAGGGCGGAAAGGGCAAGCTCGTTTGCGGAGTGCCCGGTGTGAAGCCGGTCAAGGTGCTTGTTCTCGGTGGCGGAATAGTTGGGCAGGCTGCTGCCCGCGTGGCTGCCGGGCTTGGAGCCACAGTGGTCATGACCGACATATCGCTCCCGAAGCTGCGTGAGTTGTCGCTCACGATGCCCGCCAACGTGAGCACGCTCTATTCAAACAGGCACAACATAGAGCAAGAGCTGCCCGACACCGACGTCGTAATCGGTTCGGTGCTCGTGCCGGGCGACAAGGCTCCCCATCTCATAACGCGCGACATGCTTGGCATGATGGAGCCGGGCTCGGTGCTTGTCGACGTGGCCATCGACCAGGGAGGGTGCTTCGAGACCTCGCATCCCACCACCCACAGCGAGCCGGTTTACGAGCTTGACGGCATCGTTCATTATGCCGTGGCAAACATCCCGGGTGCCGTGCCTCACACATCGACGTCGGCCCTCACCAACGCCACGCTCAGGTATGCCGTGGCTTTGGCCGACAAGGGGTGGCGCCGTGCCTGCAAGGACGACCCTGCGCTGGCCCTGGGACTCAATGTGGTTGAGGGTAAGGTGACGTATAAGGCCGTTGCCGATGTCTTCGGCATGGCTTACGAGCCTGTTGAGCTGTAGCCCGCGGCATCAAGGCATGGGCCTTGTGAAATTCATGTTGCCCCCGAAGGCTGTTGCAAAAGGCAACCCGCCGTCGGGGGCAATACATTATTATAATGCCATACTGCGCTGCTTCAGTGAGTCACTGGCGGCCAATCCGCTTGGCGCCATTGCAGCCATGAGGCAAGCCATTAGGCCGCGTCAAAAGGCTTTTCTGCCCTCTATGTCCTTTATGGCCTGCGTCAGTCGCCTGAAATCTTCGGGAAACACGTCGCCGATGTTGCCAATCCTGAACGTGTCGGCCTGCGATATCTTGCCCGGGTATATCACGAATCCCCTCTCCTTGAGCTTCGTGTAGAAGTCTTTGAAGTCAAATTCGGCATTGGGATAATAGAACGATGTGATTATCGGCGACTGCACTTCGTCGGGCAGCAGCGTCCGGAACCCGAGGCTGCGCATGCCCTCCACGAGCGTGTCGCGGTTTTCGCGGTAGCGGGCGTGGCGTGCTTCAATGCCGCCTTCTGCCCTCAGTTCGGCCATGGCCTGCATGAAAGCCCGCACCACATGGGTGGGCGACGTGAAGCGCCATTTGCCGTGTCCGTCTTCCATGGTGCGCCATTGGTCGTAGAGATCGAGCGACAGCGAGCGCGCCACGCCCCCGCCTTGCTCGAGCAAAGAGCGCCGGGCAATGACGAAGCCGAAGCCCGGCACACCCTGGATGCACTTGTTTGCGCTGCTTATCATGAAGTCGATGCCGAGCCTGGCCATGTCTATCGGCACACCGCCGAAGCTGCTCATGGCGTCGACAATGAGCACCTTGCCGTGGCGTTTCACCACAGAGGCAATCTCCTCGAGTGGGTTGAGCACGCCGGTAGTGGTCTCGCAGTGCACCACCGACACGTGTGTCACCTCGCCGTGTGCCGTCAGGTAAGCATCGATGCGGGCCGGGTCGACGGCCTCGGTCTCCTCAAACCTCATCACGTCGCAGTCGATATGGTAGTAGTCGGCAATCACTCCCATGCGCTTTCCGTACGCCCCGTTGGCGGCAACCAGCAGTTTGTCGGAAGGCCTCACGGCCGTTCCGAGAGTGGCTTCGACGCAGAACGTGCCGCTTCCCTGCATCAGCACCGCCGTATATTCGTCGGGACGGCTTGTTGCCAGTTCAACAAGTTGCTTGCGAATCTGCTCAACTATGCCCACGTTATAGTCTTCGTCCCATGTGCACCAGTCGCTCATCATGGCTTCCTTCACGCTGTCTGTCGTAGTCAGCGGGCCCGGTGTAAGTAGTAAGTATGGTCTCATGTCCGTATTGAATTTATTGTTCCGTCTTTTAGTCAGCGTTTGTTTGCCGGGCGCCTATTCGCCGGCCATCCTCATGTTTATGCTTTCTATGAGCGCCGGCAGGGCCGTTGCGTCGTCCACCACATAGTCGGCGCCGGCGGCATACATCCTGTATCTCACGTAGTCCATGCGCTTTTTCAGTTCAGCCTTGTCCATGGCCACGGCCTCGTCGGGCGTCAGCGCCATCTCGTTGCTGCCCATGATGACGCCCACGCTCCATGCCCCGGCGTTGCGCCCTTCGCGTATGTCGGCAATGGTGTCGCCGAACTTGACCACCGACCGTGGCGAGTCTACGCCGAGCCTGCACATGTTCTGGTATATCATGTAGGGCTTGGGGCGCCCTGCCGGCAGTCCGTCCGCCGTCACGCAGCAGTCAACGGCATAGCCTTGCCGGCGTGCCGCCGCCGTCACCACGTCCATCATGGCTTGCGTGTAGCCCGTGGTCGAGCCAACCTTCAGTCCATCCGCCCTCAGCGCGGCCATGGTTTCCACCACCCCGGGTATGGGTGTAGAGTAGTCATCGAGCTTTGTTGACAGAGCCTCCTGGAATCCCCTGTAGCATTGTTGCACATCGTCTTCGTTGTAAGCGCGCCCGTATTTCGCTGCAAACTCATCGCTCACGTGCCCTATGGCAAACAGGGCGCGTATCTCTTCGAGCTTTGTCAGGCCCATGTGGGCGCGTGTCTCGGCCGGCGAAACGTTGAGCCCCATTGCCTTGAAGCATTCAACGAATGCAGCCACAGGCGCGAAGCAGCCATAGTCGACGGCCGTTCCGGCCCAGTCCATGATAACACATTCAATCTTTCTCATATCAGTCTTATAGCGTTGTATGTTCGTCTTAGTAACCCGGCATGCGGTTTAGTTGGCAGGCATGAAGCCACTTATGGCCTGCCTTCCGGCCATCTTGCCGTCTTCAGCCTCGCGCCGTGTGCGCCCTGCCTGCACGAGGTAGGCCACCGAGCACACAAACATTATGCAGCAAGCCACGCCAACCCATGTGCTCATCTCGTTGTAGAACAGCGGCCAATCGATGTTCGGGGCGCCCAGTTCCTTGAAGAGCAGTATGCCGAGAGTGCCGAGATAGCCAATGAAATCGATGGTTATGATGAAGAACCCGACGTTGGCGTGCAGCTTGAAGCAGGCGATGAACCGCTCAAAAAATATGGTCTGGAAGCTCAGGTAGGCGATGTCTATGCATAGCGTCTGCAAGAACAGCCACAGGGTGGTGGGCAGCGCCAGTTGGGTCTGGTATGCCCCGATGAACGCCAGCAGTGCCATTCCGGCGGTAGACACGCCAAGCAGTGTGCAGAGCACGCGCAGGTGGCTGCCCACGGCAGACAGTATGGCGAACATGGCCAGCAGCACCACCGTCGCTATTCCGTCGAGGTAGGCGAAAGCCCACGACGGCACAATGCTCACATCGATGATGCACACGATGAAGTCTTCCTTGATGTCGCGCTGCACTGTGAGCAGAAGGTTGGCCGTGAAGAGCAGCAGCAGCACCGGCATGAAGCGTCGGAACAGTTGCCAGCGCTGCCTGCCGTTGAGCGTGACCCGCTCGGAGCGCGCCGCCACGTCGGCAGCGTCGGGCTTTGGCAACCGTGTCATCATCCACCCGGTGAGGCATAGCAGCGGGAAGGCCACGGCCCCGATGAGCGCAGGCATCCACATCTCGCCCACGTGGAGCGACTGCAGGGCGTAGAGCCCGAGCGACTTTGCCACGCCCGAACTGAGCGCCATGCTCACCCCCATGATGCTTGCCAGGATGTCGGTGGTGCGGCGTCCTTCGAGGAAACTGAACAAGACGCCCCACATGCAGCCCAATGACAGACCGTTGAAAAACAGCGCGAAGATGTTGGCCGGCACAGGCATCAGCGCGAAAGCCAGCAGCGATGCCTCGGAAAGAGCTGCCGACCCGATGATGAATCGAAGACGGTTTTCGGGCCGCAGCTCAGATATGAACTTTATGCCGAGCATCTTCGCGCATACGTAACCAATCAGTTGGATGATGCTTACGGCTATCTTGTAGTCCATGCCGAAGGCCTGCATGCCCTCAAACTCGGCCGCCGTAAACGGTTTGCGCAGGGCGTAGACAAGTGAGTAAGACACCAGTGCCGTGCCGCCGGCCCATATAACGAACAGCCAGTCGGGCATGGCCGTTCCGGCCCTGTGCGCATTGTGCATCATGTTTGCCATCTGTTTCATCCTTGTAGTTTGCTTTGTCATTTCACGCCGCAAAGTTAGTCGTTGCCCCGTTGCCCCGGAATGAATAATCCATGAATTACGGGCCGTAACAATTCAGTAAAGCTATCGTAACGCGACAATAACGGCAGTGCAAAACAGGTGCAACCCGAATGTAACACTTTTGCAATGTGTTTTAAGCGGAAAATAGCTATTTTTGCAATTGAATAGCATTGGAAACAGCTTATGGACGAACTCAAGGACATATACGACCGCATCACTTATTTGCGCCATAAGGGCATGAAGATGAAAGACATAGCCGCGCTGGTAGACTTCCAGCCGAGCGTGTTTTCGGCCTTGTATACCACAGTCATACCGGCGTTTGTAAAGAACACGGAGCGCGGCATGGCACCGGCCGAGGCGCTCGACGGCGCCCTCGTGTGGGTCAACAACGTGTCGAAGCGCCGCCTGCTGGCATCGCTGCCGTCGATGAAGGCCACGCTCATGGCCACCGACGTTGAGCCGGAGCCGGTGCGCGGCGGCGGGGGCAACCCCTATGCGGCGGCCCTCGGCAGCATAATGGCGCGCTCGGCAGAGGCCATAGGCAGCCATGCCGGCACATACATGAGCTACAGTATGTCGTCGGGGTCGCACGCAATGAAACTCGAGCCTTACATGATAGCCCCCGCTGCAGGCGGAGGGTATGCCGAGGTGACGCACAACAACGCGTATGGAACAACCCATCGCGGACTGGTGATGATGAACGGTGCGAGCCACATCTACCTTGTGTTCAACGAGAACCCTTACCCGCAGCTGGCACTGTTCAGCGTGTGCCTCAGGCTGCCCATGTACGAGCGCCCGCCTTTCTTGCGCGGCATATACACCTGTTTCGACTATAATTACAACCCGATAGCAAGGCGAATACTCTTTGTGAAGCTCTCTGACAGCACCTCGGCCGACGAGTTTGCAAAGCTCAACGGATGCCTGAAGGCACGCGAAGAGCTTGAAGGGCAGGAACTGGCATACTACGATTACACATGCCGTGGCGAAGATGCAGTGAGGCTGTGCAACATCCCTTCGCCCACGATGCGCATCGACGACCTGGCCGAAGAGAAGCGACTGCTCGGTTCGCTCAATGCCGGCTGAGCCTCCGTTGCGCCTGCAGTAGGTCTTTGCCGGCTGTGAGCAAGGGACACGCCGTTGCGTCATTGCCATGCAAGGCGTGCCATACGGCTTTTTTCTGGCGTGCTTTTTGGCAGCCCCTAAAGGGCCGTGCGCCGTCCAAAACGCCATGGTGTGCAAACGGCTGCGTGACTCGTTTCAGGACTGTGGGCACCCTGTGTCTTGTTGTCTTGCATGGTATCGGCCTGCCGTCAGTGGGCGGGCTTGCGTCCGACAGACAGTGTTAAAATCATAAAAATACGCCGGGCGGAATAAAAAATTAGTACCTTTGCATGGTCTTCAGGCTGCTCCGCGCATGGTGGGGCGCATCCGCCACTGCCCGGCGGCGCCACGGGGCTGTGGCCGTGGCAATGGTCTGTGCCCGTCGGCAGGCAACGCCGTTCGGCCTTCCCGTGGCATTGGCCGCGGCCGCATGGCAGGCATGGCAGTGCCGCCACACATCTTTTGCGGCCTGTTTTTGCGGCCGTCACAGCTGCCGGTGCACTTTTGGGCGCTTCGGTGCATGGCGGTGGGATGGCAAGAGAGTGCTTGGCGGCGCGTCTTGTCGATGGTAGCATATTATTACAATGTGGCGCCCGCATCCCGGTTTGCGCAGTCCTGGCCTGCAAGACAGGCCGTTTCGGAGTGCAACGGCGGCCGTTTTGCCATGCAGTCCGGGCCGTTTGGCGGCCTGAAACGGCCTGTGCCGCAATGCGCTGGTGGTCAGGGTGTTGGGCAGGTCGTGCCGTTCTTTGAAATTATCGTTACATTATTGCGACTGCGCATGGCAGCCGTCGGCATGAGCAACAGCGGCGTTGACTCCATGGCTGCGCCCGTGTTGTGTAGCGCCGCGCCACGGCCTGTCGGCCGGCCTGCCGTGGCTGTGGTTGCCTGCGGCCTTTGCGGCGGTGCCGCCGAGGCCTCAAAACATTTCCATATTGTGCTAAAAAGCCTCTACTTTTTCCTTCTTACGAAGAAAATTAGTAACTTTGCACGCTATTTAAAAGATTGTATGGAAAATAACAAGGCTACTTTGGAATTGGGAACAAAGCCCGTCGGACCCCTGCTTATGCAGTATGCCTTGCCTGCCATCATAGCTATGACAGCATCGTCGCTATACAATATGGTAGACAGCATATTCATAGGGCAGGGCGTAGGGGCCATGGCCATCTCAGGATTGGCCCTCACCTTCCCCTTCATGAATCTTGCAGCCGCCTTCGGAGCGGCCGTTGGCGTCGGCGCTTCGACGTGCATCTCTGTCCGCCTCGGGCAGAAAGACTATGAGGCCGCCGAGCGCGTGCTTGGCAACACCGTCACGCTCAACCTCATCATCGGCATCTCCTTCAGCGTGATTTCGCTGCTGTTTCTCAACCCCATACTCTATTTCTTCGGGGCGAGCGAGCAGACTTTGCCTTACGCGCGCGACTACATGGAGGTGATTCTGGCCGGCAACGTGTTCTCGCACATGTATTTCGCCATGAACGCCGTGCTGCGTGCGGCGGGCAAACCGCGCCAGGCCATGTATGCAACCATGTTTACCGTGGTGATGAACACCATACTGGCGCCCATCTTCATCTATCCGCTCAACCTCGGAATACGCGGCGCCGCCTATGCTACCATTATCGCGCAGATGATGGCTTTGGTGTGGCAGATGAGGCTTTTCAGCAACAAAGACGAGCTGTTGCACCTAAAACGGGGCATCTACAGGCTGCAGGGCCGCATTGTGAAGGCCATCATCGCCATCGGAATGTCGCCGTTTGCCATGAATGTATGCGCCTGCGTGGTCGTCATTTTCATCAACAACGGACTGCAGAAGTATGGCGGCGACCTTGCTGTGGGCGCCTACGGCATTGCCAACAAGGTGTGCTTCATCTTCGTGATGATAACGATGGGCATCAACCAGGGTATGCAGCCGATAGCCGGCTACAACTATGGCGCGCAGCTGATGGACCGCTTGATGAAGGTGGTGAAGTATGCCATAATTGCCGGCACGGTTGTCACAACGGCGGGCTTCGCCATAGCCGAGCTGCTGCCGGGGCCGTGCGCACGCCTGTTCACCACCGACCCCAAGCTGATAGCGCTGTCGGTCGAGGGTCTGATGATAGAGATGCTGGCCTTCCCCATAGTCGGTTACCAGATGGTGGTGACCAGCTTTTTCCAGAGCATAGGCAAGGCAAAGGTGAGCATGTTCCTATCGCTTTCGCGGCAGTTGATATTCCTCTTGCCACTGCTTGCGGTGCTGCCGCCCATCTACGGGGTCGACGGCGTGTGGTGGGCAATGCCGATATCCGACACTGTGGCTGCCGTGGTGACGTTCTTCATGATGATGTCGTACATGCGGAAGTTCAAGAAAATGACTATAAAATAACATCGGGATATGAGCGAAAAGAAAATAATCATAAACGTGGGGCGGCAGCTTGGCAGTGGCGGTCGCGACATAGCGAAGATGCTTGCGCAGCATTTCGGCTGCAAGTATTACGACCGTGAGCTGCTCAACCTGGCCGCAAAGGAAAGCGGTTTCAGCGAGAAGTTCTTCGAACAGAACGACGAACAGAAGGGATTCTTCAAGTCGTTGTTCCACCTCAACGTGCCTTTCCTTGGCAGCGCCAACTTCTACAACAACAACCTTTCGCAGGAAAGCCTCTTCAAATTCCAGAGCGATGCGATACGGAAAGCGGCCGACGAGGGCTCGTGCGTGTTCGTAGGGCGTTGCGCCAACTACGTGCTGCGCGATTACCCCGGCCATGTCGACGTGTTCATCACGGCCGACATAGCCGACCGCATAGCGCTGGTGAGCAGTCGGCTGGGATGCGACGAGGCCACGGCGCGCAAGAAGATACTGTCTGGCGAGAGCGAGCGCTCAACATATTACAATTATTATACCGGCAAGGAATGGGGCCACAGCTCATCCTACGACCTTTGCATCAACTCGAGCTTGCTGGGACTTGAGGGCACTGCCGCCTTCATTGCAGAGTTCATCGGCAAGCGGCTTGCGCTGTAAGGCATAGGCAAAGGCAGGCTGGCAACATGAAGAAAGGAGGGCAATGATGAAGAGAATAGGCATCATAAGCGATACCCATGCGTATTGGGACGACCGTTACCTGAAGTATTTCGAGCCGTGCGACGAGATTTGGCACGCCGGCGACATAGGCTCGCTCGAGGTGGCCGAGCGCCTGGCAGCATACCGCCCGTTGCGCGCCGTCTGCGGCAATTGCGACGGGGGCGACCTGCGGCGCATGTACAGAGAGACGCTGCGGTTTAAGTGTGAAGACGTAGACGTGCTCATGAAGCACATCGGCGGTTACCCCGGCAACTACGACCCGTCTGTCAGGGGGATGATATACGCGTCGCCGCCACAGCTGTTCATCAGCGGCCATTCACACATATTGAAGATAAAGTACGACCGCACGCTGCGACTGTTGCACATCAATCCCGGCGCCGCTGGCCTGCAGGGGTGGCACAAGGAGCGCACTCTGGTTCGCCTGGTGGTAGACGGCAGCCGTTTTGCCGACTGCGAAGTGATAACCCTGGGCAACCGCACCACGGTGGTTTAGCACTGCGCCCGGGCCGCCCGAGGGCGCTCGCGGCGGCATGTGCACGGCGGGCTGTGGCGTGGCGGGGCCCACATCAGCCCGCAATGTGGCGGCATCGGCGGCCACGGCAGGCCAAGCAACTGTAGCGATATATAATAAATTGGCTTCAAGTACGTTATAGTCAATATACAGAACTCACCAACCAATAATGTCAAACGCAATGAAGAGTATCATCATAACCGGCGGAGCCGGGTTCATAGGCTCACATGTGGTGCGCCTGTTCGTCAACAAATACAGTGAGTATCACATCATAAATGTCGACAAACTGACCTACGCCGGCAACCTGGCCAACTTGAAGGATATCGAAGGCCGGCCCAACTACACATTCGTCAGGGCCGACATCTGCGACTTCGACGCCATGCTCGGGCTCATGCGGCGGTATGGGGTGGACGGCATCATACACCTTGCGGCCGAGAGCCATGTGGACCGCAGCATCAAAGACCCGTTCACCTTTGCCCGCACCAACGTCATGGGCACGCTCTCGCTCCTGCAGGCTGCCAAGGTGTACTGGGAAAGTCTGCCCGAGGGCTATGAGGGCAAGCGCTTCTACCACATCTCGACGGACGAGGTTTACGGCGCGTTGGAGCTTACCAATCCCGAGGGAGTGGAGTCGCCGTTCAGCACCAAGGCCTCGTCGGAGCACCACCATGCCTACGGCACCGAGTTCTTCACGGAGCACACGAAGTACAATCCGCACTCGCCGTATTCGGCGTCGAAGGCATCGTCCGACCACTTTGTGCGTGCCTTCCACGACACCTACGGCATGCCTACGATAGTGACCAACTGCTCAAACAACTACGGCCCGTACCAGTTTCCCGAGAAACTGATACCCCTGTTCATCAACAACATACGCCACCGCAAGCCGCTTCCCGTATACGGAAAGGGCGAGAACGTGCGCGACTGGCTCTATGTCGAAGACCACGCCCGGGCCATCGACCTCATCTTCCACCGCGGCAAGGTGGCCGACACCTACAACATCGGCGGCTTCAACGAGTGGAAGAACATCGACATCATACGCGTGGTGATAAACACCGTCGACCGTCTGCTGGGCCGCAAGGAGGGCGAAGACCTCGACCTCATTACCTTTGTGACCGACCGCAAGGGCCACGACATGCGCTACGCCATCGACTCGCGCAAGCTGCAGCGTGAGCTTGGCTGGGAGCCGAGCCTGCAGTTTGAGGAGGGAATAGAGAAGACCGTGCGCTGGTATCTCGACAACCAGGAGTGGATGGACAACGTGACGAGCGGCGACTACCAGCGTTATTACGACGACATGTACAAGGGGAGGTAGCCCTGGGGGGCAGAACCTAACAGTCTGCCAGGCTACACCCTACCCTTCTGTATACACATGTCTTATAAACAAATGAGATGACGAAGCATACTGGAATCTTACTGCGCGACTACCAGAGTGACATAATAAGGCGTGTAGTGGATAGTTGGGCATCAAATAATTCCGTTTTGGTACAGATGCCAACCGGCACGGGGAAGACAGTAGTGCTGGCTTCGCTCGTAAGTGAACATCTGAAACTTAAAAGTGATAAACATGGTTGCTCCGTCTGGATAGTCGCTCACCGCCGTGAGCTTGTCGAACAGATTGAAGAAACAGTGGCAAGATATGGCATACGGAAAGAGTATGGAGTTATCAAAGTACTGTCAATCCAATGGCTGGCGAGACATTGGGATGACGTGCAAGGCGAACAACCGGGGCTGATTGTGATAGACGAAGCCCACCACGCGCTTGCCGAGACCTACAAGGAACTTTGGCAGCGCTATCCTGCTGCCATGAAGTTGGGCATGACCGCCACCCCATGCCGGCTGAATCGTGTTGGATTCACCGACTTGTTTGATGTGCTGGTCACCTCATACAGCATTGCAGACTTTATCAGGCAAGGATGGCTTGCAGCTTTCGACTATGTGTCTATACGCCAAGGCAGCGAAACCCAAAAGCTGATAGAGAGCCTGAAGAAACGTGGTGCGGACGGTGATTTCCAAGTGAAGGAAATGGACGCCGTGCTTAACAAACGCCCAAGCATAGAACGGTTGCATGACAGCGTAAAGCAATATGCCGGCGGAAAGAAAGGCATAGTGTATGCCATCAGCATCAGCCACGCGCGGAACATTGCCGACTATTACGGACATAAAGGAATAACGGCCGCGGCCATAGACAGCAAGACGCCGGCAAAAATAAGGAAACAGCTTGTAGAAGACTTCCGTCATGGCAACATTCAGGTACTGGTTAATGTTGACGTTTTCAGCGAAGGTTTCGACTGTCCCGATGTCGAGTTTGTGCAACTGGCCCGCCCTACTCTGTCGTTAGCAAAATACCTGCAGCAAGTTGGCCGCGGACTTCGAGTTGCAGAAAACAAACAAAGTTGTGTGATAATAGACAACGTCGGACTGTACCGCTTGTTCGGTCTGCCTGCAGCAGACCGCGATTGGCAGGCAATGTTTGAAGGACGGATGGCGGGTAAGGGCCACGATGCCACAAGCAGAAACGAATGCTGCTACCCCGCCATGGCAGATTGCAGCACCTATGGCGAGCCGATAGGGCCAGACCCGGCCATGGAGATAGTATTGACACATGAACGGTTGCTGGAATACCTTAAGGAAAACAGAAACCTTACAATGCATCTTGAGCAGGGAAAGCTCATGCCGTTTATAGACAGGCGGACAGGACTTTACGGGTTAAGGCGTGGCGACATGGTGACGACCACACCCCAATTCAAGAAAGTGTATGCCACTGAAAACAACATGGCTGCTGTATTGCTAACAAACGGAAGTGCGGCTGTATGCGATTGTGGCGGCAAAATAATCATGGCCTTGGGCAAATGCCGGAAGCTGGCATTCACCCCAAAAGGATTTATTGCTACAACCGCTATAGACGGCAAAGTGGAATACACAGACCTTGCCACAGGCCACAAGCATGACGCCAAGCCCAAAGTGAAGGCGTTTGGGCAAGTGGAAGTGATTGAAACGGATAGAATGTATTGCAGTCGCACCAAGAGGGAATTGAGATGGAAACCAGACGCAGGAAGCATTCAAACGGCCTTTGGTGGAGAGATGCTGTTTGTTCACGACTTCGGGGCAAGGCCCCAGTGCCATCAGATATTGCGTGAAAACAACTTCATCGGCCACAGATGCAGCGTGCTGGTAGCCGGAGACAAATCTACATACTACAACCTGTCTGGCATATTGCCTGATGGGAACGCCATAATTGAAGACACACAGGGCACCTATTACCTGACCTCCGACGGAGCAAGATTGCACAAAATATACTTTGAAAACCAAACGTCACCCGAAGGATTTTATTCTATGATGATAAGGCTTCTGACTAAAGCCGGGGCCCGCAAAGCCGCCGATGAAGAAAAGAAAAACAGGTTTATGGAAGAAAGACGGCGGCGCAGACTTGACTCTCTGCAAGGTGTGATACCGTTTATGTCGGGCAATAAATGGGGGCTCCGGCACGGGCAGATTATTGTCGTGCCGCCTATCTACCGCAGCATACAGGCACCCGTTGGAATGTATTGCGCAGTGGAAGAAAGACCAAGCCAGTGGGGAGTCATCATGATTGACGGTAAAATCATTGTCGAGGCCAAATACTCAAAGGTAGAAATAGAGCAGAACGGAACAGCCCACCTCACATTGACAAAAGGCAATACCCAAACCGTCAAGCTGGGCACATGACATGTAAACAGGCTTGACAACAATGCCGACGTCGTTTCTATGAACAAAGAAACGACGTCGGCATTGTTGTTTGTAGGGGCTGCGCGCTGTCGGTTACAATATAAAAACAAGACCTCTACATCCAAGCACAATAAGAACTTCCTCATCAGCCATAGACTGCAAACACGCATAGACATGCGCCACATCCAAACGGCCATACACAACGACAGCCTTTTATACCCCGTCAAATGGCCATTGGTCAATGACACCGCCAATCTCCAATCGCATCAGACCGCAGAATTTCTGCACCGATATTTATCAATATGCCCCAAACTATTATCCATGTTCCGGCGGCATCAGCTTACGAATTTGCCTCAACACAGCCAGTTACGACTCCGACAAAGCCGACAACAAGCCTACCCGGCAATTGGATATAATTACCTTGTACTCTGATGACCACATTGTGTTAAAGCCAAACAGGACCACGTCGCCAACCACACCATCACGACGCGAGGCCTTCTGCTCACACACACATCTCACCCCTGATGTTTCTGTTGAGGTAATGCCTGATCTTCTCTGGGTCGGAAAACCTTGCCTGCAAATACATCAGTTTGGTTACAGCGCTTTCAACTGTGCTGTCATGACCACTGATGACGCCGGCCGACTTCAATTGATAGCCAGTGTCATAACGCCCCATCTCAACACTTCCAGCCATACACTGGCTAATGTTAATTATAGTCTTGCCATTAGCCGACGCTTCTTTCAACGCCTTGATAAGCCATGGCGACTGTGGGGCATTCCCACTGCCAAAGGTACGCATGACAATGGAGCGCAAATTGGGTGTGGCAATGACATGACGCACCAAATCTTCACGTATGCCGGGGAATATAGTAAACACTATGACGTTGTTGTCCAAACGGAAATGCGGAGTCATAGGCTTAGAGTAGTCCGGTTTTAAAATTAGGTCTTCCCTATACGAGATGTTAACCCCCGCGTCAGCCAGGTGCGGGTAGTTAAAACTCTCGAAAGCGTTGAAATTGTCGGCGCTTTGCTTCGTTGTACGATTTCCCCTCATGAGGTGGCCATTGAAATATATGCCCACTTCAGGCATTATGGCCCTTCCATCGGGATGCTTGGCAGAAGCAATCTCAATGCTGGTGATGAGATTCTCCTTCCCGTCAGTCCGCAATTGTCCTATCGGCAACTGACTGCCGGTAAGTATTACGGGCTTTGTCAGGTTTTCAAGCATGTAGCTCAACGCAGAGGCGGTGAAAGCCATGGTGTCAGTGCCATGCAATATCACAAACCCGTCATACTTGTCATAGTTATCAGCTATGATATGGGTCAACTCAATCCACAGCCGGGGCGACATATTGCTACTGTCGATTGGCGGCGTAAATTGATACGTGGCAATGTGTGTCGAGAACTGCGCTAGCTCGGGAACGTTACTCAAAAGATGTTCAAACTTGAAAGGCTCGAGCGCCCCGGTCTGAGGATTGCGGTTCATTCCAATAGTGCCACCAGTGTAAATCAATAGAACATTATTGTCGTACGTCATCGTTTACGTATATTTTTGTTGCAAAAATAAGTAAACTTTTCGACATTGCAGAATTATTTTATTACTTTTGCACTATAGATATCCATAAGGTATGAACACTTCATGCAGAACAGTGTGGTGCCAGATGGCGAGAACAACGATTTGACAGACCTATAAAGCATACAACAATTAATAAACAACTAATTATGAAACAATTCAATGACGAGAACTTCTTGTTGGATAATGAAGTTGCCCAAGACCTGTTCCACAACCATGCGGCAAAGATGCCTATTATCGACTATCACTGCCACCTGATACCCGAAATGGTGGCAAATGACCATAAGTTTAAAAGCATCACAGAACTTTGGCTGGGTGGTGACCACTACAAATGGAGGGCAATGCGCACCAACGGCGTTGACGAAAAGTATTGCACAGGCAAAGACACGTCAGACTGGGAGAAGTTTGAGAAATGGGCCGAGACAGTGCCTTACACTTTCCGCAACCCACTTTACCATTGGACACACCTCGAACTCAAGACTGCATTCGGCATCACTAAGCTGCTGAGCCCGAAGACCGCACGCGAGATATACGACGAGTGCAACGAGAAGCTCAAGCAGCCGGAGTACTCCGCCCGTGGCTTGATGCGCAGATACAACGTTGAATGCGTATGCACAACCGACGATCCCATTGACGACTTGCGCTACCACAAGCAAACCAGGGAAAGCGGTTTTGAAATAAAGATGATACCAGCATGGCGCCCAGACAAAGCCATGAACATCGAGAAGCCCGACTTTGCCGAGTATGTAAATAAGCTTGGCGAAGTAGCAGGCGTGACCATCACGACCTTCAAAGACATGGTGGACGCATTGCAGAAGCGCCACGACTTCTTCACAGCCAACGGCTGCAAGCTGTCTGACCACGGAATCGAGGAGTTCTACGACGAGGAGTATACTGACGCACAAATTGAAGCTATATTCGCCAAGGCAATGAGCAAGAAAGAACTCACTGCCTATGAAATACGCCAATACAAGAACTGCTTCCTGACCAAGATGGCAGAGATGGATGCCGATGCCGACTGGACACAGCAGTTCCACTATGGCGCAATCCGCGACAACAATACAAAGATGTACGAGCAACTTGGCCCCGACACTGGCTTTGACTCTATTGGCGAGTTCAACACGGCAAAGGCTATGAGCAAGTTCCTCAACAAGCTGAACATGGAGGGTAAGCTCACACGCACAATCCTCTACACCCTTAACCCGTGCGCCAACGAGGTGATTGCCACCATGCTTGGCAACTTCCAAGGTGGTTGCCCGGGCAAGATTCAATTTGGTTCCGGCTGGTGGTTCAACGACCAGCTCGACGGCATGACCCGCCAAATGAACGCCCTTTCAGTGCTCGGCCTGCTGAGCCGTTTCGTAGGCATGCTCACCGACTCACGCTCTTTCCTGAGCTATCCGCGCCACGAGTATTTCCGCCGTCTGCTTTGCAATATTCTCGGAACCGACGTAGAGAAAGGATTGCTGCCCAATGACCACGAAATACTCAGCCGAATGGTTGAAGACATATCTTACAACAACGCACGAAATTATTTCAAGTTCTATTAAAACGAAATGTTGCCAGAGAGCTCTGTTCTGAACCAACAGAGCGACAACAAGCGACAACGCCACAACCCAGCGCCCGCAAACGCCCACGGCCAAATAGCCGGCGTTTGCGGGCGTTTTTACAAAAATCTTCCTTTTTTCATAAAGGATATTTCTTAGTCGGACATTTTCTTGCTTATATGGAAAAATAGGTGTAAATTTGCAGGCAATTAAAAACGGTTTCACAAAATGATAATTTCAAAGAAAATCATCTTGCCTGTGGCTTTTGCTGCCGTCATAATGATATTTGGCAGTTGTTCTAATAAAAATGTTGCTTATTTCCAAAACAGTAATATTGTAAACCTGGAGCAGTCTAGAGTTCTTTACGACGCAAGGATTATGCCTAAAGATGTGCTAACAATAACAGTCAGCACATCAGACGCTGATGCCGCCGCCCCATTCAACATGACAGTGCCCACCCCACTGACACAAAGCATGCGCACAACAACTTCACAACCCTTGCTGCAAAGCTATCTTGTTGACAACGACGGTTACATCGATTTTCCACGTGTAGGCCGCTTGCATGTCGGAGGCCTTACTAAATCTCAGGCGGAGCGCGTCATACTGGAAAAGATAAAGCCATACATGAGCAAAGCGGAAACTCCAATTGTCACCGTGCGCATGTCAAACTATAAGATTTCTGTCCTCGGCGAAGTTACCCGCCCCGGCATGTACACCGTTACCAATGAAAAGATTTCCATATTGGAGGCTCTTGCCCAGGCGGGCGACCTCACCATATACGGTGTTCGCAACAATGTAAAGCTGATACGCGAAGACTCAACAGGCATGAAATCCATTCATGTGCTAAACCTTAACGATGCAAACATCATTAATTCACCTTATTATTATTTGCAGCAAAACGACATTGTATATGTTGAACCCAATAAGGTGAAGGCACAAAACTCAAGTGTGGGTAGCATGACTACGCTATGGTTCTCGGCGACCTCAATATTGATTTCGCTGACCTCACTATTGTATAACATCTTGAACTGATTAATGTATGTAAATGGCAGGCGCTCGTTGCGCCTGCCGTTAATTGTATAATATAGAGTAGATATGTGTGGAATTGTAGGATATATTGGTGATAAGGATGCATTCCCTATACTAATTAAAGGGTTAAGAAGGTTGGAGTATCGTGGATACGACAGCGCTGGTGTCGCATTGATCAACTCAAGCGGCAACCTTAACGTATACAAGAGCAAGGGCAAAGTTGATGATCTGGTGGCCTTCTGTGCCGACAAAAACACAACAGGCACTGTGGGCATAGCCCATACACGATGGGCCACCCATGGCGAGCCATCCTCTGTCAACGCTCACCCGCATTATTCCCAGTCGAAGAACTTGGCAATAATTCACAATGGAATCATTGAGAACTATGCCTCACTGAGGAAAAAACTGATGGAAAAGGGCATCACATTCCGCTCTGACACAGACACTGAGGTGCTCGTACAATTGATAGAATACATACAGCAACGCAAGAACCTCGACTTATTGACGGCTGTTCAGCTGGCCCTGCACGAAGTGATTGGAGCATACGCCATAGCTCTGCTCGACAAACGCAACCCAAACCAAATCATAGCAGCACGCAAACAAAGCCCTTTGGTTGTAGGCATTGGCGACAATGAGTTCTTTCTGGGTTCCGACGCGTCGCCCATCGTAGAATACACAGACAAGGTGGTGTATCTCGAAGACGGCAATATCGCAGTGATAAGGAAAGGCGAAGACCTGAAGGTAGTAAACATACAAAACCGGCTGCAGAATCCAGAGATACAGACAGTGGATATCAACCTCGGAGAGATTGAGAAGGGCGGATATCCCCATTTCATGCTCAAAGAAATATTCGAGCAGCCGGAATGCCTGACCAACTGCATGCGCGGCCGTGTCAACGTTGACACTGACAATGTTGTGTTGAGCGCCGTCATCGACTACAAGAAACAATTGCTCAATGCCAACAGGTTCATAATAATCGCTTGCGGTACGTCGTGGCATGCCGGACTTATAGGAAAACAGATACTTGAAAGCCTGTGCCGCATACCGGTTGAAGTAGAGTATGCGTCAGAATTCCGCTATCGCAACCCGGTGATAACGAGCAAAGATGTAGTTATCGCCATATCCCAAAGCGGCGAGACGGCCGATACGCTTGCGGCGATAAAGCTCGCCAAAGAAAACGGCGCATTTATTTATGGCATTTGCAACGCTATCGGATCGAGCATACCACGTTCTACGGACACCGGTTCATACATACATGTAGGGCCAGAGATAGGAGTAGCATCGACAAAGGCTTTCACCGGCCAGGTGACAGTATTGTCAATGCTTGCCTTGGCTTTGGCAAAGGAAAAAGGCACGATAAGCAACGAAGCCTATCTGAGCATAGTAAAAGAATTGCATGCAATACCCCAAAAGATGGAGGAAGTGCTGAAGCTCAACGACAGGATAGCCGACCTGAGCCGCATCTTCACTTACGCCCGCAACTTCTTATACCTTGGCCGTGGCTACAACTACCCTGTGGCCCTTGAGGGAGCGCTAAAGCTTAAGGAAATCAGCTACATACACGCCGAAGGCTATCCCGCTGCCGAGATGAAACACGGCCCCATAGCCCTGATAGATTCAGACATGCCTGTCGTTGTCATAGCCACGCACAACGCCATGTATGAAAAAGTGCTGAACAACATACAAGAAATAAAAGCTCGCAAAGGCAAAGTGATTGCCATTGTGACAGAAGGCGACAATACGATAAGCCGCATTGCCGATGAAGTGATAGAACTACCAGACACAATAGAATGCCTTGAGCCCCTATTGTCAACCATTCCGTTGCAATTGCTTGCTTACCATATCGCGGTTTGCAAAGGCAAGAACGTGGACCAGCCACGCAACCTTGCAAAGTCTGTAACCGTTGAATGACCATGTGGGCTAATCATTTAGCCCACATGGTTGTGCTTAACCTACAAGTTGCCGTATTATTATATTGGCTTATAATGACAACCAAATAGAAAATAGTTTAGGATATTCGGATGGAACAATTAAAACACGAATGTGGAGTGGCAATGATTAGGCTACTAAAGCCGCTCGATTATTACCAGAAAAAGTATGGAACATGGATGTACGGGTTGAACAAGTTGTACCTCATGATGGAGAAGCAACACAACCGCGGCCAGGAAGGTGCTGGCATTGCATGTGTGAAGTTGAATACTCTGCCTGGTAATGAGTATATGTTTCGTGAGAAGGCTTTGGGAGCAAACGCCATAACAGAAATCTTCGGAAGTGCTCAAAAAGAGTTTCGCAACCTTTCTAAAGAACAGTTGGCCGATGCAGAATACGCAAAGGAGAACCTTCCTTTCGCCGGCGAATTGTATATGGGTCACCTCCGCTATTCTACGACAGGCAAGAGTGGCTTGCAATATGTCCATCCATTTCTGCGCCGCAACAACTGGAAGGCCAAGAACCTGTGCTTGTGTGGCAACTTCAATATGACAAACATCGATGAGATATTCAGCAAAATCACCTCGCAAGGACAGTGCCCACGCATCTTCAGCGACAGTTATATCATGCTGGAATGGATGGGTCACCGACTGGACAGGGAAGTGGAACGCAACTTCGTCGATGCCAAGGAGAACGGGCTGCAAGGCACTGACATAACCGACTACATCGACGACCATGTACGCATGAGCAATGTGTTGCGTACCACGATGCCCGACTTTGACGGCGGCTATGTGGTTTGCGGTCTCACCGGCAGCGGTGAAATGTTTTCAATGCGCGACCCGTGGGGCATACGTCCGGCCTTCTATTATAAGAATGACGAAGTGGTGGTCGTAGCCAGCGAGCGCCCCGTCCTCCAGACAACATTCGACATCGAATGCGACCAGATATGCGAACTAAAGCCGGGCGAAGCTGTAGTCGTAAACAAAAAGGGAGAATTTTCGCTTGAAAAGATATTAGACCAACGCGGCGACTCTGCATGCTCATTTGAGCGAATATACTTCAGCCGTGGTTCCGACCGTGACATATACCGCGAACGCAAGAAGCTTGGCGACTTGTTGATGAAGCCCATATTGAAGGCTATCGACAACGACGTGGAGCACACTGTGTTTTCATTCATACCCAACACGGCAGAGGTAGCATACTACGGTATGCTGGGAAGCTTCAAGCGATATATCAACGAGCAAAAAATACAAGCCATAGAATCGTTGGGGCACATGCCGACGCACGACGAACTGGAAAAGATACTCGAACAGTTTGTACGTTCTGAAAAGGTTGCTTGGAAAGACATCAAGTTGCGCACGTTCATTACAGAAGGCAATTCGCGCAACGACTTGGCATCACACGTTTACGACGTGACATACGAAGTGTTGGAAAAAGGCGTCGACAATCTTGTGGTCATAGACGACAGCATAGTGCGCGGAACCACACTCCGCGAAAGCATAATCAAGATACTTGACAGGCTCCACCCGAAAAAGATTGTCATAGTCAGTTCGTCGCCGCAGATACGCTATCCCGATTATTATGGCATCGACATGGCCAAGCTTGAAGAGTTCATCGCTTTCAGGGCATGCATAGCACTGTTGCAAGACCGTGGCATGCAGAGCCTTATAGACGAGACATACAAAAACTGCATCGACGAGTTGAAGAAGCCCAAGGAAGAGATGCAATGTTGTGTCAAAGCGCTTTATAAACCATTTACGGTCGAAGAGCTCAACACCAAGATGGTGGAACTGCTGCGCCCTGCAGAGGTGACCACCCCCATCGAACTGGTTTATCAAAGCATCGAAGGGCTGCACACTGCCATACCCGACCATAAGGGCGATTGGTATTTTACCGGCAACTACCCCACTCCCGGCGGGATGAAGCTTGTAAACCAGGCATTCATCAATTACTATGACAACGTGTATCAGTACGAACAAAAGTTTTAAACACTTTACAACCATATATGATGAAGAACGTAACATTGGTTCTTGAAGACGGAACAGAATTTCGCGGCAAGTCATTCGGTTACGAACAACCAGTTGCAGGCGAAGTAGTCTTCAATACAGCGATGATGGGTTATCCGGAGAGCCTGACCGACCCCTCATACGCCGGACAGTTGATGACACTGACTTACCCACTGGTGGGAAACTATGGTGTTCCCCCTTTCACTATTGCCCCTGACGGCATAGCAACGTTCATGGAGAGCGACAAAATCTACGCATCGGCCATAATCGTTGCAGACTACAGTGAAGAGTATAGTCACTGGAATGCAGTCGAGAGCCTGGCCGACTGGCTGAAGCGTGAGCATGTGCCCGGCATTACCGGCATAGACACCCGCCAGCTGACCAAAGTGTTGCGTGAGCACGGTGTAATGATGGGAAAGATTCTTTTCGACGACCAGCCGGACAACATACCTCAGGCAGATTACGAAGGCGTTAACTTTGTTGACAAAGTGAGCTGCAAGGAGGTCATACGTTACAACGAAGGCGCCGGAAAGAAAGTCGTACTGGTTGACTGCGGCGTAAAGAACAACATCATACGATGCCTCATCAACCGTGGTGTGGAAGTTATCCGCGTGCCATGGAATTATGATTATACGGGCATGGACTTCGACGGTCTTTTCCTCGGCAACGGCCCGGGCGACCCGGACATGTGCGAAGACGCGGTCAACATCATACGCAAACAAATGAGCCTTTCACGCAAGCCCATATGCGGAATATGCATGGGCAACCAGCTTCTGGCCAAAGCCGGAGGCGCATCAATATACAAGCTCAAATACGGTCACAGGTCGCACAACCAGCCGGTAATGGAAGTTGGAACCACAAGGTGCTACATAACAAGCCAGAACCATGGCTACGCTGTCGATGCCAAGACGCTCGGCAGCGACTGGAAGGAACTGTTCGTTAACATGAACGACGGGTCAAACGAAGGCATATGCCACAAGGAGAACCCCTGGTTTACAAGCCAGTTCCACCCGGAAGCCTGCTCAGGCCCTGTCGACACTGAATTTATGTTTGACCGTTTTGTTGAAAAATTGAAGTAACAGTAACTATGAGAGACGAAAATATAAAGAAAGTCCTGTTGCTCGGCTCAGGCGCATTGAAGATTGGCGAAGCTGGCGAATTTGACTATTCCGGTTCACAAGCGCTGAAGGCACTGCGTGAAGAAGGAATATATACCGTATTGATAAACCCAAATATCGCGACCGTCCAGACATCCGAGGGGGTTGCCGACCAGATTTATTTCCTGCCCGTACAGCCGTATTTCGTAGAGCGCGTAATCGAAAAGGAGCGCCCCGACGGCATACTGTTGGCTTTCGGCGGACAGACAGCACTCAACTGCGGTGTGGCGTTGCATCAGAGCGGAGTGCTTGAAAAATACAACGTACGCGTGCTCGGCACACCCGTCCAGGCTATCATGGACACCGAAGACCGCGAGCTTTTCGTAGAAAAACTCAATGAGATTGGTGTCAAGACAATCAAGAGCGAGGCGTGCGAAAACATTGAGCAAGCCCGCAAGGCAGCCAAGGAATTGGGCTACCCCGTTATCCTCAGGGCCGCATACGCCCTTGGCGGGTTGGGCAGCGGATTCTGCGACAACGAGGAAGAGCTTGACAAACTGGCCGAAAAGGCTTTCTCTTTCTCGCCTCAGGTTCTCGTAGAGAAGAGCCTAAAAGGCTGGAAAGAAATAGAATATGAGGTTGTGCGCGACCGCTATGACAACTGTATCACGGTATGCAACATGGAAAATTTCGACCCATTGGGCATACATACAGGCGAGAGCATAGTCATAGCACCATCTCAGACCTTGACAAACAGCGAGTACCACAAGCTTAGGGCGCTGTCTATCAAGATTATACGACACATAGGCATAATCGGAGAATGCAATGTGCAGTATGCCTTCGACCCACAAAGCGAAGACTACCGCGTAATCGAAGTGAACGCCCGCCTGAGCCGTTCGTCGGCGCTCGCATCCAAAGCCACAGGCTATCCCTTGGCTTTCGTCGCCGCCAAGCTGGGCATGGGCTACGGCCTGTTTGAGCTGAAAAACTCGGTCACGAAGACAACAAGCGCCTTTTTCGAGCCAGCCCTCGACTATGTGGTCTGCAAAATACCACGGTGGGACCTCAGCAAGTTCCGTGGCGTTGACAAAGAGCTTGGCTCATCCATGAAGTCGGTAGGCGAGGTGATGGCCATCGGCCGCAACTTTGAGGAAGCCATACAGAAGGGTTTGCGCATGATAGGGCAAGGCATGCACGGCTTTGTCGAGAACAAAGAACTTGAGATACCCGACATCGACGCTGCATTGCGTGAGCCTACAGACAAGCGCGTGTTCATCATCTCGAAAGCCATGCACAAGGGTTACACCATCGACCAGATACATGAGCTGACGAAGATTGACAAGTGGTTCTTGCAGAAACTGAAGCACATCATCGACATCGACGAGCGCATGAAAGCCTTGAAGAGCATAAACAACCTCGACAAGGAACTGCTGCGCGAGGCCAAGGTCTACGGATTCACCGACTTCCAGATTGCCCGTGCCGTGGGCTTGGAAACAGAACTGAACAGCATGGCCAAGGCCGGCCTTGTGGTGCGCAACCTGCGCAAGAGCTACGGTATACTGCCATATGTCAAGCAGATAGACACCCTGGCTGCCGAATATCCGGCACAGACCAACTACCTGTACCTCACCTACGCCGGCGTTGCCCACGACATCACGTTCGAGCGCGACAAACGCTCAATCATAGTGCTTGGCTCCGGTGCCTACCGCATAGGCTCGTCTGTAGAGTTCGACTGGTGCGGTGTGCAGGCCCTGCAAACCATACGCAAAGAAGGCTACCGCTCGGTGATGATAAACTACAACCCGGAGACTGTTTCCACCGACTATGACATGTGCGACCGCCTCTACTTCGACGAGCTGACCTTTGAGCGTGTGATGGACATAATCGACCTTGAATGCCCACACGGAGTGATTGTCTCTACAGGAGGACAGATACCCAACAACCTGGCAATGCGGCTCGACGGACAGCACGTGCCCATTCTCGGAACATCAGCCAAAGACATCGACAATGCCGAAGACCGCGCCAAGTTCTCGTCGATGCTCACCCGCAACGGCATAGACCAGCCGGAGTGGAGCGCCCTCACCACGATGGAAGACATCAACACGTTCATATCAAAGGTGGGCTTCCCCGTGCTGGTACGCCCGTCATACGTATTGTCGGGTGCCGCCATGAACGTATGCTCCAACCAGGAAGAGCTTGAAAAGTTCCTGCGCCTGGCAGCCAATGTAAGCGAAGACCACCCCGTGGTGGTAAGCCGCTTCATAGAGCATGCAAAAGAGGTTGAGATGGATGCCGTGGCCCGCAATGGCGAGATAATAGCATACGCCATCAGCGAGCACATTGAGTTTGCCGGAGTACACTCTGGCGACGCCACCATACAGTTTCCCCCGCAGAAGCTGTATTGCGAGACTGTGAGGCGCATCAAGCGCGTAAGCCGCAAGATTGCAGAAGAGTTGCACATCAGCGGCCCGTTCAACATACAGTTCCTTGCAAAGGAAAACGACATCAAGGTGATTGAGTGCAACCTGCGCGCATCACGCTCGTTCCCATTCGTAAGCAAGGTCTTGAAAATCAACCTGATTGAACTTGCAACCAAGGTGATGCTCGGACTTCCCGTAGAAAAGCCCAGCAAGACTCTCTTCGACCTCGACTACGTGGGTATCAAGGCAAGCCAATTCTCGTTCAACCGACTGCAGAAAGCCGACCCTGTGCTCGGCGTTGACATGGCTTCAACGGGCGAGGTGGGCTGTCTTGGCGATGACACGAGCACGGCCTTGCTCAAGAGCATGCTCTCTGTTGGACAACGCATACCTGAAAAGAACATATTGCTTTCTACCGGCAGCGCCAAGCAAAAGGCCGAGATGCTCGATGCCGCACGCATGCTCGTTGAGCACGGATACAAGCTGTATGCCACCAGCGGCAGTTCCAAGTACCTGTCGGAAAACGGGGTGGAGAACACCGAGGTGTTCTGGCCATCGGAAGACAAGCAGCCGCAGGCCATTGACATGTTGCACAACCACGAGATTGACCTTGTGGTGAACATACCCAAGAACCTGACTGCAGGCGAGCTTACCAATGGCTATAAGATAAGGCGCGCAGCCATCGACCTGAATGTTCCGCTGATAACCAACAGCCGTCTGGCAAGTGCCTTCATCAATGCATTCTGCCGAATAAAGCTCGACGACATCGACATTAAGAGCTGGGCTGAATATAAGTAGAATAGCAAATTACGTGTATTAGCAAAGGGAGTTGCCAAAAAGCAACTCCCTTTTTAACCCAAACAGGCCCTTTTATGCTCGATGTTTGTTTTCACGGTCGTTACATGCGTCACAAACTCATCGCCCCACCCCGCCGCATATTGTTTGCGCTTTGTATCTACGCAGCACGCTATGCCACCGGCAACGGGGCAGGCCGATATTCACGGCCAGCGGGATGGAACAGCCTGATTGTTGAATGCCCGATTGGGGATAAATGTTTACTTTGAATCATGATTATCAGAAATGTTTGCAATACCGACGCCACTGCCATAGCCAACATATACAACGAATACGTAACCGGCACGACTGTTTCATTTGAGCTGGAACCGGTCACAGTTGAAGAAATGTCGAAGCGAATAATTGAAATATCGGCGTCGTTCCCCTATTTTGTATGCGAAGACAAGAGCAACGTCGTCGGCTTCTGCTATGCACACCGATGGAAAGAACGCAAAGCGTATGAAAACACTCTCGAGACCACGGTGTATATATCACGTTCGCACCACGGGCATGGCGTTGGCCGACAGCTGATGGAGCGCCTCATCGACGCATGCCGCACAAAGGGATGCCACGCCTTGATAGCATGTATTACGGGCGACAATGAGCCGAGCATCAACTTCCACGAGAGGCTTGGTTTTACCAAGGTGTCACACTTCAAGCAGGTAGGACGCAAATTTGGCCGATGGCTCGACGTGGTCGACTACGAACTGCTTTTGACCGATGGCCAAATGCGATGACAGCCAACGAAAGAAATCAGAACAGGCACAGGCATATCAATTGCGGCGTGTGCCTGTTCCGATTGCGCCATACATCCAGTAGCGTCAGACAGGCGGCAGTATTCGCCCCACCGCCGTTCACCCCCACCCTGTATGCCTGCAAACATTTGCTTGCGGCCTAAAGACAACCAGCCGGGATGACTTGGCTTTAGTGCCTAAGCCGGCAAACAAATCAACTAAAAGAATTCCCACCACCACGCTTTATCCCAAACCGACTGCCGGGAGCCATAAACGCATACACCCTATTGTCAAATCCTCTGCTTACAGTGTCCGCGAAGTCGCAGCATTCTGCCGTAGGCTGCATGGGCCTGCAAGTTGCCGTAAGGAGCAATTAAGCATTTGGCACACAAGACATGAATGCCCCAACCATCATCTGCATGCATCATGTTAAAATTGGGATTAAAACCCGGCAATGATGTTTTCCTGTACGGAAGATTCCTGCACGCAGCATTTCCGACTGCAACAAACAATCCAGCGCGCCACACTCAACCATCTGGCATTCAGCGGTTTGCCGTATGGGTCGTTTTGGTTGACCAAACGGCCCATACGGCAATGCAAAACGGCTGTCGTCGTTTGGCCATACGGGCCGAATCTCACCCAAGAACGAACCGGCCCTACTACCAACATTATTCCAGACATCACCCATTGCCGCCATGCCGGCATGCCGATAAACTGTTGCTGACCAACTGAAAAGCCAATCTGCCAGACGAAACAAACACTAAACGCTCCCTTACGTCACCTTGCCGGCCCAGACTGCACACGGCAGTATGCTACTGATTATATTAAGTAGGTGTTCAAAATTGATTGCCATCAAATTGTGCGCTATTTCGGAGATGCATGCCATAGTCCGAAAATAGAGCTTAGCGGGCTACGCTACCGATGAGACTTTGGCATGCGGCCAAAAAGAGCACACAAGATGGTGGCGAAGATATAGAGGACACATTCAAGGTCAATTGTATCGGTTTATTTTGAACAGCTACTTAAGACGGCAAACAAATTGAATGTCAATGGCGTGGAATCATATAGGCTGCTTATGGCCGACAGATGGGTAAGTAAAAACAACTACCATCATGGCATACGATGCGTACCCCAAAACGATAACACCGATGCACTGTTTGCCCAACCGGCATCCGCCACAATCCGGCACTGTTGCAGACGGCAATCCACCCGACGACATGGCGCATCTATAGGCGCGTTACATTACACAAGGCCCTGGCCGCAGCATGAAATAGCCTAAACGCGAACAGGTACAGACAACATTTGCAATTGGGTTGCAAAACATCTTATATACCTTTGCAACCTGAAACAAAACAAACAAACACTTTATGAAACTACATCATTTCACTATTGGGGTCATGGCCTTGGCTTTGACGGTTTCGTGCGTCAATGATAAAGAAAGCAAAACAACAAGCAATGCAACGCAGGAACAAAAGTCGGACGCAAAAAGCCATTCAGACGAAATAATAATAAGCGCAGAACAAGCAAAGAACATTGGCTTGGCAGTAAAGACAATCAAGCCGGCATCATATTACGGGTCGATACCCGTGGGAGGAAAAATCGTTGAAGCGAGTGGCGACGAACGAACCGTTGTTGCCAGCACTTCGGGCATTGTTTCGCTGAACAGACAGCTCACTGAAGGCACCCGTCTGGACAAAGGGGTTGCGGTGATGAACATCTCTGCCAACAACCTGCAAGGCGGAAGTCCGACGCGCAATGCCCGGATAGCGTTTGAGACAGCAAAAAAAGACTATGAACGTGCCACAAAAATGGTTGATGACAACATCATATCCAAGAAAGAGTTCAATGCCATAAAAGCACAATACGAAGCAGCTTTAGTAGCCTACAAGGCCCTGCCCGACGACGGGAAGGGAGGGGTGAGCATTGTCGCCCCCATCTCAGGCTACGTGAAGTCATGCAACGTGAAAGACGGAGACTATGTCACCGTTGGGCAGCCCATGCTGAGCATAACGCAAAACAAACGCCTGTACCTGCGGGCCGAACTGCCTGAAAAGTATTATGACATGCTCGACATCATATCGTCTGCCACATTCAAACCTTCGTACAGTGACACCGTCTACGACCTAAACAAGCTCAATGGCAGAATAGTGGCTGTGGGCAAGACCACTACAGCCTCGCCGGGATATATACCGATAACCTTCGAGTTCAACAATGCCAAGGGAATCATGCCGGGTGCTTTCGCCGAGATATGGCTGCAGACCTCTGCCGGGAAAGAGGCGTTGGCAGTACCTGTAAGCGCCATAACCGAAGAACAAGGGGCCTATTTTGTATACATAAAGACCGACGCCAGCTGCTATAAGAAGCAAGAGGTGAAGATTGGCATGACTAATGGCGAGCTTACAGAAATAGTAGACGGACTGAAGGGCGGCGAACAAGTAGTGACCGAAGGAGCCGTTAACGTAAAGCTGGCAGCATCAAGCAACGCAATACCGGCCCACAACCACAACCATTAAAACAGTCAGAAACGTATGCTTAACAAAATAATCCGATTCTCACTGCACAACCGCCTGATTGTCCTTGTGGCGGCTGTAGCACTAATCATACTCGGCGGATTCACGGCCCACAACACAGAAGTAGATGTTTTTCCCGACCTGAACGCCCCGACAGTGGTAGTAATGACAGAAGCCAAGGGCATGGCCGCCGAAGAGGTGGAACAGCTCGTGACATTCCCTATAGAGACTGCCGTGAATGGCGCCACAGGGGTAAGGCGCGTACGTTCGTCGTCGACAGCCGGCTTCTCAGTGGTATGGGTAGAGTTCGACTGGTCGACAGATATATACATAGCCCGGCAAATAGTTTCTGAAAAACTGTCGGCAATGGCCAACGAACTGCCTGACAACGTGGGCACGCCAACGCTCGGCCCCCAGTCGTCGATACTGGGCGAGGTGCTTATAGTTGGCCTCACGGCAGACAGCACCTCAATGTTAGACCTGCGCACCTTGGCCGACTGGACCATCAGGCCAAGGCTACTGTCTATAGGCGGCGTGGCCCAAGTGTCGGTATTGGGCGGCGACATAAAGGAATACCAGATACTGATACATCCGCAGAAGATGAAGCATTTCGGCGTCAGCCTGTCTGATGTGCTCAACGCAACAACAGGCATGAACCAAAACACCAATGGCGGCACCATATACGAATATGGCAACGAATACATCATCCGTGGCCTCGTTTCGTCAGACAACATAGAGGACATAGGCGACGCAGTGGTGAAATCGACAAACAACATACCCGTGACACTCGCCGACATTGCCGAGGTGAAAGTGGGCCCGCAAACCCCACGGCTTGGCGTAGCGTCGGAAAAAGGCAAGCCGGCGGTGCTCATGACCGTCACAAAGCAACCTAACACAGGTACGATAGAACTGACCGAAAAACTTGAGGACGCCCTGAAAGACCTTCAGAAAAACCTCCCTTCAGACATCAATGTGTCGACAGACGTGTTCAGGCAGTCGCGTTTCATCGAGAGCTCTATCGACAATGTGAAGACATCGCTTTACGAAGGGGCCATCTTTGTGGTTATAGTGCTGTTCCTTTTCCTGGCCAACACCCGCACAACAGTGATTTCGCTCATCACGTTGCCGGTATCGTTGCTTGTTTCAATATTGGTAATGCACTATATGAACCTGAGCATCAACACGATGAGCCTCGGCGGACTTGCAATAGCCATTGGCTCACTGGTGGATGACGCCATAGTTGATGTGGAAAACGTATGGAAGCATTTGCGCGAAAACAGACAGCTGCCGGAGAACCTGCGCAAATCCACGCGCGAAGTTGTGTTCAACGCTTCAAAGGAGGTTCGTATGCCCATACTCAACTCTACACTCATCATTATAGCCAGCTTCGTGCCTCTGTTCTATCTCAGCGGCATGGAAGGACGAATGCTGATACCGCTGGGAATAGCATTCATCGTGGCACTTCTCGCATCGACAATTGTTGCGCTTACTCTGACTCCTGTGCTGTGCAGCTATCTGCTGAGCAATAAAAATGGCTCCGGCAAAGAAGACAGGGAAGCATTCATGGCCACATGGCTAAAGAAACACTACCACACTGCGCTGCTGTGGGCTTTGGCAAACAAGAAGAGCGTACTGGGAGGCTCGGTGGCTCTCTTCATTGTTGCCGTATGCATGTTCTTCACCTTAGGCCACAGCTTTCTTCCATCGTTCAATGAAGGTTCGTTCACTATCAACGTAAGCTCGATGCCGGGCATCTCGCTTGAGGAGTCGGACAAGATTGGCAAAAGAGCCGAAGAGCTGTTGCTGTCAATACCCGAAATAAAGACCGTTGCACGCAAGACGGGGCGCGCTGAGCTCGACGAGCATGCGCTCGGGGTCAATGTTTCTGAGATTGAAGCACCCTTTGAGCTAACGGACAGGACTCACAAGGAAGTGCTGGACGACATAAGGCACAGGCTATCAGCCATCAGCGGGGCCAACATAGAAATAGGCCAACCGATAAGCCACCGCATAGATGCCATGCTGAGCGGAACGCAGGCAAGCATAGCAATAAAGCTTTTCGGCGACGACCTGAACAAGATGTTCGCAATCGGAAACAGGATAAAAGACGAGATAGCCACCGTAGACGGCATAGCAGACCTCAATGTAGAGCAACAGATAGAACGGCCGGAATTAACCATCAGCCCCAAACGCAAACTATTGGCAAAGCACGGCATCACCCTCGCCGACTTCAACTCATTTGTCAGTGTGAACTTGGGAGGCGAAACGGTTTCGCAGGTTTATGAGGACAAAAAGAGCTTTAACCTGGTGGTAAGGGCCGCCGACAGCGACAGGGGCTCAATGGAACGGATAAAAGACTTGATGATTGACACGCCCGACGGCGGCAAGATTCCGTTGACAGAAGTGGCTGAGGTAAAGTCGACCACTGGTCCAAACACCATCAACAGGGAGAACGTGAAACGAAAAATCGTTGTTTCTGCCAACGCCAGCGGCCGCGACCTGCGCAGTGTGGTCAACGACATTCAGGCACGCATTGACAACAACATCAAGCTCCCCGAAGGCTACCACATTGAATATGGCGGACAATTTGAAAGCGAACAGAGCGCCAGCCGAACACTTATGCTGGCATCGGCGGTGAGCATAGTCATCATGTTCCTCCTGCTATACCTGCAGTTCAGGAATGCTCTTGAAAGCGGGGTAATATTGCTCAACCTGCCACTGGCACTGATAGGCGGGGTTTTCGCACTATGCCTTACTACCGGCGAGGTGAGCATACCGGCAATCATCGGCTTCATATCACTGTTCGGCATAGCAACGCGCAACGGCATGCTGCTAATAAGCAGGTACAACACCCTGCAACGTGAAGAAGGGCTTTCGCTGAAAGAAAGCATTATGAAGGGTTCGCTGGACAGGCTAAACCCTATTGTGATGACTGCATTGTGCTCTGCACTGGCGCTGATACCACTGGCACTGCGCGGCGACTTGCCGGGCAATGAAATTCAAAGCCCGATGGCAAAAGTCATATTGGGTGGACTGCTTACGTCGACATTCCTCAATGCGTTCATCGTACCCATCATATATGAACTGCTAAACAAAAAGAACATAACCAATAATAAACCGACAAAATGAAACAAAAGATACTGATGGCTTGTGCCGCAATGTGCATCGCTTGCACCATGGACGCCGCCAGCATTGACAGTGTTCTACACTGCATCGAACAAAACAACATTGAACTGAAGGCTCTTAAAAAAGACTACGAAGCCGGTTGCCTTGAGATAAAGTCACAAAACAACCTCGAAGACCCGTCGGTTGAATACAGTCCGTTCTTCAACAAGGCGGTCAATGGCGTTGCCAGCTCCGAACTGGTGGTATCCCAAGGCTTTGACTTCCCAACCGTTTATGCCGCACGAACAAAATCGGGAAGACTGCAACAAGAAGTCCTCAGGCAGGAATATAACAAGTCGAGGCGCGACATTCTGTTCAATGCCAAGACGCTGTGCCTGGATTTCATCATGCAAACAAAAAAGAAAACGCTGCTGAAAAAAAGAGGTGACAACGCTCTCAGGCTGTTGCAAATGTATGAGAAAAGACTGGAAGACGGAAACGCCAATATCCTTGAGGTAAACAAAATCAAGATGGACTTGATGAATGTAAGGACTGAAATAGCGCAAGCCGAGGCTGAACGCATTGCCACGATAAACTCGCTCTCGGCCTTTAACGGCAACTCGCCACTGCCACTAAACGGCATGGAATACCCCGCAACGCCCGACGGCGATGGTGAGGCGCTATTGCAAAATGCCCTCAACAACGACAATGACATACACGCCGCAGCTGCTTCTGCCAAGGCCTCGGAACAGGATGTGAAGGTGAACAAACAAAACTGGATGCCAAAACTGCAGGTGGGATACCGAAGAAACACCGACGGCAGCGATGCCAGCAATGGTTTTGTGGTTGGTGCATCATTCCCGCTGTTTTCGAGCCGGAACAAGACGAAAGCAGCAAAAGCCAAGATGGAGAACGCACGGCTTAATCTTGAGAATACAAAAGCAATGGCAGAAAATGGCATAAAAACCAAGATACAGCAAATGAAACAACTCAAGCAGGCAGCACAGGCTTACGATGAAGACTTGATGATAGAAACTTTAGGGCTGCTGGACAAGGCTGTGGAAAGCGGGCAGATATCGATTGTGGAATATTACTCTGAGGCTGATGTGATTTATCGGAACCTGCAGGCGAGCATCGAGGCAGAACGACAATATCAAGGGGTGATGGCCGACATTTGCAAGAATGACATCTGACGCAAGCTGGTGCAACGGCTACTGCTGCTATATCGAAAGACTACGACGACATTATTATATTTATTTGCAGCCGCTGTTACATCTTCTGAATTAGAAAACAAATGGCAGTTGCTGATGAATAATGGCACGACGTACCATTTCATGATAAAAGGTGCATCGTGCCATTGTCGTTCACGAGTATTTTAGTAACTTTGCGGCAACAAATAAACTATACGACAATGAAAAGAACGATGTTTATGTTACTCTTGTCTGGATTGCTATTATCCTGTCAGGAAAGCCTTGAAGATAAATGTGCCCGGGAAGCCAAGGAATACACAGAAAAGAAATGCCCGGCACCTATCGGCGAAAACATTGTGATAGACAGCATGAGCTTTGAACGCTCCACACACACACTGCATTATTATTACTCCATAAAAGGAGCAGCAGACAGTAACCCCAACATAAATACTTCTGAGGCTTACAACCTGTTGCTATCACAAATAAAGAATGCCACTTCAATAAAAGACTACAAAGACGCAGGTTATAACTTCGCCTACACTTACCGCTCAGGGAAAGACAAAAACAAGGTTGTTTTCGAGGCAGTATTCAAGCCTGAAGATTATAAGTAACACACATCATGGCAACAGGCTTGGCCCAATAAGATTATTTTAATATAATGAAGCGAGGGCAACCCGGCCTTCCTTGTTCCGGGTAACCCTCGCTATTCTTGTATTGATTGTGCCTCGACAAATATGATTTTAGGCCTCTTCGGGTTTCATATTTGTATATACGTTCTGCACATCGTCGTCATCCTCAAGCAGGTCGACCATCTTGTTGATTGTCTCACGCTGCTCCGGCGTAACGTCCTTCAGGTCATTAGGTATTCGGGTAAACTCGGCACCGGTGACCTCAAGGCCCATACCTTCAAGATGCTTCTGTATGTCGCTGAAGCTCGTAGGCTCTCCGTAGATTGTTATTTCGCCGCTCTCTTCATCTTCATCATACTCGTCATCGACACCAAAATCAATGAATTCGAGTATCAGGTCGTCCATATTCAGCCCGTCTTTCTTCTTGAATGTAAACACGCACTTCTGGTCAAACAGGAATGAAAGCGAACCTTGTGTACCAAGATTGCCGCTGAACTTATTGAATACAGCGCGAACATTTGCAACCGTCCTGGTTGTGTTGTCAGTGGCAGCATCAACGAAGATGGCTATGCCGTGAGGGCCATATCCCTCGTATGTCACCTCCTTGAAGTCTTTCTGGTCTTTCCCCAATGCATTCTTGATAGCACGCTCAATGTTGGCGTTAGGCATGTTCTCGCGCTTGGCTGTCTGTATGATTGCGCGCAGATGAGGGTTGTTCTCTGGCTCAGGTCCACCAGCCTTGACTGCTATTGCTATCTGCTTACCAATCTTTGTAAATGTGCGGGCCATGTGCCCCCATCTCTTAAGCTTTGTTGCTTTACGATATTCAAATGCTCTTCCCATCGGAGTGTTTATTAACGGAGCTCTGCCCCAAGTTTATTCTTTAAGTTTGTTATCAGTTTAGTCATTATCGAATCGATCTGCTTATCGTTGAGAGTCTTTGCCTCGTCTTGCAGTATGAAGTTGACTGCATAGCTCTTCTTTCCTGACGGAAGATTCTTTCCTTCATACACGTCGAAGAGCTCTACTCCCTTAAGCAGTTTCTTCTCCGTCTGCCTTGCCACTTCTTCAATAGCGGCAAACTCTACTCCGTTATCAACAAGCAGAGCCAAATCGCGGCTGACAGCGGGGAACTTGCTAATCTCGGCATACAAGACCTGGTTCTTGCCTACGGCCTTCATAAGGGCTGTCCAATCAAGCTCGGCGTAGTAAACCGGCTTTGATATATCTACGGTTTTCAGCAGTTTGGCGCTTACCACGCCCATCTCGGCGAGCTTTTTGCCGCCACGGTTCTCTATTGTTAAGCCGTGGGCAAAAACATCATTAGCGCTTTTCTTCCGCACTGTCATGCCTTGCTTCAGCCCTATGCGGTCGAATATGTTGCGCACATAGGCCGCAAGCTCAAAGAAGCTGCTGTCTTCGTCGGGATGAGCCCAACAGCCATCGACACGCTTACCGGTAAGCCACAAACCGAGATGATAGCTTTCCTTGTATGCCGCTATGGGATTTTCAGTGTTTTGCTTTGCCGGGTCAAAGTGGTAAACATTGCCAAATTCAAACAAGCGCAGATTGGGATTCTTGCGCTTTGAATTGTGCTCTATGCTTTCCAAACCACCAAAGATGAGAGTCTGGCGCATAACATTGAGGTCTGTGCTGAGCGGATTCATTATCTTAACGCAGTTTTCCTGCTTGTAAGCATCGAACATGTCGTAATAAGCTCCGCGCGTCAACGAATTGTTAAGAATCTCATTGAATCCGCATCCAACAAGCTGCTCACCGACAATATTGGCCAGTTTGTGCTTGCGGTCTTCATCACCTTTAACAGCAAGACAGCCTTTCAACTGCGATGGTATTTCAACGTTGTTGTAACCATATATACGCAAAATGTCCTCTACAACGTCGCACGGGCGTTGAACATCAACCCTGTACGCCGGAACTTGCAGTTCCAAACCGTTGTCAGACTCAGACAATATCTTCATGTCAAGGCTATCGCAGATGCTCTTGATGGTTGAGTGTGGGATATCCTTGCCTATAAGTCCGGTTACATAATCGTAGTCCAAGTCAACCGTAAATCCATTCATTGGCTCAGGATATTCGTCCCTTATCTCCATGGACACACTTCCACCGGCGAGCTCTTTGCACAATATTGCAGCTTGCTTCAACGCGTATATAACTCCTTCCGGGTCAATGCCGCGCTCGAAGCGGAATGATGAATCAGTGCTTAATCCGTGGCGGCGCGCGCTCTTGCGTATCCAAGTCGGATGGAAATAAGCGCTCTCCAAGACCACATTCCGCGTAGTCTCGTACGTGCCGCTGCCCTTGCCGCCAAACACTCCGGCAATGCACATCGGTTCTTCGGCATTACATATGCTTAAGTCATGGGTGCCCAACTCGTGCTCTACGCCGTCGAGCGTAACAAACTTTGTACCTTCCGGCTGTGTGCGCACCAATATCTTGTGGCCTGTCACCATATCGGCATCAAAACAGTGCATGGGCTGCCCATAGGCCATCATTATGTAATTGGTAATGTCTACAATGTTGTTTATCGGCCGAAGTCCTATCACCCGCAACTTGTTTTGCAACCACTCAGGACTCTCCTTCACCTCGCAACCGGTTATGCTTACGCATGCATATCGTTTGCAAGCGTCACGATTGACAATCTCCACGTCGATAGGCAAGTCATGATTGTCAACAGAGAACTTTGAACAATCGGGGCGATGCAAGCTCGTCTCATAGCCATTGCACTTCAGCCACGCATACAAATCACGGGCAACACCCCAGTGAGACAATGCATCGGCACGGTTAGCAGTGATGTCTATCTCTATCACCCAGTCGCTTTCCAGGTGATAATATTCTGCGGCAGGCTGACCGACAGGCGCATCGTCGGGCAGCACGATTATACCGTCATGGCTGTTTCCGACACCAATCTCATCCTCGGCACATATCATGCCATAGCTATCAACTCCTCTTAACTTGGACTTCTTTATGACAAACTCCTTGTCGCCATCGTATAGCACGCACCCCAAGTCTGCAACGACAACCTTCTGTCCAGCAGCCACATTGGGAGCGCCGCACACAATCTGCGACGGAACATCACGCCCCAAGTCAACCGTTGTGACATGAAGATGGTCGGAGTTAGGATGAGCTTCGCACGTCAAAACCTTGCCTACGTACAAGCCTTTAAGGCCTCCTTTAATGCTTTGAACCTCCTCAAGCGCATCTACCTCAAGCCCTGTTGAGGTCAAAGCATCACAAACTTGCTGCGGAGTAAGGTCAAAGTCAACGTACTCTTTAAGCCATTTGTACGAAATATTCATTATAGTGAATCTTTATTTTAACCAAATTTTGGCGCAAAAATACTACTTTTCTGCCACTTATGCAAATTTTTCTTTGCTTGTTTCTTATTATTCTAATGTGCTGCAGACAGAAGAAACGACCAAAGACGTCATCTCGCCGCCAAATATTCATGGCACATCTCTGCACACCTCTCGCCATCAATGGCGGCCGACACAATTCCTCCGGCGTATCCGGCGCCCTCGCCACAGGGGAAAAGCCCGGCCACACCAACGTGCATGAGCGACGCCGGATCGCGCACTATGCGCACCGGGGCCGACGTGCGTGTCTCTATAGCAATCATGACTGCATCGTTGGTCAAGAAGCCGCGGCTCATGCGCCCGAACTCCTTGAACCCTTCGCGCAATCTGTCTGCCACCTGGGCTGGAAGCCAGAAATGAAGCGGCGAGGATATCAAGCCGGGAGAATACGAACTGCGCGGCAAGTCATAGCTGAGCTTTCCGTTGACAAAGTCGACCATGCGCTGCGCCGGCGCGGTCTGTCGCATATTGCCTTGGATCCAACAATCATGTTCGAGCCTTTCCTGCCAGTGCATCATTTTCAGAGGATCGTCACCTTCGACGTCCTCGACTCGCGTTTCTACAACCATGCCACTGTTCGACCATTTTCCCCCTCTATTGCTCGGGCTCATGCCATTTACAACAATCTGCCCATCAGAAGTGGCGGCAGGTATCACAAAGCCGCCGGGGCACATGCAAAACGAATAAACCCCTCGGCCGCCAGACTGAGTGACAAACGAATATTCTGCAGCCGGCAAATATTTGCCACGCCCTGCCGGATTATGGTATTGTATTCTGTCTATTAATTCCGATGGATGCTCGAGCCTGACGCCAACCGCAATGCCCTTGGGCTCTATTTCAACCTTCGCCTCGGCAAGATATCGGTAAACATCCCTGGCCGAATGGCCTGTTGCCAATATCACAGGGCCGTGTAATGTAAGGCCGGCACCCGTGCGCAAGTCGGTTGCGTCGATTCCTTCCACATGACCTTCATGTGAAATCAGCAACCTGTCCATGCGTGTCTGGTGGCGCACCTCACCACCTGACGAAATTATCGTCTGGCGCATTCGCTCAATAACTCCCGGCAAACGGTCGGTTCCTATGTGCGGATGGGCGTCTGCCATTATTGCCGTTGAGGCCCCATGCTGACAAAAAACGCCAAGTATCTTATCCACATTACCGCGCTTCTTGCTCCGTGTGTACAGCTTGCCGTCTGAGTAAGCGCCGGCTCCACCCTCGCCAAAACAATAATTGCTCTCGCCATTAACCTTCTGCGTACGTGATATGTCGGCAAGATCTTTCTTGCGCTCCCTGACATCCTTGCCACGCTCTACGACCACCGGACGCAGTCCCAGTTCTATTAGCTTAAGCGCAGCAAACAACCCCGCAGGGCCTTCACCGACCACAACAACCTGCCTTGAACCTGAGACATCGGGATATTCTACCGGGACATAAGGCAAGTCTGACGGTTCTTCATTGATGTAAACACGCACTTTAAGATTCACATATATAGTCCGCTGGCGTGCATCTATGCTCTTGCGAAGCACCCTGACGGCCTTAACCGTACGCACGTCAAAACCATGCTCACTTGCCAGATACCTGCAAATTGACTCTTCGCCGGCTGCCACATGAGGCAGTACCCTAACCTGATATTCGTTGATCATCCTGACTTTCGTTTTATAACTCTGCTCTCAATTGCCATTTGAAGCGGGTAACTGCACACAAAACCGTAATGCAAACAAAAGCCACCGCGACCGAAAGGCAATTGATTGAAACACATTGCAAATGTAGACAAATTATTGCAAACGACAAAACCCAGACGAAACAAATAGCGTACGGACGACGTTAAGCAGCCAATATAAATGTGATGTATGCCAAGATTTGCACCTTCATGCCACGTTTTCCGCCTGCGATTCCAACCAAGTCTTGCCTATCCACAACATAGCGCCCGGTGTATCGCACAGACAACAGCATAATCAAGAAACTCTATCGGACGCATTACTCTGGGCCCACATCAATCACCAGCCACAGAAGCCGCTTTAACGACAAATCATGGAAAGAATGCCAATCCAATGCATTCTTTCCATGATTTGCCACATGTAGCCTTGACCACAAAAACCGTCAGAAGCTGTTCAGCCATGCCTTAAAGTCAAGCAGCATCTCTATGTGATAAGGGAAACTCTGCTTCATGCCCCAACCATGACCACCGGTGGGATAGACATGGAGCGACGCCGGAACGTCGTGACGATAACAGGCGAGATAGTAATTGACGCCATTGGCAGGCAAAACGGTGTGGTCGTCATCGCTCAACAGTATGTACGCCCTTGGCGTCACCCTGCTCACTTGCCTGTCTGTGCTGTACTCCTGCTCTGTTTTCTTGCGCGCATCCTTTCCAAGGAAATTGTCATGCGAACCGATATGGGTGAACCCCGGGTTCATCGTAATCACCGGATAAAACAGTATCTGGAAATTAGGAGCTGTGTTGCCCTTGCCCATGGTGGCCACCACAGATGCCAGGTGACCGCCGGCCGACGAGCCCATGATGCCCACCTGGTCAACATCTATGCGCCACTCTTTGGCATTGCGCCTCACCAAGCGCATCGCTTCCATCGCATCGCTTACCGGCACTTTGCGGTTGCCGTGAGGCATGCGGTATTTCAACACTATGGCTGCGATGCCCTGACTGGTAAAGAACTCGGCCCAGTCTGTGCCCTCATGCTCCATTGCCAACATGGCGTAACCGCCACCGGGACATATCACCACAGCGCGCCCCGTGACATGCTTCACATCCGGCAGATACACATAGACCCTAGCCGTATCCTTCAAATCCGAGCTTTTCTCCGGGGCACCATTCGGCCATAAGTCCAAGACTATGGGCTTGGTGGCTGCCGAGACAACCGACGAACATAACAGGAACAATAATGCGGGTAACGCTTTAAGTATATTCTTCATAATGAATTTGCTCTGAAATATGTGATTGCAAAGATAACTCTTTTAGCGGAGAACACAAAAGAAAACGGTTCTTTTTATCAAAACGGATGTGCATTATCACCTACACGACATTGCCATGCAGCAACTATGGCATGCGGTGTCAATGCCATCAAACCGCAATACAGCAAAAACAAAATATGGCCTGCAGGGTTCCATTTTATCATCAAAAAGTTGTTTATAACAACAATTATTGCTAATTTTGCACAGATTATTATAAAAGGAGAAAACAGAGTCCCGTTTGCTGAGGGAGATTACAGAACAAAAACAAGCACCAAGAAGATGAAAGTAATGAAATTCGGCGGAACATCCGTAGGTTCCGAAGAAAGCATACTCAGCCTGAAACGCATTGTCGAAGCTGAGAACGACGACGTGATAGTAGTGGTAAGTGCGCTTGGCGGCATCACCGACAAGCTGATAGAAACCTCGAAGATGGCTGTCAACGGCAACGAGGGTTACGTAGACGAGATTGAAGCCATGGCGCAACGCCACCACAATATGATAGACGCCATCATTGCAGACAAGGACAAGCACGACCGTCTGCTCGCCATCATAGACGGCCTTCTTGAGCAACTTCGTTCAATATATTATGGCGTTTACCTCATACGTGACCTCAGCGAAAAGACCAAGGCGGCCATTGTCAGTTATGGCGAGCGCCTCAGTTCACAAATAGTAGCCACGCTCATTGACGGCTCCAGATGGTATGACTCCCGCGAATTCATAAAGACCACACAGAAGCACGGCAAGCATGTGCTCGACAGCGAGCTCACCCAAAGGCTTGTGCGAGAGACCTTTGCCGAAATTCCGAAGGTCTCGCTGGTGCCTGGATTCATCAGTTCCGACGAATGCTCGGGCGAGACAACCAACCTCGGCCGCGGCGGAAGCGACTACACGGCAGCCATCATTGCCGCCTCCCTTAATGCCGAAGTGCTCGAGATATGGACAGATGTCGACGGGTTCATGACCGCCGACCCCAGGGTGATACACACCGCCTACACCATCAATGAGCTGAGTTACATCGAGGCTATGGAGCTGTGCAACTTCGGCGCAAAAGTAATCTACCCGCCTACGATATACCCGGTATGCGTGAAAAACATACCGATAATGGTCAAGAACACGTTCAACCCCGATGCGCAGGGCACTGTCATCAAGGCCACCGTCGACAACGACAAAAAGCCAATCAAGGGCATATCAAGCATCAACGGCACCACGCTGATCACCGTAACCGGCCTGTCGATGGTTGGAGTGATTGGCGTCAACAGACGCATATTCACAGCCCTGGCCGACAACGGGATATCAGTATTCATGGTTTCGCAGGCCTCTTCGGAAAACTCTACGTCGATTGGCGTGCGTGACGAAGACGCCGACGAAGCCGTAAACGTGCTCAACAGGGAGTTTGCCAAGGAGATACAGACCGGAGCCATGTTCCCAATGCATGCCGAAAGCGGCCTTGCAACAATTGCCATCGTGGGTGAAAACATGAAGCACACGCCAGGCATAGCCGGCAAGTTGTTCGGCACACTGGGCCGGAGCGGCATCAGTGTCATTGCCTGCGCCCAGGGCGCGTCGGAGACCAACATCTCTTTCGTGGTCGACTCGCGCTTCCTACGCAAGTCGCTCAATGTCATCCACGACTCTTTCTTCCTCAGCGAATACAATGTGCTGAACTTGTTCATCTGCGGCATAGGCACTGTGGGCGGCAACCTCATCGAGCAGATTCGCTCTCAATACGAAGAACTGAAACGCACGCGGAGGCTGAAGCTCAATGTCGTTGGAATATCCAACAGCAAGAGGGCAATGTTCTCGCGCGACGGCATAGACCTCTCTTCTTACCGCGAGCAACTCGAGAAAGCAGAGCCGAGCAATGTCGACCACCTGCGCAATGGCATCATCGGCATGAACATATTCAACAGCGTATTTGTAGACTGCACTGCCAGCGGCGAGGTGGCCGGGCTTTACCAGGCGCTCCTCGAGCACAACGTGTCGGTGGTGGCAGCCAACAAAGTGGCAGCGTCGAGCGACTATGACAGCTACTTAAAGCTGAAAGAAACGGCCTTGAGGCGTGGGGTGAAGTTTCTCTTTGAAACAAATGTAGGCGCCGGACTGCCCATCATTGGCACAATAAACGACCTGCGGTCGTCGGGCGACAAAATACTGAAGATTGAAGCAGTGCTGAGCGGAACGCTCAACTTCATATTCAACGAGATATCTGCCGACGTTCCGTTTTCAGAAACCGTGCGCAGGGCCAAGGAACAGGGCTACAGCGAGCCCGACCCGCGCATAGACCTCAGCGGCAAGGACGTGGTTCGAAAGCTCGTCATCCTGGCCCGCGAGGCAGGCTACAAGGTTGAGCAGGAAGACGTTGAGAAGCATCTGTTCGTGCCCGACGAGTTTTTCAAAGGCAGCATAGACGACTTCTGGCGCAACCTGCCTTCGCTCGATGCCGGGTTTGAAAGCAGGCGCAAGGCCATCGAGGCCGACAACAAGCGATGGCGGTTTGTGGCCAAGATGGACCGCGGACGCACAAGCGTGTCGCTGGAGGCTGTGGGCAGCGACCATCCGTTCTACAACCTCGAAGGCTCGAACAACATAATAATGCTCACAACCGAGCGCTACCGAGAATACCCCATGCTCATCCAAGGCTACGGGGCCGGCGCCGGGGTTACCGCTGCCGGAGTGTTTGCCAACATCATGTCGATAGCAAACATCTGACAAACAAAAACCAACCGACAACACAACAAAAACAAACAGGACAAAGAAATGAAGCATATCATAATACTTGGAGACGGTATGGCCGACCACCCGGTTGAAAGGCTGGGCGGCCAAACGCCGTTGCAATACGCCGACACGCCGTATATGGACATGCTCGCAAGAAAGGGGCGAACCGGCAGACTGATGACAATACCCACAGGGTTTGCGCCTGGCAGCGAAGTGGCAAACTCAGCCATACTGGGCTACGACCTTAACAAGGTGTACGAAGGGCGCGGCCCACTCGAAGCCGCAAGCATTGGGTATGAAATGCAACCCGGCGACATGGCCATGAGATGCAACATCATCACGCTTGCCGACGGACGCATAAAAAACCACCACGGGGGCCATCTGACCACCGAGCAAGGCGACACGCTGATAAAATATCTCGACAGCCGACTGGGCAACGACCGCATAAAGTTCATCACCGGCACACAATACCGCCACTTGCTCATCATCCGCGGTGGCAACAAACACATAGAATGCGCACCACCTCACGACCATCCCGACGAGCAGTGGCGCCAATTGATGGTGAGGCCGGAAAAGGGCTACGACACCGACGGGGCTGACGCTGCGGCCGCCGCTGACGGCCGGCTGACGGCCAAGGCAACCGCCGAACTGATAAACAAGCTGATATTGGAATCGCAAGAACTGCTCGAAAGCCATCCTTTCAACAAGGGCAGGGCCGACAGGGCCAACTCGATATGGCCGTGGAGCCCCGGATACAGGCCATCGATGAAACCGCTTTGCGAAATGTTTCCAAACGTGGGCAAAGGCTCTGTCATATCGGCTGTCGACCTGATAAGGGGCATAGGCCACTATGCCGGGCTGCGAAACATCTGCGTTGACGGTGCAACGGGGCTTGCCAACACCAACTATGAAGGCAAAGCCCGTGCTGCCATCGACGCCCTGAAGACCGACGATTTCGTTTTCCTTCACCTCGAAGCCAGCGACGAAGCCGGCCACGACGGCGACCTCGAACTGAAACTGAAGACGATAGAATACCTTGACCACCGCATCGTGGAACCTATATACAACGAGACGAAGGCTTGGCAAGAGCCGGTGTGCATGGCCATACTGCCCGACCACCCCACCCCGGTAGAAATTCGCACTCATGTAGACGAACCGGTGCCGTTCATCATCTACCACCACGGAATAAGCCCCGACGCCGTGGAAACATACAGCGAACTGAGCTGTGTAAACGGGGCCTACGGACTGCTGCGCCTCGACGAGTTCATGAAAACGTTCATGGCCATTGAGTAAGCCCGGACGTGCAAACCACCACGACGGCACCGACAGAACAAGCAACTGAACACAAAGATAAAACCGACAAACAAATGAGATATTACAGCACAAACCATAAGGCACCCACGGCTTCGCTCGCTGAAGCTGTAGTAAACGGACTGGCCGGCGACCGCGGACTGTATATGCCCGAGCGCATAGTGCCGTTGCCCGAAGAGTTTTTCACCAACATGGCACAGATGACGTTTGCCGACATTGCCTGCACCGTGGCCGACGCATTCTTCGGCGACGACATTGAACAGGGCGAACTGCACCGGATAGTAAGAGACACGCTTGCGTTCGACTGCCCCGTGGTGCCGGTGACGGACAGCATCTACAGCCTCGAACTGTTCCACGGGCCAACCATGGCCTTCAAGGACGTGGGCGCACGGTTCATGGCCCGCCTGCTGCGCCATTTCTCAAAGGCCGACAATGGCGAAACGGTCAACGTGCTTGTAGCCACGAGCGGAGACACCGGTTCGGCCGTAGCCAACGGTTTCCTGGGCGTTGAGGGCATACATGTCTATGTGCTTTACCCCAAAGGCAAGGTCAGCAAGATTCAGGAATGCCAGTTTACCACCCTTGGCCACAACATTACGGCCATCGAGGTAGACGGCGTTTTCGACGACTGCCAGGCGCTGGTGAAAAGCGCTTTCATGGACACGGAGCTCAACAGGCACATGAAACTGACATCTGCCAACTCAATAAACGTGGCGCGGTTTCTGCCGCAGGCGTTCTACTACTTCAACGCCTATGCGCGCATGAAGGAACTCGGAAAGGCCGACAACCTTGTGGTATGCGTGCCAAGCGGCAACTTCGGCAACATCACGGCCGGGCTGTTTGCGCGGGAAATGGGATTGCCCATCAAGCGGTTCATTGCCGCCAACAACGCCAACGACGTGTTCTACCAATATCTGCAGACTGGCAACTATGCCCCCAAGCCAAGCATTCAGACCATTGCCAATGCCATGGACGTGGGCGACCCAAGCAACTTTGCACGCATACTGGAACTGTATGGCCACGACCACGCAGCCATAAAGGCAGTAATCTGCGGGGCCACCTATTCGGACGACAGCATACGCGAGACCATGAAGACTTGCCACGACTCATTCGGTTACGTTCTCGATCCGCACGGGGCATGCGCATTCAGAGCCCTCAGCGAGGGTCTGGCCGACGATGAGAACGGGGTGTTCCTGGAGACTGCCCACCCGGCAAAATTCAAAGAGACGGTTGAAAATGCCATTGGCCAAAAGATAGGCATCCCGGCCAGACTGGCTGAATTTATGAAGGGCGAAAAGCAAAGTGTGCAGTTGGGCAAAGACTTCTGCGGATTCAAGAGCTTTCTCATGTCTGAGTGACACCCCGACAGAACCAAAGACACACTGCATTTCTTATCACCATGCGGCAATCCCCCGCCACCATAAGGCCCCTTGAGGCTGTATGGCGGCGGGGAATTAACTGTTGGCTGCTCATTGGGTGGATGATACGTATGGCGGCCAAAACGTCAGGCGACCGATGGATTGTTTGAGGTTGCGCTTTTGCCCTGGGCAAATCTACCGACAGCACCATGCTGAAATATCTTTACTTGCGAGCATTCCGTGCTGCCCTTACTGCCATTCGGCACCACGACTCGGCCCGTTTGGCATACCCAAACGACCAGTCTGGCCGTACGAAACGGCCTTTGCTGCAAGCCGGAACGGTGGGGAGTACGCAACCATCTGACACTCTGTCCATTGCCGCACAATGCAGTTGGAAGATGATAAACGGAAATATCACAACACAAACAAAGACCCACAAGCGAAAGAGCAGATGCACACAACTGTCTATAAACGCAACCCCGCGACAATGACGGACATTGCGAGGGCACCGGGCAACGTCGGTCACAAGGCGGCCTTGCATTGTTTGGAGGCTGGAAACGGCTTTAACCGCCACTACCTACTTGGGGCAGCTACATTGTGACTTCAACACTCCGATACTGCATTTCACCGCTACCTTGACCTGTCGGGATGCTGTCGCCGACGGCAATTTGCCGCGACCCCACATCCAGGCAATGCCTTTGTTTGGCACCACCCTATCGGCAACCAGGCGCCAAATGCCTGAAACGACATTATTTTCAATGTGATTCCAAAGCGTTTTCATACCCGTGCCACGAATTTGCGTGCGGCTTTGCCTTGGCATCTACAGCCATGCCTTGGACAACGGCTTGGGCCGACCGGCCCTGCTACAGACCGAAATAGCCGGGCCATAACAACATGCTTGGGATAAAAACGCAAAGCCAAGCCACGGTGCAAGCACAAAAGCCGCACCATGGCTTGGCCATGTTCCGACAGCCGGCACCACCATTTCGGTGAAGCCACAGCCCAATGTCGAGGCAAGATTACGCCGTCAATGATGCTCGGGCACTATGGCAAAATACACCACGTCGGCGTCGCCATCGTTGAACATTGCATGCGAATGCCCCATAGGGCAATAATGCACACTGCCCGGGCCGAATGACTCAACACCGTCATCATAGCGGAAATGGCCATTGCCGCTTATGATATAGACAATCTCGCTGTTCTGCTCATGAGTATGGTAACCGCTCGATGCACCCGGCTTAAGGCGGCTCATCATTACCTTGTTCTTGGAATCTATGAAATTGCGGGTATCCAATTCACCCTCGCCGCCCTTGAAATTGAAGAGCGCCTCCTCCTGAATCTTGCTGAAATCAATAATCATATTCTTATAGTTTTAATAATGAATAGCGTCATAAGTCTTTGAGAAGGATGGCCCGCGATTCGTGTAAATACTTGCGGCGCATCTCCATTGCCTTACCCCAGAGCTTGCCGTAATGCTTACCTATGGCAAGGTCTATCTTCCATTTGCCCTGGGCTTCCAGGCTGTCAATCATCACGCCCAGGCTCAATTTCTCTATGTTCATCGCCGGCATGTAGCGTGTCTGCTCGCCTTTCTCGTCCGACGAGATGCCTATCACCAGGTGGGCCTCTATCAGCTTGTACAGCAAATCGTTTACAATGCGTATGGGTATGTTGGTTTCTTCGCGCAACTCGAAAGCATTGTATGGCTTGCCGCCTTTGTCAAAACGCTTGCAGATGCAGCTCATTATCATAGCGCAGAGCAATATGCGGTATCTGTGGCTGATGTCGGCCGTGTTGGTATTGTAATCATAATACTCCAGATTTTGGTTTGTGTAACACAGCTCCGCCCCGAAAAGACAAATTATCCACGAAATCTGAACCCAAAGCATGAAGAGCGGCAAGGCTGCAAACGAACCGTATATTGCATTGTAGCTCGAAACCCATATCTGCGAATTGATATAGAACAGCTGCAGCCATTGCATGGCAACGCCGGCCAATATGCCCGGCACAATGACGTTGCGCACCTTGACATGGGTGTTGGGCATGAACACATAAAGACCTATGAACATGGCCGACATGAGCCCGTAGGGCAGCAAATCGATGAGGAAACGCTTGACGGGATCGAGCAGTGTGACGTCGGGCAGATGGTCGACAACCGTGGCCATGAATATGGACAGACCCGACGTGACGACTATAAGTATTGGGAAAAGCAACAGCATGGCAAGGTAATCGGTGAACGTACGGAAGATGCTGCGCTGCTTTTTCACCTGCCATATCTCGTTGAACGTCATCTCAACGTTGTTGATAAGCATCAATACCGTGTAAAGCATGAATACAAGTCCGATGCCCAGGAACACGCCGCTCTTGGTGTGTACGAGGTAGCTGTTGACGAAACCGATTATTATGTCGGCGGCCTGCGGCTGCGACTGGAACGCATCACGGAACCACATCTCGATATACTTGTTGTATCCAAAGCCACGGGCGATGGCAAAGACAACAGCCAATATGGGGACGATGGCCAGCAATGTGGAATATGTCAGGGCTGCCGCCTCGTTGACCACACGCTTTGTAGTGAAGAAACGTATGGCCAGCATAAGCTTCTTCAACACCTCCAGCAAGAGGAAACGCAACGGAGACGTGTCGTCTCTCGACACTCGCCAGATGCCCACTTGCATGAACCTGACTATGCGCGCAACCTTATCCTTCACCTGACAATAACTTCGTATAGAAAGAAAGCAGTGCCCCTGTAAGCCGGGTTCTGTTCCACCGCCACTTCCATGGCGGTGGCGCCTGCCATTTATCTAGCTTGTGCGTCGCCACACAAGTCAAGCATTCTACCCTCCATCGGGAAATATCGGGCGGGCAACCCTCAGCCGATGGTTTACATGAACTTGCAGCCTCCAGACGACACAGCCCACCGATCACCCAGTGGCTGGTGGTCTCTTACACCACCTTCTCACCCTTACCAGCCTGACGATGGCTGGCGGTTGTTTTCTTCTGCCGTATCCTACTGTCACCAATAGCTTCTACTTTCAGAAGTGGAGCGCCCTGCGCTGCCCGGACTTTCCTCTCGCACCGAAGTGCCAGCGGCAGACCGAGACACTGCTTTCTGTGTTTGTTACAGATGTGCCACACACTAAGCAATGCACCAACGACATTGCATTGGGGTGGCATTACCGTATGCAAAGGTACTCAAAATTATGCGAACATAACAATAATTGCATGAAATATATTATGCAAAATCATTTGTGCGCAGACGTGTTTAGCTTCAACACGCAAGCACCCCACGCCCCTACTGGCATTGTCACAAGGCCGTCGCGAACGATCGAGACAGACATCCGGCGGCCGGTGAGCAGGTCGGTGGCCATGCAACGCTTCTCGCCAAAGCCAAGGAAGTCAAACGCATGGGCAGGTATTGTCACGCCTGCCTCTACTGCTGTATCGCTGAAATTGGCAACAACAAGCAGCAACTGGTTTGCCGACTTGCGCAAAAAGGCGTACTGCCTGTCGGGATTGAAATGGCCGGAATGCCCATTCACGTACATCAAATCGAAAAACTCACCTTCTGTCACAGCCTTCTCGGTCGATGCCATCCCCAACACCTTTGCGTAAAATGCGGCGAGCTGCTTTTCGTTGTCGGTCAGGGTGCCATTGCTCGCACGGCTCAAAGACCCGACACTCCAATAGTCGAAGATAGTGGTACGGCCGTCGCGCCCGCTGAACCCTTCTTCGTCCATACCCCGCTCTCCGTATTCCTGGCCGGCATAGAGCATGAACGGACTGCGGCGCATCAGCGCACTAACCACAAGGGCCGGCACACCGCGCCATCCGTCTCCGGCGAAATAGTCGCTGGCTATGCGTTGTTCGTCATGGTTTTCAAGGAAATACAGCATGTGACAATTGATGTCGTCGACTGCCTGCCAAGCCCCTGTTATCGACGATGCCGGCATATATCCGCACGTAACGCCGCGCAGAGTGTCGTACATGCCCACCTTGTCATACAGGTAATCGAAGCCGGACGAGATGTAGTTGCGGTATTCGGCAGGATTGTAAACCTCGCCGATGAACACGATGCCGGGATGCTGTTGCTTTACTCGGCTTGTCGCCCAATGCCAGAAACCGGCCGGAACCATCTCTGCCATGTCGCAGCGGAAACCGTCGATTCCTTTGGCCGCCCAAAACAGAAGTATTGCCAGCATCTTGTGCCATGTGTCTGGTACAGGGTCGAAATGGGCCACACGGCCGGCGTAATAGTCGACTCCGTAATTCAGTTTCACCGTCTCATACCAGTCGTTCACGCCGGGCGACGGGTCAAAGTGGTCGTTGCCGGTAGCCTTGGCCGGCATCTCTACATATGGGCCGAACCCTTCGGCGTCGAGGCTGAACTGTGGTGAGAACTTGCAACCGGGACAATAGTAGAAGTTGTTCTTAGGAGTAAAGCCAAGAGAGCTATCGTCGCCTTCACCCAAATCAGCCACCCCGGCCGGCTTGCAGACCGAATGGTATTGGCGGGCCACGTGGTTTGGCACAAAATCGATGATAACTTTGAGCCCGGCATCGTGTGTACGGCGTACCAACGCCTCAAACTCGGCCATGCGGTCGGGCACGCTCTCGGCCAAGTCGGGGTCGACATCGTAATAATCGGTGATGGCGTATGGCGACCCTGCCTTGCCTTTCACAACCGCAGGATGGTTGGCCGGTAATCCATACCGGGTGTAATCGGTCTGCGTGGCATGGCGAATCACTCCTGTATACCACACATGACTTATGCCCATCTCACGCATGGCGGAAAGCTCCGTAGCACCGATGGCGTTGAATTTGCCACAACCGTTTTCATCAATTGTGCCGTTCTTGCGCGGACAACTGGCGCCATTGCCGAACAGACGGGTAAAGACTTGGTAAATGATAACTTTCTTACTCATAGGCGATAATGTCTGAAAAAGATGGCCGACACCTTTCAACAGGCGTCGGCCAAAACCAATGGTAATCAGGCAATGCCGTGGGCTGCCACGTTCTTGTCGATGCGCCCAATCATGCCTTGCAGCGCTTTGCCGGGGCCACACTCGGTGAAATCGTCGGCTCCGTCGGCTATCATGTTCTGCACACAAGCCGTCCATCTTACGCTGCTGGTAAGCTGTGCTATCAGGTTTGCCTTGATTTCGGCCGGGTCTGTGTGGGGCTTTCCATCCACATTCTGGTAAACGGGGCACTTTGGAGCTGCGAAATCTGTGGCTTCGATAGCTGCCTGCAACTCATCCTTTGCCGGCTGCATCAGCGGAGAATGGAACGCACCGCCAACCTTCAAGGGCAAAGCACGCTTTGCTCCGGCTGCCTTAAGCTGCTCGCAAGCCTCGTTGATGGCCTCAACGTTGCCAGAAATGACAAGCTGACCAGGACAGTTGTAATTGGCAGGAACGACAACATGCCCAGGCTTATTTATGGATGCGCACACCTCTTCAACCTTTTCATCGGGCAGGCCAACGATGGCTGCCATGGTCGAAGGAGCCATGTCGCAGGCTTTCTGCATAGCCATTGCACGGGCATAAACCAACTTCAGGCCATCCTCGAAGCTGAGAGCGCCGGCTGCAACGAGTGCAGAGAACTCACCAAGTGAATGGCCGGCAACCATAGCCGGGCTGAAGTCGTCACCCATGCAAAGCGCAGAGATGACGCTATGAAGGAATACTGCAGGCTGAGTAACCTTTGTCTGCTTCAGTTCTTCGTCTGTGCCAGCAAACATAATGTCTGTGATTCTGTAGCCAAGAATCTCGTCTGCTTTCTCAAAAAGCTCTTTTGCTAATGGATTGTTGTCATAAAGGTCTTTGCCCATGCCAACAAACTGCGCCCCCTGACCGGGGAAAACGAATGCTTTCATTTGCTTTCTGTTTTATTGGAATTAAAATGTTCAGGCAGCAAAATTACTATTTTTTTCTGATATTGGCAAATATTTGGGTCCATTGCACTCACACTCCCGGCATTTTTAGTTGCACCCATGCCACTGGCAAACGGTAAACTCCGCGGCATGACAATTCCGGGAACAATGTTGAATAAAGGATGTGGGGCCTGCCAACATGTTGGTGTCCGACCTGCAACACCAGCCCAAACGAGGCCCTGATTTTATGTTAGTGGCCTGAAGTACGCAATGGACTGCCGGCAGGCATCGCCGAAAAAACAACCGCGTCAGGCAAGAAACAAAACACAAAAAGTCCCGTGCAGCACTACATTATTGCAGCGCTACACGGGAAATTTGAACCGTACCGACATTGCATGCCGATGAATTTGCATGCAGGTTGGCACAATATTGTAAATAAGGCCACATCATGTGACAGTAAGCCACAAGCCTCGTTACATCATTTAAATGTCACCGTGGTTACGGCCCGAAGCAGAGTTGAGCCATCAATGGTGGGCGAAGTGTATCCAGAACTGGAAAATACGTAACACACAAGCTTGCCATTGTCTTTGACAAAATAGTTTTCCCCAGTGCCAAACAACTCAAACTTCCCCTTTAACAGCACCTTGTTTATCGTGCCAAATTCAGCAAAGATGACATCCATTTCATCTTTTGTCGGTATCCGCCAGCCTGATATGTCAGAACCTTCGGTCATCTTTGCAATGGCCGCATTAACCAATTCTTCAGCTGCTTCCTGCGCTATTTGCTTAACGTTAAGCCCATCCACTTCATCTGTTGAAACCAATGTAACCGTGGTTGTGCCGCCCGACGTCTTTGAGTCTAACACATAATACTTGTCTTTATATATCGTTCCTTTCTCCGGCGCCCCCGTCGGGACAATCGGGACATCGGGTTCTTTCTCATCAGAATCGTCAACGGAGTCTTCCGGAACGACAGTGCCTGTGCTGCCGCGTTCGTCAAAGTCGAACTTTATCTCGCGCTCCCCGCTCCACGTGGCGCCCACAATCGTACCAGCCAACGACACTCCCAAACGTTCGGTATATGTGCCGACAATGTTGATTTTGTAATTTGCGACAAGCTCTTGGCTGCTTGTATAAGAATAGCTCTTGACCTTTCCGTCTTTCCCTGTGATGTTTACGGAAATGGTGGCGTTCTCGGTCGACGGTGGCAAGACATACCTGCCGGCAGATGTCTTCCACGTCTTCGTACTGCCGTCTTTGGCCAATGGCAACACTTCGCTGGCCCCATTGTCCGAATAAGTGCCGTTGATGCACAACGAGGAATACAGCGGGGCGATTGTTACGGAGACGCTCGTGGCCGTGGAAGGCACATTATTTATTACAATACCCTCTATTTTCATCACCTTGCGCTGCATTGTCAGCGTCAGCGTATTCTCGCCTCCTTCGACCAGGCTGACCGTACTGCTTGCCGACATCAGGTCGCCGTGTGACTCTCCAGTCAGGCTAACAACCGACTCCGGGCGCGCTTCGGCTTCGGAAGGCAGGCTGTAATTTCCGGCATCAGCGCCCGCAATGGCAAATACACTGTACTTGCCTTCAATCAAATCGATGGAAAGCGACGCCGCCTCCTCAGCAACCTGAACACGTTTGCTACATTTCCCGCTACTGTCAAACACGTAGACGTAAACAGGATAACTTACCTTACTTGCTTCGCCGTCAGCACCCTTGATGCCATCATCTACACGGGTACGGATTGTAAGCGTACTGTTGGGCTCGGGCTGCAACCCGCCCTCGAATGAAACATCCTCCGTACAGGAGGTGCCCATTGTGGCCAAAATGGTGGCCGTCAACAGGCTCTTGAGTAAAAATTTTCTCATCACCTACACTTAATGATGAATTAAATAATATTTTAATAGTCATTGCAAATATACACAATTTATTTCATCATCAAGTATAATTTCGACTTATTTTTACAATAAAATCAAAGTAATTGTGTGCCTGCATAATACAGTCAGAACACTCACTTCAGCCAAAGTGTTCAAAAAATTACATTAGTTGATCCTCCTATAACAATCAAATGGCTTGTCGACTTAGCCGGCGATATCCGGTTGAAAGAAAGGTTGTAGTCAGCAAACATACGTATGCCGAGATTTGACCTTGCCCGGAACGTCAGCGAAACCCCTGTTCCAAGCCCTGCCCCACAGTTCTTTCCGATGGCATATTCCGATGTCTTCATCTGGTTGCAGAAGCTCATCCCGACAAGAGCCTTGCTTCCGATCAAGAGCCGCGACATGATTGGATAGGAAAAATAAGCACCTGCATGGACAAGAAACATATCCAAAGTTTCGTCGAGAGCATGGCCTTTGTAAATTACAGCATTGTTGGAAACAGCCAGCCTGCCACCCACTCCTATATATGGATTGAAGAAATACGCCCCCTCAAGGCCCGCCGTGCTGCCAGACGAAAACTGCAATGATGAATTGCCGGGCAGGCTGTAGTTTCCAGGCATGGCGTTCAACCCGAGGTAAAGGCCCACAAATGTCGGCGCATCATCCACAGAGCAATTGTCTGCGATATCATAATAATGGATGCCCTTGTCGTTAAAAATGAGATCGGCAATATAGTAACCTGCCTCGGTGGAAAGGATGCCGATGCCCGCCCCTGTAAGCACATCGCTCAGCCAATGCTTGTTGTTGGCCATGCGCATAAGCCCTGTGGCAGTGGCAACGGAATAGGCCCCGATGCCTATCCAAGGGCTAATGTGCCCATATTCTTTGGTAAGCATGGTGGCCGTCATGAAAGCAGTGGCAGTGTGTCCCGACGGGAAAGAGTTGTCGTTTGACCCGTCTGGGCGCATCACACGGGTCGACTGCTTCAACGAATAGACGACACCGCCCATTATTACAGCCGAAAAGGCATCGGAAGCAAGCATCCGCCCCCACGAGCTTCGCCCTTCTGCACCGCCAAGCTTCATGCCAACCATCACGGCAGCCGGCAGGTATTGAAGATAGTCATCGGCGTGGCGGTTGAAGCTTGGCAGGTAATCGTTACGCAGACTACGGAAGTGGTCGTCTTCGCTTTTTACCACGAGGCCGGCCGCTACCAACGGCACGCCGACACAAGTAACCTTGAACACACGCGAGGCGGCCTGCCGCTCGAAAAACGACCGGCCGCGCGCGGCGTCGGCAAGGCTGTCGTCCTGGGCTTTTGCCGGAATCATAGCCAACGCCGTCAAGCTGCATATCACCAAACGCTTCATGCTGTCTGTCATCTGTCTTTGTGCTTTAATGTTTCAAAATTCCATGCCACACCGAAATAAAACACGCGTGAACCGTTGCGTTGCTCAACGCGCTGCTGCAGTTGGGGTGTGTCGATGGTATATGTAGTATGGCTTGTTCCAATGTCCATCGAAAATGAGCCTTCACGCCTACACTGCGGTGTCAGTGCAGTCGACAACACACGTGAGTTGAGTTGCAACAAGGCATTGCCGAAAGGCACAAGTGCGGCGTTCATCGACGCACTCCAAGCCATGGCACCCTTGTGCGAGGCATAGCCCAGACGCGTGGCGTCGATACGGTCGTAGAACAGATTGCCGTTTACATTGAGCGTCAGCCACTTGCCTATTTCCGAACCAACCATCACTTCGGCCCCGGCAGCCGAACTGTTGTCCAAGTTCTCTTTCGTTGTCAGCAGCACATTGCCGTCAACATAGCGTGTTATCGTTGTGAGCTTGTTCGTGACGTAACGATAATAGACCGTACCAAGAATGGTTGTGGCGCCCTTTTTCCACTGGTAGGCAGCCTCCAACGAGTGAACCTTTTCAGGCTTAAGATACGGATTGCCGGCTTTGAGCGTCAAAGGGTTCTGGTATTCGGGAAAATGGTTGAGGTCGTCGGCCTCAGGCCGGTTTACCCGCAGGCTGTAACTTAACCGCAATTCGTTGTGCCCGTCAATCGCATAAGAGGTGTGCAGCGTTGGATAAACCATGAAGTAGGCATTGTTGACAATGCTGTCGAGGGTGAACAACTGCGACTTTATCTGCATGTGTTCAGGCCTCAGCCCAAGCAACACGCCCCATCTGCCCTGCTCATATATCAAGGTGGCATAAAACGAATGGCACGTCTCATGGTTGGTGAAGTCGCTTGTGCGGTTTGGGTCGGCAACAAAGCCGCTGCCGTCGAAACTCTGTGCATGATAAAAAAAGTCGGTCTGCAGCGCATCCAGCTCGTAGCCCAGGCTCAGCTTGTCGAGATGTTGGACGTAGGCAGGCCGTCTCCCTTCGACAACCACTGCGTCGAGGTGGCCGGAAGACGGGTGCATGTATAACGTGCCGAGGTCTACCGGCTTTTGACTGCCCAATCGGAATGCAGGCGAACGGGTGACAGAATAGCCTATGAAACGGCATTCTACATAATAATTGCCCGCTGCCACGGATGTGAACACAAAGCGCCCGTCGGTGCCGCTGACTATTCCTGCAACAAACACACTGTCTGCCGAACGATACAACACCACATCGGCATAGCCGAGAGCCTCGCCAGAATCGTGCGCCACAACGGTGCCTGTCACGCCTGAAGCGTTGGCCGGCAGTGCTGCCAACCAGCAACCACATATCAAAACAGACAATGCTTTCATCTTTACCTGCCCTGCTCATCAAGGAGATTAGTGTGTGACTTGACGTACTTCAATACAAAATAGGCAATGCCGCTTATTGCCGTTGCCACGTATAAAGGCAGGTTCAGGGATACAGACGCTACCTGCCAATATACAATGATGTCGAAAAGAGTGAACAGCAGGAAGAGGGCAAAGACCCCGTTTTTCTCTTTCTTGACCACTTTTTTCCATGAAAAGGCAATGCCCGAGGCACGGTAATGCCTGAAATCGGGCAGGAATGCCGGTGTCCGACCGGCCCAATCCAAGTAGGCAGCGCCGAATTTCCTGCGCAAAAACTGCTCTTCAGCAAACATGATGCGCTCGTAGTAGAGCCAATAACAAAGTGCAAACTCTGCCACGAAAGCGGCATTGCACGTAAGCATGGCTATGCCAAGCCACATGAGGCAGTTGCCCAAGTACAACGGATGGCGCACAACCGAGTATGCATCCATGGTATTGAGCCCGTCGGCCACCTGTCTTTCCGTATTCCTGCCAGAAGTGCCCACGGGTGTGTGGCCTACGGTGTAGGCGCGCACAAACAGTCCGGCCAGGCTTGTGCCGAAGCAGAAGCACTCGTAGGCGTGCCAATGGTGGACGGCTGCCGAGAATAGGATCCCAGAACTGTGGATAACAAACAGCAGAGCCGCTATGCCTGCCGGCAATGCCACGAGTGGCAGGAAGCTCCTACGGCAAAACTACCAATTGCCTTGTGATTCAATTTCCTCTTGCAATGCCATAATCATTATCTGTATTTAATGTTACGGTTGCAAAATTACGGCCCGACTTTGTTGGAAATTTGAAGTTTTGCTGTTAAAACGGTTATAATTATGACATATCGGTGCATCAGCGCCACCTACAAGCCGTGCCTACATCCGCCTGCCGCCAAGGCCGCTTTTCAACGCCATTGCAAAACGGGCCGTTTTGCGTGCCCATACGGCCCGTTTCAATCTCCAATATGGCAGCTTTCGGAATGCAAAACGGCCCGTATCGTTTAACACCCGCAACAACAGCCCACAACAATCGTATCGGCACGACCATGCGCCACATCCATATCTGACCAGAAAGGCCATTTAACCTAAACCAATGGGCAGCTTGCTGAATGTTGGCTTCCATCTATCTGACATCGTCATAAAATGCTTCTGCCCTTCCTGCGGCAACTTGCCCGCCGCGGTGTCCCAATGCCGCCCGCCACGCCTTGGGCAAAGCCAGCAACCAATCTGCACGGAAGCAGAGAGCATGTGTTGGGGCATCTGATGGCTGTTGGGGCTGAACATACAGCATGCCGACGGCAGCATGCGCCGCAACCCCTGCCGGCAACGCTGCAAGACACACTCATGTCGAAGTGCCGCACAATGACGGCATGGCAGGCGTAACGCAGCATGCAGGCGCAAACGGGAAAGCCAAAGCATACTGCTAAAAGCCTACCGTGAAACAGTGGAGGCCATCTTTGTATGCATATTCCACCGTCCAGCCATGATAGTCGCAAACGGCCTTGACTATGGCCAGTCCGAGCCCATTGCCCTTGGGCTTGTTGCCGGGCCTGTAAAAACGGTTGAACACCAGTCTGCCGTCGAGCGGAGGGTCGTCAGACGTATTGGCCACGACGAGACTGTTGCCGCCTACCGAAATTGAAATCTCGCCGCCATCGCGGTTATGGCGCACTGAGTTGACAACAAGGTTGTTTACAAGGCATTCCAGCAACGTGCGGTTGGCCCAGACCGAAAACGCCCCCGCAAACTCTTTGCAAATGGCAATGTCGTCCGCCAAAAACTCGAGTGAGGGCAGCATTTCGCCTATGAAGCCGGTAAGCTCAATGTCCTCCATCTGCTCGTATTGGCGGTTGTCAATCTTTGCCAGCAGCAACAGGTTGCGGTTCATCCGGGCCAGCCGGCTGGCTGTTTCGTACAACCCCTGAATCTGAACGGCCTGCCGCTTGGTGAGGTCGGGCGACTGGAGCAGCAAGTCAAGCTTGCTTTGGAATACAGCAAGCGGCGTCTGCAACTCGTGTGAGGCATTCTCTGTAAACTCCTTCTGCATGTTGTAGCTTGCCAGGCTATTGTGCATCAGCGTTCGCAATGTGCTGTCAAGGCGTACAAACTCGGTGACATTGCTCTCTGGAAAGTCGGGCACCCTGCCGTTTTCAAGCCTGAACCCCTCGATAAGGCACAGCGTACGGTCGAAAGGTTGCCACAGCCTGCGCGATATGAACCGCACGGTGAGCGCCATGGCCACGGCCAGAACAAATGTTATGACAGCAAACTGTATCATCACGCCTTTCATGATGTCCTCTTCCAAATCGAGCGCCGGAATGGGCTGACCGCTCCTTACCGCCTCTATGATATCTATCATGTCTTCAGCATAATAGTGCTTTGTCAACAGGTAAAACAGCGGTGTGGCAAGCAACAGCATCACAGCTATGCAAGCCTCAAACTGCACGAGCATTCTCCGCGAAAGGCTCTGGCACTTAACACGCTCCATAGTATCAAATCTCAATCCATTTATACCCGGTTCCATAAATGTTCTTAACGCAGTCTCTAACCCCGCCCTCCGCCAGTTTGGTCTTTAAGTTCTTGATGTGCGTATAAACGAAATCGTGGTTGTCAAACATGTCTGCCATGTCGCCGCTCAGATGCTCGGCCATAGACGCTTTCGACACCACCTTGTTGCGGTTGCCTATGAAGAACAGCAACAGCTCATACTCCATGCGCGTCAGCACAACCTGACGGCCACCCACACTGACCGATTTGGCCGGCAGGTTTTTCTCGATGCCGTTGCTGCGCAATATGTTGTTGGCCGCAAACTCTTTCCTGCGGATGATGGCGTAAATGCGCATCGACAACTCCGGCAGATGGAAAGGCTTTGCCAGATAGTCGTCGGCACCAATCTCCAACCCCTTTACCTTGTCGTCGAGCGAGTCTTTGGCCGATACTATTATCACTCCCACGGGATTGCGTTTCTTCCTTATGTCGCGCAGAATGTCAAGCCCGTTGCCGCCCGGCAACATCAAGTCGAGCAACACACAATCGTAATCATAAAGATTAACCTTCATCTTTGCGGTGTCGTAAGTGAACGACTGTTCGCACACATAGTTTTCTGAACTGAGGTATGTCACTATGTTTTCCGACAGTCCCGCTCGTCTTCTATAATCAGTAATTTCATTTAATGCAAATCAATATACTACCACCAACTATTAGCAAACCGCCAACAACGACCCTAAGACTTACCTGCTCTTTAAAGAAAATAAAGGCAATGGCCATGGTGATGACCACACTCAGCTTATCCAACGGAACCACACGGGAAAGGTCGCCAAGCTGCAAGGCCTTGAAATAAAACAGCCACGACAGCCCCGTGGCCAGTCCGCTGACCACAAGTAATATCCACGCATGGCCCGGTATCGACCTTATCTCCCTCATGTGAGGCCCAAACAACACGATGCCCCAGGTCAGCATGAGCACAACGGAAGTACGTATGGCCGTGGCTAAATCCGAATTTATGCCCCTAACACCCATCTTGGCAAAGACCGACGTCAATGCCGCAAACAACGCAGAAAGCAGTGCATAACACTTCCACATGATTGTTATCGCTATTTGATTAGTCCGTGCAAATTTATATTATTGCCACAAAAGTAATGCCGAATTTTGAAGGAAATTTGAAGATATGGCCGTTATTTCCGCCCTATGCGGTAAATAAGCCGCATCGCCGCAGGCAACACCACCAATAGCAGAGGTAGCCCCGCCACAAAGCCACCTATCACCGCCACGGCCAACGGTTGCTGCATCTGTGCGCCAACACCCCATCCGAGAGCCAACGGCATCAACGCCAGCACGGCGCCAATGGCCGTCATGAGCTTCGGGCGAATGCGAAGGGCGATGGCATAGTCTACTGCCTCGTCGGGATTGCCGCCGCGCCTGAGGTTCATTTTGTATTGCCACACGGTGAAAATGGAGTTTTCTGCCAAGATGCCCACTATCATTATGATGCCCGTATAGCTGCTCACATTGAGAGGAGTGCCTGTTAACCACAGCGCCAAGAGGCAACCGCAAATGCCTGTCAGCGATATGGCGAGCACCACAATAGACAGCCACCATTCACGAAGCAAGAACATAAGCACCGTAAGAACGAGCAATGTAGCAAGGCAGAGTATCGTAGCCTGTTCCTTGAACGACTGCTGCTGCTCGGCGTAAGCACCGCCAAACGACAGGCTGTAGCCCGACGGCAGGGTCAATTGGTGGCCTAAGGCCTGGTGCAGAGCGTCGACAGCGCTACCCAAGTCACGGTTTTCGAGCCTGGCAGTCAGCGTGATGTTGCTCTTCAAGTCTTCGCGCCGTTGCTCTATCTCGCCCGGATTAACTATGACATCACAAAAGTACGACAACGGACGTGTGGTGCCGTCGGGCAGGAAGATGGGCTGTCGCTGCAACAGTTCCGGCGAGTTGTCGGCAAAGTCGGTGAACCGAAAGAGTATCCGCCGCATCTGTTCGCCATCCTGTATCGACCCAATTTGCAATCCTCCGGTCATTGCGGCCTGTGCCGGGTTGGGCTCTATCACGCCGGCACTCTGGCTGAGCGGTATCCCGCCCGTATAGGCAGTCAGCTGCTATTGGAAGTCTTCAAGGGAAATGCCGAACTGCGATAGCCGGTCTTCATGGGGAATAAACACCAGCGAAGGCCCTGCCGGCACCAGTCCGTTGTCTATGTCTACAATGCCCGGAACGGTCTGCATGACCTTCTCTACATGCGCTGCCAGTTTCTGGAGAGTGGCATAATCATCACCGAACAGCTTTATCTCGATGGGCTTTGGCGTGCTCATCAGGTCGCCAAGCAAATCGGCAATGCGCTGGCCAAAGTCGATGGTCATGAGAGGAACAGCCTGCGAGATGCTGCGCCGGAGGTCGCTTATCACTTCGGGTGTCGACTTTTTGCGGTCTTTCTTCAACTGTATGAGATAGTCGCCAAAGTTGGTTGGCCTTGTCTTGAACGACATTCCCAAAGCCGTACGCCGTGAATATGTCTCTACATCCGGATGCTTCATAATGATGTTCTCCATCTGCCGGCACAGGCGGTCGGTCTCTTCTATGTCGGTGCCGGCCGGCGAATGGTAGTCAAGCACTATCGTTCCCTCATCCAGGTCGGGCATGAACCCTGATGCCAAGCGGCCTGAAGCGTACCACCCTCCGAGGCATAATAGCAGCATGAAGACGGCGGCGAAGACCGGCTTACGGTACAGTTTGGTTAGAAAATGCACCTTGCTTATTGAGTCGGCTTCCATATCCCGGGCTGTCATGCCTACCGCCCCCGGCTTGCCTTTATATCCCATCACGAGGTGAAGGACAGGCAGCAGCAGCCATGTCACGAGGAAAGAGGCTGCCATGGTGAGCATCATCGTGTCAGACAATTCCCTGAAAAAACTGCCCGCAAGCCCGCTCATGAGCCTGAACGGGAAGTGTATGACAATGGTGGCCAGCGACGATGCGACCATGGCCGGGAACAAATCGTGTACTGCCCTGCTCACCGCCGTAAAACGGTCGATGCCCGGCCGCTCTTCGTACTCGCGGTAAATCTGCTCTATTATGACAATGGCGTCATCGATGATGAGCCCCACCGATGCGGCCATGGCACCCAAAGACATGACGTTGATTGTAATCCCGGCCAAGTGGCACAGCAGGATGCTGAAAGCAACCGTGACGGGAATGGTAAGCATGACAACCATGCTCGACCTCCACGAACGGAGAAACAACACCATGACGGCGAGGGCAAGGAAAAGCCCTTCGTAAATAGTGCGCAGCACGCTGTGTATGCTGCTGCCCACAAAAGCGCTCTGGTTGTAGTATGGTTTCAGTTCGTAGCCTTCGGGAAGTTGCGAGCGTATCTCGTCAGCCTTGGCCTCAACATCCTTTGCAAACGTGAGAAGGTTGACGCCGGGCTGCTTAACCAGGTCGACCAGCACGGCGTCGTTGCCGTCGGCATTTATCTTCAAGAACTCCTGCTGCTCCTGTATCTCAACATCGGCAATGTCGCGCAAGCGCACAATGCGCCTGCCGTCATTGCGTATGATGGTGTTTTTCAAATCGTCCAAGTCGTTGATACGTGTGTCTGTCAACGACAGGTACAGGCGGCCGTAGTCGGCCACATTGCCATTGCCAAGCACGAAGTTTGTCTTTGAAAATGCCGACTTGACTTGCGCCGGGGTTATGCCCAGCATATACATCCTGGCTGCATCGGGCTTGACCACAAACTCTTTTGCCTTGCCGCCTCGCACAACTACATTGCTAATGCCGTCGACATGGCTGAACATCGGCCTCACTACAAGGTTGCCGACATCGCGCAGCGCAATGCGGCTGTGGGTGTTGCTCTCGAGCGTAAACCCGTATACGGGAAAGAGCGACTGGTTCATCGCTTCTGTCGATATGGCCGTCCCGGCTTGCAGGAAGCCTTTCACCTCGTTGATGCGGCTCTCGAGCTGGGTCTTGAGCGCATATATGTCAAGCCCCCATTTGAAATAAACATCGATGACACAGCTGCCACGCGACGTGCTGCTCTTCACTACCGTGGTGCCCTGCACTTTCTTCACGGCGCTCTCCAATGGCTTGGTTACCGTTATCAGCATCCTGTCGACAGGCTGCTGCCCGGCATCGGCTATGACGGTGATGCGCGGGAACAGCACCTCAGGAAACAGGCTCGTCTGCATCTGTTTGTAGCTGTATATGCCCGACAACAAGAGTAGCAGGCCTACAAAAAGTATCGGCTTGGCATAAAGGCGATGGTAATTCCTTCTTTTTATGGCGTCCATGTCTGTGCGTATTTACTGGATTACAACGACCTTGGCCTTGTCTGGCAGACCATAGCTTCCTTCGTTTATCACTTTTTCTTCGGTAGAAAGGGCCGGTGACAATATCTCGATGCTGTCTCGGGTGCTATTGCCTACCACTACCATGACCTTAGCGGCAATGCTGTCATCAGCCAGTCGCATTATCCAAAACTCGGTCATTGTCTCGTCGCTCTGAACGGCACTCTTTGGAAGAATGGCCACTGCCCTTGTCGCGCAACGCGACGTAAATATAGCCTTTGCGCTCATCCCCTCGGGCAGCAACGGTGCCTTTGCAACCGCAACGACCTTTTCCGACTGTGAGGCTACGTCCATAGTGGCCAAAGGAAACTTAACCATGGCGGTGAGACGTGTACCATCGGGTAGTTCGATCACCCAATGGCTGCCTTCCTTCACATACTGTCTCTGTTCATAGGGAACGTTTATCTCAAAGACCATACTGCGCGCATCGACAACCGTACAAAGCACTTCGCCCTCGGCGACATAACTGCCTGACTGGGCATTGACGTCGAGAACGATGCCGTTGCACGCCGACTTCACATCAATATAATGGTTGCCATGGCCCAAGGCATGCTGCTCCTTGCTCTCCAGACGGTAAAGGATGTCGCCGGCTTTTACCTTCACTCCGGGCTTGACATGGGCCGAGACCACAAACGACGCCACCGGGGCAGAAACGGCCGACTTGCCCTGGTAGGCCGTAACAGCCGTCAACACTGTTTCCTGATTGATGTTTCCCAGACAGGGATATGTCACGTTCACTTGTGTAGCCGACTTGGAGGCATACGCCCCCGCGCCGTTGTCTCTGCAAGAAACCAGGCAAACGGCCACACACAATAGAAGATAATCTGCTTTCATATAGACTCTGTCATTTAATGATTCCAATAATTATATGTCACTATTATCAATTTCCTGTTTGCCTGCAACAACAATCTGTCTCTTTCAGCCTGTATACGGTCATGAAGCAACTGCATGTAATCCAATACAGACACCTGCCCGGCCTCCATCTCTTTCGAGTAATCTGAGAGTATGCCGTCATACTCTCCAATCCGCTTTGCCATCGCATCCAGGCGCCGTTCGAATCTTCCCAACTCCGCAAGGCTCTGCTTCAACCTCATATCGCGCTCGTTAGCCGCATTCGCCTTGTATGTACTGATGGTATGCTGCCGCAATTCAGACTGGCGCTTTTTCCACTTCTTTTGACCACCATCGGCAATGGTCCATGACAACGTTAGCCCAGCGCTAAGGCCGAAATGCCTGTACCACTCGGAAAAGGCGCCTGCCTGCATACCGCCGTCAACAAAAAAAATCGAGCCGTGGCTTGTATTTCAGGTTGAAAGAACGCCATGACGCATCGACGTTAAGGCTGTCATGAACATACTGTTCGGTAAAAAGGCTTTCACCGTCTGTGTCCGGCAAGCATGGCCCAATGTCTATGTCTGGAAGCAAGATGTCGTTTGTGTCACTGATGCCGCATATAGTGTTCAGTTCCATCAAGTGTGCATGAAACGACTGCAGATATGAACAACGCAGCTCATCATTGGCGCTCTGCTCTATGGCGATGAGCCTCAAGTCCGACTGTTTGGCCATTCCGCAGCCGGCCAACTTCCTTACTGTTTCTGCCTTGCGCTCAAGCAGCATGTCGATAGAGTCGGCAAAGGTTGCCTGAGTCTGGTCGAGCAGACACAGCAAATACTGTTCAGTGACCATGCGCTCTAACAGATGCTCCTCCAAACGAATGTTGTAACGTGCCGTTTCCATGTTTATCTGTGATTGCTCGCGGGCCGCCTTGTATGGCGCACGCCCCAGAAGCGGTTGCGTCAATGTGACTCCGGCATGCAAATGTCCGCTGCTTTCGCCAAGGTCATAGCCATAATAGTCTGCCGCATCTTGCGCGTTGAACTTGAACGACGTACGTCCTCCATCTTTTGAAATGATTGGGACAAACAGGTAATCACCATTCAGTTCCAACTGTGAATGCAGGTAAACTGCCTTAAGGCGCTCTTGTTCTGCCCGCTCTATCTCTATGCTATTGCGGTAATCGTTTATCAACGGACTGTTGCGCTTGGCCGTTTCGATATACCGATATAGAAGATGGGCACCATCTTGTCCGCTTGAATACAGACTGATAACCGACAAAGTGAAAAACAATAAGAATCGATTCATGCCTACTTTCGTTTTTGATGCAAAAGTAAAACGGGAGTTTGGCGAAACTTTGAAGAAATGAATTAAATGATGAGGCAATGCATTGATTGTTGTAGCCGTGCCTTTCTGAAAATGAAAAATAGCAACAAGCCTATACGTGCAGGTACGCAACCACAAACCGGCAGCAACATCCGTTACTTTCCATATATGCCATATCGCCCTGCAAAACGGCCTGTTTGGCACTGCAATATGGCAGGTTTCGCAAGCCCAAACGGCAGGTTTCATGGCTGGGTGAAGCGGTTATTGGCAACTCGCTGCGCCACAGTGGGTTAGGCGTAAAGTTGCCGGCGCAATACCAACGCACATAACAAGCCAAAGGCTGTGAGTGCCTGCAGGTTGCCGCCAAGCCAATGAGGGGTAGCAGGATTTCGTTTCTGTGATATCACAGACTGTTGCGTGAAATAGTGACATAGCCAAAACGCAAAGCTCATGCCCGCCATACGCCATTGCCGATTGAACATAAGAAACTCATCATTGATGCATCAACAAACGCAGACATCAACGGGACAACCGATAAACATAGGGGGCTTAAGCGTACATGGAGTTATGGTGTTAGAGGACAATGGCATTATTCAAGGAATTGTTTTAGGAGTTAAGGAGTTAGGAAGTAAAGGAGTTAAGACAATGGTTTTGGAAACATGGGTGTCCTGAGGGCATGGGGAACGCGTTGCAGGAAGGCAGTCTGTACTATTGTCCACTAACTCCATATAACATCCCTTAACTCCATATAACTTCATAAATCCAGCAAGAAAAACTATTGTCGTAACTCCTTTACTTCCTAACTCCTTAACTCCTAAAAAGCCCCATGGATTTATCCAGTGAGCCAACAAAACGACTCAATATCATAATAGAAACCTGTCTGCAGTGAAAAAACAAAAAAGGAAGCCTTTAGTCAGGCTTCCTTTTATCCTCCAAGCGGAAGGTGAGGGATTCAAACCCCCGATACCCGGAAAGGGTATACCGGATTTCGAGTCCAGCGCATTCGATCACTCTGCCAACCTTCCTCATTTTTGCGAGTGCAAAGATACAACTATTTCTTGAAACGACAAAATTATTCGAAGGATAATTTATCCAATTTTTCACGAAGCACCGCCGCCTCCGACTTGCGGATGGAAAATGTCATCTCGCAAGTGTTGTCGTATGTCTGGGAAATTATCTTTGGCGACATCTCTTTTACAATGCGCATGACCGAGTTCATCATCACATACGGGAAACTGAATTTTACCAGCTCTTCAACCTGCCTGGTAACTATGGTTGAATCTGCAATTGCGGCGGCGGCGGCCGTGCGGTATGCCACTATCAGTCCGCCGGTTCCCAGGTTCACCCCTCCGTAATACCTGATGACGACAACAAGAACGTCGGTCAGTTCATTACTGTTAATCTGGCCCAGTATCGGCTTACCGCCTGTCCCGCTTGGCTCTCCGTCGTCATTGGCCCTGAACTGCAGCCGCTCTGCACCCAGCATATAGGCATAACAAACATGCCGGGCATCAAAATATTTTTTACGATATTGCTCTATGATGCCTTTGACCTCGTCAACGTCGGACACATGATGGGCGAAAGCGAGGAACTTACTCCGCTTTTCGGTGTAATATCCCTCGCCTATTTTCGCATCGTCGATTGTCAGATACTCATCTACCATCACGACAATTTATGTACAACCAGCCCCGAACGAAGCTTTGGCTCAAACCATGTAGCTTTCGGGGGCATTATTTTACCACTGTCGGCAATGTCCATTATCTGCTTCATTGACACAGGATACAACGCAAGCGCTATCCGCATCTCACCGCTATCTACACGGCGTTTCAGCTCATCGAGGCCACGCAGGCCACCGACAAAGTCGATACGCTTGTCGCTTCTCAAATCCTTTATGCCAAGGATTTTGTCGAGTATGAGACGGCTTGATATGTCAACGTCGAGCACCCCTATCGGGTCGGCATCGTCGAACGTACCCGGCTTGGCCACAAGACTAAACCAGTGGCCGTCGAGGTAAAGCGAAAACTCATGCAACCGAGACGGACGGTAGGCGTCGGTGCCTTTGTCTTCAACTACGAAATCTACAGACAAAGCCTTGAGGAACTCATCTGCAGTAAGCCCATTCAAGTCTTTTACCACGCGGTTATAGTCAAGAATGGTAAGCTGCGATGCCTGGAAGCACACCGCCATGAAGTAATTGTATTCCTCATCGCCCCTGTGGTTGGGATTCTGGCGAGCTTTCTCTGCCCCTACCAATGCCGCAGCTGCCGACCTGTGATGACCGTCGGCAATATACAACGACGGCATCTTGGCAAACTCCGCCGTAATGGCTTGCATGTCGGCAGGGTCGCTAATTACCCAGAACTGATGGCGGAAGCCGTCGATGGGAGCAATGAAATCATACTCCGGCTCTGTGGCAGCATATCGGTTAATCAGATTGTCGAGCACCTCGTTGTCGGGGTATGCAAAGAACACGGGCTCCATGTTGGCGTTTGTCGCACGCACATGCTTCATTCGGTCTTCCTCTTTGTCACGCCGTGTAAGCTCATGTTTCTTTATCACACCGTTGAGGTAATCGTCTACATAAGCCCCGACCACAAGCCCGTATTGGGTCTTGCCGTTCATAGTCTGGGCATAGATGTAATAGTGCTCGTCCTTGTCCTGCACAAGCCATCCGTTGTGTTGGAATGCCTCGAAGTTCTCGGTGGCCTTGCTGTAAACACGAGGGTCATATTCACTCGTGCCGGGTTCAAAATCGATTTCGGGCTTAATAATGTGGTAAAGGCTCATTGCGTTGTCGCCGGCCTCTGCCCTAGCCTCTTCTGAATTGAGCACATCATACGGACGCGACTCTACTTTCTCAACAAGTTCCTTGGGAGGGCGCAATCCCCTGAATGGTTTTATCGTTGCCATAAGCCTGCTATTTATTTACCTGGAAACGGGTGTCACCTGTCGCAAAGAATGCATTTATCTGGCGTGCAGCAGCGATGCCGGCATTGGTGTTTGCCTCGGCTGTCTGGGCACCCATCTTTTTCGGCGTGCTGAAATAGCGGCCCTCAAACTTTGCAAAGTCTGCATCTGCATCTGGCTTTATGTCTGTAATGTACTTCAAGTCGGGGCGCTCTTCCATAAGTTTCAGCAATCCGGCCTCGTCGATCACTTCCTTACGGGCTGTGTTGACCACAATGCCCCCCTTCCTCATCTTGCCTACAAGGTCATGGTTTATGCTGCCCTTTGTCTCAGCCGTAGCCGGGATATGGAGCGAAACGATGTCGCACAGCTCAAACAACGCCTCCTGGCTGTCAACAGCCTTCACGCCTGCGTCTTCAATTGCAGACTTGGGGCAATAGGCATCATAAGCATAAATGTCCATGCCGAAGCCCTTGGCTATGCGCGCCACGTTGCGCCCGACATTGCCAAACGCCAGTATTCCCAACTTCTTGCCAAGCAATTCGGTGCCCGACTTCCCGTTATAGAAATTGCGGACTGCATAGACCAACAGTCCAAAAACAAGCTCCGCAACAGCATTCGAGTTCTGTCCGGGAGTGTTCTCCACCACTATATTCTTTTGCTTGGCGTATGCAGTGTCAATTGAATCATAACCAGCACCGGCCCTGACCACAATCTTCAATTTCCCGGCGGCGTCGATTACAGCCGGCGTAACCTTGTCGGAGCGCACAATCATAGCGTCAGCATCCTTGACAGCATCCAACAGCTGAGACACGTCAGCATACTTTTCCAACAACACACACTCGTTGCCTGCACTTTCAATTTCTTCCTTGATGCCTTTCACTGCCTCAGCTGCAAAAGGCTTCTCTGTTGCTACCAGTACCTTCATAGCATTTGTGTTTTGAAATTAAACTATAGTGGAGCCGCAACAGTCACATATCCCATGCCATGTCCTGCCGCGACTCCACATATTTTATATTGCCCGTATCGGGCCGGTGAGTCAATGGCTTGCCTCAAATTCCTTCATGCACTGCACAAGCGCATTGACGCCCTCTATGGTCTGTGCGTTGTAGCAGCTTGCACGGAATCCGCCCACACTGCGGTGGCCCTTGATGCCTACCATGCCCTTTGACATGGCATACTCCAAGAACGGCTTCTCGAGTTCGGCATACTCATCGTTCATAACGAAGCAGATGTTCATAAGCGAGCGGTCTTCCTCCTTAACCGTTCCGCGGAACAGCTTGTTCCTGTCTATCTCGCCATACAATATTTCTGCCCTCTCGTGTGCGAGCTTGTCCATCGCCTCGAGGCCTCCGTTGTTCTTCAACCAGCGCAGGGTTTCGAGAGCGCAATATATCGGCACCACGGGCGGAGTGTTGAACATCGACCCCTTCTCAACGTGTGTACGGTAATCAAGCATTGTAGGTATCTGGCGCGGAGCGCGGCCCAACTTCTCGTCCTTAACGATGACAAGTGTCACGCCGGCCATTGCCAGGTTCTTCTGTGCGCCGGCGTAGATGCAGTCATACTTGCTTACATCCACCGGACGGCTAAATATATCTGAAGACATATCGGCTATCATCGGCACCGGAACATCGAGATCTGTGCGTATCTCGGTGCCGAAGATAGTGTTGTTCGTAGTCACGTGCAGATAGTCAACGTCGGTAGGACACGACCAACCTTTCGGAATGTAGGTAAAGTTACTCTCTGCCGACGAGGCCACCTCGACCACCTCACCGAAAAGCTTCGCCTCTTTTATGGCCTTCTTCGACCAAGTGCCTGTATTGAGGTAGGCAGCTTTCTTAATGAGGAAGTTGTAAGGCACCATGCAGAACTCCAATGAAGCGCCACCGCCCAAGAACAAAACGGAATAGCCCTCAGGTATCTGGAGCAACTCCTTGATAAGTGCTACAGCCTCGTCTACTACAGGCTGGAAATCCTTTGCCCTATGGCTTATCTCCATGAGCGACAGACCAGAGCCGTTGAAATCTAGACATTGCTTAGCTGTATTCTCAATAACTTCCCTCGGAAGTATTGACGGACCGGCATTAAAGTTGTACTTCTTCATGTTGCTGATAGTTTTTTAGTTAATGACTACTTTGATTTCTATCTGTGTGCGAAGATACGCTTTTTATTTCATTCGGCAAAATTATTTCAGAAGAATATTAACATACTGCGAGCTTTTTATTAGTGTCTTTGCAACCTCTCACCCTGCTGTCGCGACTGTGTGCGCATACAAAAATTAATATTTACAACGTGCTTATGCACAATGTCAAAAATCTGGCCTTAAATCCTCAAACAGACCACTTTGATAGACCAAACGGCACGAACGGGCAGACGAAACGGGCCGTATGGCAGCATAAAATGACCCGAAACACAACGCATTGTGGCACAAGCTGTTATGCCGACAGGCCGGGATGGTAATAATATATTACAACAAACCCAGGCTAGACCGCACGGCCTGGCCTGGGTAAAACATGCAGCGGGCAGGGGCTTACCTGACCACCTCGACTATAGTCTTGATGCCTTTAATCTTTTCTCCACCGGCCATTGAGAGCACTTGGCCCACCTTTTCACGGCTGACGGCCACATAGCAGTAGCGCTCCTTGACGTCAATCCTACCGATGGCGCTGCTGTCCAATCCGCCTTTCTTGCAAAGGAACCCGACGATGTCTCCCTTGCTTATCTTGTCTTTCTTGCCTTTCCCTATATATAATGTCTCCATCTTGGGCTGTGGCACGCCGGGCATTTGCTCGGGCAACGTAATAGGTGAGCACTCTTTTTCCACAAAATCGGGCAAGCTCTCGTCGGGCGACAGAATGAAAAAAGACTTTCCCGTAGCATCCCAACGGGCCGTACGGCCAACCCTGTGTATGTACGACTCCCTGGTAAGCGGCATGTGGTAGTGTATGATATTGTCGACATCGGGAATGTCCAACCCTCTCGATGCCAAGTCGGTTGACACAAGCACATTTGCACTCCCATTGCCAAACCTGTACAAGGCGGCCTCACGCTCGGGCTGTTCCAATCCTCCGTGGAACGCGCTCACGCCAAAGCCCCGGCCGCGCAAATAAGACGCCACGCGCTCAACGCTGTCGCGGTAATTCAGGAATACCATGCTGCTCTGCCGCCCAATCGTGCACAGCAGGTTGCCCAAGGCCTCCAACTTGTCCTTGTCGGCGCTCTTGAGACAATACTGCTCTACGCGCGAAGATATCCCTCCCTCGGAATAATCAACCTTCGCCACGTGGCGCGCGTTTACGAAGTCGGGTATCCTGTCGGCGTCTGTGGCCGACAACAGGAATCGCCTCCTCACCCCCGAGAGCCTTTTTAGCAGCTTTGCCATCTCATTATGGAAGCCCATTTCAAGGCATTTGTCAAACTCGTCAATCACAAGGAAGCGCGCAGTGTACGGCGAGAGGTTGCCTTTGTCAAAATGATCGTTGAGGCGGCCCGGTGTGCCAAACACCACATGGGGCGCCACCTGCCTTATGACGCGGTGCTCGTCCATGGCCGGGCGGCCGCCATAGCAGCACACCGTACGTATGTGCAGGCCGAAACGGCCCATTACTTCAGCCGACTGCAACGCCAGCTCTCGGTTGGGCACTATGACCACAGCCTGCACCGCGTCGGACGACACATCTATCATACCGGCCAACGGGAGCATGTATGCAAGCGTCTTGCCCGAACCTGTTGGCGACACTACCACCACGTCGGCATCGGTACCGTTCACCTCCCGGTAGGTGTCAAGCTGCATCTGGTTTAGCCGGGCCATCCCAAGCCTATCCAGTATCTGTTGTATTTCATTAGTCATATTCTATGCTTTTACAGTTCAAGTTCGTAAATCCCGGTCGGCGTTTTTCGCTTCAGCACCACGAGTTCGGCCTCGGCTGCCGCATGGCACGAGCTGTTCTTCAAAGCTGTCTCCACAGTCTTCCGCGCCAGCTCCGGATGGTTGTTTTCCTCACTCAGATGGCAAAGCCATACGGCGCGCAACTTCTCGGTGGCATTTTCAGCAAGGGCACATGCGCAGTTGCCATTGCTCAGATGGCCGGTGCCGCTAGATATCCTGTGCTTCAAGTACTGAGGGTATGGCCCACCCATTAGCATGTCGTCGTCATAATTGGCTTCCATCACAATATAGTTGGCATCGCCAATCTGGGTTTTCATCTCTTCTGTGACACGCCCTGCATCTGTTATGATGCAAAACACGGTGTCGCCATAAACGATACGGTAGCCAACGTTGTCCAAGCTGTCGTGGGGCACCTCGAAAGGGGTTACCTCAAACTCGCCTATCTTGACCGTCTGGCCTTTCTCCAGGCAACGCACCATGCCGCGAGGCACTTTCTTCTGCACGCAATAGTTGCGCTCTATGCCCTCATGCACTTTCTTTGTGGCATACACCGGCACCTTAAGGTCGATGCTCATGGCACCGACAGACTTTATGTGGTCGGCATGGTCGTGTGTCACAATAATATTATGTATGTTTGCAAGACTAAGCCCATATTCCCTGAAATGTTTCTTCAGGGTGCGAAGCCCGAGCCCGACGTCAATAACCAAGCCATCGGTAGGGGTAAACAAATAATAGCAATTGCCACTGCTACCACTACCAAAGGATATGAATTTCAGCATTTCCAATCAATTTAATACAGATTATCATGAATGTGTCATCAAACAAACTGCGCCGTATTGCCCACCTCACGCCTTTGCAACCATCGCCATACAATCAAGTGTGCGATTGCTTACAGCATACAGTCAGAGACACAGCCATATCAAATGCAAAATTAATCAAAAACGCTGTAATGGCCAAATTAATTTACAAACTTTCCCTTAAAGATGTTTTTCTCGACGCCTACAGTCAAATAAACCATAAAAAATGCGTATATTTGCACTATGACTTCATATTTTGACAAGGCAAAGGCAGTCGTGGCGATGGCCATTGCTGCGGGGCTGCAGCTATCATGCAGCGGCATCTCGGGAGACGAAAAGGAAATGATTGAACACGATGTGCTTGGGTTCTCCGAGGCATATTTCAACTTTGACCTTAAGGGAGCGGCAAGCTACTGCACTGACGACAGCCGGAAGTGGATTAGCTATGTGGCATCTAACATACAAGAAAGCGACATTGGGGCTATGCGGTCCAAAGAGTCTGACGCAACGGTAAGCATCGTCGACATAAGCTTCAACAATAGCGACTCCACCGGCACTGCGCTTATAAAGGTAAACAACGCCTTGGTGCTCGATACGATTGGAAAGCCCGGGCACACCGTCGACGAGGCGCACTACAGGCTTGACTTTATATGCAAAAAAGGCAAATGCCTCATCAGAATGGCAGGCCCACTGCGAAATGAAAGGTGAGGTCGCGGCTTAACTTGGGATAGGCTATGGGATAATGGTCCTTGCCCTCGTAAGCTGGGTTTATAGCTTTCATTCCAAAGTCGAAGCGAAGTATGAAGTAATCAAAGTTCAATCGCAACCCCAAGCCATAGCTTACAGCTATCTGCTTCCAAAACTCGTCTATCTTGAATTGCCCTCCCGGCTGGTCGTCATAGTTGCGCAAAGTCCATATATTGCCTGCGTCAATGAACAAAGCCCCATTCAGTTTCCAGAACAGATGGGCCCTGTACTCCATGTTTATGTCTATCTTCATGTCACCGGTCTGGTTGATGAAGTCGATGTTACCGTCGCGCCCGACAAACCGGCCCGGCCCCAGGCTTCGCACACTCCACCCCCTCACGCTATTGGCGCCACCCGAAAAGTAGCGCTTCTCAAACGGAAGGATGGTGCTGTTGCCGTAAGGATAGGCTATGCCAAAGCCAAAATGCCACACCAACGAGTTGTTATAGTCAAACCGTATGTTGCGGGTGAAGTCGAAATCGCCCTTTACATATTGTGCGTAAGCGATGTTGAACAACTTGTATTGGCCCTGTTCGTTCTTTGAAAACCCGAATGCCTTTGCCCCCAGCCCCAGCACATTGCCAGCGCTTTCAATGTTAGCCTTAATGGCATAAAGCCCGTTATTGTATGTATACCCAAGCCCGAAGCGCATTATGAACAGGTCTTCATAGTTATACCTAAGTATCGCGTTCCTGTTGCTTTCATCCTCGAGGTAGTCGCGCCGGAACGTGTCTGATATCCAAGGCATGAAGACATAGTTGAGATCAATGAGGTCAATCTGGTACCGGTCGTGGTGGTTGGCGTCGCTCCACTTGTACCGCCACGCAACGGAAAGGACTCGGCGGTGGTATTCGGGCCGGTTTTGCAGGTCGTAGAGGAATGACACTTCAGACGTGGCCGTTGTGCGGCGGGTAAAGTTTCCCGACAGGAAGGGGGCTATGAACCGCGGGAACAGCAGGCGCGTCTCAACGCTATACTCTTCGAAATTCTCGTTGGCATAGCCCTCCAAGCCCCGTATGGCTTCGTAAGCCCCGCGCAACTCAACGCTCAACACCTCGGAGCCACGAAACAGATTTCGGTTCTGGTAAGTCAAAGAGGCCGCGGCGCCCAAGTCACCCGCCGTGTTGGTCCCTTCGGGCTGAAAGCTTATGGTGCTCGGCTTGTTGGTGCTCACCTGAATGTCGCAATCGAGCAACAGGCTGTCTGCATTCTCGCGAAACCCAATGTTTGTATACTTCACGGCCTGCAGTCGCCCGAAATGCCCGTAAGTCTTCTGCAAGTCTGCCGCTGAGTAATATTCTCCTGTGCGTATGAAGGTATTGTTTTCCAGCACCGACTGGCGCAGGCGTATGCGCTCACCGTCTGCGTTGCCACTGTAAAAGTTCACACTGCGCACCTTATACCGAGGGTGCAAAGAGTCTGTTCCGGCCGTCCACCTATAGGGATGCAGCACCAGCGTGAGGTCTATCGAGTTGGCGCCGCCCACTGTATCAGCCTCATAAGTGATGTAATCCTTGTTGAACTTGTAAAAGCCATTGTCCACAAGCATGTCTGTGATGCGCTTCCTTTCGTTGTCAAGACTCTCGACCCTAAACTGCATGCCGGGCTTAAGGCCTTGGTTAACGCTGTCTTCAAGACAAAGCAATTGCGACACCACGGGGTCTTCGACCACATACCTGATGCCCTTTATGTAATAAGGCTGCCCGGTGTGCAATATGTATGTGACGTCTATCTTCTTGCGTTTTTTCTTCGTTGCCACTTCAACGGATGCGCCAAGGTAGCCTTCGTTGTTGAGCTCCGCCTTTAGGTCGGCAGCCGAACGGGCCGTGCGAAGCGAATCGAAAATGACCGGCGGCTCGCCCATCGACTTGAGCACACGGTTTATCCACTTTGTGGTGTCGCGCCCGGACAACGAATATGTAGCCAAAGGTATCTTTACAGTGGAAAACCATCTTGAGTTTCCGTTCTGCCTTACTCGCGCCTTCATCTTGCCCATATCGATGCTGCCATGATTGCCGTCGACCTCTACCTCAACCTTGTCAAGCAGATAACTTCCTTCAGCGACATACTTTGTCTCTGAGCATGAGCATAGAGCGGCAAACAGAAGAATATAATATATGTGTACCTTACAGCGCATTAAAAAAACGATTGGAGTTGCAAAGTTAAAACATTTATCGTAACTTTGCTGAAATTATTTGTTTATTTTTTGTAAAGCTGACAATTATGTTGGAAAAGAACTTGGTTAAGCTCATACGCTCGCTCGAACAAAAGAAATACCGTAAACGCCACAACATGTTTGTTGCCGAAGGCCACAAAGCCGTGGGAGACATGATGAAACGGATTGCCCCCTACAAGATACTGGCCACCGACGAATGGGTATGCCCAGTGGCGCAGACAAGGGCAAACATAGTCAGGATAAGCGAAGAGGAACTCTCGAAGGTCAGTTTCCTGCAACACCCGCAACAGGTCATCGGGCTATTCCCAATTCCGGAGGAAAAGGGAACCGGGGCGCTCGACCCGGAAAACAAGCTGACGCTGGCTCTCGACGGGGTGCAAGACCCTGGAAACCTTGGCACCATCATCAGGCTGGCCGACTGGTTTGGCATCGACGACATCGTTTGCAGCCAAAACACAGCCGACGCCTACAATCCCAAAGTTGTGCAGGCTACCATGGGAAGCCTGGCCCGGGTGAACATCATCTACACCGACCTTGGCGCGCTGCTAAGGCAATATGCAGGCCGGGTGCCCATCTACGGCACGCTGCTCGATGGCGAGAGCATATACAAGGCAAGCCTCGGGAGGCATGGATTCATTGTAATGGGGAACGAAGGCAACGGCATCTCCGAGGACATACGCACCTGTGTCAGCGAAAAACTGCTAATACCCAACTTCAGCAAAACCGACACGGCAGAAAGCCTAAACGTTGCGATTGCAACGGCCATAACGTGTTCGGAGTTCATGAGAAGGCAATAAAAAACGATTAATTGTCTCACGACAACTAATCGTCTATAACCTTAATAATCTAATACCATGAAAAACACATTGCAAAGATAAGTATCTTTTTCAACATAAACAAACGTTTACTTCAATGGTTCCCCATGCCTTAACACTATTTAAATGATGTTCCATCCCAATTAAGCGTTATTGACTTATCAAGTGGTTTTACCTCAATCTTACGGTCTGTGAGGAACACCGGGATGGTCATTTTTATTGTCATGGAGTTGCTTGAGGGCGACAATTCTGCCTCTTTGCAAACACTTGCCGACACGGCCGGAAAGCCATCCGACACGAGCGAATCTGATGATAAGCAATTATTTACCTTATCTGATTGCAACGGGTCGGGCAAACCATCCACCGCTTTCCATCGGGTGGTATAATAACTGACCACGCTCTCCCTGATGCTGTCGCCGTAGGTGGCTACGAGGCACACCAATGTGCTGTCGGCCCCGCCATTGCCTGAAGCGCAAGGCAAAAGGCGCATCTCGACCGTGGATGCCGGAGTGAGCGTCAATCTCAGGTAGTCGGTGGTTATTGTGTCGAGCCTCGACGTGCCACCAAGGCCATTCTCTACTTTTGCCTGCATCTTGGAATCGATGAAGTCTATCATGTCAAGACGATTGTTCTCCGACAAATATCCCAAAACGGAATCGGGCATGTGCTTAAAGACGTCTCTCATGTCCTGTCGTTGTGCCGCTGCATCGAAAGTGGAGAGCACAATGGCAACAAGAACAAAAATGTATTTCATACCTAAATGTCTTAATTTTCAATTAATGTTGTCGGGGCGATGGCGCATCATGCTGATTTACAACAGCTTGCAAAACGGCCCGTTTCGTGTCTCAATATGGGCCGAATCGGAGTGCCAAACAGCCCGTATTGCCGGCCCAAACGGCTTGTATGGCTGCTGTGGGCCACTCTGCCTGCATCGAAAACGGACCGCGGCAACGCTGTTCAACGGCAACGCTCATTCGCCCGCAGAAAGATGCATCATCATCACGGCCACCATGGCGGCTGTCTCTGTGCGCAGACGGCTCTGTCCGAGATGCACCGGCACATATCCCGCATCGACAGCCATGCGCACCTCGTCGGGAGTGAAATCGCCCTCGGGCCCTATGAGCACGGTCACAGCTTCCGACACATCGCGACCGCAAAGCTCGTCGTACAAGTAAGTGCGCGGTATCTCCTCGTAGCAGTGGGCTATGAACTTCATGCCGCCACGAGGCTCGGAAACGAATTTGTGAAACGCTGCCATGTCGTTCAACACCGGCTTCCATGCCTTGCGGCTCTGCTTCATGGCCGACACAAGAATCTTTTCGAGCCTGGCCGGCTTTGCCACCCTGCGCTCCGAATTGTCGCAGTTTAGCAACGACACCTCGTCGACCCCAATCTCCGTCACCTTCTCCAGCATCCATTCGGTGCGGTCCATCAGCTTTGTCGGGGCCATCGCTATGTGGTAACGCCCATGCCATTGCGGGAGCTGAGGCATCTCTTCCACCACCCTGTATACACAATGATGGGGCGACGCCACAGCCACCTCTGCCTTGAAGAAAGTGCCCACCCCATCCATCAGCACCATTTCGTCGCCGGGCTTCATGCGCAAAACGCGCACGGCGTGGGATGCCTCGTCAGCCGGCAACTCGGTGGCAGAGGCAGCGTCGGGCACATAAAAATATCTTGTCTCTTTCATATTGTCACTCTACGTCAATGCCGGTCTCTTTCCGGCGGTTAAGCTCGTCCTGTATCTGCGAAGCCAACCGGTAGTCTTCTTCCGAAATGGCCTTCTGCAGCTCTATGGCCAACTTTTTCGTGTCAAGAGTGTTTATCGGTATGGCCAACCTGTCTGCATGGCCCGCATAAGGCATGCTCTGCACGATGAAAAGACTTTCCTCCATCATCAAGGGTATGTCGCCAACCAACGACAGCAGTATGGCGTCGCTTATCCGTATCGGGTATTCCCGCAGCGTCTCGGTGTCCTGAACCACAGTCTTGTACTCACCGTCTGCCAGGTTGTAAACACAAATCTCAAACTTGCCCATGCCCACATTGTCGCGTAACAACGACACAAGCACTTCGGGCAACAGGCGCTCAGACACACCCGGCAAGGCTTGACGCAAACCTATCTGATACTTCATCATGCCGTCGCAAACCACGCTCAGGGCCCTGTGCTTGCCTGCGTCGGCCAACTGAACCACGGCCATGCCTTTGCCACCAACCACCTCGGATATGCCGCAATAAACCAAACGCACCTTGTTCATCGGGCCGTCTTATTGCTTTCGGGGTGGAACACCAATGCGAACATGACGCAGACCACAAGGGCATAGCCGGCAAAGATGAACCAGCATGTCTGCCAGTCGCCCACCAGGTAGCCGTCGGGCGTCCAAGAACAATAGCGGTTTATTATGGCGCCGGCAGACAGGGTGCCGATGGTAGCGCCCAGCCCGTTGGTCATAAGCATAAACAAACCCTGGCCCGAAGCCCTCATGTCGGGTGGGCATTCGCTGTCGACATACAGTCCGCCTGACACATTGAAGAAGTCAAATGCCACCCCATATACGAGGCAGGACAGTATGAACAGTATGACGCCGGGGAACGACGGGTCGCCAAGGCCGAAAAAGCCGAAACGCAATACCCATGCCACCATGGCTATGAGCATGACTATCTTTATGCCGTAACGCTTAAGGAAAAACGGTATGAGCAGTATGCCCAACGCCTCGGCAACCTGAGAAAGCGAAACGAGCATGGTGGCATTGTTGGCGCCAAAGGTGCCGGCCATCTCCGGTATGCCCTTGAAACTGGTTATGAATGGTGTCGCATAGCCGTTGGTTATCTGCAATGACATGCCCAAGAGCATTGAGAAGATGAAGAAAAGGGCCATGCGCCTGTCCTTGAACAGGCGGAACGCGTCGATGCCGAGCATCTCGGCCACCGAGCGCGATGGCTTTTTCTCTATGGGGCATTGCGGCAATGTCATGCAATAAAGGAACAAGACAACGCTCAGCAAGCCGGATACGAGAAACTGCATATATGTGTACTGGAACTTGCCGGGATTCTCGTCGAGGGTGAAATGGAATCCGTTGGCATCAATGGCTGCGCAATTCACAAACCACATAACGACAATGAAGCCGACTGTACCCAAGACTCTGATTGGCGGGAAGTCCTTGACCGTATCCAGGCCGTGCGACTTCAGTATGCTGAAAGCCGTTGTGTTCGACAATGCCAAGGTGGGCATATAGAAAGCAACGCTCAATGAATAGACTGCTATGAACGTGGCCTTGTCGGGCATGACGTCGTTTCGCCCGATGAAAAACAGGGCTATCATGCTCACACCGGCAAACAAATGGCACAGCCCAAGCAGACGCTGAGGCTGAATGTATTTGTCGGCCACGATGCCCATTATCGTAGGCATGAAGATTGACACGATTCCCTGAATGGCATAGAACCACGAAATCTCGGCTCCCATGCCTGCCCGGCCAAGATAATTACCCATGCAGGTAAGGTAGGCGCCCCACACTGCAAACTCGAGGAAATTCATGATGGCCAATCTTGTCTTTATTCTATCCATATCCTTATTCTATTGGTTTTCCGTTGTAATATGCTCTCAACACGCCATGTGCGTCGGTCTTTATGACGGCCGTCCCGCCAAGCCATTCGGTGTATGCCAGCTCGCCGTCAATCTCATAGCAGCCAACCACCACTCCTCCTGCAAGCTCTATCGCGCACAACCCAAGCTCGCCTGCATCGGTGATTGCCTTGTGCACCGCTATGCGCCTGCGTCTTCCTGTCATCGCGCTCTCAGTGGTTGGGCTTTCAGCAGTGCTGGCCTCTTGGGCATAGTGTCGGCCAGCTTGGCGCCGGTTGGCACTGCCCTCACCTGCATAGTGTCGCGACTGGCCCGCACACTGTCTGTGGCCACGGTGGCCACAGACACTTCTTCCGGGTGGAAGCGCACCAACTGAATCTGGCTGATGAACATCAGCTTGAGCGTATGCGAGTTGTCGTCACCCCTGTTTAGGTAAATAAAACCTTTCATGGACTTTATGCCGTGGTTACGGTCTCCCGGAACCCGCAACTGTGATATGCCCGAAACACCCACGTGGCATGAATATGCCGCAGTGCTGTCGTTGTCGTAATGCACGGCAATGTAGGCCACGCCGTCTTTCGTGCCCGACTGGTAGAGGAAATCGGTCATGAAATTAAACAGAAACGAATCGCCGCGCTTGAATGTCGAATCGGCCTTCAACTCGAAGGAAAGCCTGTTATACGGCGCCACTGGCATGAGCACGGCCGACGGTGACTCGCGCCAAATGTCGGCCGTATCTCCGTCTGCCTTGAGCTTTGAATACTTGTTTATATCGCCGACCGAGGCCCCAAGGCTCATGGCTTCGTTGCCAATACGCTCCGACAACTGGACGTAAATGCCATACAAGCGGTCGGCGTTGGAATAATAATATACCAACGACGAGTCAAACTCGGCCTCGGTGACGCCATGCTTCTTGAGCACGGCGTAATAATAAACGTTTTTGTTATAAGAGTTCTTGTCATAGCTCAGACCTTGCCCGGCCATTGCCTGCGTGATATAGTAATCGTACAAGATGTCTTCCATCTCGTCGGGCTGGATATACTCATCAGGCACTGTGGGCTTGCACGACAGCACTAAAACCGTCAGCAACAAGCACATGGCTAAATGCGCCAACGGCTTACGGGATGCATGTTCACGGCTGGTCTTCATCTATTTACATCCTTAGGCTTTAACGAAATGTGGCTGATTTCACGGCGATAAAACAGGAGCAACCATACCACCCCCACGCTGATGCTTGCGTCGGCAACGTTGAACACGGGGCTGAAAAACACGAAATCCTCTCCACCAACCATCGGCATCCACTGCGGCCACGTGGAAACTATCAGCGGAAAATAAAACATGTCGACCACCTTTCCGGTAAGGAACGATGCGTAACCCGAACCGAATGGCACGAAGTAAGAGGTGTAATCCACTGATGATGCATTGAAAATCAAGCCGTAAAACATGCAGTCGATGATATTGCCGATGGCCCCCGCCATTATCATGGCAAGGCAAACGACATAACCGGTGCGGGCATGCTGCCTGACCTGAAGATACAGATAATAACCTATGAACGATATGGCTGCAATCCGAAACAACGAAAGGGCGACCTTGCTGCCTATCTCCATGCCATACGCCATGCCGTTGTTCTCGATGAAACAAATCTTGAACCAATCGGTTATCGTGATGGTCTCATGAAGTGTCATGTGGGTTTTGACCCAGATTTTCAAGACCTGGTCAACTAAAAGAATGGCTATAATGATAAGTATAGCCATTCTTCCTTTCGTCAATACACCTTTATTTTCACTCATTTCTTACGGTTCTGCTTCGACTCGACACTAAGTGTTGCATGGGGCACAGCACGCAAGCGTTCCTTGGGGATGAGCTTGCCTGTAATCCTGTCGACACCGTAAGTCTTGTTTTCAATACGTACAAGCGCAGCCTCCAAGCCCTGTATGAACTTCTGCTGCCTGCTGGCCAGCTGGATGAGCTCTTCCTTGGTCTGGGTGGCACTGCCCTCTTCAAGTATCTTGTATGTTGGGGAAGTGTCGTCCACATCGTTTCCATCCTGATTCATAAGCACGCTCATCATCTGCTCATAGTCGCGGCGAGCCAATGCAAGCTTGTCGTTAATGATAGCCCGGAACTCTTCAAGCTCTTCGTCGCTATAACGTGTCTTCTCTGCCATAATAGTATTGTTATGTTTGTTAAGAATCTAAACTTTCTCCACCTTTATATTGGCTTTAAGGTCGTCAAGGTCGAACTCAGCACCGTCATTGGGCGCCAATGTTATGCCGTCTGCCAGCACCTGTGTCCTGATGTAATCGGAATACTCGCCTACCGAGGCCTCTATCCTGGTGTCTGGAGATATGAACACATTGATTCGGTCGGTAATTTCCAGGCCGTTGTCTTTGCGGAGATTCTGGATGCGGTTGATGAGTTCGCGGGCCAATCCTTCGTTGCGCAACTCGTCTGTAAGCTCAACCTCGAGGGCAACGGTGACATTGCCATCGTTGCTGACGAGCCAGCCCGGGATGTCTTCGCTTATGACCTCGACGTCGGCAACGCCGATATTAACGCTCTGGCCGGCCACCGACAGTTCAAGAGACCCTTCGCTCTCAAGGCGGGCTATGTCGTCCTGGCTCAATGTGCCCATGGCTGCCGCAATGTCTTTCATGAGCTTTCCGTATTTCTTGCCCATTGTCCGGAAATTGCACTTCACCTTCTTGACAAGCACACTGGAGCCTTCTGCAAACTTCAAGTCCTTTACATTGACTTCGTTGAGAATCAAATCCTTGACCGCCTCGATGTGTTTGCGCTGCTCATTGTCCATCGCCGGTATCATAATCTCCTGCAGTGGCTGGCGCACTTTTATGTTCACCTTACGCCGCAAGGCCAATACCATCGACGTAATCTTCTGTGCCAGGCCCATGCGGGCTTCCAGTTCCTTGTCGATGAAGCGCTCGTCGGCCTCGGGGAACCTTGCCAGGTGAACAGAGCAAACGTTGTCGCGCTTTGTCACTGCTATCAAGTCAAGATACAACTGGTCAGCATAGAACGGAGCAAACGGGGCCAGCAACCTTGCCACGGTTTCAAGGCAAGTGTACAGAGTCTGGTAAGCGGACAGCTTGTCACGGCTCATCTCCTTGCCCCAGAAACGCTTGCGGTTGAGGCGGACAAACCAGTTGGACAAATCGTCATTAACGAATGAGTCTATCATTCGGCCGGCCTTGGTCGGGTCGTAGCCGTCGAGCTCTGCCGTAACATTCTTTATCAGCGAATGCAACACCGACAATATCCATCTGTCAATCTCCGGACGGTCGCACAAATCTACGTCGGGCTGCGAATAATCGAAGCAATCCACGTTGGCATACAGGCTGAAGAAAGAGTACGTATTATACAATGTGCCAAAGAACTTACGGCGAACCTCGTCGACGCCCTCGGGCGAAAACTTGAGGTTATCCCACGGTTCTGAATTGGTCATCATATAGAACCTCACCGGGTCGGCGCCATATTTCTCAATCATCTCGAAAGGATTGATCACGTTGCCGACATGCTTGCTCATCTTGTTGCCTTTGGCATCGAGAACAAGACCGGTGGAAATAACATTCTTGAATGCCACACTGTCAAACACGAGGGTGGCTATGGCATGCAATGTGAAGAACCATCCGCGTGTCTGGTCTACGCCCTCATTGATGAAATCGGCAGGGAAAGCCAACTTCTTATCAATCAATTCCTTATTCTCAAAAGGATAATGTATTTGTGCATAAGGCATAGAACCGGAATCGAACCACACGTCGATAAGGTCGCTCTCGCGCTTCATCGGCTTGCCGGTGCTGCTCACCAGCACAATATTGTCAACGTAAGGACGATGGATGTCAATGCGGTCGTAGTTTTCCTTTGAATAGTCGCCGGGCACAAAACCGTTGTCCTTAAACGGGTTCGACTTCATGACGCCGGCCTCGACGGCCAGCTCCATCTCGTCATACAGTTCCTGCAGGCTCCCGATGCATTTCTCCTCGCCATCCTCATCACGCCATATAGGCAGCGGGGTGCCCCAGAAGCGAGAGCGCGACAAGTTCCAGTCGTTCAGGTTCTCAAGCCAGTTGCCAAAGCGTCCCGTGCCGGTTGACTCCGGCTGCCAGTTGATGGTCTTGTTCAGTTCCACCATGCGCTCCTTGCCGGCTGTTGAGCGTATGAACCAGCTATCGAGCGGATAGTAAAGTATAGGCTTGTCCGTACGCCAGCAATGCGGGTAATTATGCACCTGCTTCTCGATGCGGAAAGCTGTCCCGGCCTGTTTCATCTCCATGCATATCACGATGTTCAGGTCTTCGGCCTTGCTCGCGGCCTTCTCGTCATACTTGCCTCCGACGTTGAACTCTGGCTTATAAGCATTCTTGACATAGTCGCCTGCATGGTGTCCGTAAGCCTCGATATCAACACAGTTGCCCACAAAGTTGGCATCAAGTTCGTCGATATTGTAATATTTGCCTTCCAAATCTACCATAGGGCGTGTCTCCCCTTTCTTATTGATAAGGAAGAGGGCCGGTATGTGAGCGGCTGCGGCCACATGGGCGTCGTCGGCTCCAAAGGTCGGTGCAATGTGCACAATGCCGGTTCCGTCCTCTGTTGTGACATAATCGCCAGCTATCACGCGGAAGGCCATATCGCCAAGCTCTACGTAGCGCTCCTTGCCGTTTTCGCTCTCAAAGACCTTGTCCGGATGCTCGGAAGCATAGTCGTTGACAAAGGCGGGGGCGTGCTCGCCAACCTTCTGGCAGGGTTTCACCCACGGCATGAGCTGCTCATACTTTATGCCGACGAGCTCACTGCCTGTATAAGTGCCCACTATACGGTACGGAACGACCTTGTCGCCGTGGCGGTAGTCTTCCATCGGCCTGTCCTTGCCCTCGGGAGACAGATAGGTGGCGAGGCACTCTTCTGCCATGATGACAGTTATTGGCGCATCGTTGTAGGGGTTGTATGTCTGGACAGCCACATATTTAAATGTCGGCCCTACGCACAATGCCGTGTTTGAAGGCAGTGTCCACGGCGTGGTTGTCCATGCGGCAAAGAATGCCTCTCCCCATTCCGTCCACTCATTCCGTGGGTTGACCACCTTGAAAAGTGCCGTCGTGGTGGTGTCTTTCACGTCGCGGTAGCACCCCGGTTGGTTGAGCTCGTGCGAGCTGAGCCCGGTGCCTGCTGCCGGAGAATATGGTTGTATGGTATATCCCTTGTAAAGCAACCCCTTGTTGTGTAGCTGCTTGAGCAGCCACCAAAGGGTCTCCATGTACTTGTTGTCGTAAGTTATGTATGGATTGTCGAGGTCAACGAAGTATCCCATCTCCTCCGTCAGGCGACGCCACTCGGCAGTAAACTTCATGACATTCTCGCGGCACTTGTGGTTATAGTCCTCTACGGAGATGTATTTGTCGGATTGCTTGTTGTCGATGTCAGCCTTGGTTATCCCAAGCTCCTTTTCAACGCCAAGCTCAACGGGCAGTCCGTGTGTGTCCCACCCGGCCTTGCGATGAACCTGGTAGCCCTTCATGGTCTTGTATCGGTTGAAGGTATCTTTGATTGAACGCGCCAAGACATGATGGATGCCCGGATGTCCGTTAGCCGAAGGCGGGCCTTCGAAAAATATGAATTGCGGACATCCTTCACGTTCATCGACGGACTTATGGAAAACGTCGTTCTCATCCCATTTCTCAAGTATATCCTTGTTTACCTGAGTCAGGTTCAAGCCTGTATGCTCGGCGAATTTCTTTGCCATTGTCTAATTTTCTTAATTGATGTGTGTGAGCCGCAAAGTTAATATATTTTTTTTAGGCAACAAAATAAAATTATCATTTTTAATATAACATATATTATGTTCCGCCGGTCGGCTTCGCCTTTTGTTTGGTTTGGCCCATCGGGCCATGTCCGCCCCCAACCGAAACACGGTCATTTACCGGCGTGCATTTGCCAGAATGCTGTGACACAGAAGACGGACACATCGATTGTGTAACACTTTATGACAACTTGAACAAAGATGCGCAACAACCACTATAACAGGCTCTTACAAAATGGCTTGTTTTGACATGCAAAACAGGCCGTATTGAGTAGTAAAACAGGCCATTTGGCAATTCGAAACGGGCCTGATGACACTGCAGCATCATTATCGTGGTAAAACGGTGACGCCCGTTGTAAATAAAAATCAATGCTTGGCATGCACGCCGGCTGGCGGGTGCCCAAAGCCCAAAATCAGACCGGGCCCCCACAAAGGCACTCTTAGAGTCATGCCATTGAGGAGGCCCGGAACCAATGTCGATGCCCTATGAGGTGGCGGCGGATCACCACCGGCACTCAGCTCACGCCGTGCGCATCTGGCGCAACAAATCCTTCTGGCGCTCGTTGAGGCCGGTCGGCAACTTCACGTTGTATGTTATTATCAAGTCACCAAACGTGCCGTCGCCCCTGTCATACCCCTTTCCACGCAACCTTACCTTGGTTCCGTTCTGGGTCTCGGGCTTCACTTTCAACTTTATCTTGGCTCCGTCTTTCAACTGTATTATTATTTCGCCGCCAAGCAAGGCTGTGTACAAGTCGATGTTCACGTTGGCGTTCATCTCGCCGGTATGCTGCCGCGTACCGCCGAAGTCGCCAAAGCCATGAGTGCGCTGGCGTCCCTTGCCGCCAAACAGCTGCTCGAAAAACGAACTGAAGCCACCTCCGCCCATTCCGCCAAAGCTGCTGAAGTCGAAGCCATCAAACGCCGAGCCGTCGCCAGAATACTGGTACGAGCCGCCGCCGGCTGCGTTGTACGCATCGGCGTTGCGCCATTGCTCGCCATACTGGTCGTATTTCTTCCGCTTTTCAGGGTCGCCTATCACGTCGTAAGCTTCGTTGAGGGCCTGAAATTTAGCCTTAGCCTTAGGGTCATCCGGATGCAAGTCGGGATGAAACTGCTTGGCGCGCTTGAGGTATGCGCGCTTAACATCCTTCTGTGGAATATCCCGGTCAACGCCGAGAATCTTGTAGTAATCTATAAATGCCATAATTTTTTCCTCCTTGTTTTCATATGCCATAGCTGCAAAAACTATGCCCGGCAACGCAAGGCAGACAACTTTTTCAGTCAAATATTATGACTTAACGAACAAAAACGCAGCAACCAGAAAAACAAGAAGTGCTGTTCGACACATCATAAAAGAAATGTTTCGAGAAGCAAAACAAAGTTTCGCCCCCCGAAACACAATGAAACACGTTGAACAATCTATCTTATAGTATTTGCTTGTAAAGCCCGATGATGTCTTCTTTAGTCACCTCGCGCGGGTTGCCCGGCGTGCAGACATCGGCAATAGCCTGCTCTGCCAGGGCAGGGATGTCCTGCTCCGTTATGCCAAGTTCGGTGAGATGCTGAGGTATGCCCACCAGTTTCGACAGGTCTTCAATGGCCTTGCAGGCTGCATCGACGGCGGCGTCGACGTCCATTCCGTCCTTGTAGACACCGCAAGCCTTTGCAATCTCCACATACTTCTCCTTTGCGGCAGGGGCGTTAAACCTCATCACCACCGGCAGCAGCATTGCGCATGCCACACCGTGGGGCACATCGTGAAGCGCACTCAACGGATGGGCCATACCGTGGTCTACGCCAAGGCCCACGTTAGAGAAGGCCATGCCTGCAATATACTGGGCAACGGCCATTCCATTGCGTCCCTCGGGGTTTTGTGGCTCGTTGACTGCTATAGGCAGGTATTTGTATATCATCTCTATCGCCTTTATCTCAAACATGTCGCTCATCTCCCACGCGGCCTTTGTGATGTAGCCCTCAATGGCATGAGTCATGGCGTCCATTCCGGTGGCTGCGGTAAGAGACTTGGGCAGCGAGTACATCAGTTCGGCATCGACAATGGCCACTGCGGGTATGTCGTTAGGATCGACGCACACCATCTTTTTGTGGTTGGCCTCGTCGATGATGACATAGTTGATGGTTGTCTCAGCCGCTGTTCCGGCGGTTGTGGGCAGCGCTATGATAGGCAGGCTCTTCTTCTTAGTGTCGGCAACTCCCTCGAGCGACACGATGTCGGAAAACTCGGGGTTGTTGCATACTATTCCTATGCCTTTGGCTGTATCCATGGCCGAGCCGCCACCAATGGCCACAATGAAGTCGGCACCAGCATTCTTGCAAGCGTCAATGCCGTTCTTGACGTTGGTAACCGTAGGATTTGGCTTCACATCATCAAAGATTTCGTAAGGAATCGAGTTGGCGTCAAGCTCATCAAGGACCATCTTGGCCACTCCAAATTTCATAAGCCCCTTGTCTGTTACAACCAATGCCTTTGTGAAACCAAGACGCTTAACCACACCGGCAAGCTCCTTGCGTGCACCCGGGCCGAAGTAGGACACTTCGTTCAAAATAAACCGATTTACCATGATTTTATATCCTGTTAGTTAAAAACACGTGCAAAGGTAAACATAAAAACAGAGAAACCAACATATAATACGTGTAAAATCGACCCTTCTAACCGACTAAACAGCTAAAAGGGCCGATTTATATTGAACAGCGGAAGCAACTGCCATGTCTACTTGGCAAATTGCTCTTGTACCGCCATTACATGCCTAACTCATCAATAGTTCTCTGCACGCACCTGGAAATAGCTCTGCGGGTGGCTGCACACAGGGCATATTTCGGGAGCCTGCTTGCCTACCACGATATGGCCGCAATTTGCGCACTGCCATACTGCATCGCCGTCCTTAGAGAACACTTTCTTGTCGCGCAGGTTCTTCAACAGCTTGCGATAGCGCTCCTCGTGCTCCTTCTCTATGGCTGCAACGCCTTCAAACTTCTCTGCAATCTCTATGAATCCCTCTTCGCGGGCTTCCTTTGCCATGCGTGAATACATGTCGGTCCACTCATAGTTCTCGCCGTTTGCAGCATCCTCAAGGTTGGCTTCTGTACCAGCTATTGAACCGCCGTGCAGGTACTTGTACCACAACTTGGCATGCTCCTTTTCGTTGTTGGCTGTCTCTTCGAAGATGGCTGCCATCTGAACAAACCCGTCTTTCTTAGCCTTCGACGCGAAATAGGTGTACTTGTTGCGCGCCATCGACTCACCGGCAAATGCTTCCATCAGGTTCTTCTCGGTCTTTGTGCCTTTGAGTTCCTTCACAACTTCCTTGAACTTGCTTGCCGGGGCCTTGCATACCGGGCACTGCTCAGGGGCCTCATCGCCTTCGTGGATGTAGCCACACACTGTACATACAAACTTCTTTCTCATAACGCATTTGATTGTTTAATGATTAATACTTTGGTTTATTTACTATTCAGACTTTGCACATTCTGCACACAAGCCCTTATAATACAACTGAACTTCGCTTACAACATTGCCATCGAGGCTTTCGCCTGAAGGCAACTGGGGCACCGCCATGTGCTCCATGTCTGATATCTTGCCGCATTGCTTGCAATAAAAGTGCGCATGGGGAACTATGACCCCATCGTAGCATACACGATGATCGTCAATGGTTATCATCTGGGCGGCCCTTTTTTCAGAAAACAAGCGCAGTGTATTGTATACCGTTGTCTTGCTCAACGTAGGGCACTTCTTGCACAAGTCACGGTACACTTCTTCCACTGTAGGATGTGTATGGTGGCTGAGCAAGTAGTCCATTATCAGCAATCGCTGGACCGACGGCCTGAGGCCACAGTCTTCAAGCCTCTTGTATGCTTCTTTATCTTTCGCAACCATCATTGTTTTCCTTATGTTGACACAAAGGTATATCATTTATTTTACATGGCAAAACAAAATTGGATAAATTACAATTTAATCTTGTAATTTATCCAATTTTAAAGCTACTACAGGGTGTCGGGCCTGTTTTTATACTATAGTAAGACTTGAAAAACGACTTAAGCCGTAAGTCGGTCTAAAGCAAATCAGTTGGTCTTGTAAACCTGCTTGACCTTCTTCAGTCCGTCGGTTGTGGCAACCAATGTCACTTTACCGGCCTCTCTTGTCGACCGCAATATCACTGTTGCAGTGCCTTTGTACAAACGGCGCTTGTTTCCTACAGTCAGTTCTTCGCTGTTCATGTCGCCGTTTATAACGCCAATGATTTCAGCCGGGCCTTCAACAGTAAACGTTATGTCGTTCTGTGCCCCCTGAACACGGCGGCCTTTCTTGTCGACCGCACATATCCTGACATGCTGCAAATCCTGTCCGTCGGCCTTCCATGCCTCATTGTCGGGCGTTGCCTGAAGGGCAACGGCATCCGTGGTGGTCTCTATCTTATGGCGTGCCACAACCTTTCCGCCCTTCTTTGCCACAGCCTCAATGTAACCGGGCTCATACTTAACGTTGTCCCATTTAATCTTGTTGCGGCCCTTCGGATTGGTTGTATTCTTCTTTACGCCTATGCTTTTGCCATTTACCAACAGTTCCACTTCGTCTGCGTTGGTGTATGTATACAACGACAATGAGCTGCCGGGCTTGCGGTTCCAGTGGTCAGACATGCGCTGCGACCCAACCTTTACGTCGTTCCAAACAGTGTTGTCGTCACCATCTATTATGCCGATATGAACCACAGGGTCGTCTGGTTTGAACATGCTCCAAAGCAAATAGGCAATGGGCTTTGGCTCCAGCGATACGTCGAATGCCCCCTGCACCCAACCTTTTGCCGGCCAACCATTGGACTCTCCCAAGTAGTCTATCATGCCCCAATAAGCCAGTCCGACCACTTTGTCAAGGTCCATCTCAAAGAAGTTCGGGCCCATCATTGCCGTATTGGCCTCGCTCTGATAGAAAATCATGTTGGGGAACCGGCGGCTGTCGCCCGGGAAATACATGTATCTGTAATTATACGAAGCAATGTCTGTCTCCAAGGCGAGCGGAGCCGGCAGCGAGTCGGTCTTCAAGTTGCGACCCCGCGGATGCATGGCAACAGTCACGGGACGCGTATTGTCATACCTATGGAGCAACTCGCGCTGCAGCCTGTAGGGCGTAACCCCCCAGTCGGCAAACGGCAACGACCAGTACTGCTGAAGCTCATTGCCAAGGCTCCACATCACTACAGACGGATGGTTGCGGTCACGGCGCACGAACTCGGGCACGTCGTGCTGCCACAAGTTAAGCCATTCTGTACGCCCGCCGGCATATTGCGTGAGCCATTTGTCATACAGTTCGTCGACCACGAGCATGCCATACTTGTCGCAAAGGTCAAGGAACGACTTGCTGTATGGGTTGTGCGACGTACGGATATGGTTGAAACCAAACTGCTTAAGCAGCTGTATGCGCTTCTCCATGGCACGCGGATAGGCCGCGGCACCGAGCGCGCCGAGAGTGTGGTGGTTGGCGTTGCCCTTGAAAAGCACCTTCTTGCCATTGAGCTTGAAGCCAAACTCCGGTGAATACTCAAACCAACGAACCCCGAAATTCTCGCATACTTGGTCGGCGATGGTACCATCCGGCCTTAAAATAGAGACTATGGCCTTATACAAGTGAGGCGTCTCGCAGCTCCAAAGCCTTGGTGAATTGATGGTGACGCTGTCAACGATGTACTCATTCACCTTCTGCCCGCGGTTGTAAGGAATGTCATTTGTCACATCGGATACGGTGTTGCCGTCGCCGTCGACAATCTTTGTGTTCACCTTAAAGTCCTTCACGCGGAGGTAGCAAGCCATCTCTGCCTGCACCATCACCGTGGCCTGGGCCTCGCTCACCTTAGGTGTAGTAATATAAAGAGGGTGCCTCGTGAAGTGTTGCTGAGGGTCGGTGACTATCAGGTTCACATCGCGGAACAGCCCGCCGCCCGTGTACCAACGTGAATTTTCCGGGTTTTGCGTGTTCGCCTTCACTGCGACAACGTTGGGCTGGCCAAACTTCAACAACTTGGAAACATCGATGTCAAAGCCGAGGTAACCATATTCCGTTCCGCCAACCCGCTCGCCGTTAAGATAAACGTCGCCCACGAGCATTATCCCTTCGAAGTCGAGCAGTATGCGCTTTCCCTTCCACGCCTCATCGGGAGTGAACGTCTTGCGGTACCATCCTATGCCCATCTCCTTGAAGCCACGCGAACTTAGCCTGCTCTTTACATTGCTGGCAATGTCGCTGTTGTCGGCTTTCTCACCCTTTGCGGGTGCAACCCACGGCTGACTGATCTGGAAGTCGTGCGGCACAACGACGCTTTGCCATCCGCCATCATCGAATGACACGCTCTGTGCATCCGCAACATCACCGGCATGGAAGCGCCAATCAAAGTTGAAATTCTGGACAATGCGTGAATTGTCCGCTGCGGCCAACGGCATGATAGCCATCAAAGCCCAAAGAACAAATGTTATTCTCTTCATATTAATTAATAGAAATGTTGCCAAAGCAAGATCTCTGCCTCACTGCAGAGACTTAGGAACCAAGGCCATGCCAAAGCATGTGAAAACGTCCCTAAAACAATGTTTCGGCAAAGATAACAATAAAATGTCAAACAGAAGATTAACAAACGGAATATTTGCAAGCAAACGTTTACATCAGCTCCGATTCCTCATTATTATATATATAATCACCGGTGAGCCGATGATTGGGGTAACGGCGTTGAGCGGTATGATGCCCCCGCCTCCGGGAAGCACGCAAAACAAGTTGCACGCCAAGGCCACCACCGCCCCCATCAAGACGGTAGAGGGCAACAGTATGCGGTGGTCTGACACAGGTATAAGCAGGCGGGCGATGTGCGGAACCGCCAGGCCTATGAACGAAACGGGCCCGCAACAAGCCGTAACTACAGCCGTGAGCAAACCTGTGATGACCAAAAGCCAATTGCGCACTCGCACGACACTAACGCCAAGGTTCCTTGCATAGCCTTCGCCCAGGAGCAATAGATTGAGCGGTTTGATAAGCAGAACCGCACCAACCATGCCGGCAATGATTATCGTTGCAAACGCCGGCAGCTGGCGCATCGACACTCCGCTGAAGTCGCCCATGCCCCAGACGACATACGACTTAACCCCCTCTTCTGTAGCGAAGAAGTTGAGCAGTGAAGTGACCGACGAGGCAAGGTAGCCCACCATAATGCCTATTATAAGCAGCATGACATTGTTGCGCACCACGATAGAGAACAGAAACACTATGGCCATCACGGCCATTGCACCGGCAAATGCAGCCATGACCACGGCAACAAAGCCAGTAGTGGAATAAGAACCCACCGTGACTGTGCCGCCGAAGAGCAGCAGCGCCAACGCCACCCCCACCCCGGCACCGCTGCTGATGCCGAAGATGGACGGGTCGGCCAACGGATTGCGGAACGCCGTCTGAAGCATCAAGCCGCTAACGGCCAGTGCCCCGCCGGACAACATGGCCGTAATAGCCTGTGGCAACCTCGACTCGAGCACTATGAACGCCCAGCTCGGCTTGGCGGCAGGATGGCCGAGCAACACCGAGACGACCTCGCCTGCCGGTATGTCTACCGCCCCGTAAACCAAGTTCAACACGAAAAGCAGAGCCGCCAGCGGCAGCATCCACAAACAGCGAGCCACACCCTTGACCATAATGCGCGCTTTATGAAGTTCACTCCGCCACGGGATGGAAATAACGCAGGCCATGCAGGCCCGTCATCTCCGGGTGGAACATCTGAATGAAATCTGCCAGGAGGAAATCCGGCCGGAAAGGCGTCTCCTCGTAAAACGGTGTCTCATCGACGTTGCAGCCAAAGCATTTGTGGGTGCCCACAGCCTTAAGCTGACCGTAACCATGAAACTCCGACTTCAGGGAAGAATAGGTTGCCGGACGGTTTCCGCTGTACCTGAAGGCCCACACATCAGCCTCTCCGGCCTTCTCGAGCACGGTCTCAAAAGGCAAAGCCAGACTGCCGGCATCGGCATTTTGGCCAAACGGATAGACGCCGCCTGCGTCTGCAATCATGCCACCGAGGGTGCTGCGCCCACCCGGCACATACCACACCGAACCGGTCTTCTTGTCCATCAGCACCGTCGGGTGGGTTTGCGCCGATGCAGCCAGGGCCTTCAACGCACCGTAGCTGCTGTCGACCACGGCAAACAGCGAGTCGGCAGAAGCCTCCCGCCCCATAAGCATGCCGAAAAACCTCATCCACTCTGCCCGCCCCAAGGCTGTTGGCTCCATATACTCGGCGCCTTCGATGACGGGAACGCCGGTCTCCTCAAGGCGACCATAGCCGCCGGAGTTCTCAAACGGCGACACCAGCACGGCATCGGGGGCGGCGTCCATTATCCGCTCCACAGCCGGACTCATCGAGCTGCCGACGTCGGCCACCTTGCCTTCGCTGCACAGACGCCGCAGCATCGGATTGCGAACATACTGCACGTCGGCCAGGCCTACGATGGTCTCCGTACGGCCCAAGTCCATGACCAGGCCGGCGTGGACAACCGAAAACGGTATCACCCGTTGCAGGGGAACACGCACCACCGTGCCTTCGGGCACATTGCCGGGCACACTGCCGCCCCGAGGCACAAGGACATACTTATGCAACACCTTTCCCTTGTGCCACGGGTCGGATATGCTTACCTCCGTATAGCCATCGTGCCTGACGGCATGCAACAGTCTGGCATACTTGAAATCGACAGTGTCGCCAGTTGCTTGTGACGACGGTTTGGTACCGCCGCCACAAGCAGCAAAGCCTACAAGGCACATCAGTGCCGCAAAAAGTTGTAATATTCTCATTTATTTTACAAATACCTTACGTACGGTGCCATCAGACATCTTCACTATGTTTACACCCGGCACCGGCGACGACACTCGCTGCCCGCCCATGGTGTAGCGCTCAGTCTCGACGGCATCCGACGGCCGGCTTACAGCCTTGTCGGCGACAGACGACGTCTCATCGGGCGTGCCGCCTAAATTATCCATGCAAAAATAGCCCGGGGTGGTCATTCCATATTCATTGTTATGCGAGCTGCTTACAGCAAAGCCAAGCGAAGTGACCTTGCCCAGCGAGGTCAGGTCTACCCACTGCCAGTAGTCCAAGTAGCCGCGGGCGGCTTCCGACTCGGCACGGTAGTCGGCAAGATAAACCTCTACCTCGGCCGTGCTGCCGTCAGCATGATAGCCCGTTATGGTGAGCTTGCACCAGTCGCCGGCCTCAAACTTACCGGTCATGCCGTCGCCTTCAAGGTAAGCCTTGACGTTGTTGGCAGTGTTGGTCACATAAAATCCGCTCAGCACCTCGCCTTCGGGGCGGTTCAAAACCTCTACGACCTCGCCGTAGGGATATGCCACCGCATAGTTGTCCGAGCCGTCGTAGCCGTGGCCTACGGCACTGTTATACTGGTCGTCGTAACCATTAAACACAACCGATGTCTTGTTGGAAACGGCAAAGCCCGACCAGGAGCTCCATGTCACATTATAAGTATTGTTGAACCGGAAAGAACCGCTTACTACGCTGTTGGCATAAGCCACCGCCCCGTAACCGCCGTCGGTCTTTACGCCCGTAGTGTCTGAGCCGTTCCAATATCCGTCTGTTCCGAGGGCCATTTCCTCGAATGTGGCAGCCTGAAGCGGCGAAGCCATGATGGCGTCGAGCGATGCCTGCAGGTGCAGGTCTTCTGCCCCGGTCACCTCAGTAGACGTTTCGCCAGTCCATCCACACACTTGGTTGATCCCGGTGTAAACGCGGACGAAATCAACGAAATCTATGCTCACCGGATTGCGCCCGGCGTCTACTGCCCAGTCGATGTCAAAGCTGCAGCCTGCAGAATCGGTGTTGGCCACATTGTCTACATATCCGTAGCGCAAGGCATCGCGCACCCAAAACTCCGACGCACCCGAAGCACGGTTGTAAGCGTTGTCGGGCAGCAGTGTGCCACTGAACACGAGAGGGCTTTCAAGCCACAGCGGGAAGTATTCCTGCCGGTGGAACGCGTTTCTGTCAACGGTGCCGCTGTTGCCCTGGTTGTCTGTCCATGGCACGTTGTTCATGGCATCGAGCGAATAGGTTATCTCATATCCGTACACCACCTTGCCCACACTGTCGACGTCGGCACTGCCCGCCAGCTCATACCACTCGTCGTCGGGCAGCCCGTTGTGGTTGGCATCCTTAGACACCATCACTATGCCCGGCTCGGCTCCGCTGCCAATGGCATTGCCGCTGATGTAAATGTCTCTCTGCCCGCTTACGTTGGCAATGCTGTGGTCGAAGTGAAACGTGACATAGCCTCCGTAAGCCCCAAGGCATATCATGCCGCGCTTGTTGCCCGCAATGGCCTCGGTACACTTTGCAACCATTGCCGCTGCGTCGTCGCCTTCTTCATACTTCGGCATAGTGTTTACAAACTGTCCGGGTGCAGGCACATACTCGTCAACAGCCTTGATGTACTTGCTGTGCTCGGTTACGGCATCCATGCGCTGTCCGTAAGACACGGAAGCCGCTGCCACAACCATAGATAATAATAGTAATTTTTTCTCCATATACTGTTTATATTACACCATATACTAAAATGATTAAAAATAAGCCAAGCGGTAGCATAACCGATGAAATTGGTTTACATGGCGCCAACCGGGCCGCCCCTGCAACCTGCCGGGATTGCCAAAAGCGCCGTACGGCATTGAGACAAGGGCCGTTTGGCCGTGTGAAACGGCCCGTTTCAGGCTGCGAAACAGCCCATATTGCAACTCGCTGTCCGCCAGCACATTGCATGGCCAGGCCAAGACTGCAATAAATATTGACAATGGCCGCAGGCCGGCCGCGCTGGTTTTCACTTATATACAAATGCAGCATGACCGGGTATGTCGCCTGTCCACACACGCCACTCAAACGTGCCGTCGGCACGGAAGTGATAGAGCTGTCCGCTCGACAGGTAGTCTTTTGCATCCATTACATAGAAGTCGCGGTCTTCGGGGTTGACGATTATGCCATAAGGCAGGGTTATATCCGAAAACTCAGGGGCCGAAGTGAGCGACGAAGCCAGCGGCTCGGCCCTGGCCACATCGACTATGCCATGCCCTATCTTGTTGCTCGAGGTCTCATAGCTCCACTCTACACCGATATAGTAAAGCGAGTCGCCGACGATGCAAAGGTCTGACACGGGTATGTCGAGCGTGTCGACAGAGGCCGACGTCCCAGCGGCATCGAGCGTCAGACGGAACAGGCGCGACGGCTCTGTCCAGTAGTCGCCACGCGACGTTGCCCACAAACGCCCGTGCCTGTCGGCCCTGAGGCGGTGCAAGTTGGGCGCAACCTCAATCTTGCCCTCCTCGGTGAACGAAGCCAAGTCGACCACGCTGACCGTCTTCTCGCGGTGGTCGAGCAGGTAACCGCCACTGTTGGCCACATAGAGCTTGCCTCCGAGCACGGCCATCTCCTCGGGCTGGTAGCCCACGGTGACCGAATCGACCTTTTTGTAGCTTGCCGTGTCAACCTTGTAAACCCGCCCGAGGTGCTCGGTTCCGCCCACCTCGACAGGGCCCACATACGAACTGACATAGGCGAAAGCCCCGTCGAAGGTGACATAGCGGCAATTCGGTATGTCTATTTTCGCCACCTTGCGGCAAGAGTCGGACGTGGCCACCACCACCATGTTTGAGCAGTTGATGACCATCCACACCCTGTTGCCGTTCACCTTGATGTCATTGCCTACGTCACCCAGCTCCTTGACCTCGGTGGGATTGCGCTCCGGGTATATGTTTCGATGGTAAACCACATTCGACCCGTTGCCCGACAAGTCGAGATAGTCAACCGATGCCTTGTTCGTTCCCATGTTTCCCTCGCAAAGCACATACATGCCCACGATGCTGCCACCCACAGAGTTGCCCCCGGTGTCTTGTGTGTCGGAGGGGATGACGAGCTCGTCTTCGCGGCATGCAGCCACCGCCAGAGCGGCCATAAGAATGAATATTGCCTTCTTCATCACAGATTTATATGCTTTATTCCACATTAGATAGTTATTTCAACCGACGCCGCATAATTGCGCTTTGGCATCGGATAGTTGAGTATCACGTCATAATCCTGGCTGAACAGGTTGTTTACCTCTACAGCAAACCTTGCCTCCACCTTGCCGATACGCACCCTGTAAGTCAGCCCCAAGTCGCTTGTATACCATGGCTGGACATGGTTTACGGGTATGTTTTCCTGCTGGCTGTAACGCTCGCCAACGTAAATGAAACTGTAATTAAAGTCGAACCCCTTGTAGCTCAAGGCTATTATGGCCGACCCGCTGTGCCTTGGTATATATGGAATCTGGTCTTCGTAATATGACAGCGATGGCGAAGTGACGTCGCGCGCTTGCTGGAATGTGTACTGCAAACAGGCAGACAGGCCCAGATGGCGCGCCGGCCGGATGTCGGCCTGAGCCTGCACGTCGACTCCCGCTATATGAACCCGCCCGAGGTTTAGCATGGTCCACCGGAACTGCTGGCCCTTGGGATAGGCCACTACCTTGTCGTGGACGGTGTTGTAATAGCCGTCGGCCTGCAAACTGAGGCGGCCAAGCCACGATGGCCCCGAGTCTGTTGAGAGCACAAAGCCAAGGTTGTACTGTATGGCCGTCTCGGGCTTGAGCGACGCGTTGCCCACTTCGGTATAGTAGAGTTCGTTGAACGTGGGCATGCGGAAACTTTTCTTTGCAAACGCCCGCAATGCGAACGCAGGCGAAGAAAAGGGGTAAACGCTTACGAACGCAGCCGGGGTGACCATGCTCACAGCCGAACGCCCGGCCTGGTTTGTGGCGTTGTCTTTCACAAACGTGCCCAGCAGGCTGCCCTGCACCTTCACCACCTTGCCGTCGTAGGCCGTTGCCACAGATACGTAATGTGAGTATCGGCGGGGGAAAACAAAGTTGCGCAGGTCGGAATTGAGCTTGTTCCACTTGAAATCATAGCTCACCGAAGCGCTCCAACCCTTCAGTATCTCATACACATTGGCCAGCGACACATACACCTCCTGCTGCTTGTAATAGTTGTCTATGAGCATGGTCGTAGTGTCGTTGTTGACATAGTGCGTATCATAATAAGCGTATTTTGCCGTCAGGCGCGAACTGAACCGCTCAGAGAATTCCTTCCGCAGGCTTCCCTGAAAGAAGGTGTTGTGGTCCCACTGGCGCTCCCCGCGCCGCCATACGTTGTTTACAATGGCGCCGGGTATGCCTCTTTCCGAGTTGTATGTGTAGGCCTTGAACATCCAGTTGCCGCCATTCATCATCCCATACAGGTTGGCCTCGGCCCTGATGGCCCACATGTCGCCGTTCTGGCGCACGGCTGTGGTGTCGTAGGCCGTTGTCCCGTCGGTGTTGCTGCGCCTGTAACGGAACTTGTATTTGCCCGTCGCCGTCAGTGCCCCGACGCTCACCGACGAGCTGACGGCACTCGACAGGCGCTGCTCGTAGAGCGACGAGAAGCTCCACACTTCGCCGCTCGACCCGTACTTTACCTTCGTCTTGAGGTTGTAGGGCTTGCCGGCGGCAAAGCTCGGGGCCTTTGTGCGTATGTACACCGAGCCTGCATTGCCGAAGTCGCTGGCCGGTTGGAAGATGGCACTCTTCTGCCCGTTGTACAGCGCAATCTCCTCGACGTTGTCCAAAGAGAACTGTCCGAGGTCTACCTGGCCGTTCTGCGCATTGCCCAACTCCACCCCGTCGTAATACACCCCGAGGTGACTGCTGCCCATGCTCCTCACGTTTATGGTCTTTATTCCGCCCACCCCGCCATAGTCTTTAATCTGTATGCCGGAGAAATATCTCATGGCATCGGCCACCGAATAGCTGCCAAGCCGCTCCAGCTGCTCTCCGTTGAGGCGCTGGGCTGGTATGACATCGCGCCCGGAAGGCTTTGACACGACCACCACTTCACGCACATGCTGGACGCTGTCGAGCCTCCCGTGTGCGTGTTCCTGCGAATAGCAGCAAGATATGGCGGCACTCATAAATGCCAACACGTATATTCTCATCCCAACAAAAGGAAATAATTGATTCTCTTCACAAGCCTTTTCCGCGAGGCATTGATGAAGAACAACTCCGCAATGGCAGGTCTTCTGACTTAATGTCCGGACACAAACGTCTTCCCGATTGGCTTAGATGCAGTCAGTGACATTGTTGTTTGTGACCAATAAGGACAAATCACAGCAGCGGGACTGTCGGGGATTCTCACCCTGTTCCCATTTTAATCACAGTCTATAGTGAACCTATTGCGGTGGCAAAGTTAAGCATTTTATTCCACATAATGAAATGATATGGGCAAAACATTAGCCGCGACAGCATATTTGAACGTACAAAGGAGCCGCCCTGCCGGCATGGCAGGGCGGCTCAGGACGGGCCGCCATGGCAGCCACCCACTATTTCATCTCTGCCAGAATCCTCACTATGCGCTCGGCCGTCCTGCCGTCCCAACGGTCTGGCAGTGAGCATTTCTTCCACTTGCCGGCCACCATTTCGCCGACGGCCTGGCCCAGCCTGACGGCATCTTCGCCCACAAGCACGTTTGAACCCTGGCTCACCGTCTCGATGTGCTCGGTGTAACTGTTGAGCGTTGCGCACGGTATGTTGTTGAAAGTTGCCTCTTCCGCCACATTGCCCGAGTCGGTTACGATGCCCATGGCATGGGCCGAGAGATAGCCGAACTCAAGGTATGGCAACGGCTCGATGGCAAAGAAAGACCCTGACGGCAGCCCAAACCCGGCCACAACATCAGACGCCGGCTTGCGCAGAGGTGCAACAACGGGCACATCTCCGGCCGCATCGACCATGGCAACGATCATGCGTTTCAACTTGCCTTCATCGGAAAGCAATGCCTTGCGGTTCAGCGTGAACAGCAAATACCGGCCTTCGGATATGCCCAGGCTGTCTATGACAGCTGGCCGGCGCAAGCGTGAATGGTTGAAGCGGAGCGTGTCCATGAGTATGTTTCCCACCATGTAAATCTGCGACATGGCGACTCCCTCGCGCGTTACTATGCTGCTCGAGCCGGCCCCGGCGGTAAAGAGGTAGTCGCTCAGGCCATCGATGACAAGCCTGTTGATTTCTTTTGGCATGTTGATGTCAAACGAACGCGTGCCTGCCACGAGGTGGGCAAGCCTGACGCCACACTTCTTTGTAACAATGGCAACGGCCATGGTAGAGGCCAAATCGTCGACCACTATCACCACATCGGTCTTGTTGGCGGCAAGATACCGCTCAAACTCGGCCATTACCCGGCCCGTGAGCTCGTTGAGGCTGTCGCAATCCACTCCGAGATACACATCGGGCTGCGATATTTGAAGGTCGGCGAACAACGTCTGCTCGAGCGTGGGGTCATCGCTGCGGCCTGTGTACACGAGCTTGAAACTGATGTCAAGGCCATTCTGCCTGGCGTTGTTTATTGCCCACATGATGGGTGCCACCTTTATGAAATTAGGGCGGGCACCTGCTACGATACAAATGTTTTGCATATCTTGTCAGTTAAATTTACACACTGTTTCGGTTTACAAAAGTAATAATAATATCGCAATGTGGTGACCTTTAAGGGCAGAAAATCGCCTTGGGGGATAATTTAACGAAAACAACGGAGACAGACTTCACAGCCTGTCTCCATATCATTAAAACTAAACAAATACTTTATGAATCTCAAAGTCGGGAGATCAGAGTTTATCTTTTATGCTTTCTATCCATGCGTCAATGCGCTCGTCGGTCTTGTCTTCTTCGTTGACGTCGTCGAGGGCAAGGCCCACAAACTCGCCGTCGACCACCGCCTCGCTGTCTGAAAAATTGTAGCCGGCGGTGGGCACACGCCCGATGAAGGCGGCACCGCTGCCCTTCAGGCCATTATACAACTCGCCCATGGCACTAACGAATGTATCGCCATACGACTCGCAATCGCCGCAACCAAATATTGCGATGGTCTTGCCCGAGAGGTTGGCGCCCTGAAGCAATTTCAGACCATCGTACCAATCGTCCTGGAGTTCGCCCGCACCCCATGTCGACGTGCCTATTATCAGGTTGTCGTATGAATCGACCACGCCCGCATCCAGCGTCTGCACGTCGATGGCCTCTACCTTGAGCTTGCTTGCTATCTTCTCTGCGATAGACTGGCACGTGCCGGTAGACGAGCCGTAAATAACAATTGTCTTATTCATCTCTATTCTGTCTATTGGTTAATGTTCCTTTTTACGGTTGCAAAGTTAGGGCAAAACGCTCACATCCACAATACCCAATAGTTGGTGTTTTGCAGGAAGGCAAAACACAGTGTATAATACAATTGGATTAACAACAAATAGAACAGGAACAGCGCGGAGGCTTTGCTTATACCCAAAACCAACGACCTGTAGACTCCAGACACCGATACAAACGCCCCCGACACCACGCCGTAGACCACCGAGACAAGTATTGTGCCGAAGCAAACCAACGGAACCAGGGCCGAAGCGAACGGAGAAGGGAAGAGCCGCCCGGTGGCGCTCAGGAGCACGGCATGGGGTATCAACGACAGCAAAGCGACGACACCCAGATAGACCACGGCCGTGCACAGGGCCGTGACGACGGCTATGCGCTCGCGGTAACGGATGGCACGGCCCGGCGCCAACAGCCGTCCGATGCCGCTGCCGCGGCAAGTACCGTAAGCCATCGACAGCAGCAAGAGCCACGCCAGGAGCGGCGAGGCCAGGAATTCGGCATAATGCCCCATCAGCCACCTTATCCCTTCGCCGCTGAATGCGCTGCGCACGCCGCTCTCGGGCAGCAGCACGCTGACAATCCACGAGACCAGGCAGAGCAGCATCTCGGCCACGAACAGGGCCAAGGCCGCGTATGGCAACACCTTAGTCTTCATCGGGGTGCAGGTTGTCGATGTCGATAATGCCCAGTTCGATGGCCCTGACCACCAGGCGCGTGGCATTGACATTGGCACCGCCGTTGCCGTTGGGAAAGAGCCGTTGCACCAAGTCGTTCTGGCGTTTTTCCAAGCTCTTCACCCCAAAAGGCATGCGCCTAAGGCCCGCTATCTGCTCCTTGGTGTAGCCCAAAGCCAAATGTCGCAGGAAGCGCTCGTCGTACTCGTCAATCTCGCAGTCTACCACGGCTTCCTGCTTTGCCACCTGCTTGCTGACCGTCTCCTTGAAACGCTCAACTATCCGCTGCAATATTGGCTCGTTGAACACCAGCCGCTTGCCCTCCATGACGCTGCGCACATCAGACCGTGTGAGCAGTTCACCGCTCTTGAGTATGATGCCGTCGGCCCCTGCGTCGAGCACGTCGACCCACAGTTTCTCGTTGAGTATCTCGCCTGTAAATATGAGTATCTTCACGTTGCGGTACAGTTCTTTCGTGCGGCGGCATATCTCCACACCTATGGTGGTAGAGCCGTTGAGCCCCAAGTCGAGCAACACCAAGTCGGGCTGCTGCCTTTTCACCAACTGCCAGTAGCCGGGTTCGCTGTCGGCCGTGCCTATGACGTCGGCCTCGGGTATGTCGGTACGCAGTATTCCCTCGGTGCCCTTGAGCTCCAACGGCACGTCTTCTACTATTATAACACTAAATCTGTCCATCTTCGCATTTATATTACTTGTTGATAATTGTGCGCCGGCTATGCCACCAAAGGCCTCGGAACCCGGCATTTATGTAAAAATTATTCGCCACATCTACCTCGATGCCTATCGGTCTGGGCCACAGCCATTTGCCAAACGGAGCATCCTGCATTGCAAAATCGCCCGTATTAGGGCGCCATACGGCCCGTCCTGGCGGGCCAAACGGCCCTTCCCGCCCACCGGCCATTGCCGGTACTGCCAATGCAACCTGCTGTGTAGCCTATTTTCAACCGCGCCACCTGCAGCATGGCGGCACAAAAGTGCAGCAGCGCCAGCGCCTGCTTGGCTCAACGCCTTGGCAGGGTGATTTCGATGGCGACCCCACACTCTGCAGGGAAGGCCGCCATGCCGCATCGCCTGCGGCCTGTGGCCTCTGAATGCTCCCTCACTATCTGCCGGCACACCAGGTATGGGATGTTGTCTACCGAAGGTGTGAACATGGCCCCAACCTTGCCGGGCTCGACGCCGGATATGCTGACTACGAACACCACGTAGCGGCCGTCGGCAGCATCTTCGCCGACTCTGACACCAGCAAAGCCTTGCTGGCGGCGCAGTATCTCGAACATATACTCGAGCGCCCCGGCGTCGCCGAGCACGCATACATCGGCAACCGACGGGCCGAGCAGTTGCCTCACGCTCACCGACCCGATGGACAGGCCGGTGTGGGCCAGCTGCCGCATGGCCTGCAGGCTGAGCGTAGAGTATATCTCGCGATAGTAGGCCACGAGCTCGCGCATCACTTCAAGGTTGGCATCGCGACCGGCCACCAGCGCGCTTATGCGGCTCGGGTAATACATGGTCTCATGTTTCAGCGTCGAGAGGCAATTGTCAAGCACCGAGTTGGCCACGTAAACATTGTCTGCCTCGTATTCAATGCGGTGCAGCTCGTCGTCGGCCAGTTCTATGTCGGCGCGCCACTTCTCACCCGTCTCGATAGACTTTGTCAAGGCATCCTGTATCTTGCTGACAATGGCTTGGAGGCTGTCGGGATACGACTCCCTGACGAGCGACTCCATACGGCTTAGCTTCTCGGCCGTGTCAGAGTCGCCGAGCAGTATTTCATTTATCGACTTTATGCGCTCTACACAGAAGCGGTAGTAAAGCCTATGCCTGTAGTACATGAAGTAATAGGCCGGCAATATCATCGCAAGCAATATTGACAGCAGTATTACGGCAATAGTCTTGTTGACCTTCGACTGCGACATTATGCGGCAGTAATCGGCAAGCGTGCTGTCGGCAGACATTTCCTTGAAGAGCTGAGTGTAAGACCGGTTGTTGAAATGGTATGCCTCCCAGTCGTGCAACGCCAGCGAAGCCACTGCACTCTCGTTGCGTATGTCGAGTATAATGTTGTAATTGGTGGGCACGCTGTCACGGTACCAGCATATCTCTGCCGGCAGTCCATGGGTTGCCCCGACCAGTTGCATCCACAGACTGCCGCCGGGCCTTACCTGGCTGTAGTGCCGGTTGATGTGGCTTATGCAAGAGTCTGCGTAGCCAAGGGCCATTGCGTAGTCGCCCCTGATGTTTGAAAAGTATGCGCTGTCGGCAAATGCGGCAGCCACAGACAACTCTGACCCCGCCCTCGAACCGGGCCTACCGGCGTGGTGGCCGATAGCCCAGACACCGGCAACGGCGGCCGGCAAGAGGGCGGCCAGAACGCACAACTGGCGCAGCTTGCCCTTGGGCAGCAGGAAGGAGAAACGGCTCCCGCGCCCGGGTTCACTCTCGGCCTTGATGGTGCAGTCGTGGAAGGCCTGGCTTACCTTACGGTATTTCTCCATTATTCCCCAACAATTCATGAGCCCGAAGCCATGGCCTTCATGCAGCTTATAGTCGAATATATGCCCCAACTTGTCTTCGGCAATGCCGCAACCGTTATCCTTGACCGACACTTCGACAAGGTTGCCGCGGTCGGCGGCCTCAATAACGACCCTTCCCCCACGCCCGGTGAACTTGCGGGCGTTGTCGGCCAGCGTGTTGACCATGAAGAGGGTGAGTGTCTTGTCGGCCTTGACCACGAGGTCGGTATCCTTCACGCAAAGCTCTATGCCGTTCATGGCAAAGGCCGTGCGGCTCTTGCCCACCAAGGCGAACAGCGGCATCAGCGAAAAGCTTTCAATGTGCAGGCTCAACTGTCCGCGCCGCAACTGTATCCAATGGGTAAGCACATCGTTGTATTCATTTATCTTGTCGGCCAGCTCGGCCACGTAAGTGTAGCGCCCCTCACGCACGGGCAATGGCTCGCATCGGCTTGACAGATGGTCGAGCTCGTTGATTATACGGTCTATGAACGGCACTACGGCACCTACGAGCGACAGCTTTGCACGGTTCTCTATGTTCTGGCGGGCATACTCTTTCCTGCGCAGCAGGCACACTTGCTTCTCCTCGTCGATGGCCTCACGCTTTCGGCGCAGTTCCTCCATCTGCACCGACTGGCGCTCATGCCACTCACGCAATGGCACCAACAGTTCGTCAATACTGCCACGGGCCTTCTTTCTGCGATACAGATGGTCAAACAGCCATAGCATTACCAGCAGCAGCGCAATGGCAAAGATTACCGCAACAATCATCACATTTAGCTGCTCTACCGTTTGACTTAACATGCCGGCACGCGACTCCATATACCGATCTTGCCTGGTCTGCTCCTGCAAATCGAGGTAGATGTTGCGGTTGTAGTCGCTTGCCGGCTTGTCGTCGAGGCCTGAATAGACTATGCTCAGCTGCTCGCGGATGCTTGCCACGAGGTCGGGCGCCTGCTGTATTTGCTGGTTGGCCAACGATGCCTCAAGGCAGGACAGTGCCGACTGGTAGTCGTCATCGGCAATATAGCACGATGCCATGGTACGATAAGCCCCCGCAACCTGGTAAACATCTCCGTAAGAAGCAAACAACCGCTGCGACTCTTCGGCCAGTTCAACAGGCATTATGTCGTCGTCAGACCCAATATATTCGGCAAACAACTGTCCTACCGACGGCGAGTCGGCATTTGACTCCGACTCCAACATCAGCTCTGACATTGCTTCGAGCGAATTTGCCAGAAAGAAATCATAACCGTTCTGCGACGCTATGACGTAGCACTCCCAAAGGCAGTCGAACTCCTTGCTGCGAGTCTGCTCTGCCGTTGGCTCCACAATGATTCCGCCCGAGCCTATGTTGTACAGGTAGTTCAGGTATTGGGCAGTGTCGTTGTGCATCACCTCGTCTGCATCCACGTATAGCAAGGCATTGGCAGCAAGGCTGTCCAAGCCTACATAATAGTAATATGCCGAACTGACTATGGCATACTCTACCTCGGCATACAGCAAACGGCGCTGCAGGCGCGAATCCAACTGGTCTCGCTCTTCGTTGATTCTGAGCAGCCGCGCCCTGGCACTCTCCCTGCTGTCATAAAAGCTTCGGTTGTCTGACTTCCGCTGGCGTATACGCATACGCAACACGTCGGAGACAAGCAGTTCTACCTGGTTGTCGGTACACTTCTCTACTCCGTCGAGCAATTCTGTCGCCTCGGCATACTCCATGCGCATGATATGGACAAAAGCCAGGTTGTTAATGGCTTCGGCCTTGCCGTCGCCATACTTGCCCGACAAGCCGTATGCCCTGCGTGCGTATACCTCTGCTGAATCAAGATTTCGATAGTGATAGGCATAAGAAGCATCATTCAGCCTGTCTACCTGCTGCCTATCGACACATGAACAAGCTGAGAAAAGCAAAAGGCTCCATAGGCACAACAGCCACACGGAGCCTTTTGTCGTAACAATATTATGCGCGTGCCTTAGCAATATAACCAAGAGCCTCCACGCACTTGTCTGTTATGGCCTGCCAATTGCCGGCAGCCACCACGTCTTTCGGGAACAACTTTGACCCCATGCCAACGCAGAACACACCTGCTTCTATCCACGATGTCAGGTTGGCTTCGTCGGGCGACACGCCTCCCGTTACCATCAGCTTCGACCATGGCATGGGCGCGAGCAAACCTTTAACGAGCTTCGGCCCGAGCACGTCGCCGGGGAACACCTTGCAAAGGTCGCATCCGGTCTCCTGGGCGGCACCGATTTCCGACACGCTGCCGCAACCGGGGGTATAAGGAATCAGGCGGCGGTTGCATATCTTCGACACTTCCGGGTTGAACAACGGGCCTACCACGAAGCAAGCTCCAAGCTGTATGTAAAGTGCGGCAGTGGCCGGGTCGACAACCGAACCGACACCGAGAGCAAGCTCGGGGCACTCAACAGCCGCATACTTCACCACTTCGGCAAATACGTCCTGGGCAAAGTCACCGCGGTTGGTAAACTCAAAAGCACGTACACCACCATCGTAGCAAGCCTTTATCACCTTCTTTGCCACCTCGGCATCTTTGTGGTAAAACACCGGCACCATGCCTGTCTGGCCCATCTTTGCCAGAACTGCCATCTTATCAAATCTTGCCATTTCTATATAGTTTTGAAACTTCTTAATCCATTAACGCTGAACACGACCACTGGCATCGCCACCGGCAAGTGCCTCAACCTCTTCCTTGCTGACCATGTTGAAGTCGCCGGGTATGGTATGCTTCAAGGCCGATGCAGCCACGGCAAACTCCAATGCCTTGCCTTGGTTGTCAGGGTAGGTAAGCAAACCGTGGATGAGACCACCCGAGAAAGAGTCACCACCACCGACACGGTCGATTATTGGCATAATGTCATAGTGCTTGCTCTGATAGAACTCCTTGCCGTTGTAAATCAGAGCCTTCCATCCGTTGTGTGTGGCAGACAGCGATTCACGCAATGTAGAAACGACATACTTGAAGCCAAACTCTTGCATCATGCCCTTGAAAATGCCGTAGTAGCCCTCGGCATCGGTCTTTCCGCCCTCGACATCTGCGTCTGGCTTGAAGCCAAGACACAACTGGGCGTCTTCCTCATTGCCAATGCAAACATCAACATACTTCATCAATGGTTTCATGATGCTTTGGGCTTTTTCCGACGTCCAAAGCTTCTTGCGGAAATTAAGGTCAACAGAAACGGTCACACCATGGCGCTTGGCAGCCTCGCATGCGAGCTTGGTCAGCTCTGCAGCCTTGTCGCTGATGGCCGGGGTTATGCCGCTCCAATGGAACCAATCGGCCCCTTCCATAATCTTATCGAAATCAAAGTCCTGAGGATCGGCCTCGGCAATAGAGCTGCCGGCACGGTCGTATATCACCTTTGAGGGGCGCATTGATGCTCCTGTCTCAAGATAGTAGATTCCGACACGGTTGCCGCCGCGAGCTATAAAATCTGTGTGGACACCATAACGGCGCAAGGCATTGACTGCGCACTGGCCTATCTCATGCTTCGGCAACTTGGACACGAAATACGCATCATGACCATAGTTGGCGCAGCTTACTGCCACATTGGCCTCGCCTCCACCATAAACGACATCAAAAACATCACTCTGTACGAATCTCTTCTGACCAGGAGAAGACAGGCGGAGCATAATCTCGCCTAATGTTACAACTTTAGCCATCTCAATAATTTTTATGATGATTGTTCAATATATGTGTTTCTGTTTCCGCCCACAAAAATAGTATTATTTTCTCAAATGGGAAAACAAAACAAGCAAAAACTTCATTTCTAGGGAAATTTTTGTAAAACTTAGTGAATCAAGCGCAACGCTTCTTTAATTGAAGTGGGCAAATACGAGAAATCAACAAATACGTTAACAAAACACAGCACCTGTTGTTGGGAGAATCCAACCAGATACCGACACAAAGAAAAACGCATGTCATGATATGACCCAAAATGCACGTCAAGGCAATGAGATTGTATCCTGCGAAACAAGAAACAGGCAAAACAGGATTTACGGTTAATCCATATTGATAAACAAAGCCAAGCATACAGGCCAGCTTCAATTTAAGGTTTAATTAACGACAGAATGCCGATGGAATAACAAAACCAGACTTGAAGACACTGGCAATGCTCCTTCCACCACCCGATATGAACAATCCACCGAGGCCGCGGCACACGGTTAAGCACACTGCCACGTCGCCATCACGAGAAAGGACATCCGCCGCCCAATAAAGAAACTTGCAACAAAACATAACAAAGGAAACATAATAAGCACCTGGGACTTGGGGTAACGATATATAAAAAGGTGGAAGCCATGCTAAACTTCCACCTATCTTAGAATGTCGGGGCGACAGGATTCGAACCTGCGGCCGCCTGGTCCCAAACCAGGAGCGCTACCGGGCTGCGCTACACCCCGAACACCTTAATTACTAAAACAATGCATTTGCTTTTGCGAGTGCAAAGGTATATATATTTTCTTTAATACGCAAATTATCGGGTAATTTATTTTATTATATTTTGTTCCCTAAAGATTTTAGCCAAAGCCTGGACGCCGCGTTCAACCTGTTCTTCCGTATGTGTAGCCATCAAGGCAAACCTCACCAGCGTATCCTGCGGTGCGCAAGCCGGCGGAATGACAGGATTGATGAACACACCGGCGTCGAATGCCAGCTTAGTAACAAGGAAAGTCTTGTCAACATCGTGCACATACAAAGGAATGATAGGACTCTCTGTGTCACCTATTTCAAAGCCTTCCTCACGGAAACGGCGCAGAGCGTAATTAGTGACCTTCCACAATGCCTCAATCCTCTCGGGCTCCTGCTTGAGTATGTGCAAGGCTTCTAAGGCGGCGGCAGTTGCAGCCGGCGTATTGGACGCGCTGAATATATAAGTGCGGCAAGTATGCCTGAGGAAGTTTATCGTGTCACTGTCAGAGGCGATGAAGCCCCCGATGCTTGCAAGCGACTTGGAGAAAGTGCCCATAATGAGGTCAACCTCATCGGTAAGCCCAAAATAATCGCACACTCCCCGACCCTCTTTGCCAAACACGCCAAGGCCATGAGCCTCGTCAACCATCACCGAACAGTTGTACTTATGCTTAAGCTCAACAATCTCAGGCAATTTGCAAAGGTCGCCCTCCATTGAGAACACGCCGTCAACAACAATCAGCTTCACAGCCTCGTATGGCAAGGTCTTAAGCAGATTCTCAAGATCTTCCATGTCGTTATGCTTATAATGCAGCTGCTTGGCAAACGACAAGCGACGGCCATCTACAATGCTCGCATGGTCACGATCGTCACATATTATATAATCTCCACGGCCTACTACAGCAGGAATGACACCGGCATTGACAGAGAAACCGGTCGACAGGCACAGGCAGTCATCTTTGCCCTCAAACTCGGCCAGCTCCTTTTCCAGCTGTATGTGCAAATCGAGGGTGCCATTGAGGAAACGGCTTCCCGCACACCCTGAGCCATACTTGTCGAGCGCAGCCTTGGCTGCGTCGATTATTCGCTGGTCGCCGGTAAGGCCTGTATAAGCATTTGAGCCGAACATAAGAACCTTATGCCCTTCCATCTCAACTTCCGTGCCCTGCTTGCTGGTTATTGCGCGGAAATAAGGATACACGCCTGCCGCCATAAACTTCTGGGGCTCACGATAATTCTTGTACCTTTCTTGTAATTGTCCCATCTTTGGTTATGAATTCTTTCTTTTTTACACAGGCTGCAAAATTACATATTTTTTATCAATGAATGCCTGTTTTGAGTAAAAAAAACCAGTATTTAGTGATTTTTTATACCGCGAAGCAGTATTATTACAAGGTAAATATGTAACTTTGCATAGAGATGGTTCAGAAGAAAGAGATAGTATTCATAGTCAACCCGCGCTCAGGAACGCACGGAAAGAATGAGATTCCACGCATAATAGGGGAGTCCATTGACAAGGGCGCGTTCAACAGTCAAGTCATATTCACAGAATACGCCGGCCACGCGGCCGAGATTGCCAGCCGTTGCGTGGCGGAGAAGACCGACATAGCAGTGGCCGTAGGCGGAGACGGCACTGTGAACGAGGTGGCCCGCTCACTGGTGCATTCGGACACGGCGCTCGGCATAGTGCCGTGCGGTTCGGGCAACGGCCTGGCCCGCCACCTGAGCATACCCATGGACATAAAGAAAGCCATTGCTATAATAAACAGGTGCAACATCGAGGCGCTTGATTACGGTGTGATAAACAGCATGCCCTTTTTCTGCACATGCGGCATGGGGTTTGACGCATTCATAAGCCAGAAATTTGCTGAGGCAGGCAAGCGGGGCCCGATAACATACATGGAGAACGTGCTCAAGGAGGGCTTGAAGTACAAACCCGAAATCTACGAAGTGGAAGACGACACTCAGGCAATGAGGCACAAAGCGTTCCTCATTGCATGTGCCAACGCGTCGCAATACGGCAACAATGCATACATAGCGCCGAAGGCCACCATGACCGACGGGCTGATGGACGTAATCATAATGGAACCGTTTACGGCATTCGACGCTCCGCAAATAAGCATCGACATGTTTAACGGGACGCTCGACAAAAACTCAAAGATAAAGACGTTCAAGGCCAAGCGCATACACATTCACAGAAGCCAACCGGGCGCCATACACTATGACGGCGACCCTATAATGACTGGAACTGACATTGACGTGCACATTGAGGAGCGGGGAATAAAGATGATAACCAACCCCGACGCCACCGAAGGCGAGAGGTTGCCAAACGTGATACTCAACGTGTTCTCTGACTTCTTCAACAATCTCAACAACGTAAGGGAAGACCTTGAGAAACAAAGCAAGAGGATACACGCCATCAACAAGGCCTTGCTAAAGAGGCTGACCAGAAACTGACAAGCAACTTATGGACACTACCGACTACAGTGAGATGCTGCCCGTGGTAAACGAACAGGGCGAGGTGACCGGCAAGACAACAAGGAAGGAGGCCCACGGCAAACTCAGGCCCCTACACCCTGTGGTACACCTGCACGTGTTCAACAGCCGGGGAGAACTGTACCTGCAGAAGCGACCTCAATGGAAAGACGTGCAGCCGGGAAAATGGGACACTGCCACCGGCGGGCATGTAGGCTACGGCGAGAGCATCGAGAACGCCTTGATGCGCGAGGTGGCCGAAGAACTCGGGATAACAGGATTCGCCCCCGTGTTCCTCGGTCGCTACACCTTTGAGAGCGATGTGGAACGCGAACTGGTGCATGTTTTCCGCACACTGTACGACGGCCCGGTAACACCCGACGCCAACGAACTGGACGGCGGGCGCTTCTGGTCGGCCAAAGAGATAGCCGAAGCCATGGGGAAAGGTGTGCTGACCCCAAATTTTGAATCAGAATACAAACGATTTTTCCTATGCAAACAATAATAGTAGCCATCATAATATCGTGCGCCACGGCCTACCTCGGATGGCGCGCTTACACGGCAATCAGGAATGCCGGCGACCCGTGCCACGGTTGCAAGGGATGCGCCCTGCGCGACCAGGCCCGTCGGGCACGCAAAAACAACGGCCGCAAGGCTCCCAGATGCTCGCGCGCCATTGTGGTGCCGGCCAACAACAGGCGCACATTTAAAAATTCATAAACCCATTGTTTGCATGCCGTGTGCATGCAAACAATGCCAAAGGCCACACGCCCCACCGGCCCAATGACCAATGGTTGGGGTGTTTGTCATGACTGCAAGGCTGCAAAGCTGTGGCATGGCAAACATCCGGACGGCATGCGCCGGGCGGCTTTCAAGCGTGCGCACGCCCCTGCCCCCGGCATATTCCCACTGGCTTGTGCAACCGTGGTGCACAAAGGCCACCACAGCATATTCCACCCAAAACGTTCGCTTGGCTCAGGGTGCCCGCTCCGACATACATGTAATGCCGGCAAGACACCGACATCACACAGGCGGAAGCATGGCTATCGCCCTTCCCCCTAACTGCCGGCAACGACTCCGGCTAAACCTAAGGACTGCCATAACAACAACACAATTGAACCGCTTTGTGGCTCCGACAGCCTATTGGGGATTGCCGTCAAAAGCGGCACTAACTGGCACTGCGATTTATTCGCCAACACAGAACGGGCCGTTTGGGCAATCAAAACAGGCCGAAACGGCATGCCAAACGGCCCATACGGCAACACCAAACAGCACAAAAGCCCAACCGTCTGGCTGCCAATAGATTACGCGAAGCCTCAACAGCAAAGCACAAGACAGGCAAACAGGCTTGGAAGTATAGTCCTGACACCAACAGGAAAACCATGGAAACAACTGTCAAGCAACAACACATAGTGGACGACAGGGCAACGCCGACATGCCGGGACTGACGCGGGCACGCGCCCCGACCAAAGTAGTGCCAAACGGCCCACCACTGCCCCGCCCCACATCAGACCGCGAAAAATGGCATCATCAGGCTTGAGCAACACGCGCCAATGGCTCAGGCCGCCACCAGTACGGCGGGAAACGTACCACAGCAACGCCACAACAAAACGGAATAAGGCGCGGCACGCCTATACATTAAAGCCATTTCTGTATATGCCGCGGCCACACTGGCAAGCCCAACAAAAGGCAGCCCCCGGTGCGCCCGGCAGAAACACCAGGCCACACCGGGGGACGACAAGCCACAAGGGCCATTGGGTTGACGGCCCGAAAAAACCGTCACTGCACAATCTTCTTCATGTTAAGTTCAGAAATCTTCATGTCGGGCGACACCTTCGCCTCTACCTTCAGAGTGGTAAACGCATTGTTGGCCGGGTCGGTGTGCTCCAACTTTTGGTCAACAGAGAACGTGACGCTATAGCCGTAAGCACCGTCGGCCGCCGGAATCTTCTCTATCTTCCAGTCGTTATTCATCCTGAACGACATCCGCGTGATGTCGGCCTGAGAGTGCATGCGCTTCATGTATTCTATCACATCCACCTTGGTGGCATCGGCCTTATGCAGGAAACTTGTCATTATGTTTGCCAGACACGCGGTCACACCGTCTTCATCGTTGGCTGCCAACGCCGTGAAATACCCAGAGAAAAGACTGCTAACGTCTTGCTTGTCCTTGTCGGTAACCTGCTGGGCGTCAAGTTCCTCGAAGCGTTTCTGCGCCTCGTAGACATAGAGCCCCTCAGCGTGGTTCTCCATATAGGCCTTGTATGCCTCGACGGTATTGTCCTCGGTGGCCGCAACCCAGTCGAGAGAGTCAATCTTCAACTTGGCCTCAACCAGGTGAACGCTGTTGGGATGCATCTTGACATAACGCTCTATTGCGGCCTTCGAACCACTGGCAACGGCGTTGTCCCACTCGGTGTCAACCCTCTTAAGGTTGTCGAGCCTGGCCGACACCGAATCGCGGTGTGCGGCGGGGGCGTCGGTATATATGTCGAGGAAGTTGGCCAACACTGCCGGCTCGTCGCTTGCCATGGCATTTTGGTAAGCCTCTATCTCGTTCTTCTCTTGCGTGTTCTGATAGAAATACATGCCCCCGAACACCACGAGCAGGGCTATGACAAACGCTACGGCCACGATGGTGGTCACCCGTCGGCCCCGTCCATTGGAACCACGCGGCCTGCCGGCGTCTTCACGGCCGTCAGACTCATACTGCGCCACCACCTGCACCACCTCCGAACCATCAGCCTGACTGCCGGCCGGGGCCACGGCGTGGCCGGCAAACTGATGATGGCAAGCCTGACAACTGTCAGCTTCCTTGAACACAATCTCTCCACACTCCGGGCATTTTTTTATGTTGCCCTCAATCTCAATACCACAGTTCGGACAGGTCTTTGCGTGGTCGCTGACCTGGTGGCCGCACTCCGGACACTTAATAATTGCCATTACTGATTGAATATTTTTTATGTTATCACTCTTACTATCGCTGTCGGTCAGTACCTGTAGCGTATTTCCCGCAGCCCGTGCTGCCCCATGAACCGGCTCTTGTCTATATATCCGCTGACGCCGACGATGCGCCCCTTGCCCGTATACTGCCACATGGTGATGTTGCGCTCATCGGCAAGCACCGGCTCTTCGTCGGTATACTGGGCAATCATCAGCTGGTAATCGTCAATCTTGCCCACAAGGTGGCGGTTGTAGAAATTGGTGAATGTATACAGCAGCGGTTTCTGCTTGTAGGCCTTCTCGACAAGTTCGAGAAACTTGAATAGCGAGTCACAGAACTCATCGGTAGACAGCCCGCTCGTTGTCTCAATGTCTATCATCGGTATGAGGTCTTGCTCCCCCGGCCTGCATTGCACCTTGAAGTTCTCAAGTTGCAGCGCCTGGTCTGTCTTTGGGCGGTAGAAATGGTAGCTTCCAACTTTCAGGCCGTACTGGTGGGCGAGCACAATGTTGCTCTCATATCTCTTGTCTATCCAGTCGCCCCCCTCGGTTGCCTTCAGGTAGACGTATGCCATCTTTGTGTTCTGCCCCACCGTCTCCCAGAACACCTCGCCCTGGTAATGGCTCAAGTCTATGCCGTGGATATGGGCACATGTGTCTTCACATTGCTCAAAGGCATCCTGGGCTCTCGCGCCTAACGACAGCAGCAAAACAACAAACAAAACCAATCTATTCATCAACCGTAAATTTTTAGATGCAAAAGTAGGCAAAAAATCCGAGAATGGCCCCGTGAGCAGAATAAAATAAAGCGCTCTAAAGCTAACATTATGAAATATTTGCGAAAACCATCCGCCCCATGTAGCATTGCCGGCACATGCACACAAAAACGCCGCCACCGGCCACCGGCGGGCATGGCGCCCTGAAGCCATGAGGCGCAGCAGCTTTCGGGGCACGCGAAAAAAGAAGGGCGGACGCCCGGCAAGGCCGCGACGGCCCACAGGCATCCACCCCACACAAACCCCAAATATACAGTAGGCACAGCAGGCAGGTCAGTTGCCTGCGAGGTATTCCATCACCTTGCCGCTGAGCAACATTAGCGACACTTCACACATCTTGGTGTCATACTCAGCGGCAAGTATGCTTTCTTCAGACTCGAGAAGGCTGTTCTGGGCCTCACGGAGCTCAAAGCCCGAGAGCTGCCCCTCAGAGAATATGTAATACGACAGGCCATAGTTGGCAACGGCCGTCTCGTGGTTTTCACGCTCTTTCTGCAATATCTGCAAGTTGTTTTTGTAAGCCTGCCAGTAATTGTTGAGCGAAGCCTTCAGCGACAGCTTGAGGTTTTCGCGCTCGAGGTTGGCATACTCAATGTCGAGCTGTGCATTGTTTTTCTGCATTCGGCGTTTTCCGTCGAAGATGTTGAAGCCAACGGTGACGCCGGCACTGAGCCCCCAGTTGTCGCGCTTCTTCGTTGCGGCCAGCTCGTAGCGGTTCATGGTATACCCATAGCCCACATTCAGGTTGACATAGGGGTAGTCGCGCGACATCACTTTCTTGTATTCAGCCTGCACAACAGCCGAATTGTTGTCGGCCAGCAGCAGCGAGGAGTTGGTGGCCAGCGTCGACCTCCACAAGTCTTCGTATTGCAGGTTGGGATTGACGTCGATAAGAGTGTCATGCACATTTATGAAAGCCGTGACGTCATCGTTCGACAACAGTTCGTTGAGATTGATTCTCGAAGTGTTCAATGCCTCGAGTTGCTTCATATACTGTGCGCTGTCGGCATTGAAATACACCTTGGCCTGCAGGTAGTCGGCAAGCGAATACGTTCCGATGCTATAGCTTATCTGCACGTTGCGGAAACGCTCACGCGACAGCTCCATGTTCTTGCGGAAATTCTCAAGGCGTATTTTCTGCTGAATGAAATTATAGTATTCCGTGATGACAGATGCCACATAGTCTTCGACAGTCATCCGCGTCTCGAGCTCCCCCTGCTGCTTCATCAGCTGCAGTTGCTTGTAATTGGTCCATACGCTGAAGCCGTCGAACACAGTCCAGTTTAGGTCTACCCCTACGTCGAGGGTGCCGTCGTAAGCATTTTTTTCAGTCGTGGCAATCCCGGTGGCACGCGATGTTGACCGTGAAGTGTGGAAGTCGCCGCCATACGACGCACTCAGGTCGACGGTGGGCAGCAGCCCTGCGTTTGCAGGGGTGGCGTTGTTGTCGCTCACCTGCTGCCTGTTCTTGACCATGCGTATGGAGAAATTGTTTTCCAATCCCCTTGCTATGCAATCCTGCAATGTTACCGTGGCCTGTTTTGAGCCCTCTTTCTGCTGGGCAACAACCGGCACGGACATACACAACATCAATGCAATTACTATCTTGTTCTTCATTTTTTCTTGTTTTTAGCACTCTGGTTGGTTGAGATGTAGCTATATACAGCCGGCACGACATACATTGTCAGGAATGTAGACACAAGCATTCCGCCCACCACGGCCACACCCATGGCAATGCGCTGGTTGCACCCCTCGCCCGTGGCAAAAGCCAGCGGAACCAGGCCCAACACCGTGGCGGCGCTCGTCATGAGGATTGGCCTCAGTCGCTGCAAGGCCGCCTCACGCACAGCCTGCATCTTGTCTATTCCGCCATGCTGCTTCTGGTTGGCAAACTCAACGATGAGGATGCCGTTCTTGGCCACAAGGCCAATCAGCATGATTATACCTATCTGGCTGAATATGTTCATCGTTATGTCGCCGAAATACATGAATATCAGAGCCCCGGTGATGGCCAACGGCACAGTGAGCATTATGACCATGGGGTCTTTGAAACTTTCAAACTGGGCCGCGAGTATCAGGTAGATGAGCACCAAAGCCAGTATGAAAGCAAACATCAGGCTCGAGGCACTCTCGCGGAAATCCTTGGAATCTCCGGCCAACGATGTCCTGAATGTGTCGTCGAGCACATCGGCCGCAATCTTGTCCATCTCGTCAAGCCCCTCGCCTATGGTCTTGCCGTCGGCAAGGCCGGCAGAAATGGTTGCCGAGACGAAACGGTTGTAACGGTAGAGCTTAGAGGGTGCAGTGCTGTATTCCAGTTCGATGAGGTTGTCCATCTGTATCATGCGCCCGTCGCTGCTCCTCAGATATATCGACCTTAGGTCGGCAGGCTTGTTGCGCTGCTGCCTGTTTATTTCGCCCAATATCTCATACTGCTTGCCGTTCATGTAGAAATAGCCCATGCGCTGGCCGCTCAGGCCGTACTGCAGCGTCTCTGCCAAGTCACGGGTGCTCACGTCCATGACGTTGGCCTTGTCGCGGTTGATGTGTATTCGAGCCTCGGGCTTGCTGAACTTCAAGTCGACATCTGCCATTTGGAAAGTCGGGTTCTCATATACTTTCTCCATAAACTCGGGCAGCACCTTCTCAAGTTTCTCGATGTTGGTGGCCTGGAGCACATATTGGATAGGCATCTTCGACCTGCGTCCGCCAAAAGACGATTGCTGCTGGACAAACGCCCTGGCCTTGGTCTTTTTCTGCACGGCCTTCGAGAGCTTCTCCGCCACCTCCATCTGCGTATAGTCACGCTCGGCCATGTCTTTGAGCATGACCTGTATGTTGCCGCTACCGTCGGACACACGGGCCACTACGGCTTGCGCGTCGGGCACGATAGAGTCGACCACCTGGTTGATGTCTTCGGTGTAATCACGCAAATACTCGTAAGTAACGCCATCGGCCCCCCTTGTGTTGATGGTTATCATCGAACGGTCTTCCAGCGGGGCCATCTCCGAAGGTATCTTCCCCCACAAGAAGAAAATGAGCCCAATCATAACCGCCATCACAGGAATAACCCACACACGGTGGCGCAAGACAAAGTCCAACGAGCGCGAGTAGGCGTTGTTCATGCCGTCGAAAAACGGCTCGGTCATGCGGTAAAACGCATTCTTGCGCTTCTGCTGCTTAAGCATCTTGGTGGCCAGCATCGGCGTAAACGTCAGGGCCGCAAAGGCAGAGATGATTATTGAACCAGAGATGACCATGCTGAACTCACGGAACAGTCGCCCCGTAGTGCCCTCCATGAACACTATCGGGAAAAACACGGCCACCAAGGTTATCGTGGTGGACACCACGGCAAAGAATATCTCTTTGGCGCCTTCTATGCCTGCCTGCATGGGTGGCATGCCACGCTCTATGCGTATGTATATGTTCTCGGTCATCACAATGGCATCGTCGACAACCAGTCCGACGGCAAGCACCACAGCAAGCATGGTCAAGACATTGATAGAAAAGCCCATCAGATACATGACAAAGAACGAGCCTATCAGCGATACAGGTATGACGATGCACGGAATGAGAGTGACGCGCCAATCGCGCAAAAACAGGAAGATGATGATGATCACGAGCACGAAAGCCTCGTAGACCGTCTTTTCAACCTCGCTGATAGAAGCACGTATGAACTTGGTGTTGTCAAAGCCATAACTATAATGCACGTCATCGGGCAGGTCTTTTTTCATCTTCTCCATGCGCTCGTAAACCGCATCGGCAATGTCTATGTGGTTTGCTCCAGGCTGGGGGATAACCACAACGCCAACCATCGGCACCCCGTTCATCTTCATGTAGCTCTTGATGTCGGCAGCGCCAAGCTCTGCCCGCCCTATGTCACTGAACCTGATAATCTGGTTGCCCTCATGCTTAATGATAAGGTCGTCAAACATCTTGGCCGTGTTCATAAGGCCCATAGTGCGTATTTCCAGCTCGATGGTATTTCCCTCGATGCTACCCGACGGCAGTTCTACGTTCTCGTTGTCTACCGCATTTTTCACATCCATGGGCGTTATGCCATACCCGGCCATTTTTATCGGGTCGAGCCACAAGCGCATAGAATACTTCTTCTCACCCCAGATGGAAACGCTGCTGACATCGGGGATGGTCTGCAACTGCTCCTTGACGGTCAAGTCTGCTATCTCGCTCAACTCCAACAAAGGGCGCTTCTCGCTCTGCAATGCCACCATTAGAATCGGAGATGCATCGGCGTCTGCCTTAGAAACAGTTGGCGGGTCACAGTCGCGAGGCAAATACCTCTGCGCCCTCGAGACCTTATCGCGCACGTCATTTGCAGCCGTCTCCAAATCAACCGACAAATCAAACTCTACCGTTATGCGGCTGCTGCCTTGCTGGCTCACGCTGGTAAGCGACCGTATGCCAGGTATGCCGTTTATGTTTTGTTCAAGCGGCTCGGTTATCTGGTTCTCTATGACGTCTGCATTGGCTCCGGCATAAGAACATTGAACCGAGATTATCGGGTTGTCTACCGAAGGATACTCGCGTACACCAAGATAAAAATAACCTATGACGCCAAAAAGCAAGATGATTACGGTCATCACGGTTGCAAGCACCGGCCTTCGTATACTTAACTCTGAAATATTCATAATACTGACACCCTTATATTTAGTCGACCCTGTCGAGCACGACCGGCAGGTCGGTACGCAACTGCAATGTTCCTGATGTTATCAGTGTGTCGCCCACTTCCAATCCGGAAAGCACCTGTACCCTGTCTTCCGTACGCAAGCCCAGTTTCAGTTCGACAGGCTGGGCCTTGCCAGACTTGTAGAGATACACCTTGTCTTTACCCATCTCTGGCACTACTGCCTCTGCTGGTATGGCTATAGCGTCTTTTATTTCCTGCTTCTTGAGGTTGATGCTGGCATAACGGCCGGGTGAAAGCAAACCGTTGGCATTGGCATACAAGGCCCTGACAGTAAGGGTATGGGTATTCATGTCTATCACAGACTCTTTTGCATAGACCTTGGCAGGGAATGTCTGCAAGAAGCCGTCGACCGAGAAGTTCAACGAGATGCCCGGCTTCATGTCCTTGGCATAGCGCTCTGGAACGGCAAATTCGACCTTGAGGGGCACATATCTGGTCAGCTTGCTGACAACGGTCGTAGGAGAAGCATAAGCACCCACGCTTATCTGACGCAGGCCTATCACACCATCGAAAGGCGCACGCAATTCAGTCTGCTCTATCTGTGCCTTGACTGCATCAATCTCTGCCTTAAGCGTTGCCAACTCGGTCTTGACCTGCTCATAGGCCTCCTGGCTCACCGCATCATGCTGGAGCAGCGTGCGCTGTCTGTAAACGCGGTCGTTTGCAAGTTTCAATTGTGACGACAAACGGCGCAGCTCTGCCCTCAGCACCTTGTCATTAACCCTGGCCAACAATTGGCCTTTTTTTACATGGGCTCCTTCCTTGAACATAATCTCGACAACTTGTCCGGAAGTCTCAAACGACAAATCAACCTCTTCGTCTGGCAGAAGCGTTCCTGTCACCATTATTTCATCAGACAGCACTCCCTTTTTAACCCTCATTCCGTTGACGTTGAGAACCTTTTTCTTGCCCTTACTGCCCGCTTCAACCTTATCTGCCTGGGACAATTCGGAATTTTGTTTCGGCATCTGCGAATATATTCCCCAGCATACCAAAGCACAAACAATAAAGGCCACAAGCCCCCATTTCACTTTTTTATTCATCTATACTTATTTTTTGTTTTGTTTTATTCCACTCTACCAAGATACAATCAACACTAACATAACCTGCCCAAACAACAGTTATATGCATCGCCTTCACGACAAAAGGCATGTCATTGACAAATCATGATAATTGTAAGCGTTTTAGTTTTGTCTACAAAATTAATATAAATAAGCTAACGGGAAAACAGACTTTGGTATTTTTAATATAAATAAAGATTAAGAAATACTGAACAATTGATATGTAAATATGAAAACATTACAGCCACATTCCGGGCAAGAACACACAAAATAGAGATAGACTTATTACAAATAATAAGACACTCGAAATCCCAGTAAACTCGCACTGTCATTGGTGGACGTCAACTCAACTGTGTCAAGTCGCTTCTCCGTTATGCATTAACCTCGGTCGGCGGGACGCGATTTTTAATCGCGTTTCGGCGACTTGGTGCACGTAGTAGCCATCCTCGGCTATTATATGGAGTCTCCCGACATTGTATAGCACCAGCAATGCAAATTTTGCAGGCAGGAGCGCAATCTGCACCCACACCATCCAAAGGATTGTCTTGTATCGGAGAGAATCTTTCATCATTCACTGCAACAGGGTCTGCCACTGTAATCAGGCAAAGTCGCAAGGAGTAACCGTCACTTGGTATGCCACATCCGGGGTGGAGACAGGAACACCTCCTACTTTACAGAAACGACTTGGCAAATCACGGGTGTTATACTGAACTTGCCTTTCCTTTTTCTGCAAAAAAACTGTTTTATGGCATAAAGTGTGCCTTCGATAAGATGTTTTTTGCGTAAAGTGTTGGTTGATTGGGCGTAACGTACTATTTTTGCATTTGACCCCCGCTAAATCATTGCGCTATGGTTACTGATATATACGAGAAAATTAACGAGTGGATGGGAGCACATTTCGCGTGGGCACAGGCTCACCCGAAATACGGGTTGCTGTTTGCGAGCGGACTGCTTGCCCTGTGGCTCACGGGGTTGTTGCTGCGATGGAAATGGGCATGCGAATGGCAGTTCAACCGTGCCAAGACTTGGATGTTTGACGGCTGCTCGCCCGAGACGCGACGCAGGATTCAGATTGTGCTGGTCGGCATAGCGTTAGTCGCCTGCCTGACGATGTTCTTTGTGTGGGAATGAGGGAGTATTTGCAACACCCTCACCCTCCAGTGATTATAACGGAGATTCTCATTGCATTCTTATGAAAAAAAGGTTTGTAGTGTGCCTAATATACACGCACGTTCAAGACCTTCCCGTCAAGTAGTTCCACGTAGCGGTTGTCCGAGAATCTCCATGTTTCGAGCGTCCCGTCTTGCCTTTTTATCTCTGTCTTTCGATAAGGCTCGCCCCATGCGGCAATGACCATCTCGCGTGTCATGCCCGTGTCCACCTTGCGGAATGCCACCTGCTTACCGTATTTCTTGCTGTAACGTTCCGTCAGTGAGGTGATGCGGGCGGCACTCACAAATTCATACACCTCGTCGCCACCTATGGAACAGGCTTCCACACGAACTCCGTCCGCGCCCTCCATGAGCAGGAATGCGCCGTCGCTGTTCATCTTCAAACCGACATCCACGCAGCGGTATTCCGTACCTTCGGGTGGTGTTATGATTTGTCCGTCCTCGGTTTCTACCCGTTTGGCAAGTGAGAGGAATGTCTGCCCGATGTATCTTTTCAGCTTCTCGTAGAAGCCAAAACAGGTCATGCTGAGAGGGTAAAGATAAGGATTGTAGTAGATTTCTACTCCGCTTTCCTTTTCGCGCAGCAGCAGGCAACAGCCGACTGTGAGGTAATCCCTCTCTGTCCAGACTTTCAGCACCTCATAATACTTTCCCACCACCGCTTCGGCAGGGGTATTGCCCAGCCCGTCATCCTTGTATACCTGTCTCCCGCTCCCGGCAAGGAAGTTGCCCGTGAAGAAAGTGTCGTAATACCCCCGGCTGTCATTCCTTGCCCCGTGCATGTAGAGGGTTTGTCCGGGCAGGGCGGCAAAACTTCGCTCTTCCACGTTCGTCAGGCTGTCGTAAGGCTGTGCGTTTTGCACCGTGTACTCTTTCATGCCACTGTTCCGAGTCACGATATTGAGTTGCGCCTCCGCATACAGGCTGTAACTCAAGAATGCCATGATGGCTAAATTCGTTTTTCTCATTGCTTATTGTTTATTTAACGTGAGTTCGACGAATTCACGTTAATGTTAAGGCAGATAAACCTCCTTAAAAGTTTCATCTGTTTGTTAGCAACCTTGTTTTTTTACCATATACCAACTTCACAAATGCCTTTGAATCTATCTAATATCATTTCGCTTTTTTTATCACTTCCCAAATTTACACTTATACGTTTTAGGTTAACGTGAGTTCGATGAATTATAACTATTTGTAAATTTGGTGATTAGCGAAAAT
>ENA-ORSA01000020-ORSA01000020.1-human-gut-metagenome-genome-assembly--contig:-NODE-20-length-183429-cov-16.466189_pt1 | contig 183429 bp, 208 predicted proteins | sample MGYA00242179_ERZ509142 | MGnify/ENA primary metagenome ERZ509142 (study PRJEB26280, sample SAMEA2338659) | human gut metagenome | biome: human gut; feature: human-associated habitat; material... | reverse complement strand
GTCGAAGCCCATACTGGCTGTTGTATTTCTTTGAGTTATACAAATATCTAGTAAGCAATTCCATAATTAAGAAGCTCCTGCAGTATGAGTAGCAATGCCCCCAGAGTTATTCCAATGGAAAACCAACACACCAGGGACCTTAATAGTCGGGGCTTTACCGCCAGCCCAAACCCACTTGCTACCTAAGATAACATTAACATTCTGAGTAAGATACACCACCTTAGTCCAAGACTGATTTGCACTACCAGTATTTACATGTATTTCTAGAATAGTCTCACCAATGCCCGTTGCCATGGAGTCAGGAGAATCTCCAGTAATTGTAGTAACTGCACTAGCAGATTCATATCCTCCAATGGCACCTCTGTTACCAGACTTAGGAATAGCATTGGATGCCTGAGTACTAGCCAAATTCAGGGCATCCTGAAGACCAGTAACGTTAGCAATGGTGTGCGTATGAGAGCTATTAGCCTTACCTGCAAGGCCAGTATTAACCTCAGACTTAGTTGCATACGTAGTCGTAATGACATTGCCACTAGCGTCCTGAGTTGCCTTAGTTGCATTTACTGCGCTAGTTGCAGAAGTGGCTGTATCTGCAGTAGCTGCACTAGCAGCTTTGGCAGTCTTACCTAAGTAAAGCGTATCGGCCGTTGCTCTAGTAAAAGCATCAGACGCATCTAGCTTAGTACTGAGCTCATCTTTAGTTGCATACGTAGTCGTAATGACATTGCCACTAGCGTCTTGCGTGGCCTTAGTAGCAGAATCTGCACTAGTGGCAGATACAGCTTTACCTGCTTTTGCCAGATATAACTTGTCTGCATCAGTCTGCTTAAATGCAGTAGCAGTATCTTGCTTGGCATTAAGTGCTGTCTTAGTTGCATAAGTAGCTGTAATGACATTACCAGATGCATCTTGCGTAGCTTTAGTAGCGCTAACAGCATTAGCAGTAGCGTCTAATTTACCATTAAGCGCAGTATTAAACGCAGTATTAAGCTCTGCCTTAGCTAAAGCAATGCTGCTATCAACTTCTGATGTCTTAGCGTACTCACTTAAATTAGCAGTGCCGCCTAAGTAATCCCAAGAATTACCATCCCAGGCAACATTATCACCAGTATCTTCTAAGTTATAAACATCGCCTACTTGTTTTTTTGCTGGCAATGCGTTAATATCAGCAACTGTGCCTTTATATTTATAAACAGTAGAAATGTCAGCTTTTAATGCAAATGTTGCCTTATCTGCATTATACGTAGACTTATCAAGCTTGGCATCTAGCGTGGTCTGAAGATCTACGACATCAGCAATTGCATGTGTATGCTGAAGATTTGCCTTAGCTGCGAGCTGCGTATTAACAGTGGCAGTATTTGCTTTGGTTGCTAGCTGCTCCGTTACATCATCTGCTAACGCAAATGTATCCTTATCAATTGCGTACTGGCCTACAAAAGCATCGTAGTCTGTTTTATTTACGTAAGAACCAAGTGGTTGTTTCTGCGCTAATTCAGACTTAGTTGCGTATGTTGCAGTGATAGTATTGCCAGATGCATCTTGCGTTGCTTTAGTCGCAGAGTCAGCTTGAGAAGCACTTGCTGCTTTAGCAGAAATACCGAGATACATGCTAGATGCTTCAGTCTTAGTTAAGACGTCTGTTACATCAGGAATATCTGCGGCATTTGCCTTCAAGCTAAGTGCAGACTGCAAATCAGCTTGGTCTGCAATATTGCCAGTAATTGTACCCCATTTAGTTTCTGCATCTGAGTCAAATGGCGACTCAGTATTGTAGATAACATTAACTGCAACAGATGTAGGTGATGTAAAGACTGCAAGAGATATCTCTTGAGCGTCAGTACTGCTGCCAAAAATAGGTTCACCAGACGTACTAAGCCAATGATCAACGCCAGTCCAACTCAGCTGTGTTGTAATGCCTTCAGGCTTAGATAATACTAGCTGCGTAGTTTTAAAGCCAGTTGTTTTGCTAATATTAATAGTCGTTGGCTCTGCAGTTAAAGTATGAAGCAGCGCTGTCTCAGAAATATCGTCAATGCTGATGGTAGAGCCTGTAGACGTCTTTGCTGTCTGCGACATCGTAATGCCAGAGACATCACCAGTCTTAGGAATACTATTCAGCGCTTGTTGCTTTTCAGCTGGATCAAACTGAGACCATTGCTGGATAACATTTTTGCTATCCTTAGTACCAATTTTCTTATCTTTAATGTTAATCCAGAGTTGTCCTACATCAAGGTTATCCTTAGACGGAACCTTGCCAGGATCTTCTGAATAATAGTTTTGAATCTTAATCATAGCCTTATAATTTCGAAATTATACTAAACCAAGCTAATAGTATTAAATTCTTAAATATTGCCATACAGTAATTAAGATGTGAACTACCACGATGCTAAAGCATCTGTGGTTTTCTTGCTTGGACTCTTATAAAAATAGCAGTACTACGCAAATAGTACTGCTATATAAACATTCAGATTAGTAATTTCTAATAATCTCGTCTGAGATTCTTGATGTACTATCTTGTATATTAAGCGCAAACTGCTTCCATGGTGCTATTACCATTGGCAGCATGCGTTCTGCAACATGCAGAGTAAGTTCAGCATTACACTCATCGCATAAAATGCATGACTGTCCTCCTAGCTCATTCCAAGGCTTTGCATAGAACTTTTTACCACATCTATCGCAATAGCGCTCAGAGCACTCTAATGAATTAGCTTCTTCTTCAATAGCTAGTCGCTTTAACCGACGTTCTTCTTTATCACCAGTAAGAACAACTTCGCTTAGCGCGTCTTTTAGCGCTATATACTCGTCAAAAGACACAATATGTCTAGATGCAGCAGTATAGTCTACTGAGTATTTAGTAGCATCAGACTGCTGCTCTATGCTTTTTACTGCTGATATATTGCTAGAAGACAAATCTACAATCATATGAAATTACTTCTTAAAGCCAAAGAACGTTCTAACTTTAGAAAAGAATGATCTTGGCTTATTATCAGCTTGCTCTGTACTAAAAATAGGCACAGAGAGCGTAGACAGAGAAGAATTAGAACTATGCAGCTCAATATAGTCGCGAAGCTCATCTACAGACACTGGCGTATACAACTTACGATTTGCATCCTTTCCAGTCTTAGACTTAATTGTACTAAGCATCTTGTCTAGTGTAAGATCACAATACTCATCTTCCCAGTCACCAAGGAAATAAAAGCGATCTACACAAACTCGTGCTTGCTTATTCATAAACACACCAAAAATAATAGGATCTGTAGAGCGCTTTTCAGCTGCAATACGCCTATCATCTTTGCTAGTGTAATCTGTATATACGACATAGAGCTCATCAAAAATATCTTTAACATTTTCGATTGTTTCTACAATCTCATCAGGTATTTCTCGCTGATAATTAGCAAGCTCAATAATCTTCACAGGCCTATCATCTGACGGCATATCAATATAATAGTCTATGGCATCTTTATAGATAAATGTATTAATGCCAAGCTTGATAAGCTCTCGCTCTTTTTCAATCGTTTCTGCAATGTATACGATTTTCTTAAGCGCGGCAACTTGTCCTGCTGCTTTGTACTTAGATGCTAGATAAAGTGCATTATCATACACTTGTGTAAGCAGCTCATCAGTAACTGTCTCTTTCTGATCTTTAAGAGACTTAAACATTTCATCAGGCGTTAATTGCTTTTTAGTAAAATCTGTCATCACTCTACTCCTCTCAAGTGCTTTATAAATTCATTAGCATTTTCTTCTGAAATCTCAACTAGATCTTGATCAAGCCAATACTGACTGCTTACATTTACTGCATTAGACAATTTTGCAGTGTAGTAATAAGATACTGTATTCTCTGCATTGATTGAGATTTCTAACTTTCTGATAAGACTATATTTGCTAATAAATGCTTTAAGCTCTTCTGTATAAGTGTCTACATCTTTTTTAGAAAAGATATGACGCCCTATAAGATCACCACTGCTATTGAGCTTATAGCCAAACTCGTCTTTAAGAATATAGCTATAGCAGTTTAAATTCAAAACATCGCCAGTACGCTCTAATGTACATGTAATATTCTTACCGTTACGAGTAATGGCAGTAAATGCTTTACTGTGCATATAGTCTTCAGTAAATGGCTCTTCTTTACTGTCAGTGCGCTCTTCTAACTGCATAAGCTTATCAAAACTTGCTTTAGAAATAGCAAGTGAAGGCCTGTCTATAGCAGATGACAAATTGTACAAGTAATCATCTTTTTCTAGCAATGCAGAAGAATACAAGTATACATTGGCGCTTGGCACTTTCTGAATTTCAATCTTACTGCATAAGTAGCGATTCTCTATATACGCAATAAGCTGCACACGTGCTTTGGCAATGTCAGTCACAGTCTTAATACTGAAAGAAAGTATATTAAGACTACTCATTATTGAATAACCAATATCATCAAAAAGCAAGTACTCATACTGCTTTTGATTACTAAAAGATGTATTTACTTGGCGCAGCTTTGCTGTAATTTTCTTATTATTCTTAGTAGCTGCAGCAAATTCATAAGTCTCTAGCTTATAGTCTGAAATGCGAACGTGCATCACTTATCCTCTGTATTGACATCCTCCCGGCGTATAAATACGCGGGATTCCTCTTCACTTCGCGTCAAGACGCGACGAAAAGGACGGTTCCCGTTGCTGTCTTGTTGCCAAGCTCACTACACGGGCGAACTGAGCCTGTCCGGCTCTTCTTGAGGACATTGGCTGCCCCCACGACGTCAGCATTCGCGGTGTACCCGCATTTCTGACAACCGAAATGCGCCTGCGAAGGTCGATTTGACGAACTCGTGTATCCGCAGATTGGGCAGGTCTGGCTCGTGTATTTCGGATCGACGAGAATGAGTCGTCCATTAGCCTTGAATACAGCCCAGTGGATGGCCATTCTCATCGCGTAAGGCGCAACGCGCGCCAGAGACCGGTTCAAACCCATCTTCTGCCTCACGTTTTTGCCCGGCTCCTCAACCGTGCCTTTGGCCGACTTCGTCATGTTCTTCAGCTTCAGATCTTCCATGGCCACTCATCCGTAATTCTGTGCGATGGTGTGAGCCGTCTTAAGCATGAAGTCCCGACGAATGTTGCGGATACAACGATGGTGATTCTGAATCTTCGCCTTCAGTCTTCTGCGCATGCGGCTGGGCTCCCGCTTGTCGAACGGGTTTGCCTTGCCCAACTTGGCAAGCTTTGACGAACTTCCTTGTTGCGGCAGAGCTGGCGCTGAAGTACGGCGATTTGCTTTTCGTGCTTCTTGATGGATTCGGCATCGAGCTGGAACACCGTCCCGTCCGAGAGCGTCACCGTCTTGGCAATGCCCAGATCAATGCCGACCTCGCCGGGACGACGCGGACCATCGTTGGCGAAATCCATCTCCGTCACGACCGAGACAAACCAATGCCCGCATTCGACGGAAACCGTCATCTGCTTGATCTTGCCTTGAATCGAACGCGACTTTCTGAATCGCACGAAGCCTGCCTTCGGGATGCGGACTCTACCGTTGGCCTCGTCCCAATCCGTCGGGCGAACTTGCGGAATGCGGAAGGAATCCCCGTCGCCCCGAGCTTGGAACTTTGGGAAGCCATTTTTCTTAGCCTTGAACGCTTGGATTGCAGCAGACGCGTCCATCAGGCACTGTTGAAGTGCCTGAGAAGGCGCTTCCTGCAACCACAACATGTCGTCTTCCTTTTTCCACAGCACCAACCGTCTGGCCAGCTCCGTGTACTTGAGAAAAGGAACCTCTTGTTCAAGGCACCGCTTCTGCAGTTCTATCGCCTTGCTCCACACGAAACGCCGACACCCAGCAGCTTGAGCGAAGATTCGCTTCTGCTCCCGTGTAGGCATCAGTTCGAACTTGTAGGCAATGTTGGCTTTCATGACTTCAATCCTACACCGTCCTTTTCGAGGACGCATGCTTCGCACGAGTTTGTGCGAAGGGGATTTGAGCGCCTATCATCCCGGCGGTTAAAACCGCGGGTTTTCTCGGCTCCTCTGTAATAAAATGCAAGAACTCATTAGTGCTAATTCGCTTAAACTCATCTAAAATGCCATAGCATGTATTACTGCTATCATCTGCGTTAATAAGTGAAGATCTATAGTAATGGCAAAGACCATCATACGTTTCTTCAGTATTCACTTCAAAAATAAGACGAAGATCTGTTTTAATGATTTCGTTCTTAGCTTCTTCTACTTCTTGCTCATCATGCATGAATGCACCAAAGTAGTCATAGCTGTAAAAGCAAATGTAGCCTAGCTCGTCTTCACCAACAAACTCATACGTAATCTTACCATCAAGCTGTGACTCAGTAAGCTTGAAATGAATCAGCTTTCCATTAACAGATCTCTTAATAAATGCATACTCGCTAAGGCTAAAATCTGACATAATACTCTCCTTGAGACTATGTATATTAGATAAGATTCTGAATATCTTCTTTGCTAAGCTTAATCCAAACAGTGCCTGAATGAGGCATAAAGAATTCTTCGAATACTGTCAATGATGATGCGTATCTATAGACTAAAGAACTGCCAAGCTTAGTAGCAACAATTTGATAGTTTAGATAGCTTTTAGCAAAGTACTCATACTGCAAATGATGCTTCCAGTGCTTGATTTCGTCTTCAGTGTGTAGCAGCAAATCATAATCGCTATAACCGCGCCAGCATACGTAGCCGAGCTCATCATACGCTATATACTCATACTCTGGACCTACAGACTCATCGCTGACGTCTGAAAGCACAAAATTGATTGCATGACCATTACATGTATTGACTGTGAAATCGTATGATCGAAGCTGCTCATTTGAAAGATATACTCTACTTTGCATTTTGCTGCCTTAAGCCATATATTATTGCTTATTATACTCTGCGCTAATGTCTGTGTACATGCCGTTTGCACACTTCCAAATCTTTTGGTTAGATGATCCTCTATACATCAAATGCGAGTCTTTAAGATGCTCAATAAAAGCGCCGTCTACTAAGTAGTCAATATACTGTAATAAAGGTGAGTCTTTTACATGATCTAGCTTTCTGCCTGTCCATACCCAAATATCTTTTTCTGGATATGCAGTTTTAATAGTACGAAGTAGCGCAGTAAGCTGTGCTTTATGCTCAGGCTCAAAAGGATCACCACCGAGCAAGCTAAATCCTCTAATGTATGGATGATCTAGCGCGCATAAGATCTTCATCTTAATGTCTGCATCATACAGTTTGCCTGCTGCAAAGTCCCAAGACTCTTGATTAAAGCAGCCTTTACAATGTAGCCTGCATCCAGCTACAAACAATGATACTCTAATGCCTGGACCATTAGCTGTATCACAAGTATTAAACCCAATATAGTTCATACTAAATCCGTAGTAGTAAGCATATATTCTATTTATGAAAAAGAGGAATCTAGACATTTGCTAAATTCCTCTTCATAGCTGCATTTAAACAGTGCCTTAGTTCAAATACGAGATCTTATAGTGATTGCACTTACCATCTACGATGAAAAAGCCTTCAATACTTTCTTTATTCTTAAGATTGCTCCAAATAGCGTCATAAACATCTTTTGGAAAGCTAAGACGCTGCTTATTACTATGCTTGATGCTTACAGTCTTAGACTGATGCGTGAGATACTCAACGCAGTCCCGTAAAGACGTAAAGTTATACACAGCAATTCCAGAATTCAGTATGCTTACAGCAACTTGTACAGGCCTACCAACCATAATGCTTCTCCTTGTTGCACATGATAGTGCTCTATCAATTTTGTTAGAGCTATTATACACTGTACGTGCTTAGATGTACACAGCTTGCGTGCACTTATCTGATGTATTCTTTAAGATATTCTACAACGTCTTTCTTGCTCATGTACGGAATAGGATCCACGTACAAAGCTGCTGTCTTTGCTATCGTATACCTGTGCCTCTTACTTTAGCGCATTCTGTTAAATATTCTTTGGCAGACACCACTCTCATTTAGGTAAAACAATATCATTATGCACTGATTGAATTCTATCAAAAGTAAAAACTTTATATAAGTCTTTCATAGCATAACATCACAAAAAGTATAATACATAAAATAAAGGCATTGTACAGAAAGCTATACAATGCCTAGTTTATATGATATTAGTTACATAGATTTTCTATCTGCAATTTCAGCAAGCTTGCCGTCGTTCATACGGCTCTTACCATTAACGTTTGAGTAGCCGAGATAGCCACAAACACGTGAAATAACAGTAAGATTAGTAGAACCGCAATATGGGCACTTATGCATTACATTAGCGCTATGCTTACCGCAATCAGCGCAATATGCACTATCAAAGTTTACGCCTTGATAAAAGCCCATAGACATGCCACGCTCAATATAAGCTCGAGTTGCCTCTAAGTTTTCAGGATTATCTAAACGAACATACTGAATATGTCCGCCATTAATCATATGAAATAGCTCATACTCGCCAGACTGCTTTTCTAGCGGCGTAATGTCCTCACTTACATGTAAATGGAATGAATTCGTAAAGTACGTTCCAAACTGATTGTCGCCAGTATACTCTTTGTACTGTGTAGCTTGAGTGCTACACAGAGATTCTGCGGGAGTCCCGTACAACGCGTATAAATAACCGTCTTCTTTCTTGAATTCATCTACCTTATCAGAGATAAATTGAACTACGCGCTTAGCGAAAGAATTGTCTTTGCAGATGTTATACTCACCTTCAGACCAGATGCTAGTAGCTTCGTTAAGCGCAGTAATGCCGAATGAAGCAGTCATATAGTCTGTAAGACGACCAATTTCATCATCAGGATCTAAATTACCCCAATGAAGACCACCTTGGCAAAATGCTAGTGGATTGGTACCTGCTTTAACATGCTTGATAAAATCATAGCGCTTCTTCAAGAAGTTACGAATTACTTGAAGACGATCTTCTAAAATACCCCAAAATGCTTCTTTCCAGTCTAATGGATGTTCTTTCTTAGCAACAGCAAGAATAACTGGAAGATTCAAACTAACAGCACCAATATTGCAACGGCCCATTGCAACATACTCGTCTGTCTCTGGATCTTTCCAAGGACTTAAATACGCACGACACATAATTGGACTATCTCTTTTCTAGTTGTTAGCTAGAACCACGTACTTCCACGCAGGAATTTCACCTTGACGTGTACCCTACTCGCTTCTCAAGTATCGGCTCACACTAACGCCAATATACTTTATGCTTTCGATAGCCTCTACACCTTCTTTAAATAGCATATTATGAGATATGCTATTAAAGCTCGGCACGGTATTCCTTGTTATCGGTTCACCGTTAGCTAATTCTTAAGAATTAACACCCTGATCTTTGCAGGATCTCGTGGTTTTACATGAGCTGTCGATCTTCTCTTAACCCATGGGACTTACAATAACTTTCTTGCCAGAAGCTAAGTAAACCTGTGCAACTTTGTTCTTTTCAGGATTACCAGTCAGTGATAAGTAGTCTGGATACATGCACTTAGAAGAGCATTTTACAGCTGCATCAAACAGCTCTGCAGAATACGTATCTTGCTTAATATAGTCTTCATCATACAGGTAGACTAGCTTCGGAAAAACAACCTGCTTATGTCCATGACCTTTTTCACGTGTATCAAGAATAGCAGTTCCGATAAGCTTGAAAAATACACGTTCAAGCTCTGGCAGTTTAGGATTCCATTGACCAAACGTAATAGTCGTAAATGCAAAATCACCACGACCAGAAGGAATTGTATTAAGCTTAAGCTCTAGTGACTGAAAGCCTTGATGAAGCTCACGATCTACTGCAAACATTGCATATTTATGAGCAGCATCAGCATCTGCAGCATGGCATTTTTCTAGCTCTTCTTCGCTTAGATTGGCATTATCATACTTAATGCTGTAGTAAAGCGCCTTAGCTGCTTCATATGTCTTATAGCAATACGGAATCAATGCTTTATCAAGCTCGGCAACGGTGAAACCGCCAAACTGCTGTGCTGACGCAACAAGTGTAATATCACCAATTACTTGAAGCGCAGTAAGAACTGATTTCGGTTCAGTGTACTTAACGTTGGCCATTTCAAAGCCGCCTTTAAGCACATTACCAACGTCAAACAGCGAGCAGTTAAATGAGCCAAGAATCATATCACGAAGATCGTGAATATAGATATCGCCACGCTTAGTCAACTCTTTCTCTGTTCTAGACAGATAGAACTGCTTATATAAGCTCTTAGTCAAATAGCCTTTAATTAGAGAGCCTTTGGTCGAAATAAGGCTGCTGTCAAAGTTTGCATTTTCACGGTCGCCAAGCTGCAGTACGCCGTCTGCCTCATGCTTGATCTTTTCAAACTCCTTAGCGTACGTGTTCTTATAATCACGATACTCTTGATAAGAATCAGCAATAGCAGTATAGCCAAGAATTCGAAGATATGCAATTACGCGTACATGAAGCTCATTAGCAGTAACAGCGTCAATACGAGCTGGAAAAGAATCTTTAATTTCTTTTGCAATTGTTTCTAGCTGTGAGTCAGAAATTGCATAGTTACAGCGCTCTGCAGCTTTCTTAACAGCTGCGATAATCTTGCTACCGCACCATGCTTCATGTGTGCCATCTTTTTTTATAACAGTTACATTAGTCATGCACTCTACTCTCTATGTTTATGATAAGCGCTGCTGATACAGCGACTATCGTTGTCTCCTATGCATAAGCACAGAATTATAAAATTCAACGGCTATAAAAATGCTGTAAGCTTAATTACAAATTCTGCTTACAGCATTTATTGATTTAATAAACTGTATTTATTACATAGATTTCTACAAAGCTGAGTTTAAACACTATGCTTAGTACATTGCATCAACTCGAGCAATAACAGATTGAGCAGTATCTGATAATGACAACGTTGTTGGATTACCAGATTCGTCTGGCTTAGAAAAATCAAGCGTGTTATAAACGCATGTTTCAAGCACTGCGTTTAAGCTGTCATTATCGATCGTCTCATCATTTATCTTTGTCTTGAATATATGCTTTAAACCACGAATGTAATTCTGAGCATAATTGATTTCGTAGATCAAGCGTCCGACTTGAGCTGCATCTAATTTGTGCTCAACGCTATTAAAATCTAGAAAATCAGTCTTAGGCTTGTCATTAGATAGTGTAGCTGCAGTATATGCAAGACTGGCTTGAGTACCAACAAGCGTAGCAGACGACTTAGGTGAAATATCTGCATCAAAACCTAATGATGTACGAACAAAGCCATACTCTACTGCACTATTATAATCTGCTCGAATGATATTTATAGCTCGAGCTTTACGATTTTCATACTTAGCATAGTTTTGCTCAAGCGCTAACTGTTCTTGCGTACGCTTGTCTTTTTCTGCTTGCCAAATATCTACAAATGGCTTAATGTAGTCTTCGTACTTGTCTTCTGTAAAGAAAACTGGTGTACTGCCAGTAAGCATAAAACATGAAGTGCCTGAAACATTCCACCAGATTTCTTCTACATCATCTAGTGCTACATCAGCAGGTACAGCCTTTAGGAGATCTTTGCTAAAAGAGAGCTCAAAGCTTTCCTTATTTACAGAAATTCGCTGTACATTAAATGATACAATTACTTCCATTTTATTTTACCTGTTATGCAGTACGCTGCCAGATATGAACTACTTTAAACGGTGGCATGTTGTTATGCGAGCTGCCAGAACCGCTAGTAGATGTGCTACCCCAAACATTTCTCTGGAGCTCAAATATGAATTTACCACCCCAGTCGTCACTATTACCGTGGCCTACGGCAGCATTAAATGCATTTCCTCTATAGAAAACACCTTCAGGATTTGGATAACCTGCGCTCGTGTTCTTAAGCGTATAGATAGCACCAGTAGAGTTAATAGAGCCAATGCTATGTGAATGCGCAGGAACTTGTTGCTGACTTAGCGTAACGTTTTCTTCACCACCTTCTGTGCCAAGGCTACGAGATCCACTGCCAAGTAAGAACTTATTCTGAAGCTTAACCCAAGTACCACCCCATGTAGTATTAGGATTAAAGCTGTTATTAGCAGAAATATACGTAGAGCCTACTGGAAAAAATACGTTAAGAACAATGCTTTTAATATCTGATTCTGAGTATCCTGCTTTAGATGAGTACATGAAAATCTGAGATTCTCGTTCTCTTGCGTTATCAAGCCGATCAGTATATGTAAAGCGTAGGTTATTACCAACAACTGTTACTTTAGAGAATGATGAAAATGTGCCGTCTGGAAACTGTGCAACATACGTATTTTTCGTATTAGTTGCCATACTTGCTAATACGCTGCCAGATATTGGAAAGTCTAGATATTCTCGTGTAGATGCTACAGGAACTATATTAGAGAAAGAAACGTGATACGTAGATGAAATACTCCACTTATCATCGCTGGCACGCACTAGTAACGTGGCATCTTTACTTGGTGAAAGCTCATGAACTACGATTTCAGAAATGTTTTGATCGTACTCACTAGGCTTTTTAACAGACGACCAAGCATGTGCATCAATAATTTCTACAATTGAATTTGGATTTTCGCCATAGTCAATTGTAATAGAAACCTTATTATATGCTAGAGTAAGATAGCAGTAGAAGGTAATGCTAGATGCAATCTCAGACTCAATACTAGAGTACTTGTTCTGAGGCTTAGGCAAAGATGCAAGAGCAAAAAGCTCACCAGAATCTAAGTACAGACCAACTTCGCCCCAAGAAAAAGGACCAACTTCTTCAGGAATGCTGCAAGTAATCTGAATAGTTCGATTGCCGACGTACTTAAATGAAAGTGGTGTGTTTTCATACAAGTAATCACCATGAATCTTTGTATCACTTGCTAATGGCGTATATCCAAAAGCAGAGCCAACTACAAACTTTGCAATTGTCAGCGAAACGCCTTGTTTATTAGCTTGAGCTGCTCGCTCTAAGCCAGTATTTGTAATTACAAATGAGCTCATAAGTAAAATCTTTAGAGTAATCGAGCCGCGTATGCAACCAATAAACAATGTACGCGGTAGTAGTCAATAAGCATTAAATTCTAAAAGTACAATGCAAACGTGCTGGAGTGCTGCCGTGTAAGCTTAAAATCACTCTAGCTAGCTGATCACTGCTTTCAGCTGACTGCGCAAATGGACGAATATAGAACTTTGCAAATCCATGTTTCATTATAACTCGTGTAGAGCTAATACTGCAATTATCGTATAGTAAGTCTAACTCGCCAAATGCATCTAAGCATTGCTTTCCTGTAGCATAGTTAAATGCAATCAGCTGCACTTCTATTTGCTCATTATTGTAGTGATCATCAATACTGCAAGTAGTAATTCTGCCTTGTGCAGTCTCAGATATGCTAGTTTCTACGCCAGGCACTATCATCATAAAGCTGAGATTAAGATGCTTAGACGCCATGCTATTAGCGTTTATATCATCTTGAGTACATGTATTGCCTAAAGAAAATGCGCAATACTTGCCATTTACGTCAAACTGATGCGTAGTATATGACATAGAGCAGTCACAAACAAGATCTTCAGGACTACGAACCCAAAGTTGCGCTAAGCAAGAGCAATTAAGAAGATCTAACGATGCGATTGTATGCTGCTTAAACTGCGCATTAATTGCAGAAACTGGAATATAGAATAAACGATTTGTTGTTTTATCAAACACACAGCAAATGTCTGATGCGATTGTCCACCAGTCTTTATGCGCAAGAGATCTAATATCTAGTATAGCTTCTGCAACTACTTTATACGCAGCATCATCTTTCTTAACGCATTTGCCAAGAATGCGCTTAGTGCTATGCAATAAATCATATTCTATGCATGACTCACAGCTAGATGCTAAGATAGGCTGCAATATCCTAGTGGCATGCTTTGTCTCATCATACGCAAAATTGACATGTTCAAAGAAATTAGCAACTAAAACATGTCGTCTTGGTCGTGTAGGCTCTTTATAAGTAAAAGACATTATGAGTTCTCAATGCTTACAATATCTGCATCAAATAGTACTTTCCATGCAGCAATGAAGATAGGATATTTCCAGAAAACCATTTGATCGCACAACCAGCTGTGCTCTTCATTAGTGACACATGGCTTACCACCGTGGCAAATTGGCAAAATAGGACAACGCTTACAGTTCTCTCTACTTTCCCAAGAGCGTAGCTTATTGATCACGACTTTATCTAATGCATTGAACATGCCAACGGTTTCTGCTGGAAAACTATGGCACGGCAATACATCACCACGCATATTCATAGAAATAACATCAGAATTTGCCATGTCACAGCCAAACTGATTTACTCTAGGCGTAATTGCATTGACAATTTGAAAGATAGCGTATCGCAGCTCTTTACTTAAATCTGCGTTAAGCGGATGCACTGGATCTAAGTAGGCAGTTCTAATCTTCTTAAAGAAGAAATCTCGTTCTTCTTGTGTAAATGCGTATTTATCATGCTCTTCTTTGCTAGCTGTTTCTACTGCATTATCTACATGCACGTAAAAAGGCGTATCTTCGCCGAGCTTGCTCTTAAAGAATGGATAAATCTCATCAATGTCAATATTGTATCTTGAGATAGTAACGCAGAACCATATAGATCGATTATGCACTTGCATGCACTTATTACAATAGTATTTAATTGCATCTAGTGTATTTGGATTGTCTAATGGATCTTCTTTATCTCTATACTTTGTAAATGCTTGCGCGTCATGACTAATACCAAGTTTTACGTCATATTCTACGCAAAAATCAGCAATTTCTCTTGTCATCAAAGAGCCATTGCTAAGCACGTAGATATCTGCTTTTGGATATGCAGATTTCAGCTGAGGCACTAATGCTTTAATAGTCTTCCAATATACTAAAGGCTCGCCACCCCAGAGCTCTATTCGTGTAAGCTTAGACAAATCCATGCTACTAAGCTTTTGCATAAACGAGTATACTTGTATAGGTGATGCATCTAACGCATATTGCTCAAACTGACGCTGCCAGCAATATTCACATTTATAATTGCATTTAAATCCAAGCGACAGCTTAATTGTCTTAATATTTGACTTACCTACTAATGGTAAAGACTTAGACGTAAAGACTCTCTGCTTTGGTCTAAACTCATCAAATCGAGGATCTTGCTCAAAAACAGCAGGTACATTCTTAGACGTTTTAATTTCTAAAGTCTGGTTGTCAAACAGCCAGTAATCTTTAGAACCATCTGATTTAATACAGTTGATTTTGAATAGCATCTTTATACTTTATGCAAAAATTATAAGCTGAATGAACCCAATAGCACTCTACTTCATGCTTATTTGACAGATAACAACCGCCAAGACAATAGTCTAAATGAGGACATGACTGACATTTACTAGTCTTAAAAAACTTATCGTACTCAATACTGCTCTTTGCTGAATTAGCTTTATTGCTACCAAAAATATTGTATGCAATGTTCTCTTTTTGCATAATATGATGGCAATGATAACGATTGCCATGCAAATCTATGCTTAAAGCTCTATTGCCATAGCATTTTGGCTCGATAGCCGCAGCTTTATATGAAACGTAAGTAGAATATAAATGCTTTAATATGTATTTATAGAATGCATCATTAGCATTTACATGCTGAGCAAGCTTTGAAAAATAAGCGTCTACATCATCTTTAGTCAAGTACTCATTAACGCTGCAATTATCTGTGCAATGTACTGGATATACTTGCCACTTAACAACTCGGCCTAAGTCTCTTACTCTACTCCAAGCAGCATGATCTCTTTCTAATGATATATGACTATGCGTAATGACACTTGTAATGTAAATTCGCTTTATCTGTAAAAACTTTACAAGCTGATCATCTGACAGCATGCCATCATGCCAGCTTAAATTGACTAATATCTCATTATCATTGCAAAACTGTACAAACTCGTCATTTATGAGTGTACCGTTAGTAATAATGCGTGATCTGCAGCCATTAGCAAAGAAATTGTGTTCTTTTAAAAATGCTTGAATAGCTTTTATATACTCAAAGTACAGCAAAGGCTCACCACCCCAATATTCTACATATTTGTAGCCACTAGGATGATGAGCCTTCGTATATACAAAAAACTTTACTAAAAACTCGTCTACGTCTACTTTGCCATTACTGCCATGTCGCGGCTGCATGCAGTAAGAGCAATTCTTATTACATGCAGTGCCTAGCATTAGATTAAGCGCTGGTTCGATCATAAAGTTCTTGCTGAAGCTCGTACAGCTTATCTTTTAACTTATTATATAATAGCTCAAAATTTTGCTGCGCACTAGCAATTGCTTCATTCTTAGCTATAACAATAGCTGTCTGCAGCTCTTCTTGCGTTACATAGTTTCTGATCTCTACAGCTTTATCATTAGCAACAACAGGAATTACGCATTCTGCCATACCTCTGTAATGATGCAGACCTGCTTTAATGCGAATAGATTCACCAGCGTCTAGCAACATTGCATAAACTGCAAATGTAGCCGTACCGTTCTCTAAGCGAACTCTAGAATGCGGCAGATATCCGTCTACAGCTTCAAGGCATACAGTAAAGTTTGCATTAGTCTGCACTTCACCATTTCTCATACAAGATACCTTTACTAGTACCTTATCTTCTGCTTTTACAGACTCAGACAAAGGCTCTAGCGTAAGATATGCTTGAAGGCGATTTCTGCCAGATGTACCATTACTTGAGTAATCATTATTAACGACTTGCTTTGTATTTTCAATAATAGCGTTGTCGTCAATAAGATTAGTAATTAATGGAACATTATTAAATCGTGTTATTGATTTGCAGCACTTATCGAAGCTGTCTTTGGCATTTACGCTGTATATCTGTGCCAAGCAAATGCATTGAGATCTATCAGACTTATATCTAATGTACTGTGGTACACGATAGTGCGAGAAAGCTGTTTCTAGCTGAAAGTTAACTAGCTCTAACTTATTGTTTTGAAGAAGAATAAGATAGTTACTTAATGGCTTAAGAAAATGCTGACTTTCTTTCTGCAAATCAAAAATAAGCTCATCAGTAATGTAATATGCTACATTATTGATTTTTACCTTAATATCTTGCGACTTAATACTATCGCTAGTTAAAATATCTTCTTGATCAAAACAACTTGACAAGTCTGCTTTATTATTTGCTGAAAGCAGTCTAACAACAAATCTATTAGAATCGCAATAGATATTGATTGCTGTGCCTAAATCTAATGGATTGGTTTCAGCATCTACAATTCTAGTAAAAATATTTTGCATTATTAACTTGCCTCAAATATTAATAAGGCTGATCATCACCACAATCTTGGCAGCAATCATGGCAGCAATAACTGCAATATGAGCAATATGTGCAGTAGCTAACTTTGCCATCGCCAGAGATAGATACAGACGTATGCGTATGCGACATCTTTATGAGACGTTGTAAAATATCTTTGATGTCATATACGCCACCGCCAATACCAGAATTAACCCTAAACGTGCTGATATTAAATACGCCAGAGCCACCACTAGGCGATATAGAAGATTGTGTAGAGCCAGAAAAGCTAAATGATGCTTTTAAACCGTCTTGCGCAAAAGATAAATTACCAATTGTAGAGCCTTCAGTAATAAAATCACCAAACTTAGACAAAGACACCCAGTATGTCGTTGCTGTTGATGGATCTTTTACGCCTGATGCTTCATCTGGACCATTTGCCGCAGTACAAATATAGAACTGGTTGTTATAAATTACCATGCAATTTGGTGCGTAATTGACAGTCTGCTTATATGTAAAATGGCCGCCAGACTGTACCCAATACAGAATCTGTGAAAGGCGGTTAAACAGGCCATTCAGGTCTTGACGACGAACAGCTTTACCGCCATCATCTAATTGCTTCGCTGTTTCTGGCGCAAAACCGCGTGCAATAGAAGCTTTGCCATCACCAGTAACTGCCTGATCGTCTGGAATGACAACATAATTGCCTTCTGATGCAATTGGCATTGGCAGTGGTGTTGGCTCGAATAAGTTTTTATCAGACATTTTTCAAACCATTGTGAAAGATATTATTAAATTCTTCTTGCGTAAAATATATTGGTGGTTCACTGGCATATGCAATAAAGCAAATATCTTTTCTCTGCTCTAGATCATTTATCAAACCAGTAGATACAATTCTAACAGCTTCAACGGTGTATTGGTCTTCTACAGAGCATATAGGCATGATAGTTGTTCTAAGCTCTTCTTTGCCTTGCTTATATGATGACAAAACATTACTAATGCTGCTTATGTCTACATTATACTTAGATGAAAACTGCTTAAGTATTGAATAGATTTCATCTACTGAAAAGCTATTTTCTGTACCATCAAATCCGTAGAAATTATACAAAAATTTAGCTAATGCATTAAGCTTTTGGCTTTCACTGCTGTCTGATGCTTCATAGATGAAATGAAGTAAAAGCATTAGAATAAACTCCTAGTAATAGATGGTGCCTTTGGCAATGCAGGATACTTTTGAACCAAATCATCCCAAGTAATTGCCTTGTCACCAGCTTTAGTAATCTTTGAGCTAGCCTTACCACCAGCTTTATACAAAAGCCAAGTAGTACTAGCGCCAAAGCTGACAATGGAACCACCAAGCTCTTTGATTGCCTTTTCTTGAGATTGATCTCTATACCCAGTAAATGTTACGTTGATGCCAGACATAGGACCTGCAATAACTTCTTGCTCGTCAATAGACTTAAACTCTACTTTGTCTTCATACTGTCTAAACCAATTATAGAACTTAAGCAAGCCAGTAGTGATTGTATTTGCAAGAATACAAGAAATGCCTGGCGTTGATTCTACTGCTGCGTAAATCTGTTCTTTAGTCTGATTACGCATCTTGACTAGATCATGCTTCTTATGAATAGCTTCAAGACGCTTACGACCAATGCCTTCAGCAAATGCTTTAGTCGCAATAAGCCAATCAATAATTGTACGCTTAGTTGTAAGAATAGAGCTAAAGCTATCAAACATTACAAGTCCAGTCTTAGGACCAAACTTAGTAATTAGCTCTTGCTTAATTTCTTTTTGCTGTGATAGCTTAATAATAGCATCAATTGGTGCAAGCTCTAAGAAAATACTGTTGTAGTCGTTATACAGCGTTTCTAGCGTTTTATACTTAATACCATCAATACCAAAGCTGACTAACATGCGCTCAAGGCTCTTAATATACGTTTCGTCAGATTCAGCAGCTTGATAGAAATGCACACCTTTCTTATAGTAGTTTACATCTGGCAATTGAAGCTCTTTCGCTGGCGATACAACGCTAGCAATCTTAGGAATAACTTCGCCAGAACGAATGAGCTTAATAATAGCGCCAGGACCAATCTTATGAGAAACAAGCCATTGCGCATTATGGCAAGTTGCAAACTTCACATTAGCACCTTGTACTATAACACTGTTGACTTCTACCTTTGGTATTAACTTACCAAAAGCAGACGGAAGCCAATGAATCTTCTTGACAGTTGCTTCAACTTCAGATTCTTCTAGATTTTCTTTATATGCAAAAATACCGTACTTTGGCTTATCAGGCGAATCATACTTGTACTTGAAGTCTTTGGTCGAAATTACTACACCGTCTGCTTCATACATGCCGCGCTTTACTGTTTCAAGAATGATATGCTCTCGGTTAGCACTCTGTACTGTATAATGTACAACTTCTAAACCATAAACTTTAGCGTCTAGCAAAGACTGCTGCAACGTTTTATCATACTCTCCGAGTACAACAAAATTGATATCTGACAGCGCAGGATGGTACTGTGTTCGATTAAGAATGCCAGACACCATATTGCGTGCATTATCAAACTCTTTTTGCCATTTGATAAAAGCTACCTTACTAATAATAGCTTCACATCTGAATGCATGATACTCTGCATTATTGATAATAGGCAAGTTAAGATATGGAATAAGAAAAGAAATATCTTTGCCAATATCGCCATTACCACGAGTAATGAGCCGAATAGGCTTTGCGTCTTCATACTCAAGTAAAACAGAGCAGCCGTCAAGCTTTGCCATGTAAATGTATTCATGAGAAGAAGGCAGCTTGGTCCAAAGCTTATCGATTTCATCAGGATAGAACTTATTAAGACTAGGCATGTAAAAAGGCAGCTTAATTTCTTGCTTTTTACCAATCTTACCTGCACGAATACCAGTCTTACGCAGCTCTGACCAGTCTGGATCTTTAGACATAATCCAATTTTCTAGCTTATCATACTGAGCGTCTGTAATGATAGGATTGCCAGTATTGTAGTATGCGTCTTTTGCTTTGATGTATAGCGCTTTGGCTTCTGTCAAATTCATGTTCTCTCCTTAAACAAAATGGGAGAGCTTCAACAGCCCTCCCAAATCGTCAGCTGTTAATTGCTATTATAACAATTAACGTCATTTGTGTACACAAGCATTGTTAGCTATGAATCTTTGAAGCATACGATGCATGCTCTGGATATAGCGCATCTATGCTCTTACTCATAGAAGAGTCTGCAGAATACATAGTTTTTTCTAGCTCAGAAATTTGCTTATTGATATTTCGTAGCTTTGCTTCATCTTCTCGGCTTCTAGATAAAACAAATTGAGCTAGCTTGCATTCTAGTTCTATTCGCTGCTGCAAAAGCGCTTGATATCTGGTGCTAATATCTAATACGCTATCAGGCATAGCAATCTCCTGAAAATTACGCTTTAAACTGCATGCATGTACTTTCAGTCACACGCTGAATTTCTTCAGTAATAGCAATAATATCTTGCATTTGAAGAATAGTAAAACGCTGCGGAAGCTTCATGCTCATTGAAATCGAAAGTCCAAGCTGATTCAATGGTGTAGGCGAAATAATAAAGCTAATGTTAGGATACTTCTCTAGAAAAATCTTAGCTGAAACATTAGCATTTTCGTTAGTAATAGTAATATTCTTCTTCCATGAACACTGATTTGCAGTATTAAGTCGAATAACAGCATTTTCAAACCATACTACTTTTTCATTCTCTGGAATAATCTTCTTATACAGATTAAAGCCGTTCATCACGGTGTTAGATACTGTCATAGTCTTGCTCTCACTTTATCTAAAAACACAGAAACTTCTTTATTAGCTACGCCTAAGAATGAACGAATCTGCTTCATATATGAAGAATACTTATTTTCTTCTAAATAGGTAATATTGTCTTTTCCTAAGAACTTAGAAAAGTCTAAATCATACTTGCCAGATGCTAGCTCAATAAACTTTCTGCCTTTGCTGCCCATACTTGGCAAAAGATGCATCAAAGAATCAAAATCATCAATAACATCCTTTCTATCAGTATATGGAATTTCGCCAGCAGATGAAATGTCTCTTAGCTTATGCTGAAACATTCCATCTTGATCTTTAACAAGCTGACTTCTACATTCTTTTGTATTGTACACAATAAGACCAATGCCTGCATTATGAATTGCACGCTTTGCTGTATTTAACGCATGTAGCTTTGATTCAAACTTAGGATATGACTTATAGATAGCATTTATGCCGCTAAAAATCATATCCATCTTGATGTCATGATATGTAAGGCCGTAAGACTTAACTAAAAATGAAAGCTTCTTAGTAATAAACCTGCCCATGTATTCATCTAGCTTATGTGTAAGCAGCTGATTGATGCAGTCATCAAGATCTTTAATGCTATATGCAGGCCAAGAAACATCAACACCAATAAGAAACTTTCTGCAAGAAACTAGGCATCTAGCGTCATCATAGCTTATGCCAAATTCTTTATACTGCTTGACGCTAGATGTTTGCAATACTTTATATAAGTATAGCTTGCAATTCTTTAAAAAATAGCCATCAGCTAAAAGCTTATTTGCTAGTTCAAACTCTTTAGGCGTTAGCGCTTTTCGTACAGCATGCTTGTTCTGCAATCCAAAAATATACTGTAAGCAATTTATGAGTATTCGTTTTGGTCGAGTGCTGCTGCTTAACAACTCTCTAATCATACTAGTCTCCTATTAGTATGAAAGATCAATTATTAATTATGCTAAGAACTGTGTCAGCCGATCATATGCGTCTTTAAACTTCTTCTTCGAATCTGGCTCAGTCTTATGCAACCAGTCTTCAGGAACAGTATCGATAGTAGGAACATCTGGCTCAAACGAATCAACGCTGCTTGTAAGAGCCGTAGTAGATTTCTCTGGATCAATTATACGACCTTGCTTAATCAAAGATGCTCGTTTCTTAGGCCAATCTGCCGCCGCAATAATAGAGCTCTGACTTACGTAGCCGATAAAAGACTTTCCTCGACAATTAAGCCGAGGACTACCAGAAATAACAACAGTATTATCAGGCATGTATTGAAAAACGTATGCAGCTAAATAATTGCTGATATAGTCTTCGCCTGAAAGTACATAAACTTTTGAGCCAATAGACAGCTGCTTGGCACTAGCTGTAGAAGCTTGTACTAAGATCGCAATAATGATACGCAGCTGCTTTGGCGTAAGCGTATTACAGAGTGAGAAAAAAGATGCCAGCTGCTCAGGACTAGTAGTAACTTGCGTAATATCTGGAACAAAGCAATGTGCTGGCGCTTTTGCAAAAGCTCTTACGCCTTCCTTACTGCAACAGTTCTTTACTCTAGCCACAGACTTGAAGTATATGCACTCTCCGCACTTCATGCCGCATGATTTACTCGATTCTGACATCTTTGTCTCCTTTATTGCTAGAATCTAAAGCAATATTTGCTATTATATCACAAATCAGCGCTAAAATGTTTCGTGTACAATGTATAAATAGCTGCCTTAATTACTGCTGCACGCGATGGTGCTCTAAGCGCTCTTTTTAGTGCATCTATCTGCTGCGTTTCTTTACCTGTTAATGGTATTACAATTACAGACTTTTTATTAGGATCATTAAGCGTTGCTAATTTTGCATTAGCTGCACATGATGCTAAGTACAAAACTTTTGTTTTAGCATCTGCAGTCAAACCAAGCGTATACTGATCTGGCTGTTTGCCGGCTGCAATAGAAATGGCTGCTTTATGAAGTCTAGTATGGCAAGAATCACATAAAGAAACTACTGGTCCATCTTCGCCGCCGTAAGCGCGTGGCACTATATGGTGCTGCTCTTCATGAGCTGGACCTTTTGGTATAAAAAACATACCACAAACCCAGCAGTGATCTAGTATCATAGACTTTACCATACTAGCAAGCCTTCTTAAGACAAACCGTTTTCTTCGTATAGCATCTGATCATTAATGCCATCTATATCTATCGCGCGTACTGTCTCTAGCGTAAAGAACAATGGATCTTGATAGCGTACTAAAACATCAGATATAGAATTTACATATACATTATGATGAATGCTAGAATAGTAGTCAGGACACAAGCAAAGATAAAGAAATGGACGTGGATGAAATAACGGCTTGAACTCTGATCTAAGAATATATGCGCGCTGCTCCATTGCCTGAGATGTAATAGGCATGTACAAATTAGTTGTTTCTGTCACAGGCTCATATACAATTGATAAGCCTCGATTAGAAACAGACATGCTGTTTACTGGCAGAGCTTTATATGATGTTGTTAGATCTACTACATTCTTAATACGTGGATCTGTTGTTAGATTCAACTCGCAATGCAGTAAATCCCAGTTGATGTCAAAAGGACAATCAGAAAACAGATTCTTGAGAAATGATATAGTTCTGTCTTCTGGTAATAAAGATAATTGATATGCTATCATAGTATAGACCAATTTTTTAGCTTCATTGAGTCATAGTAAACTGTACAAGTTTGAAGCTTATACAGGTCTTCATCAGACATAACCCAGTAATGATAAAAATTGTCCTTAAATGCAGCAAATGGCGCAACTAGCACGTACTTGATGTCAGTCTGCTTAGAATACGCAGCAACTTCTTTCTTAATGTCAATGTACTTAGCAACCTTATTGCTGACGCAAAGCAATAGCTGATTCATGAGCACAGGATAACCAATTTCTGAGTCTGCTTTGAACTTAGATTTAAGCTGAGCTGCAGAGAAAATGGCAATAGGCATTACTCTGCTATTCTCACGCGTGTAAAGATAAGTATCTTTTTCTTCTGGCTGTGCAGCTTCTTCTGGCAGCTTTAGAGAAGCTAGCTTAGCAGCTTGAGCGTATTCTGTATGCACAGCATCTTCTTTAAGATTATTCAAAAAGATATTAAGCTTACTAGCATCTACATCTTCATTAGTAAGACCTTTAGCTTTTCTATAAAATACATTATATGAGGCAATAGTCTTTTCAACAAACTCCTTCATAGACGTAAATTCTACATCTTGCGGTTCTACAAGCCTGTCTTCAATGCCGTCTAAAAAGCTTTGGCACTCTGTCTGAACTCTGCGTAAGCTAGAAGATACGCCTCTGACTTTGGTAAATGTCTTAAGCTTATTTTGAGTGCTGATAATGTATTCTTTTAGCTCTTCAAAGAACTCATCTTCATTATCATACTCTTTGCTTTTAAAGTATTCTGATTTAGCGTCAAGCTCAGTCTTAAATGACATTACTTGATCATATAGCGCTGATGCTGCTTGAAAATTGGCTTGAGCTTGCTTTTCTTTTACAGTAGGCTCAGGTTGAAAATAAAGCTCAGACTTAGCTTTCTTTTTATCTTTATCTGTGCTAGAAAATATATTATCTTTTTTCTTTTTATAAGTACTATTATTAGAAGTACTAATCTGAGATTTAACGCATTCAAGTGCAGATTTAAGATCCATAGTAATCTCTTAAGCGTAAAAGATAAAAAGAAAGCTAGTTAAGCGCAATGCCTAACTAGCTTTATTACACAACTATCTGCTAGGAGACAGAGCGATAGTCTTAGAGATCGAAATCAGCATCAGCTGCTGGAGCAACGGCCTTAGGAGCAGCAGCCTTCTTAACAGCAGCCTTCTTAGCGACAGGCTTTTCAACCTTGGCCTTAGGAGCGGTCTTCTTAGCAACAGGCTTCTTAGCAACAGGCTTTTCAGCCTTAGCCTTAGGAGCAGCGGCCTTCTTAACAGCAGGCTTGGCGGTAGGCTTAGCAGCCTTTTCAACCTTGGCCTTAGGAGCAGCCTTAGCAGCTTCAAGCTTGGTTGTAAGCTTTTCAGCCTTGGTCGTAAGAGATTCGACCTGCTTGGTAAGACGCGTGTTTTCACGAACAAGATTAGCAACTTCCTTCATAGCGGAACGAAGAGCAGTAAGAGTAGAGTTAGCCATAATTAACCTCAATATTACTCAAAAAGACTGAGAGTTTGTTAAGCAACTCTCATTACATTAGTTATGATAATTATATATTGCAAAAAATAAAATAGACAATTTTATGCTGTTTTGGATGTAACAGAGTGTATCTCTTACGAAAGTTTGAAAGAAGTTTCTTGTCTTGCTTTTTCTTTCTTAGCATCAGCGTTGGCAAGTGCAACAGCTTTGATGATGTCATCCTTAATCTTCGGCTTAGGATTCTTAAGCCAAGTTTTGAGCTGAGCAAGTTCTGTTTGCTGAACCTTAAGCGTTACTTTTAAATCGTCTTGGTCCAGCTTAGATAGCTGTCGAACCCTAAGATCTAGAATAGACTTAGCTTCTTCTTTCGTAATCTTTAAATGCTCAACTAGATATTCTTCAGAATTAGGCTGTTTCAATGCCTGAAAGATAATGTTAAGCTTGCTACAAGCAAAAATAAGCAGCTTAGAGTAAGCTATAATCTTTTCTTGCTTCTCAATACGGTACTTTAATGACTTCTCTTCTAGTTCAATTCTAAGCTTGGACCAGCGCAAAATAAGCTCAGAAATACCTAAGGACAAGAACTGTGTATTATAGTTTACAACGCCATCGTTTATAGATACTTCTCTATGGGTTACATTAACTCTATAAGAAACAGAGCAGCTAGCAAGCTTCTGTACCTTCTTTACAAGCTCTGTAAACTGATCTGTGGTCAGCGTACGCTTAGCCTCAATCTTAAAAGTAAGAGCGCCTCTAGAGTTATATGCTCTCTGCACTTGAGGCAGCAGCTTGACTTTGGCAATGAACTTTTCAGGATTAAGACTGCCAGGCCATTCAGAGATCTCAATCTCTTTCTTCTTCTCGTCAACAACAAGGTCAGACTGGTACTTGATAGAAGCACGTCCAGTCTTAATAAGCTCTAACCATTGTTCTTGATTTTCTTTATCATTTACAAAATGACCACCGTACTTAAGCTGTGGCTTGAGTATCTTAGCAATAAGCTGATGGTTTAGCTTTTCACCACCAAAGAGCTTGACAAGTACATTCTTTACAGACTCTAAAGTAAAAGAAGGAAGCTTGCAAGTAACACCAACACCAATACCATCAGAGCCATTAAGCAATACAAATGGTAGCTGAACTGGAATAATGACCGGCTCTTTATCCTTACCATCATAGTTAGGAACCATGTCAGTTACTGCAATATAATTAGGATCAAAGCAGGACCAGCCTACATCTGACAGGCAGCAGTTAGTATAACGTTCTGCTGCTGCGCCATCGAGCAAACCACCCCAGTTGCCAATGCCTATAAACAGTGGTACGTTGTCATGTACCATACCTACAATCGTACCATACGATGAGTTATGTGTAATGCAAAATGGTACTTTATTATCTTTGGCAGCTGCTGGAAAGCCAATCAATGCATTATGGTACTTATCTACTGTAAAGTCATAAAGCACCTGGTCTTCTTCATGATCTACTTTAGCTATAGTAGATACACTAACCATTAACTCGGCTTCTTGAAGAACGTATTGAGAATCATCATCATTAATGAGCGTATCTCTTATGCTATCGCCTTCACTATCTTTTAACTTAGTAGAAGAAAATACTGCTCTATATAAGCTACTACCAATATTATAAATATTGCCGCTATAAAGCATATTTCCAACGGCTAATTCATCTGCACGAAGCCAACCAAGTGTAGTTAAAAACTTATGATTTGGTGTAGCAACAATCTTTTGATTATTGCTTAGTGTAATCTCATAAGTAGTCTTAGTAACAGAGCCAATACGCCAATGATATCCAATTGCCGGAACTAGCATATTATGCTCTTCATCGTATGCTAGTACACCACGTGGAACATTGTTATCATACAGCTCTTTAATCGATCTAAACTTACCATCAGTGCAATAGAACATTGTATCTGCTGCAAGACAACCATGTGGGTGAAATGACCCCATCGTGTGGCCTGTGATACGAGCGCTCTTAACTGGTCCACCTTTAAATGCTGTAGCAGCCCAAGCAACTCGTCTAGCTACTGGCTTAAGGCCATCAAATAATTCAGGAATAGCTCTATCAAGGTTGACTGCTGTTGCATACCTTGTCATAGCTTTAGTGCTATATTCTGTAATAGATTGATCAGAAATCTGTTCTACGCCTGTAAAAGGAACATCTGCTATGCTTTTACGCCTACGCATCATATCACCTTATAAGTAATGGATTATGATTAATCTTTATAATTATAAACAACTTTGAGAGTACCAGAATCATACACTTTCATATATCTTGCTAGTACCATGTTTTCAGTTTCAGTCAGGCTTTCGTTATATGCAGTGCCTAAAAGCTTTTCAAGCTTATGCTTCTGGCATTGATATCTAGAAAGGACGCTATTTCCTTTTATATACACGTATGAAGGCTTTGTAATTGAGACTTTCTCAAATCCAACTTTCTTATATCCTCTACCATGAAAGTGTGCTAGATCTATATAAGAAATAAAGCTATGCATGTTGTTAAGCTTACAAGCATGTGTAATTAGCTTAGAAAAACCACCAACTACCTGATAGTCTGCTTTTGTACAAAATCTATGTAATTCTATTTCATCTTTTTTATATCTAGACTTACCAAAGCCAATTACAGAAACTAATTCATCTTTATAGAATAAACCATATCTTATAGATGAGTTAACGGCACCTTGCAAATGATACTCTGATAAGAAAACTGTATAATCTTTGCTAGAAATTGGCTTAACAACGCATTGGCGTGCGTATAGCCTAGTCTTATATAAACCTAATGCTGATCTAATAAGTGCTTTAATCTTTTTCTGATTAAAGTCCCATTCGTATTCAAAGATATGAATAAGTCGAATGCCTGCATGATTACATAGCTTTGTTTTTTCAAAATGATATGTTGATGCAGTACCTATATTTTCTGAGTGCCAGTCAAACTCTATAGCAAGATGTTTTTCTGGCAAATAAATATCTAGCTCTAAAGGCGAAATTGCTTGCTTAGTATTATGGATAATCTTTCCAGAGTACAAAGATCTGATATAATTCAGTACTTCTATCTCTTTATTAGATCGACAACGTGTTGCTTTATCTTTACATTTTTCACAAAAAAGCTTTGATGCAACATCTGAAGAATCTGCTATCCAAGTATGATTACAAACTGCGCACTTTAGTTTTACTGGCTTATACTCTATATAGTCTTGCTTAGATGACAAGCATTCTATATCTTTAGACCTTAATATTGCAGTAAATACATCGAAGTGATTATTTCGCTTAGATTTAATAAGCTTATGCTTGATCTCATCTGATTGCGCTGCATATGGAACACCATACTTGTCAATCATAGTCTTTGTAAACTTTTCTTTTAAAGCTTTAGACTTAAGAGTATTGTCAGCGCCGTAGCGCTTTAGCATAGTAGACTTATTCTTTTCTTTATACTCACTTGTTTTTGAAAAAGACTCAACACCGTATTTCTGCAAACAAGTCTGCTTAGACTTATCTCTAATTTTGGCAGACTGCATTGGATACTCTACACCTAAACGAGACACATTAGCTTTCTTAATTTTTTCTTTTACTTCAGCTGATTGATACGCATTTTGAACGCCATATCTAACTAAGCAAGTTGCTTTCATCTTATCTTGAACTTGCTTTGATTTAGCTGGTGCTGCAGTGCCATAGCGCTTTATGCATGTATCTGCAGTTTTCTTTTTCAGTATATCTGATTTATGCTGGCATTCTTTAGAGCAAAATTGACGATTAGGTCTGTCAAGCTGCTCTATAATTTTTCCGCAATGTAAGCATCTTTTAGGCGTAAAAGAAACTAATCTATTTTTTACTGATGCAAGATATACGTAGTATGGACTAACTTGAAAACCGTACTTCTTTGATACTTGTTCAAACCACTTATCTACTCTAGCATCTAGTGCTGCTTTTATCTCAAAGCCACGTGCAGAAAATTGCCGCCTCGCAGAAGCATAAATGTCTAAAATGTATTGAGGAATTAGAGTTGGCTCATCAGCTAGAGCATTATTATGACAGCAATTGAACTGTTCATCATTAGAATCTAAAGTCTTACACATTGTCTGCCTATAATAAGTCTAGCTGATTTATAAAGAGTACTCGTGTTAAAGCTTAGTACTATTTAGAATTTTTGCAACGCCTGACTGATAGCAAATCTGAGTATGCACTTTAATAAGCTTAAGCTGCGAGATAATAACCTCTAATGCTTGCTCGATTTGCTCTTTTCTAAGCACAAATTCTTTATCAGATGATGAGTAACCAGCATTATCCACTACTGCAAAAATACTGTTAAGCGATTTTTGCATTGAGCCAAGATAATCCATATCTACGTAGATAGAGCGCTCACAAGTAATTGCGTTAGTAAAGATTGAATCGTAGTCTGCTGCTAACTCGTCTAGTGCAGAAATAGCTTCGTTAGAGGCGTAGCTCCTAGCAGACTTCTTAGTGCAATCAACAATGGAGCAAAGCTTTGCTGCTGCCAAATGCAGCTTGTAGTTAGAATAGCCATCGCGTGCAATCTCACATGCAGCGCGAGATACATTTGCATAAAGCGCTGCAATCATTTCTACAAGCTCGTAATGAGAAACTGATGCCATAAAACTCTCCTTAGATAGTATCATGTCATTTAAGACTATCATGCATTTTCAAAATTGACAGAATATCTAGCAGCTGATCATATACGAATTGGTTGCATCCAAGAAGCTGCTGAACACTGAATTTATTAGACAAGATGATGTCATACTCATTTACAGCAGAAGAAAGATACTTTACGTACACATCGCAATTTTGCAGAATATCATAGATTCTAAAAACATTGCTAAGCGACAAATTAAGTGTAGACTTAGAGATAACTTCACCTGCAGCAATCAACTCATCAGGCGGCATGCTTCCGTTTAGCAGCATAATGCAGCAGCTAAGAGATCTGTAAAACTGCTTAGCAACAGCATCTCTGCAACGACCGCTGTTAAGCGCAGATGATATCATATTTTCTGCATGCTGAAGCATATTATAATAGCTGCTCAGTACAGTAGCATGATGACGCCAAACATCTTTGTATTCAACGTCATGCTTGGTTAGCATGTCATTTGGCTTAACTGAAGGATAAATTAAATCTGTCATAGAGTGTCTCCTTACTCTACAGGTTTACGACATATCTATATTATACACTAGTTTTGTGTACAGTGTATGCTACTTTAAGATTTCCCACATCGTAGACTTTATAATAACCAGCTAACTGCATATTTTGACTTTCAGATAAGCTACTATCATAAGTAGACCCAAGCAGTGCAGGCAGTAAATGCTTCTGCGCTTGTTGTCTTGATAAAACGCTATATGCTTTTACGTAAATGTATAATGGCGATGTAATCCAAATAGTCTTGCAATGTCTGCATTGTAGAATAATTGGCTTACAGCTTACATAGCCTTCTTTGCTAGACAAATAGTCTACGCCACTATTCTCTAGTACTTGCCTAAAGCTATCATAGTATTTTTCATGCTGCGCTTTTCTTATTAACAGTAAAATCCTATCTTTTACCTCTTGGAGCTGAAATACATTATCTTACACCATACTTATTTTGCAGAGTAGCTTTAGTCTTTTCTCTTACGCGCTTAGACTTTGAAGGATTATCAATACCGTACTTTTCTATCCAAGCAGCTTTTTGCTTTTCTTTAACAGATGCTAAGTGAAAATGGCTAGTGACGCCATACTTTTCTAGAAAACCAGCTTTACGCTTTTCTTGTGTAACACTTGAGCTAAGATTACATCTACTAGAGCAAAATGGTCTATTCTCTTTTACAGCACGAAGATTAAGCAGCTTTCCGCAATTTAAGCATAGCTTTGGCTTATATGCGTCTAATTCTTGCTTTATAGCAGTGTAGTACACTAGCTCTGGCGTAATTTCTGCTGCAAATACTTCAGAAGCTGCCTTAAACCAATTATTTGTCTTTTCGTCTGCAGCGAGTAAGCGCTGTGCTTTAGACTTTAAAAAACAATTATTAGCTGTAAGGCAGCTTCTAAGAGCAGCAATGACGTACTTAGGAATCTTAATAGAATCTTTCATCATTGCTATATTATACGTCAATTATACATTTTCTGACAAACCAAGCATTTGACGTCGATATGCAACGTCATCATTCATAATGCGAATAAACGTAACTCTATCATGATCTGACAAAGCCTTAATCTTAATAAGCTTTCTAGTCGCCTTATCAACGGCCAGTGCTTTCATTAGTGATGAGTCAATCTCACCCCATCCTTTAATGTGATTAATCTCTACAGATTTAGGCGCTTTCATAGCATTAAGCTTTTGGCGTACTTCAGATACAGAATTGCCTACGGCAACCTGGTCTTTATACGTAGCGTAAAAGTCTGGCATATCAGCGATATAGACCATGCCTTTTTCAAAGAGCTCAGGTGCAACCTTAAAGATTAGAGTAAGCAATAGCGTATTGATATGACAGTTAGACGAGCAAATACCATTACCGTTTTTATCAGCTAGCAGGAAGTTATGGTACTTAGGAACAGTTAAGCAGTAAAATGGCTTAGGCTCTTTAAGCTTCTTAAATGTAACGCTAACCACTTTATGATTAATTGTCTTAGACTTTATAAAGTCTTCAATTTCTGCTTCTGATCTAATTAAGCCTTTAAGCGGCAAATCTTTAAAATATGCAGACATAATAGAATCACCAGGCTTTAAGTATTGTGCTTCTACATACTTAATCCCTGTGCTATCATCAATATATGACTTACTAGAACTGCAGAAGTTCATTGCAAAAGGATGCTTTAGAGTACAAACAATTTTATCTCCAGAGTCTAGATAAACATGTACTTCTTTTTCTCTATAGCATCTAATCGATGGATCGAATGCTTGCGCTGGATGTAAATTTCCTTGAGCATCTAAAGACCAAACCCAGATAGGCTTTTGTGTATGTTCCCAATCTTTAGCTAGCTGACCAATAGACTTAATAGTGCCATTGCACAATATCACTTTTGTATCAGATGATACGCAGCCATCTTCGTCACCGTCAGCTAAGCAAATCATTCTGCCAATTTGAACTTTAGACAGTGGATCTTCTAGCTTAGGATCATATCCAATTGCAGATAGGATATTAATGATTTCTTCTGATGTGTATACAAAATTAGGATTTTTCGCGCAGTTATGAACGACTACTCCGTTTCCTAAGCAAAAGTTATGATTATTACTACCAGTATTTTCAATATCATACACGTCTACTGGATGATCCAGCTTAAGTTCTTTCTTAGCTATAAGCTTCATTTATGGCTGCTCCTTGCTCGGTATAACAATAGCTGTAAGATATATTATAAACAAATGCTGTAGAGCATGTAACTATTAACTCTACAGCATTCTTTTTAAAGCGCTAAAATCTCATCATCTTCTGTAAGATCTTTTGCCTTTATCCAGCCATGATCGGTTAAAAATAAATGATCATGCGTTACTTTAACAGAAAAGCCATCATCAAATGTTAGCTCTAGCAAAGACGTTACTTGCTTTGTTTTAAACGGCTTTGACATTAGTGATGGCTTTTTGCTATTCGTAGCAAAGTCATACTCATATCCGTAAAAATCGCTATTAATATCTGCAATTTTTTTAACACTATTATCTGCTAGTAGAATTTCCGTGTCTTGATGAAAACAATTTGCAATTTTTCCGCGCAATGGCATCAGAGACTGGTATGAATAACGTACTTCTCTAAGACCACCAGCAGCAGAATCGCCTTCTACAATCAGAAGCTCTCTGTCTTCTAGCTTAGAACGAGAATCAAAAGGTGCGTACTTAGCTGGCATGCCTTTTTTCTTAGCTGCATTAAGCGCAGTAATCATCTTTTTAGATGCTTTAAACTGATTACGCAGCTCGGACAACTTAGACGCACGTTCGCACAGCTTCTGTGCTAATACTTTATTCTTTTTAAAGAAAGCAGATGTATGCTTTTCTAGCACTGATTGGAACTCTGCACCGGCACGGTTATCTGTCAACTTGAGCTTATCTTGAGAAGAGAACTCTGCTTTGTGCAGATGCATATTAACAATGCCAACTAGTCCTTCTTTAAAATCATATAAAGACAACGTTTGCTTAGCTTTAGCAAATGGCTTGCAAGCGCTAAAGAGAGCATTAACGACAGAATCAACGTGCTTACCGCCATCTGAATTGAAAAGACCATTAGTGTAACCACGAACGTTACAGCCTTCTGCACTCGAGAAAGAAACAACGACATCTGCTAACTCATTTTTGAACTCGAAAACCTCTGGCTCAGCTTGCGCCTTAAGATCTGTCAAAATCTTTTGCACAAACTCTTTAGCACCGTCCTGTGACTTATACTTAAAAGTATTGCCATCCTTATCTTTGATGACAACAGCAAAGCCAGGATTAAGATACGTCGTAATCTCTGCCCAAGACTTAGCACGTTCAAAATCTAATCGCTTATCGTTCTTAAAGATCTTGTTGTCATGCTTAAGATGAATAAGCGTGCCTTTCTTCAACGTTTTACCTTGAAACTTAGGCGCTGTCGTTTGCTTTAATGGCTGAGTAAGAACACCATGCTCGAAACCAATAGTGTACCAACGACCTTTATAACACGTAGTAGCAGTGAAAAACTCTGAAAGTGCGTTAGTCGCCTTTACACCCATGCCGTGCGAATTTGAGACCAAAGCCTCGTCTACGAAGTAAGTATGCGTTCCATCAACAGTTAAATCGTATACAGGTACAGGCTTATCAAGCTTTACACGCTTAACGCTTACAATACGATGATTGTAATTATCAACGAAAGACTTTACTTCTTCAATCGTCTTGCAGCCATTAGCACGCTTAATAGCTTCTACGCCACGTAGCCAATTAGGATGACAGCATGCTCTTGACTGTTCGTAGCTTTCTTCTGTATGCAAAGCGCACTCTTTACTAAATCCATTACGCGTTAAATCATGACCAGACATATAGCCAGATTCATCAGTATCTACTCGCATAGATACGAGTGACATATCTGGTGTAAGCTTTTCTGCGTGTACTTTCTTAATACCTCGAATAGTACGAACGTAGAACGGATGATTAGGCGTGCATCGAATTGTTTTGCCAGAATCCAATGTAACGTCTACTAGCTCGTCTGTATACTTAGTGAGCTGAACATGCGAGATATTAGAAAACGCTGCTTGGTCTTTTTCTACGTCCCAAGTATAAACAAGAATAGGACTCTGATCTTTCTGCCAACGGTTGTAAAGCTCTTCAAAAGTTGGTTCAGTACCGTCTAGCAGCTTAATCTTAGTTTCACCAACGAAGCAGCCTACTGATGTTTTATACGCATCACTACGATATTTGCCAGATGTATGAAGCTCTGAGAAAACAGCTTGCATGACTGGCATCTTAGATGTAATCGTCTGACCATTAACATTTATTTCAAATGTCTTAGTACCTTGAGGAATACCAAAGCCTTGGTCATAAACGTAGTAAGAGCCGTCGTCTGCTTCTACTAGTGCAACACCAGTATTTCTACCGGCCAGAAATTCATCAAGACCATTGTCAAGGCATTCACGTACGACTAGCCAATAGCCATCTGAGTCAACTGCACCAATATAAACGCCTGGATTCATGCGAAGTGAATCAGGAAACCGAAGAGTTTGAATGTCACTAGACGAGTATTCCTTGTTAGCCATCTTGTAATTGCCTCAAAAATAGTTGATTTTTTATATTATATACTACTTTAATGCAGCTTCATTAGTAGACGACAAACTGATCAACTGTGCAATAAGTCCGTTGTCAAGCACTGATTCTGCACGCGCAGTACCAATCGTCGTATTAGTAGAAGATTCAACAATCTTAAGAAGCTTTTGGCCTTCAAATTCGATCATGCTGATTACATACACACCAAGCTTAAGACTACCTTGACATTCTTTTACACTGATCTCTTCTTCAATCTCAATCTCTGGCTGCATAGTATGCGCGTAGCTTACAGTCAGCTTGCAACGAGTTTGCGTTTCATCGTACACAAAATCTGCTTTATAACCCCAGCGATTGAAGAACTTTCGCCAAGTAATCTCGATCTTCTTGATACGCTCTTTATTGTCTAGAGCACCAGAAAGAATAAAAGAATCAGCATCTTTCTGAACAAACTTAGCAAACGTTTCAGACTTGGTCCAAAATGCTTCAGTTTTTACAATAGCAGCTTTAAGCATTTCATCTAGCTGAACTGTTTCTACTTTGCAATGAAGAAGATCACCAAGACCATAGATAAAAGAAACATTAAGACGAGTAGACAACACATTATTTGCCATTAGCGTCTTATACGTTTCTACATTATATGGAATTGCGTATGCTTGTGTAACTGCAAATGTTAAAGTAGTCATTTTATGATCGTCTCATTAAATCGTTGAATAAAAGCCTTGCTTTGCTTAGACACAGTAGTCAAAATACTTTGCTGAAGTGCAATATTGCCTTCGAACTGCGCAGCTTTGAATGCTTTTACAGCTTTCAAAACCTTATCCTCTGTTATGATCTGCACTTCATGCGCAGGACAAAATGGCTTATCGTAGCAATCGTATTCTATCTTTTCTAGCGAGTCTAAATACTTGCAAAGCTTACACTTCCTGTCAGGCAAAACTAAACAGTCCATATACTATAAGTCCTTATGAAAAAGGGAGTATAAACTGTATTGCTATAGTCTATACTCCCTAAGTCATACAAGAGCGTAAGCGTGCTTTAATTAGATGTCGAAGTCATCATCGTCATCTTCTTCAACAGCTTCTTCTTCCTCATCTTCGTTGTCATCAGACTCATCTTCGAATTCGAGTTCGTCTTCTTCTTCATTATCATCGTCATCATCATCAGACGAAGACTCATTTTCATGATCATCATCAGCATCATCTTCGAACTCGAAGCCGTCATCGCTGTCTTCATCAAGCTCTAGCTCGTCATCGTCTTCTTCTTCAGCAGGAGCAGACTTTGTCTTACGAGCAGGCTGCTTCTTCGCAGGAAGCTCTTCCTCTTCATCTTCATCGTCTTCATCAAGTTCTAGTTCATCATCATCTTCAACTTCATCAGCTTCAACTTCATCATCAGACTCTACTTCGTCGTTAGATTCGATCTCGTCTTCGTCGTCTTCATTATTAAGCTCGAGCTCATCATCTTCGTTTTCTTCAGCTGGAACAGGTTCTTCAATAACATGCTCGGCCTTGGGCTTACGACCACGACGACCAGACACAGCCTTAGCTACAGGCGTATCATCAATCTCTTCTTCTTCTTCGGCCTCAGCGCCAGATTCAGGCTCTTCTTCAGCAGTAGCAGGTTCTTCAGCTGTCTGACATGCATCCTTAATGAAGGTCGTACCAACAGCTGTTGCATCAAACGGAATAACAGTCGTACCATCTACAAGCGTATACTTACGCATGCCATTTTCAACTTCAATAGAATTGATGGCAGAAAGAGCAGAGCTAGTGTAGTAAAAAACTGTATTATTGCAGATAGCAAGAATGTTAGCAAAGTCAATTACCTGAACTTCACCTTGCGCTGTATTAACAACAACGCACTGCGCATCATCATTGATTTCAAAAGCACCGGTAATCTTACGAAGATTACGAAGAGTAAGAATATTGGCCATAATTGTCTCCTTGAGAATTAGTTTGTAATACAAATGTTTTGGAAAGCAGCAGGAAGGTACTTAGCTGCCTTACGAAGTTTCTTGAATTCGTCTTCCTTACGATCAAGAGCAGTTGCTGTCATCTTACCAGCTGCATTCTTATTATACTTATCGATTTCGCGAATAGACACAGCAACAGTGTTATCTTTACGCACGTTAACGCGCATCTTAACAGTATAACGACGATTCTTAGGCAGGCGACGAGCAGGATTTACTGCAAACGTAGCAGCAGTAAAAAGTTGAAGCATCGTCATTGCCGCAGCATTAGCGCCTTCAGACTTGTTCTTTTCAGGAATATAGCAAGAATTAAAAGATTCTTTATTATCGAAGAACGAGATGTCTTCAGAAAAAACTGCAAGCTTAGGATTCTTAGCAGAACCACGTAAGAACTTAACAGCATACTTATTAGACACAAGACCTTCGTTATTAGTAAAGATATTCATCTCTACAGTCATAGGCTTGAATCCAAACTTAGCAGGATATGTCTGCTTGACACGCGGCGTCTTGGCAACAGCTGCAGTAGTTTTCCCAGCAGCAGATGCAGATGCCTTATCAGCAGTAGTCTTCTTAGCAAAAGCCATTTAATTGTTTCCTTTAAGAATAATAATTCCTAGTGCTTCAATGAGGTTATCGAGCATCTGCTCTGCATAATCTCTTGCTGCAATTATACATCCATTTTGTCCAGAATGCTTATCAAGCTGCAACAATCTAAACGCTGGCATAGCATGCTGCTGCTGTATAAAAGCATATGCTCTGCTATTTACGATTAGCGCTGCATCTTTTAACGAAATTTGCTCATATAATGCTTTAATGAGCAAATCTAGCAAACGAAGATCTCTAGATTTATACGCTAGATTGCAAATAGCAAAAAGATTAGCACTACCGCCATGATCTGGATGGCATTTTGCTAGCTTTCTATACCGCTTTTTTGCTTCTAACGCAGAGCCAGCATCAAACTCAAGTGTATTTAGAACAACACCATATAAGTCTGGAACAGATGTAGATTTACCAGATGCAGAAAGTTGCAAGACATTTTTCAGTCTATTGAACTTCTCCCATTTATCAGCGTGCAATGGAAGATAGTATGAAACTGATCTATCCATTGCGCTGACAAGATTCTCTACTTGACTGGCAACTTGCTTAACGCTCGCTGCCAGTTGTTCTTGTTGCTCGTAATTAAGCACGGAATGCCTCAATCGTGGTCGTAAGACTGCTCTTCATCGGAACTGCCTTACCGAGGATTGCGTATTCTGCCTTAACAGCAGCCTGGTCCATAATCTGACGAGATACATCCTTGAACTTGATGAGGTACGTCGCACGACCACGCTTAATCTTGATGATCTCGTTAGCTTCACCAGAACGATTGGCCTTGAAGATGTCCTTAAGGTTTTTCTGCTGAGTTTCGAGTGCCTTAAGCTGAGCTTTAACTTCAGCAACCTTGGCTTCGAGCTTGACATATTCAGCAGCGGCATTGCCAAGAATCTGTTCCTGCGTGAGTTCCGGAAGAACGTCATCTTCAATAGAAGCGTTGGTATTGATCGTCGTGTTCTGTTCAGTCATGATTTTCTCCTTGCTATGACTGTTGTTAATCTAATCAGCTGTTTGATTAGCTGTTAGAGTAATAATACCATAGCGCAGAGCGTTTGTACACAGCTTTTGTTTACTTTTTAGCGCGGTTTAGCACTTTTTGGATCGCCGTAAGCGTCTTGGGATGATTCTTAAGATGCTGTGCAATGTACTGGTACTGCTTACGAGTGTACTTAGCAGCACGAAGAGCATTAAGAACTTCAATATCTTGCATAGTATTCCACTGATTGACATGCATGACAAACACAGGATCGTATCCGTCGTCAGATTCAAGCTCTAGCTTCTTACGAGAGTCTTCATCTTCAGTAACTGTATGCGCAACAGCGTTACGAATACGATCAGCATACTGGCTTAGACGCTCACGCTCTTCTGCAGCGCCTTCCTTATTAGCAAGATATGCTGCATACTCTGCAGAAACAGCAATAAGGATACCAGAATCTAGTGCGCGTAAAAATTCAGTAGCTTGAAGCAGCTGCTGGCGCGGCACCTGACGAATCAGGTTGTACGGCAGCCATGTGCGTGGAATAAGCACCTTATCAGGAGTGCCATTACCATGAATCTTAGGCACCATAAGAATAAGATCACCTGCACGACTAGTCATTGCACGCGGCGTGTTGTTGATACACCATACTGGATCTGTATCCTTCTGAGTAAGCAGCTCATCGATCGTTAGACGCTGAATCTTCATATAAATCCTCTTTAATAAGTGATTGTAATCGCACTTGGCGCTTAGCAAGCTCTGCGTCTGACGGAATCTCGTCTAGACCTACAAGCTCGGCGTACTCTTCTTTAGAAAAAGTACGATTTTTGTAGCAGCATTCTGCAGTTTTTCTATGTTTCCACATGCAGCTTTTTACAGGACATGCAGCTACTTGAATATATTTAGAAATTATGCCGCAAAAAATCATAGCTTTAATACCTTTCTGCGCACTCTAATAATTTCTTTCTTCATTTCGTCATCTATGTCTTCTCGTTTTTGAAGAAGCTTCAAAAAAACGTCTTCTGGCTTAATATCGTCTACAGATACGTAATCTATAGATCCAGACGCTAATTCTTGCAAATCTTTCTTAGTAGAAAAAGATTTTACTTGAACAACATTCAAGCTTTCGTAATCTTCAGCCTCTATTTCAGCGCCATCTGCAATAATTAAACGCCAGACTTGTTTCTGACTGAGCTTTTTAGACGTTTTTACAGCATCATCAATATCAGCCTTTGAGTTGACAATTGCTGTCATTAGCAAAAGGTTTGGCTTTGTTGGAATAAGCTGAATCTCGTAGTCATCAATGCTATTGAAATGGATTAGATGAAAATACTTCTGAGTGCTCTCACCAAAGTTTGTTTGGATCATAGTTCCAGAGTAATAGCATTCTTTAACTTGGCCAGACGTATGAATGTGGCCTGCGACAACTACATTTTCGCCAACATCTATAGATGATTTAGATGCAATGCCAGAATCCATAAACGATCCAGCCACATCAACATGACATACGTTTAGTGCTTGGCTGTTAAATTCTGCATGTGGAAATGGCAAAAAATTAACCTTGGCACCGTCTATTTTTTCTAAAGTCGGCTTATCGTAGATATGCACATTTGGACATGCAGAGCTAAAAGCTTGAAGCAAAGACAGCGCGTGAGTGCTAGAGTTTGCTGTCAGCATCTCATGATTACCAAGAATGATGTAAAACTGGCAGTCAAAATTACGTCTAAAGAAGTCTAGGAGCGCTTGGTGCGCTTGATAGCTCATCTTAGGCGCATCGCAAACATCTCCATACAGAAAAATGTTTGCAATACCTTTAGATTTGCCATAATCTACTGCTTTTTGCGCTTCTTGCAAAATCGCAACGTCTGAATTACCTGGCCAATACTTAGACCATGCGCCAGAACCAGACGTTCCAGTAAGGTGCAAGTCTCCAATACCAATTGCATCCATGCAGCTGTCTCCTTAGCGTACAAGGTGATTAAAAATATGCACATATTATACTACAGCTGAGCTTTTCTTATACTGCAATGCGTCTTTTCTGTACTGCAAGCTCAATACACAAAATATTTATAAAGCCAAAAATCTATATACTCGCTTTATAGACAGCATGTTTACAGGTCTTGTAAAATAGTGTCTTTGGTGATACTGTTAAGCTTAGCTTGGCTCAGTTTAATGTCTTCAGCTAGCGCATATTTAGAAATAATTTGTTACAGACGGGTAGTACTAAAGTGTACTCAGCAGTACAAAACGGAATAGTACTAGAGAGTACAAAACGGAATAGTAACTAAGCCTAAAAATGACTAAATGCGGGACTATTCTAGGATGAACCAGGATGCACACAGAGGTAACCACCTCTGTGTGACTACTAGTTTATATACTGAACTGATTTGGATAAAACCTGGACGTTCTAGGTTAATCCTGGACAATATTAGAGATATAGCATAGCTTGACACCTATAAGGCTGCGCGATAGCGCATATCTATAGACACAAAGCTAGACTTATATAGCCAAATATAGATTACTATTTACAAATAATGTAAACATACACAGGTACTGTGAACGTGCGATAGCACGGAGCAGTACTGATGTATAAGATAAGGCTAAATTTGGCTTGTAAAAGTATAGTAGTCCAGGATGAACCAGGATGCACACAGAGGTAACCACCTCTGTGTGACTACTAGTTTATATACTGAACTGATTTGGATAAAACCTGGACGTTCTAGGTTAATCCTGGACAATATTAGAGATAGCTTGTTAAGTATGCACATGCGCGCTAGCGCGAGACAATACTAGATCAAGCTTCAGATAAGCCAAAGCTAGTTGAGATTAGTCAAGCTTAGCATAGTAGTACTGCTATATCTAGTAAGACACGTGCGATAGCACGAACAGTACTAGACAATAGCTAAGGCTACTTCTAGCAAGAGCAGTTAAGGCAGTACCTAGATCGAGCATAAGCTAATCATTACAGTAGCATACGTGCGAAGCACGAGCAATACTAGACTTGATTATGCTAGATTAAAGCAATACTGCATACTTGCATATGCTAGTACTAGTAAAACACGTGCGATAGCACGAACAGTACTAGACAATAGCTTAGTCAAGTCAAGTCAAGTCAAGTCAAGTCAAGTCAAGTCAAGTCAAGCGTTTAGAGTACTGCTTGTTAAGTATGCACATGCGCGCTAGCGCGAGACAATACTAGATCAAGCTTCTGCTAAAGTAAGACTATGATAATAGAGCAATACAGAAGTCTATACTCGTATCGTCTGAGGTACGAAGACGATACATGACTAGAGAAGATAATCACTAGCTCTCTAATACTCTAATACTCTAATACTCTTACTCTTGTCTGAGCGTGAGCAGCGTTTACGCGCGAACGCGAGCCGTCGAGCAACGCGAGACGGCATCTTAGACTATTACTGGTTCGGCTCCGGTCACGAAGACAACCTGAGTATAGCGTAAGATACTCGAACGTGTGCTAACACGTGAGAGTACTAGCAGAGATTACAGTAAGGTTTAGTTAACACATACGCGCGTAGCGCGCTCTTTTTTTTTTTTTTTTTTTTTTTTTTTTTTTTTTAGGAAATCCAGAATTTGTAGTGTCTCACTCAAACTGACTTGTCAGCCGCTTCGCGGCGGGCATAGTCTAGAGAGTGCTTTTTCTACCATGTCCTGGTGCAGGCTGTCGCCACTAATAACTATCTCCTAAAAGGGAGCTACTCCGCTTCGCTTCGTAGCTCTTCAGATACTTTTCGCTTTTGTCTTTTTTGTCTTTCTTGTCTAGTCATACCAAACCAAACCAAACCAAACCAATCAAACCAATCAAAACAATTATGCCAAGAATTATTACTGTATGTTATGTTAATAATTAAAAAATTTTTCTATACACGTTACCATGTGACACGGAGCTCGCCCAGGTGCGTCCTGGAGCATCCCGGCGCAGCAAAAAATTACCATGTGACATTTTCAGTACTCCTCAGTACAAATTGAAATTGGCAGCGCTCTGGATACGCCAGGTAATGCCATTTACAGGTCTGATACCAGGCCTGATACCACCATTTAACCAATTTGTCACATGATACTATAATACTGGAAAAATGCAGTTACCATGTGATATAATAAATACTGTGTGAATGAATTTCTAGCTTGCTACACTTGCACAAGGACTTTAAAAATGCTAGCCCAACAACAGTATAATGTTCAGTATGTTAACGCTTTTCCTGGCTCCGGCAAAACACATTGGCTGCAAGAAACGTTAATAAAGTACATAGCAACATGGCAAAAGCGTAAAGATGCAAAGCAGTATGATAAGCTTCTTAGCATGCCACAGCTTATGATCTGTGTTTTTCCTACTAACGCACTCATTAATGAAGTACTTACCAAACTTACTGCGAAAATTCGATCAGATGAGACGCTTGCTAATTGCTCAGATGTACTATGCAAAAAACTTGTACCAGTAACATATGACTTATTGCAAGAGAAGCAGATGTACAGTAAGTATAATACTGTTAAGATGTCTCTGCACAAATACGCTATAAGCTTTAACAATCAGTGCCTAAACTTAGCAGAAAGCATAATAGCTGAAGGAAATGCAGCGCATGCTAAAGCTGCGCATAGGTTCAAAAGCTTACTAGACAGCAGAATTAATATAGACGAGGATCTTAGCGATTATTATCTTTGTCCCGGAAATGTATTGCTTATTACGCAGCTAGCATTTTGGACTGCCAACCATTCTGAGCTTTCTAGTACGAAAAGCATTTCATCATTTGCAAATAAGCATCTATGCAATGTATACATTGATGAAGCTCGAAGCTGCCAGATGAGTAGTATAAGTCTAAAGCTCTCTAACGTAGCAAAAGAATATTTGTCTACACTAGTTAGCTTTAACAGCAACTCATACACAGCTATAAGCTCTAGTGTATTATTGGCCAATGAAGTAAAAGTAAAGCTGCTAGACTTGTTTTCGTTAAGAGAAGCAATGTCTTTTATTTCTTTCTTAGAGCAGCAAAGTTTTGCATTTATCAAGCTTACTGGATCTAGTCTTACTGTAGTTGTTATTCAAGTACCGTATGATGCACTTATTCATTGGCGGCGTATAACTTTAATGTCTGCATTTTTTGAAGAATCACAGTTATACGCAGTAATTAAATGCATGCATAACATACAGAAACTTGGCTATAAGATTAACTTAGTTAATGTGACAGACAAGATTATTTCTAAAGAAAGACAAAAAGCTTTATTTAATCGTTTTTCTTCAGCAACTATTAGCTATGTATTCGATACATACTGCAATGCATCTAAGAATTTGTATAATAAAGGCGTAGTGTTTAAATGCGATGAGCAGCAGCTAGAGAAAGAATACGCACATGTGAATACTATATATTCATACGTGCAAAAAAGTAAAAAATTACCAAGTTTAGCTATTTACTTAAATAACTTTAATCATCAAAAAGATAATATTCCTACTCTAGCAAAAGATAGTCCTAAAGCTTTACTAAATCCTGCTATAGCTGTGCTTTGCAAAGAAATTAAGACATTTTCAACTAGCTCTCCTATTCAAGCAGCAGTAGAGCTTAGTGTTGATTATGCCAAGCGGTGGCTTAGCGATAATAATCTAGCTAGTAGTGATCAACTTTGCAATAATAGATTTTTGCAAAAGCAGATTCTTATTAGCTACAACAAAACTCTTAGCTATCCGCCTGTTTCTAGCGATACGCTAATAAGCAGTAGCTTACAGAGCCAATATACAAAACTTCATGGCGATGTAAGAGGGCTTAATAAGTATAGTGATTTTTCAATTATTTCTGTGCTATCTGCTTTTAACTTAGAAACATCTATATTATCTTGGTTTTCTCAGTATTGTGTTGACACAAAAAATAATAAAGTGTTTAAGTATAACGCTTATTTGGATTTTACACTAGGGCAATATATTCAAACGATGCTTCGTTGCTCTCTTAGAAATATAAACTCTAATGATAAAGTGCTTATTTTAGTTAGTACAAAGAAACTAGCCTATGATCTTAACGCAGTAATAGATAACGTAGCAGCAGTTAAGTCTCCAGTAGAGCTTTTTGGAAAAAATACTCCAATTTGTACTGTTAAGACATCAAAATCATGCGCAGCTAATCTTCCAGAATATATTATAGAAAGAAATAAAAAAATCAGAGCGCAGCAAGTACAAAGCTATAGAAAATCTCAAAAGTTTCTAATATACCAAATTAACAAAGCTGAAAATACTTCAGAGAAAGAATTTCTTAAAGAGGCTTATCTAGATTTTCACTTTAATAAATCACCAAAATGCTTGGAACGTGCAAAGCTAAATTCAGCAGTTTATAGACTAAAAAAGAACAAAGAAAATAGTGCAGCAAATGCTAGTAAACTAGCAAATTTGCTTATTCGCAGAGATAGGCTGCAAACTAGTATTAAGGAGCTTAGGCAAAATGTATTAAAAGAGTTTACTGATAAGTATGCGCAATACACGCTTGGTGATACTAGCGTTTTTAGCTACTTAGCTGAAAGCATCTCTTCTGTAAAGCTTCGGCAAAAGAAAAAGATAGAAAAAGCTAAGCAGCAGCTAAGCAGAAAGCGCTATAAATAAACATTTGAAACCTTGTACAGGTATAATCTTTATACTGTTACATGTGACACTTTTTCTCATCAAAGCTGCACCTAGACGTTTGATTTTATATGTTTTCTAGTTGCTTCAAATACATGTGATTTTTAGCGTATATTTTTTATTAATAGCACAAGGTTTCAGTTTTACGCCAATGCTGCACCAAGGCGCTCCAGGCGCAATGTTTTTCTGTCAACTTTGTACAGGGTTTCAGCTGTGCACAAAGTATGTGTACTAGTGTATAATATAAATACTTATGTATTTGCATAGCTCTGTATTCAAGGAGACAGCATGGAGCGACTTACTGACAAGTTTAGATACGGCAATGCGCAAAAAGGCTCTTTTGATGTGTACTGCCTTCGTGATGATTCTTGGTCTAAATCTAAGCATAAACTGTTGATCATTACGCAGCATGTTCTTCGTGATGACATCAAGAATCATCAGCTGCTTTCTACAAAAGATAGCAAAGAAACTTTTCTTAAGTATATTAAGTGCTCTTTTGATTGCGCAAATCGATTTGATCAAGCAGTACCTACTTTTTCTTATGCAGTCATTAACTTTAATGACGCAAATGTGGCAGGTCTTACAGATGATCGACTTGCAGAAAAGAATGCAGAGTTTACTAAGCGTGCGCTTTATATGATTAATAAGCTAAAGCCTACGCATGTGCTAATCTCTGGTGTATCTGCGCCTCGTCTTCTTTTTGCAGAGCTGTTTCCTGATGTTGATCATGTAGATTATAAGCGTGGTTGGGTTTTTGAAAAAGACAGTGTGAAGTATTGCTGCACGCTAGATCTATTTCGTGCTTTGCTGCAAGATGAAACCGCTAATTGCGTTGGCTTTGCTTTTCAGCATCTTGCAAATCTTCTTATTGGTAAGAATCCATTTACTGTAGATATCTCTGTTCCTGAGTATAAGTACATTAGGACTATTGACGAGTTTGATGTACTTATGAAAGAGCTTTATGCGTCTAAATATTTTGGATATGACTTAGAAACTAGAGGTCTTACAGTTAACGATAATGCGATTTATACAGCGCAGTTTACGCCAAGCCAAACGCCAAATATTGGCTACGTGCTTACTATCGACCATCCGCAAAGCCACTGGTCTAAAGAGGATAGAGTTTATATTAAAAAGAATTTGAGAAAGTTCTTTGCAGGTAGAGGCAAGCCTTTTGCTATTACGTATAACGGCATGTTCGATTTACGCATTACACGTCAATGCTTGAAAATGCCAATTATTAATCGTACTTGCTGGGAACTCATGGCTGGTGAGCACGATCTTGATGAAAACGTCAACAAGCTCACAACAGCGTATGGTGTGCCTCAAGGCAACTTGCGTGCATGCTTGTGCCGTTATGGAAATGACTTCTACTTTAAGAATGCATTTACTAAAGAAGACAGATCTACAATTGGTAATGTAGCTATTGACGGACATGATGTTTTGATGTATTGTGCTGCTGACACTGTGTTTGCTGTCGCTGTCTTTAAGCAACAGATTCAGCGTGCTAGCTATATTAAGATTGCTAATAAAGTACCTTATAAGCCGTATTTTATCAGCCATATGCTCAACATCATGTCTGATACTGCACATGCGTTGTCTCATCTTCGTCAAGACGGCTCATATATTGATATGGACTACATGGCAGTGCTTCGCTCTAAAGACTCACCACTTGGCAAGCAGCTGCAAGAAGTACAGCAAGAAATGTTTACTCAGCCTCAAGTAAAAGAAGCCAATCAGCTTTTGCTTGATCGTGAAGGTTTTAAGTCTACATCGCTGTTTGGTTCTGCATCTGCACAGTGGATTCTGTCTTTGACAAAGCCTGATCATAAGTCTGCGCTTTTCTTTGATACGATGAAGCTCAAGCCGGTGTCTTATACGAAGCAAGGCGCTCCGGCTATTGATGACGCATTTAGAGAAGCATATAAGTACTCTAATGCTGTCGTATCACTTTATGATGACTATCAGCAGATTAATAAGCTACTCAATACATATATTAAGTCTTGGAATAAGATTCTTACGCTTACAGACACTGATGCTATTAAAGATCATCGTCTTCGTCCAGATTATGCATTTTATAACGTTCTAACTGGACGTCTAGGCTCTCGTAATCCATCGCTTCAGGTTATTCCACAGCACTCTAACATTGCCAAGCACATTAAGCGTGCGTTTATTGCGCCTCCTGGCTGTTTGCTCATTCACTATGACTACAATGCACAGGAAGTTCGTACTTGGGGTATTGCTGCGCATGACAATAACATCGCAGACACTTTCAGAGTAGGCCAAAAGCTTCGTCAGCTTTACATTCAAGATCCTACGCCAGAAAATAAAGATCGTATTAAGAAAGAAGGTGACGTTCACTGTCTTAACGTTAAACGATTCTTTGGCCGACAGGTCGATAAGAAACATCCGCTTCGTGCTCTTGTTAAAGGCGTTGTATTTGCTACAATTTATATGATGTCAGCTAAGTCTATGGGCGAACAGATTAAAGGCGCTGATATTATTGATGCTAAAACCAAGATTCACGATGCTTGGCTAAAGACGCAAGATAACAAGCTTTCTGCTAAAGAGAAAGCAGCAGCAAATAAAGAATTAGCAGACGCAAATAAGGCTTTGCAAACTATTCTTGAAGAAGATAGAACAGAACTAGCGCAATCTACAATGGATAAAGTGTTTTCTGAGTTTAAGAATGGCAAGCGCTGGCTAGATGATGCTGTCAATATGGCAACACATTATGGCTATGCTATTTCGCCTGTTGGTCGTGTTCGTCATGTTCCATCTGCTCTTATTACTGATAAGAAAACTGCATCTAGATCTATTCGTCAGTCATGTAATGCACCAATTCAAGGCTTTGCATCTGAACTCGCTATTGTTGCTTCTCGACTTGCTATGCAATCTTATTATGATCATTACAAAGAGATTGCAGACATGCTAGGTATTGAAGAGAAAGCATCTAATAATAGAATTCAGTACCTTCGAGTTGTACATGATGCTAATTATTATGCTATACCTTATAAATTCGTGATTCCATTTTTGCATATCATGCAGTATGAAGCAACATATGGTACTGCAGCTGCGATTAAACGCAATTTCAATTTTGAGTTCAATATTGAGCCTGAGATTGAAATGGAAGTAGGTATTTGCGACTCAACATCATATCCTTGGGATTGGAGTATTCCATCGCTACTTCAAGCTATTAGCTCTGCAATTAAAGAAGGACGTGAAAACGGGTTTATTAAAGAAGATTACAATGATGTTATGGAACAGATTCTTCATCCATGGCGAGATGAAAAGTGTCGTCATCATTTAAATACACATTTTCCGTTGCTTGGTGTAAAAGAGCTAGATGATGTTATTGGCAAGGCATTGAATGACTATGACGAGCAAAGCAGTAAAAATTCCTGAGTTTGTCAAAGAAGATATTTTCTCATGCAGAGCTGGACGTCGTCAAGCTTTTATGATTAGCAAATATAAGCTTTTGCTTCAGAGTAATAAGCGAACTCAAAACTGGCTTAATCATATTTCTAAAGAACTTGGTAAAGAAATTACGCCTTTAGAGATCTACAGCTATTTGAAAGCTGGATTTACTGAGTATAAACCAATTTACTGCAAAGCATGTGGTAAGCAGCTAAGCATTGACAAAATTGCTGCAGGTAAAGTAACATGTTCTATGAAATGCACAAAAGCTTTGCCCGAAGTAAGGCAAAATGCAAGTATTGCTATGAAAGCAGCAGCTGAGAAACGTGCAGAGAATACTATGCGAAAGTATGGTGTTCGAAGTACGTCTCAGCTTGAGTCTGTCAAATCAAAGCATCGTAAAACTTGTCAAGAAAAATATGGCACTGAGCTCGTTTTTCAGTCTAAGCAATTTAAAGACAAGAGAAGTAAGACATGCTTAGAGAAATACGGTAATGCAGAGCCATTTGCAGCTGAAAGCATTAAAGCCAAAGCAATTGCTACTTCTCATACGTCTAGGATAAATAACTATTATCCCACATTTCTAAAGCTTTTAGCTGCTAAACAAATTGAATTTCTTTCTTCTAAAGAAGACTATGTAAAAGAAAAAGATAGTCTAAGATTTAGATGCCTTTGCTGCAGACATGAATGGACAATTAATAAGTCACAAGAAAAGTACGGCTATATTGCGCAGAATGTATGTTGTCCAAAATGCACTAATGTAGGAACATCTAGAAAAGAGCAAGAGCTATTAGAATTTATTAAGTCTTTTTACTCTGGAAAAATTGAGCAAAATAATAGATCTATTTTAGACGGAAAAGAATTAGACATTTATATTCCTAAGCATCAACTAGCCATTGAGTTTAACGGAAGCTATTGGCATAGTGAAAATGCTGGTACTTCAGCAGATTATCATCAGCAAAAGACTTTAGCATGTAGAGAGAAAGGCATTCGGCTTATTCACGTTTTTGAGCATGAATGGGATTTTAAGAAAGATAAAGTTAAGCAGCTTGTTAAAACAGCATTAGGACAATATAATGCTAAAGTTTACGCTAGAAAATGCGAAGTAAAGCAAATTGATAGTAACCAGTACTCTCAATTTCTAGACATTAATCATTTTCAAGGCTCAGTTAACTCTGCTATTAGATATGGACTTTTTTATAAGAATACGCTAGTGGCAGTAATTGGTTTTGGTAAATCTCGATTTAAGAAAGGCGAAGTAGAATTACATCGTTACTGTGTAAAAGCAGGCTATCATGTAGTTGGTGGATTTAGCAAGCTACTAAAACATTCTAATATTTCAAGCTTTGCATCTTACATTGATTTAGCACATTTTACAGGCAAAGGCTACTTGTCTATTGGCTGTAAAGAGATTTCTATATCTAAGCCAAACTATATCTATACGAAGAACACAAAAGTTTTGACTAGATATCAAGCGCAAAAGCATAAGCTGCATTCAATTTTAGGCGTTAAGTATAACGCGTGTTTATCTGAGTCTAACAATATGATTGCAAATGGCTGGCTCAAAGTGTATGATGCTGGCAACTTAAAAGTAGAGTATAATTAATGCTTAAAACATAATATGAGAGAGCGTCATGCTGAAGAAAACTAAGATTCCTAAAGACATACTTGCGTTATACGGTGCTTGCATAAAAGTAGATGGCTCTTTCAACTCAAGATTATTTGCCAAGCATCTTAACTCATCTAGTAAAATATCTTCATGGTTTTCTAAAGCATCAGTTGCTTATCAAGTAGACGTTACACCACAGCTAGTATACTATACGTCTATTAGAGAAGGCCTAAGCTATTACACTCCGGCTAGATGCAAAAATTGTGGAAAGATTCTTACACTTACACAAGTGAGAGCCAAAAGCTATTGCTCTAGAAAGTGTGCAGCTTCATCTACAGAAGTACGTCAAAAAGCAGAAGCCACGCTAAAAGAACGCTACGGTGTCAGCCACGCACTGCAGTCTGATGCAATTAAAGATAAGTATAAGAAGACATGTGTAGAAAAGTATGGTGTTGAAAATCCATACGCAGCTAGTGCAGTCAAGAAGAAGATCGCTAATGCTAATCTTGCAAAATATGGTGTTGAGAATGCATCTAGCTCTGCTGAAGTAAAAGAAAAGCGCAAGGCAACTTGCATTAAGCGATATGGCTTTAGCAATCCAGCAAAGTCTGATCTTGTAAAGCAAAAGACTGCTAGTACAAATATTAGAGTGTATGGTGCTGCTAGTCCTTTAGCTAATGCAGATGTAAAAGCAAAAGCTAAGCGTACTGTACTTAAAAAATATAGTGTTGATAATGTAGCAAAAGCTAGTCAAATCAAAGCAAAGATAAAAGCTACAAGTATAGCGCGTTACGGCGTTGACACTGCATCAAAAAACGAGCTTGTTGCTAATAAGATTAAATCATCGCTTAGGCATCGACATTATGAGAGCTTTGTAAATGCACTTAAAGCTAAAGGCATTACTTTGCTCTCTAGCAAAGATGACTATATAGCAGACAAGCAGCTTATGCTTAAATGCAAGTGTGGACATGTGTGGAAGAATGATTCACTATACGGCAATAACTATCAGCATATTTTCTGTAAAAAATGTGCGCTTGATATTAGAACATCTTCTGTAGAGAAAGAGCTTGTAGATTATATTAGCTCAATTTACTCTGGTGAGATTATAGAGAATTCTCGCAATGTGCTTAAAAATAGTAAAGAGTTAGACATCTACTTGCCAGAAAAGCAGTTAGCATTTGAGTTTGACGGTACTTATTATCATTCAGAGCTATTCAAAGACGCTAAGTATCATCAGAAGAAAACACTAGAATGCAGAAAGCTAGGCATTCGTCTCGTTCATATATTTGAATATGAATGGTATGCTAACAAAGAAAAAATTAAAAGTCTTATTCGGTCTGCGTTAGGACTTTTTAGTACTCGTATTTACGCAAGACATTGCGTTGCTAAGCCTATAGATAATGATCAGTATAGAGATTTCTTAAATGCATATCATCTGCAAAACTCTATTAACTCCACTATTAAGCTAGGTCTTTTCTACAAAGATAAGCTAGTAGCTGTTGCTGGCTGGGGTAAATCACGTTTTAAGCAGGGCGAAGTAGAATTACATCGTTACTGTGTAAAAGCAGACTATCAAATCATCGGTGGTTTTTCTAAGCTTATTGCAGCTTCTAGTTTAAATAGCTTTATATCTTATATTGATCTAGCACATTTTACTGGCAAAGGCTATGAATCAGCAGGTTTTACTAAACTTGCGTATACACAGCCTTCATATGTTTACTGTAAAGGCGCAACAGTACTTAGTCGTATGTCTTGCCAAAAGCATAAGCTTGAAGCTATGCTAAAAGAAAAGTATAATAAGAGCCTGACTGAGCATGAGAACATGAGAAATGCTGGTTGGCTAAAAGTTTATGATGCTGGCAATTTGAAGGTAGAGTATAATAAGTAATAAGAACATGTTTGTAGATGGTGCGTTGTGAGCTATTTGCAAGAATCAGAACGACGAGAGCTGGTTAGGTCTCAGATCTCTAGAGTTCCAAATGTAAAAATGAAATCAGACATGGCAATGATTCCATGTCCGTTTCATGCTGACAAGAATCCATCTTGCAGCGTATACTTTAGGCAAGGACAAAATAACACAGGCTCTTGGTTTTGCTTTGGCTGCAATAAGCATGGATTATGGGATGAGCTCGCAGACGTTTTAGGGCTAGAGAGGTTCAGTTCTAAGCCTGAAGATAAGTTCTCACGTCCTATAAAGGTAGAGATTTCTGATGCAGATGAAATCTCTACCGAGAAGCTTGTCTATAAGCAAATTCCGGCAAATAAAGCTTGGCGTGGTATTTCTACTAATACACTACGCGCAATTGGCTGCAGGCTGTGTAAAGTACAGTATGAGTCTAGCTACTCAGATACATTTATTTGGATGCCTGTTTATATAAATGAAGAACTCGTAGGCTATATTAAAGCTAGAAAGCAAAAAGTTGATGGCAAGCCATCTTACATCAATAAGAAAGGCTCTTGGGCAAAGTCACAAGGCTTATTTCCTTTTGATTACTCTATTAAAATGGCTTTGCAGAATAAGTCCAAAGCAGTAGTTCTTGTAGAAGGCCAGCGTGATGCACTTAGACTTATAGAGAATGGAATTCCAGCGCTCTGCATTATGGGTACGCATAACTGGAATGATGATAAGTCTAAGCTGCTAGATATTGCTGGTATTGAAAAAGCGATTATTTGCATGGACGGCGATGATGCAGGTATTTCAGGCACACGGCTGATTTATCCATCACTTAAAAAGTACGTGTCTAAAGTAAATGTTATAAAGCTTTGGTCATGGGATGGCTCTCCATATTTGAAGTTTGCTAATTGCAAAAATCCGTCCAAGGCGGCTAAAGACAATAACGTTGAGCTTTGGGATCCATTTAATTGTCCGACAGAAGTTTTAGATTTTCTTAAAGACTTGACAAAATGATAGTAATTTTCGAAGGCCATGACAACTCTGGTAAATCATCTATCGCTAAAGCTTTTGCTAAGCTAGAAAATGGCACTTACATACAAGATGATACGCTTAAAGATGCTGTACGAGAAAATGTAAATCAGACTTATGCTAGATTTCAATTATCATTATTTTTGCCATGCTTTGATAAGTCTAAGCTTATTGTGATTGATAGAGCTATTCTTTCACACTTAGTATATTCTACTGTTTTTAATCAGCCATGCAATAAGGCATTAGCTGAAAGAACACGAAAATTGCTTGATTCATCAAGACAAGTTGTGCATATCATATGCTACAAGACTAATAAAATAGAAAAAGACGACGTGTTCGATAAGCAAGAAGTAATTAGGCAAGAATTCAGTAAGCTTACGTCTGAGTTTAATAATATATTGATGCTAGATACAACTGAGCAAGATTTAGATGCTCAGCTAGATCAGATAAGGACGTTTGTTTATGACTTCATTTCTAACAAAGTATAAGACTATAATAGCGCTTATTATAGTCGGTCTTTTAACATTTTACATATACAATACTGGCAAATCACACGGCGAAGCTAATGGCTATAAAACTGGCAAAGCAGAAGCAGAAGCTGTCATGCAAATCGATCTAGATAATGCAATTCGTCAGTATAATGAGCTTCGTACTACGTATGATACATATGTCAAAGAAAGTGCTTTAAAGGCATATGCACTAGAGCAAGAGTCAATCGCGTTGCGAAATCAGCTTAATAAAGAGCTCATTGCATACCAAAATAAGCTTGCAAAAATAGAGCTAAGCGCCGAAAATGCAAAAGCAAAGGCATGGACCAAAGAGACATCTATTGCTATAAATCAAGTTCTTGCCAGCTTAGAACGAGGTGATTATGCAGCTAAGTAAATTATTTTTTGTACTATCTGCTGCGCTAGTTTTAACTGCTTGCACTACAGCCAAGCAGGAGCAGGAGCAAAAGCCACAGACTATTCCACCAGCTATAGAAAAGCCAGTATTGCCGAGCTTGCAAAGAGAGCTGTTAGATCCTTGTATACCTTTGCCTAGGCTTGCAGAAAAAGAATATACTCAAGATGAGTCTTTGCAGATTATAAAAGCATGGTCTTACTTGTACTATCAGTGCTCTAAGAAGCAAGCGGCATTAGCAGATCTTTTAGATAAAGCATATTCTAAATAGTCAATAGCATTATATTTAATCGTCCTCAAGGAGTAATCAACATGGACAAGTACAACATGTATGACGTTTTAGACGTTGGCTCTATTTGGCGCTCTAAGCGTCATGGCCATCTGCACGTTGTTTTAGCTCTTGCTAACTTTTCTCTACCAGAAAAGTATCTAAAGACTAATCCGCCGCAGGTTATTTTTAGCGATGGCAATCAGGTTCTTGCTACTACAGCAGATAGGTTTTTATCTTTACGAAACTACGTTCGTCAAGATGACTCTATTAAGAATGCATTCTTTAACATGGCAGCAATGCCTATTACTGAAGAAGAACGAGAGCCAAGTCTTCAGCTAGATAATGAAGAAGATGCTGTAGAAGAAAATGAGCTTATTGTAGATGAAGAACAGACATCTACGCGTACATTAACAGCAAGTGCAGAAAAAAAGCCGCAAATCATTAAGGTTAATGTTAATACTGACGCAGATGATGTTAAAGAAAAGCTGAATGCGGCTAATGCAGACTTCATTAACTACAGACAACTAAGAACTGTTGACAGCATTTACTACCATACAATCTCTGTAAGCTCTATTGACTACGTTCAGACTATTGTCAATAACATTTATGAGATTGAGTCTATTGAGATCTTGATCAACGGTCGTATTAAGATTGATATTGCTAATCCGCAAATTACTACTGCGTATACTGAAGTTTGCAACAATAAGCCTGTGTACTCTATCACTTTTGCTGATGCAAGCCAGGCGACTGAAGCATATGAAGAAGTGCAGCCAGAATATATTCAGCCAGATGCTGCTAATGATCAGCAACAAGCAGAAAATGAACCTCAGTACACTACAAATGCGCTGAGCTCAATTCTTAGTGCTGTAGCTGAAGACATTTACCGAAACGGCAGCTCTAGCGAGAATAACAACGCTGCTGAGATTACTGCAAATAATAGCAGTATCGAGTCTGAGCAAAAAGATGATTCACAGCTAGAGCTTGATTTCGAACAAGGCATTGTAATTGCAGAACCAGCTGAAAAGCTAACCGAAGAATTAGTGAATGATGCGCTTACAGATAAGCCTGAAGAAGATAATAGCTTAGAAACTGAAGCCAAGCTAGACGCTGAAGTAGAAAATACTGCAGAAATTGATGAAGCTGATGGTTCTAAAGTAGAAACAGGCTCAGAAGTAAATGAAGTTATTTCTACTGAAGGTATTTCATTATCTAATGAGCATGAGTCTAGCGAAGTTGTTATCGAAGACGCAGCCGTTGTACCAGATGAAGGCAGTGTAGCTACTGAAGAAGTAGAAGACGAAGAGCTAAGCTCTAATGAAGAAACTGATGTAGATGAGTTAGACGAAGTTACTGTTGACTCGAATATTGCTATCGTAGATGATGACGTTGATAGTAATAGCGTAGAAGAAACAGACTACGTTCTAGATCATACACTTGCAACAGATGATTCAGAAGAGTTTTCTCTAGATGATACACAGCCTGGCCAAGCCGTTGTTGTAGAGCAATCAGCAGATGATAAGCTTGTTGAGAAGCTAGAGAATATCGTTAAGTAAGTTACAGAAGCCTTCATTTAGTTGTATAATGCAATTATTTGAAGGCTTTTTTACAAGGAGAGTGTAACTATGCAAAAAGCACAAGTCAATGATTATTTGCTCATTAAGCAAAAGCTTGATAATGATAAAGAAGTAACTAGTGTAATTCTTGTCAAGAAAGTAGATGGTGATACTATTACTGCTGTCATTCCAGAGTATAATCATCTATTCGACACAACTGCTACGTACGAGCTATCAGACTACAGTACTAAGATTATTGCAAATCTAGGCAGTGAACCAGCCATTACTCAGATAAATGGCCATAGAGTAATAAGCGCCGTTGGCTTTAAGCGTCATACGCATCTAGGCAAGATTCACTTTTTCTTTAAGCCAGGAAAGAAACTTATTAAAGACTTATTTCCGATTCTAGATGCGTTGTACTTGCAAGTACATAATAAAGGCTTAGATATTATTTTTTCAGAGCTTTCTTTCGAAATTTATAATGATAAGAATCTTACTGGGCGTAAGACTGTTCAATACTACTATGACAAAGAATATAGTATTAGAACGATTCGAATCTACGCTGAAGAAGAGCTTCTAAGTCAAGATGTAGATAGCTATGTAAGTGCATTGATTAGTGCATTTACTATGTCTATTCCTGGATTTATCTTAAATCACAGTGCTGTTGCAGGTAAGTGGGCAGCGGCATTCTGCGCGTTGTCTCATGTAGAGTCAATTGACAAAAACTCTATTGACGCACTTGTTCAAGACTTTTTAGACAATAACGCTTCTGGACAAACACTTTCTCAATACATTAAGACATTAGATAATGATAGAGAAGAAAATCCAGTTAGTGAGCGCGATATCTTTAAGCTTCATGCAAAGACAGCAGCAAAGCTGTATAAGCTTACCGTAAAAGATCTAGACAATATGTCTGCTGATGCGCTGCAAGCAGATATGCTCAAGACGATTATTACAGCAAATACATTTGAGTCTTGGGGACTTTTGATGTCTTGTTATTCTTATCTAGAGCCATACTCTAAGAATTTGAAGACATTTATTGCAGGTGCTTTTTATCTTTATCTTACAGATTCTACGCTGCCGCAACCGATTAGAGATCGTTGTAAGTCTACATTCACAACAATTAAGCTAGACGAATAATGCGCATATGCCTGCAAGTAATTTTAATATTATTAAGCATTTTACTTGCAGGCATTTATTATGCTGACTTTTCCAAAAATTTATAGTAAGATTTCTGAGTCTAGAAGAAAAGCAGCCAGCTTAGTGAAGATTGATAAGCCAAGAACTGGTATAGAAAAAAGAACAGGCTATAGATATTTTATGGCTTGGACGTCTTCACCAAAGAAGATTGATCCTAAGACAGGTCGAGTAGTTGTCAATAAAAATAAAGAACGCTATTTGACAATGGTTTATCTTCTAGATGATAGCAATCACATCAAGCTGTCGTGCTCATGTCCAGACTATTTGTTTAGGCACGAAGTTGCATTATTTACTAATGATGCATCTGACGTTATCTACTCAAACGGTGATTATCCAAAAGTGACTAATCCGCTGCTAGAGCCTAGTTGCTGCAAACATTGCTTAGCACTGTATAAGCTGCTGTATAAACACGGTTTCGTTGAGTGATGTATAATAGCTATGTTTACAACTCGATCGTGTAAATCACGTAGGAGATACAGCATGTCTATTACCATTAGCGAGCATCAAGCTGAAAAGATTGCAGAGCATATGATCAACATCATTGACAATCTTTACATGAGCTCTATAGCTACGCTAGGCTGTACGTTACAGCCTTTCGTAGAAGGCACTCTAGTCTTTTGCGATAATAAATATATGAAAGATTTTGCAACCAGCGATGATTTGCGCTCTACAGACATTGGTGCAATTATCTTTAACTACGCTAGCAGCACTAGAACTCCAGAGCTGCATGCCAATGCTGTATCAGAACTGATTAAGCTATTTTTGCACAGCTAACTTTCAAGTACTATAAATAATTTTAGAGTACTATTTTTAAGCTTTTGCTGCTTGCTTTTGCAAGGTACTGGTATTATGGTTTCTCCTTGGCCATATCTACCTGCTCTCCTAGTTCCTTGTATTAGCAAGCAGCATTTTTATTATCTGCAAGATCGCTATGCAAAATAGATACCAGCACTCAGAAGTCTTTGCGAAAATGAAGGCTATTAATGAGGATATAAAGGTGAATCTTACTTCACTAGAATATCTTCAAGTTCTAGACTACTTTCTTAAAAATGCATGGGAACAGATCATTACGTTCTGTCCAGAATTCGTAGATCATTATCTTGTAAAAGTTCTCGCATTCAATACGCTGCATAGATCAGTAAAAGTATGCAGTGAGCCTAAGAAGTCATTGCCGATTTTAATACTCAAGTGCATAGCATCAAATGGAAAGCAAAAAGTACACGCGTTTGAGCGCTTGCATTTAAATCGAGGCATTATATTTGGATGCATCACACAGTTTCTTAAGCTAGCAGACCAGAGAGCAAAAATCTGGTCTGTTTTTAATAATGATTTGCAGTTAAGAGAAAAGTTTATTCTTACTGATAAAATAGACGCATTGCTCGGTTATCCAGATAAAGACAAGTTTCAAACAGTATATGGAAATGTAGTATACTGGAATGATAAAGCTAAAGAGTTTAGAGCAATGATTTGTCAAAAGTATACGCGTTTAGCTCTGCTTCAAGCGCAAAAAGCGTATACGCAGTACAACTGCAGAATATCGCTCAATGACATATCTATCATTTACTGCATGATCGTTGGCAAAGCAGTAGACAGATGCGATGCACGCTTTGGTGTATTGACATCATTTATTCAGAACTGGATGAAGTCTGCACAATGTCAAGTCATCAAGCTGCTTAAAGAAGATAAGCATTTATCACTAGAAGCTTTACATGAGCAATATGGTGATTCTTTTGATTTGCCAACAACTAGCATAGAAACAAGTATAGATTCTAATGTTTCTGATATTGCGTATAAAGCAAAGATAGCAGACAAAGATGGTGTACTGCGTGCAACGCTTGGAATTCCAGAGTACTTGTCTATTAAAGATCATGCATTGTTAGAAGGATTAGCAGTATGAAGTCAATTAGCGCAGAAAGAAGCTTCGATGACTTAGCACCATTTTCTGATCAGCTTAATCAGTACTTAATTGATTCACTAGACGCTAGGTACAATAAAGCTATTGAAGCTGAGAAAAGACTATCAGCTCTAATTGATAATGCAGTATCAAACATGAGCGCAGATGCTCAAGCATCGCTAGCTAAATGCATAACAGATATTATTCGTGCTTCAGTAGAAGACAGTAAGTCTGCTTTTTATAAGAAGTCTGCAATATCGCAGTTACTAAGCTCGCTTGCTAAAGAGCTTCAAGCTGTATCTGCTATGTCTGATCTAGACACTATGCGTAAAGCATTACAAATTATATCATCGCAAGCCATAGTGATGCAAAAGACTATAGAGCAGTAATTTTGTGCTATAATAAATATGCTTTAATGCTATGCACCAAGCGCTAGGTTTACAAAAGCTGTGTTCTTGTGTATAATGTTCAAGTAGATAGAAATTTCATGTTTCTATTATTCAAGGAGAAATTTATGGGTAAGTACTCATCTGATCTCAGCTCCGTCTACGTTGGTGGTGGTGAGAAGAATAAAACAAGTCTTAATCCTGCTGATGTAGTTGACATGCAGAAGCTGCCTGATGGTAAGTTTCTTTGTGTTCGACTTCTCGGTGGCGTAATGGTTACTGGCAGCTACTGGGTAACGACGCTTAAGCGTGATAAGACCAAAGGCCAGTTTAATACTGGTTGCAGCTCTTGGGATCCAGTAACTCGTCAACAGAATGACTCTGTCGAAGACGCTTGGCGAGATTTTGAGCGTGAGCTTGTAGAAGCTGGTGTTCCGCGTCAAGATCGCATTGTTCGCTTTTCTACTAGCTACTATATGAACGCTATTGTTCGTAGCATTCAGGAAGACGAGCCATCTCGTAAGCCTAAGGCAACCGAAGAAGAAATCGAATCTGGCTTTAAGGATAAGGATTCTAATACTTGGACGCCTGTACGAGTTATTGCATTGCCTGTCTCTGTTCTTGATCAGATTCAGAAGCTTAAGACTATCAATACTGCACGCGTTAAGAGCAAGACTGGCGCTGTTCAGACTAAGGCATTCGATATCAATCATCCAAAGTTTGGTTGTGATATCATGATTATGTACGATAGCTCTAAGGCTGGCGCTTCTAAGTATTCTGTTCAGAAAGGTGATCGTACGCCGCTTACTGAAGAAGAAAAAGAGTATTTGACGTATGATCTTGATAAGCTTTTCCTAGAGATTGATCCTGCAGATATTCAGAAGGACTTTGACGGCTGGAAGCGTCGTAATAAGACTCTCATTGACAACTGCTTTGCCAAAGGCGATGAATCTTCTGACAGTTATTCTGATAATGATGAAGATGAAGTCAAGTCTAGCAAGCGTAAGCGTACAGAGCCTGAAGACTTTGATGAAGATGAAGTCAAGCCTACTAAGAAGTCATCTAAGAAAGCTGCTGCTGAAGAGATTGATGATTTTGACGACGACTTTGACGATGATGAAGAAGAAAAGCCATCGTCTAAGAAGCCTACTAAGAAGTCCGAGCCAGAAGATGATTTTGACGACGACTTTGACGATGATGAAGAAGAAAAGCCATCGTCTAAGAAGCCTACTAAGAAGTCCGAGCCAGAAGATGATTTTGATGAAGACGACTTTGATGATGATTTCGAGGAAGAAAAGCCAGCTCCTAAGAAAGCTGTAGCCAAGAAGAAGCCTGCTAAGAAGTCTGAGCCAGAAGATGATTTTGACGACGACTTTGACGATGAAGACTTCTAATCTTCTCATAAGCAGATAATTAAAAATGAAGTGGGAGGTTTTTCATAGAAATGCCTCCCATTTTATTCAATGTATAGTTTGCAGTAATATACTAAATAATATATACATGCAATTATTCATTAGGAGACATTTGAATGGCTGTAAAGAAAGAGCAGTCTGGCACACCATTGTTTGACTACAACGCTTTGCTAGTTGAAACAATTGATGATATTTCTCGTCGTCAAGGCTTCGAGTCTGATGCTCTTGAGGATACACCGCCAATGAGTACTGGTCTGCTTATGCTAGACTTGCTGTACGGTGGTGGTATTCGTCCTGCATGGTATACGCATTTTGGACCAGAGCAATCAGCTAAGACAACCGGTGCGCTTTCTATCGTTGCATCAGCTATCAAGCAAAATGTGCCATTGATTGCACTTTGCGACTATGAAGGCTCTACACGTAATTCTAAGCCGTACGTTGCTAATATTCTTAAGACTATGGGTGTTGATAAGTCTATTGGCCAGGTATTTGGTGTACAAGATCCTACTACTGGTAAATGGACTGTTCCGCCTACGATTCGTTATCGTGCAGAAACTCGTGGTGAAGCATTCTTTGATTGGCTGTCTGAGGTTCTTCGTAGTCTTCCTGACAAGAAGAAAGTCAATGGTAAGTGGTGGCTTGTCTTTGAAGATGATAAAGCCAATAAAGCCAAACTTGGTGAGTACGCTAACCGAGATATGGCTAAGAAATACGGCAAAGGCCTTTGGGTAGAAGCGCAAGACGATAAGCTACAAGCGCTTATCATTGTAGACTCTTATCCTGCGATGAATCCTACTTCTAACGATGAAGAAGATACAGATAATTCTATTGCGCTTCAAGCTAGAATGTTTTCTAAACAGCTTCCTCGTGTTAAAGGACGACTTGCGCAGAAGATGGTAGCTGTACTTGGCACTAATCAGCTTCGTGCCAATCCTATGGATAGATATCATCCAGAAGTAGAACCCGGAGGGCAGGCGTTAAGGTACAACTCAGACTGTCGCTGCAAATTTACTCCGCGTGCTTCAGGCATGCCATTGTGGCCTTCTTTTAATACTGAGAATAAGTATGAGGAAGAAGAGTCTGTAGAAGGGCAAGGCACTGATAAGTACAGATATATTCAGCTGCATACCAAGAAGAATAAACTGTGGACGCCCAACAGAAAAGCATGGCTTAGAATTTGGGCAGAAGACTACAAAGCAGAAGGCAGAGGCTTTGATCCTGTCTTTGACACAGCGTGCTTCTTGCTATATACTGGTCAATTAGTTGGTCGCGGTCGTAAGTCTATGAAGCTTACCTATAAGGATAAGACCGTAGCAATTAAATGGCAGCAGCTTAAAAAATGGGTATTAGGCAATAGAGAAGATATGAAAGCAATTTGCGCAGAGCTCGGATTTGAAAAGCCGTTTTCTATTCGGCGAGAATGCTTTAAGCAGATTGAATCTGGTATTGCCGAAGCAAAGTACTCAGACTATATGCAAGGAACATTAAACAACGATGATGAAGACACTAGCGAGGAATAATACGCCTGCTGGTGACTCTGATGAGGCAGCCGAGCAACAAGATAAATTTCTTTCTCGGCTGTCTACAATTGCTTACGCAAAGGATAACTCAGTAAATAAATCTAGTAGAGCTTCTAAGTATAAGTCTGAGTTCTTTTTTCATGTAGATGAAGAAGATGAAATTCAGATTATTAAGGACAATGTTTATGCAAAAGAAGCAGAAGATCCTGTCAACACAGAGCTTATTTTGCGTAGTGAAAAATATGCAACAGAGTTGCCTGCAGAGCTTAAAGACAAGATTGAAAGAGTTAGAGAATTCTTTCTACTTGAAATAGCACCAACTGCTATTGCACTGCAAGGCGGTTTATCACAAGCAAAGTCAATTATAGAGCAGCAAGTTGGTGAAATTGATGCTTCAGAGATGATGCTTGCCGAGCGTTTTGCTGCTCAGTCATCTAAGATACGCGTTATGCGTTTTATCGCAGATATGTTTGATTTGACGCAAGATGAAGCAGAAAAGCTGTATGATTTGACACTTTTGCCAAAGCAAACACAGCTATTCATGCTGCCGCAGCAAGATGCACAAAAGCAAGCAGCACACAGTACACAAAAATAGTGTATAATTAACTTACGTATTTGAATTAGATAAATACGCTACAAGGAGACATAGATGAAAATTTATTTTGCATCGCCTTTCTTTAATGAAGAGCAAATTGAACGTGAGCGTCGTCTTGTTGCTGCGCTTCGTGATATGCATTTTGATGTATACGCGCCGTCAGAGAATGGTGTTCTTAAGCATGATTCTGACGATCATACACGTACAGCTATTTTCAATGATAATATTGAGAATCTCAATAATGCAGATATTTGCTTCTGCGTGACAGATGGAAAAGACATTGGTACTATCTGGGAAGCTGGTTACTTCAAAGGCATCAATGCTGCTTGTCCTAACAGGATTATTGTCTATTATTGCGAAACACTAAGTGATCGTCCATTTAACGTTATGCTTGCAAAATCTGGTCAGTATGTTTTTACTAGCATGGACCAGCTTGCTATGCTTCCTGCGATGATTCTTAACAAAGTGACTGTCAAATATGCTGGAAAAATTCAGTAATGATGAGATTGAAAAAGAGTACGTATTAGCGAAAACGCTTCGGTACAATAATCGTACTCATCTTCAAGAAGAATCAGTTGCAGAGCATTCTTTCTTTGTAGCGCTTTTTTCGCTTAAGATTGTTCAGCTTCTGAAGCTTCCAGAAGAGCTTGAGCTTAGAATTCTTCGTCTTGCTGTACTTCATGACTGCGCTGAATCTATAACGTCTGACATTCCACATAATGTCAAGAAGCTGTATCCTGATTTTGCAGCATTTTTGAAGACAGTAGAAGATCAGTATTACTCAAAGAATTGGTCTTACTTCAAAGCAAAGCTAGATGATGAAATTGCAGAAGCTGTAGTAAAGCTTGCAGATAATTATTCTGTACTGCAGTTTTGTATTAATGAGCAACGTCTAGGCAATACGTCTCCAGACATTATGGAGATTTTTGTAAATGCTAACCAGCGCGTTGATGCATCAATCGATAAAGTTAATAGACTTCTGAAAGAAGCAAACTATATTTAAACAAGGAGAGCATTATGGCACATTTTCACAATGGCTATGAAAATATTAAGGTCCGTTTGATTGCTTTTAAAGGCAATGATCTTGCTAAAGAAGTATACAACTTCAATAAGTACGCTGAGTTTAATGAAGCAACGTTTGGTGAATACTCACCTGAAAACCCTGAAGCAATTCGTATTATTGATGAGATTGTGACTGGCAAGACGTTTCCTAAGTATGCGCTTGAAGGTCAGAATCTTGCATTCCAGATTGAAAACATTTCTCGTATCAATCTCGCGCAGCTTACGCGTGAACGTGGCTTCTTCTGCTCTGCGTCTGGCGATGTTCGTCCACTGACTCAAGACTTTATCGTTCCTCGTTACGTCTATAAGAATCCTGAATGGATGGCTAAGATTGAAGCTGCTCAGAAGCTTCTTGAAGATGTCTATATTGATATGTGCGAAGCTGGTGTAACGTATATGGAATCTCGTTACTTTGGTCTACATAGCCAAACGATTTCTCTTACGTACAACGCTTCTTTCAGCGATTGGGCACGTTCTTGCAATACGCGTACAGAAAATAACTTCGCTGATGAAATCAACTATATGTATCGTTTGATGCGCTACGAAGTTCGTAAGGCTATTGATGCTGTGACTGATCCACTGAGCAAGAAGCTATATGAATGGATGTTTGCGTTTACTGATCGTAAGACTTGGTACAAGCGAGATCATACATACAATAATGACTTTGCTCGTTATCCAACGCCTGAAGGCTATGAATTTAGTGAGCCTGCGCATAATGACTGGCGTAAGTCTTCTTGGAAGCTCGAGCTTGAAGAGATGTATAAGCATCATCCTGAGCTCCTTCTTGAAGGTGAAAAGGAAATGATTGAAAAGTGGATGGCTGCTGAACGCGCAGGCGAAGAACTGCCGTCTACTTATGATCCTGAGTTTGAGCTTGTTGCTGAAAAGCGCATTAAGACAGTTGACTACTACAATCGCTAATTTATTGCGTAACTAGGTAGCTTTACATGATAGCAGTAAGTAAATTTATAGTATAATAATTACTATAGTTGCTTACTGCTATATTTTTATAAGGACTGTATTATGCTTGAGCAAGAGTATATCCAGCTTAAAGTCTTCAATGTAGAATTTGAAGGCATTGATAAATGTGGTAAAGACACATTACGAGATACAATGCTAGGCGTATTTCCTAATATCTGCTCTTATAAAGCAAGAGGTATTTTAAGCCAGTACGCATACAGCAGGCTTTACAATAGACCTTGGGTTTATGACGTTACTGAAGGCTACATTAAGAATACACTTATCGTATACTTGGATGTATCTAGTGAAGAAGACTGGCTTGAACGTCTTAAAGCAACAAATGAAATAGAGTTTAATAATAGTAGATCAGACGTTAACTTTATTTCTGATTATGCTAAGCATAGAAACGCATTTATTTACGCATTTCAGCTTTTGAAGAGCTTAGATATTTCTCAAGACTATCAAGATCATTTTTTGTATCTTGATACGTCTAGGTATAGTCAGCTAGAGATTGCTAATATTGTTAAGCAACGTCTTGTTACGCTTAACAATATTAAGACAGATAACTTACAGCTAGTGTAAAACCTTAATGAAGAAAAGTGAAGCACGCGTGAGAAAGCTAAAAGAGCTAGAAGCAGAGAACTTATTTTCTTCTCTGCTTTCTAACTCTGAGAGAAAGCACCTTGGCAATTTGAGTCAAGGTGCTTCTTTAGCATCTGATTCTCAATTTATAGAAGCAGCCAGCATTACATCAGATACTCATGATGTAGCAGATGACTTAGATTATAAAGAGTTTATGTCGTCTTTGCTAGATCCTGTCACTGGTACTGTTCGTGACTTTAGAATTGATGATCGTAAGCTGCCAGCTGCAATCAATTACTATGATTTTTGCTTTAATATCATAGGCAAAGACGCACATCCACCGTGGTCCAGGCAATATTGGGCTGCAGCTATGCTGCTTGGTGAGATTTGTCCATATTGCTCTAATAAAAAGTATCTGGATATTTTCAATATTCCTAAAGACTTTCCTACTATTGATCTTAAGCATAAGAAGCGTTTAGTCATACTAGAAAATGGTGTTTGTCCTGTTTGTGGTAGAACGCATTATGAACTAGTGCACTCTGGCGCATTAAATCCATATAACCAAGGCGTGTATATCTTTGGTCAGAGATCAGGCAAGTCATCAACAGCTGCATCAATAGCTGCATATACTTTGCATAGATATTTGAAGTATCCTATGCTTGCAGAGCTTTCACCGTATATGCAAAAATCTACTCAGCTTACAGGCATTTTCTGCTCTCTTACGTTTAAGAAAGCAGTAGAAGTTCTTTGGACGCCTTTCAAGAATATTGTTGATGGCTCGACATGGTTTCAAGAGTACTTTGATTTACTTGAGCAGTATAGAATTAAAACAGGCAATAAGCTATTGCTAAACTCTGCAACTAAACTTGCTGTTGGCAATAAAAAGCTATTTTGTTTTCCTACTGGACCAACGGCGTCTACGCTGCGTGGTAATACGTCTTTCATGACATTTTTGGATGAGCTTGGTTTGTTTCCGCCAGGAACTAATGAAGACGTAGATGATGACGTTAATCGTCGTGCATCGCCAGACGAAGCTTATACGTCTTTGCTTAATTCATTAGCAACTGTTACGTCTGCCATTGACAAGCTAAAAGAAGCAGGATACCATTCTGCACCGCCAGCGTTTATGCTGTCTGTTTCATCACCTATTTCTAATCGAGATAAGGTGATGCGATTGCTTAAGCAGTCTCAAACAGATAATTCTGTTTTTGCACTACAGCTACCAACATGGGAAGTTAATCCAACTCTTGAAAGAAACTCTAATCTTATTGCTTCTGCGTTTAAGGCAAATTACACTAGAGCTCTTCGAGACTTTGGTGCGCAGCCTACAGATACGTCGATGGCATTCTTTGATGCAAAGATTGTAAGTAAGCTATTTAACGGTGCACCACCAACGCATCAGCTTATTCAGCGATCAGATGAGTATGAAACCTGGGGTGAGTTAAAGCAAACATCTAGCATACCATATCCATCTATTATGTCATTAGACGCTGGATATACAAATAACTCATTTTCTGTTTCTGTACTTTATTATGATCCAGTAAAGAATAAGACAATAGTTGCATGTGCGTTAGAATGCATGCCAATTAAAGGTCGAGTAATTAACTTTACTAAGATGTATGCTAATGTGATTTTGCCATTAGCCAAGCAGCTTAATGTGTGCTATGTCGTAGCTGATAGATGGAACTCTATTGACTTGTTGCATCGTCTTAGAGAAGATATGGGTCTTGCAACAAATAAAAAACCTTTTACTCGCGCAGACTTTTACACGTTAAAGCGCTCAGATTTTGAAGCAGCAAAAGCGTCTATTGCTAACAAAACTGTTGTTTTTCCATTCTTATCAGCGCTAGATATAGAGCGAGTTCTTTCATCTTCTGTAGAAGACTATAGAACAGAGTTTATGGCAAAGCCAATTCAGCATTTGCTTCTTCAATTTTCTACAGTTGTTGATACTGGTCCAGCGCTTTGTCCTGATAAAGCCCAAGGATTAACAGACGACATCTTAAGAACTGTCATACTTGGCATTACAAAAATTCATTCAGAAAAGATTTCTTCACGTCTTTCAGAATTTAATCAGTATATTAGATCCGAGACAAAGATTTCTATGCCTATGCCAGTTGTTGTAGGCAGATCTTCATTTTTCTAAGGTTTTTATATGTCAGATCGTCAGCTTATCAGCTTTTTATCTAAGTACTCTAAGCCTGTTCGAGATACTAGTGTAAATGGTCATTTATATAGAACTGCTTTTCCTAGCCAGAAGTTCTCGCTTAGAGAAACAGTAGATTGGATTTACAGAGTATTTCAGAACTGCGGTTGTAGCTTCGAAGAAAGTGAATTCTTTGTAGATACGCCAGTTACCAAGTTCCAGTACTACTTTAAGGCATACGGTGAAAGGTACGAATATAGCGTATCTATCGTAGACGTCTATGGCGCAAGTCCGTACATTATCATCAACATTGATGAGTTAGGCATTAGCTAATATTAAGCTATGCGCTATTTGTAATCCCAATAGGTATTTTGCCTATTGGGATTTTTCATAAATAGCATTAAGTTTAATATAGATTTATAAAATAAGACAATTTTGCATAGTTTATAATGCCTGACTTAAAATATGCTATACCAGATTTTTTAGAACAGGCAAAAAATACAGTTAGAGTATTGTCTTTTGATCCAGGCTCTGTTAACATGGGCTGTTCTTTAGTAGAATACGATAAGTCTTTAAAGACAATTACTGTTCTAGCTAATACAGTTTTAACACATCCGCTTCATGACATTAAGTCTTTTATTCGAGAAAGACAACAATTTGTAGATGAAGTGCAAGCTTGGATATCTGCAGGTAAGCCATCTGCTATTATTGCAGAGCGTTTTCAATCACGTGGTCTTCGTGGTACAACAATTGAATGCGTATGCATAATGCTTGGAATTTTAAGCAGCTTTGGTTTGCCTGTATTGTTTACAACTGCTGCGACTTGGAAAAATCGTTATCAAAAACGGTTTAATGTAGATCTTAGACAGATTTACAATGAGCTGCAAGTTGCACCACATCAGCTAGACTCTGCTCTAATTGGCTGTTTTGGCTTAGAATCTGGTACTAAGCAATATATTGATTTTTCTATTGATGGTGTAATTGCTCAAGTAACAGATACATCATTAATACCGTTAAAGATTAAAAAGAATAGAAGGTTTAGAGATGAAGATGCCTAAAGGCTGGGCTGTTGTGCCTCAGCAAAATATTAAGTCATCTGCTTTTAGAACAAAAATTACAGCAAAGAAGCAGATTAAAGCTAGAATTGATATGAGTGAAGACATTGCCGGCAAAGGCTTATGTCCTGAATGCGGCAAGCCAATGACTCGTGTTTTTGCTAATACTATTCCTTGCTTGTGCTGTTTTGAAGATCGGATCGTTTTGCCGATTGCAGACACTGACATTGAAAAGTAATAAACATATTTGCTGTTAAAATGCCTAAGAAAAGTACACTTCCAGCTAAAATTGATGATATTAAGCCATCGCAATTAAAGTCTTTGTTAGAGCAAGACGCAACTAGAATCAATGAGCTTTTGGAAGTTGGTGATTCTGACAACGCTATTACTTTAACGTATAAACGACTAGCGCAGTCATGCGTTGATGCTATTCCACTTCTTGAGAATAACATTCGTATTTCTAAAGGCGCAAGAGGTACCTACCAGTTTAATACAATGGTAACTACGCTGAGAGAGCTTCTTGTAGACTTACAAGCTATTTCAGCGCGTGGACAAATTGGCGTCACAGTAGTCGATAAAGTAATACGTCCGTTTATTCTTGACTTAGGTATGCAAATTGTTCAAGAGCTTAAAGTGATAGAAGAAGACGCTAGATCGTATATGTCACCATCTGATCATGAAAAGTTTAGAGCACAGGTAGTCAGATCTAGAGATAGAATTGCAGATTTTGTCAATAAAGGCTTTGCTGATGTTAAGCGACAAGCACAAGATCTTCTTCAACGATAAGGAATCATATTATGTTTGCTAGACACCAGGTTATGGGCGTAGCAAATGGTAGAGTTGTTACTAAGCCGCATGCTGGTTCTAGTAATGCTCCATTAGCAGCTGCAGCTAAGAAAAATCATGCTATTACTGCAGACATGTATAATACGCTTGGACCAATAGGGCAAGCTTCGCCTGCAACGTCTACGTCTGTCAACTTCTTTGCCGCTAACAACTATCAGTTTTACATGACTGGTTTGATTCCAGCGCAGCCATCAGACATTGATTCATCTATGCTGTCTCTATTCTACAGAGACATTTATTTATATGATGCTGTCGGTGGTTGTGCTGTCAATATTCAGTCAAGCTTTCCGTTTTCAGATTGGGAACTTCGTGGTCTAAGCGACGCGCAGCTAAAAATCTATAATGATGCATTAGAGCGTTTAGGCATTAGAGATTTACTGCCTAAGATCTCTACAGCTTATCTTGTAGATGGTTTTTATGCCGGATCATTAGTCTTTGACGATGCGACAAAGTGCTTCATGGACATTTTGTCCTATGACAGCTTGCAGTGTCAAGTAACTGCATCGCCTTTTAATAATATTGATCCTGAAGTTGTTGTGCATACTTCAGGCGTGATGCAAAACTTCTTGAGCAATCATTCTACATATGTAGATAAGTACTTAGAAGAGATGCCTCGCGGTATTATCGAGCTGCTTAAGCAAGAGCAATTTGTGCTTGATCCTATTTCTACGCTGTTTATTGGTCGTAGATGCTTACTTGATCGTGCTTATACATCATATCTGCAAACACTACTGCCGACGTATCTTATTGAAAAGACGCTATTCAGAGGTACATTGACTGAAGCACAGCGCCGTCAGCGCTCAACATCACATATTACTGCTGGCGATGATGTTTGGACACCAACATCTGAAGAGCTAGCAGCAATTGTACAGCAGTTCCAGATGTCTGAGAATGATCCTAATGGCGCTTGGGTTGCTACTAGAAATGCTATTCAGGTCAGCGATGTCAGACCTGCTGGTGATTTTTGGAAGTGGACAGACACAGCAGATCAACTTGTATCAATGAAGCTAAGAGCGCTTGGCATATCTGAAGCCTTTTTGTCTGGTGATGCGTCTTACTCATCATCTGAATCTGCGTATTCTACGTTTATTGAAACTGTCAACTCATATAGAGATCATTTGACAAATAAGATCTTTTATAGCAAGATCTTTCCGCTTATTGCCGTTGTCAAAGGTCTGTATAAAGAAGGTACAAAAAATAGGTGTGATAATCCTATTGACTTCTTGTTCAATATTACAAATAGGCAGAATCTGCTAATGCCTAAGCTGCATTGGCACAAAGAGCTTACAACTAGAGAAGAAGATTCTCAGTTTGATATGCTGCAAAATCTGTCAGAGCTTGGTGTTCCTGTTGCAATTAAGACATGGATTTCTGCTGCTGGTCTTGACTACGACTCTTTAGTCAGGGATCTTAAAGAAGATAAAAAGACTAGAGACGAGCTTAAGCAATTTGCTGTTACTGATGACAATAACCAAGACGATGAATATACAGAAGCTAATCTGAAGCCATTGCTTACTGCAATGTCTAATAAGTCTAAGCTAGATCGTCGTAGAACATCTATTTTGTCTTATTTTGAAGACACTGTGCCTGAAGACATGACATATACAGACTCTGTTGGTAAGAAGCACTGGTCACTTCATCAAGAAAAAGATAGAAAAGATCAAAACTGGAAACTAGCTAAGATTGCTGCTCGTATGCATAGCGATCTTAACTACAGAAAGACGATTGCTAATGCAAATGCAAGCAAAGGTATATCTAAACTAGCAGGTTTTACAGGAGAGTAATGATGAGTGCTCCAGTATACATTGCTATTTCATACGATATCTATACGCCAGAGGTTGAAGCACAGATTACTCGAGATTTTCTAGCGCTTCAGTCTTTTACCAACGATACATTGTTCTATTGTATAGCTCCAGATGTAAGACCACAAGCAGCGCTTTCAGCATTAGGCGTAAGACTTGCAGATCAAGGACATGCATCTGGCACATATATTAGGTATAAAGTTGGTAAGAAATACGCAGAGCGTCCATCGTATGTAAAGCCAAAAGCAGAGGTTATTGATAGAGATTTGTATAGTGCTAGAGACTCACAAAGTCTTTTAACTGTACGAGAGAATCATCCAGGACATTATTTGCCTCAGCTTGATCGTCCAAGCATATCATCAATAGATACGCTTAGAATGCCGTCAACAACTGGTACAGTGCCGCCTAATCCAGCGCTAATCTTCTTATGGGGACCGTAAAATGGCTGTTGGATTTATGGACAAAGTCTCAACTGGTTTTTCTACTTTAAATCACTATGAAAAACGAGTTAGTGGTATTATAAATGATCCGTTAAGCTTGCTGTCTAATCCGTCAGTATTTGGTTCATTTGGTACTGGCATGCTTGCTAAAGCATTAGCTAGACCAGACCCGTTGACATCATTTGACTGGGAAGTTCAGCTGCCGCCATTGATTTTAGACAAGACATACACATTAGATCCAGAATACATAGAAACTTGCTCTATTGTTATTCCTTCATTTGCTCCGAGATATGTCTTTATAGAAGGTACAGCCGTACCATATCCAGAAGTTACTCGAAGCATTCAAAATGTGACTATGCAAGTATACGCAGACGTTAATAATACGTCTTTTGGATACTTTAATGCATGGAAAAATTTGATAAATCCTTATCCTGGACTGTTCGGTACACCTAAGCCTAGCAAACAGCTTAAAGGTATTTCTGGCTATAAGAATGACATACGTCTTATTGCTAAGAGTCCTTATAACCAAGATATCTTTATCATTACATACATTGGCTGTTGGCTTACTTCTTTTGACGCAACATCTAGTTTTAACTCTTCTGGCGATAGAATTTCGTATACAGTCGAGTTTGCAGTATCAGATGTTAAAATAAACGGCTGCAATCTTGATACTATTACTGGTACTATTCAAAATGCTATTAGCGGTACTATCAAGAAGATTGCTAAGGCTGGTGTAGATGCTGTTCTTGACGCAGGTAAAGCTGTTGCTAAACCGCTTATGGGCCAAGCTAAGACTGCATTTAACAACTGGGTTGGCAATTCTGCAGACGATGCCGGCAGTGGTGAAGGCAGTTAGTTAATAAATAGATATTAAGTTTAATTTCTTTTGCTCTAGTAGGCAATTGTTTAATATGTCCGCTCCAAAGATTAACATTACTCGGATTACTGATTCTTCAACTGGGTCTGTCAAGACAGTTTATTCTAGAGCACAAGCTCAGGAAGCTAACGCAAATCAGGCGAAGCAGCTAGCACAGAACGCATTTTCTAGTGTTCAGCCTACTCGGTCTACGCTTTTAGATCAGTCTGCTGCTAAGAATCATATTCCAACTCAAGCAAATCCCGCAGTTAGCGTGCAAGAAGCAGCCAAGCACGTTGATATGAGCCAGGCAATTTCTATTGATCTTCCATCTAGATTTAAGTTCTATACGTTTAAAGATCTTTATGTAAAGCCGATGCGAAACCATCATCGTGCTAAGCTTGCAGCAGCATATCAGCAGCAGGCTGTACGTCCAGTTGTTGAAGTTATTGATTCTCTGCTGTCAACTAGTACTGGAGAAACATGCTTAGCATATAAGCTTACTGAGCCTGACTTTACATATCTTATGTATTGGATTAGGCTGCACTTCTTCATGACTACGCCATTTACTGTGCGTACTGTTTGTAAGAATCCAGAGCATATTAAGCAAGTAGAATCTGGCGAAAAGCGAAAGGCATCGTTAGAGATCGTTCAAACGCTTAATTCACTAGTGCCAGAATCTAAGTTTATTGATGAGAATTATGAGCCTGATTTTTCAGAGTTCATTCCTACATTTGAAGGCTTAGATTATGTGCCTGAAGGCATTTCTGTCGGCGCTGCAACCTACGGTGATATTGTAGAGCTTACAGAAGACGATCATTTTATGATGGAACAAACAGATCCTGCTACTGGCAAAGTAGAAAAGGTACCTAATACTGCTTATCTATACTTAGTTAATGCTGCTGCTTATTTGCATGGTCCAGGCTTAACACTTCGTGATCGTGTTAAGATGATTGGTAATATGGATGAGCAAGACTACACTAAACTGATTAACTTAGGTAAATCTATTCCTAATTACGGCGTTAATGAAGTAATCACTGTTCGATGCAAGGAGTGTGGTGCTACCAGGCGTGTGAGAGTACGTCTCGATGCTCACAGCTTCTTTCCCGATCTATAGTGAGCAAGAGTATCTAGATAGAAAACTGCTGTTAGCAAAAGAATACCATATCTATGCAGATGACAATATGCCTATACGCGAGTTTATGTATCTGTCAGATGCAGCAATTAAGTCTCGTAAAGACCGCATAGAAGCCGTTAAGAAAAACAAAATGTGTATTGATTAGTTTACATCGTACACAGCTTTTGCTATAATTTCCATATTGCTAATTTTTATCGAGGCTTTATCATGGTGCTCGCAAGAACTGCTAAGCTGTCGTATAACAGCTTGAATATTGTTGATGATTTCACAGATAATGAAGCAAAAGTAGCAGCCTTTTTAGCCGATACTGCTAAGAAAAATCATTATCCTGAAAATGATCTCTTTATTCGACCACTTGCTAAATTCTTCGATAAAGAAATTGAAGGCATTTGGCTGACAACAGATGGAGCTATTTCTTGGCATTGTTGTTTTGGTGCCTATACAGAGTATGATCTTGAAGATTTTATAACGAATTGTATTTACAAGAATATGAATATTCAAGCTTATACAGAGTTCTATGATGACAGCACGCTTTTGATTTATTTCTATTAAGTAAATAAATTTAATACAATTAGAGAGCTCTTAGGGCACATTAACGGCTCTAAGAGCTTTTTTATTGCACGTAATACAGGATACAGTATGGACGCGATTCAAGCTGCAAGAGCAAAAGCAGCGAAGAGATGGTCTAAGCTAGAAGACCAGACTGTGCCGCTATTCGATAAACTGGCCAATGGCCAAGCTGCTAAGTCAGATATCGAAAAGCTCAAACAGCTTTACGCGGCTCAGTCTAAATCAGCTTCAGAAGCATTTGATAAGGCTGTTAAAGCAGCAAAAGACTCTGCAAAAGACTCTGTTAAAGAGACTGTTAAAGATGCAGCTAAGAAACATCAGCTACTTAGCACATCTGAGCTTCGCCGCTTACTAGAAGTTGCTATTTCTATTGCTTTAGAAAAAAGTGCGTACTTTATTAAAAAAGCAGTAGAACTTGCGCTAGAAGATCATATGGACTTGCTAGATGATCTCATTAGAGATGTTCGTCGCATGCAAGTTAAAACAGATGAGATGCTATTTAGGATTAAGAATAGCACTATATCTGGAATGGTTTCTAAAGCACTGCAAGAGCAAGCAGAGACAAAGCAAGGATTTATTCGTCGGCTTGTAGATAATGATAGCAATAAAAGCGTCACAAATGATGCTATTAATGCTATGGCAGATGTTGTTTCTAATAAGATAGCATCTACTTTTACAGATAAAAAAGGTATTGCAGGGGCGGCATCAAAGCATATAGATAAGTCTAGTAATGCTGCCAATGATGAAGCAAGTCATAGCGACAAGTCCGGTTTTGCTTCGCGCGTAGCTGGAAGCTCAAATGATGACGCAGGCACATCTGATAATAGGATGATGTCTAATGTTGCTCGTACACTTATTGAATCAGATGAAGAAGAAGACTTTGATCAATATGCTGCACGTATAAGCAATTCTAATGATAGCGCTATAAGCGAGTTAAAAGAGCAAATTAAAGATAGTAAAAAGTCTACTGCTTTAGCAGAAGATTCTTCAGATGTACGACGTCAGCAAGCATCTATTTTTGAACGTGCTATATCTGCAATTCTTAGCTCTCGGCTTTTAGACAATAGACTATTTAATCAGTATGATAGTCGATTCTTACAAATTGCAAAAGATAATTTTGCTCGTACGCTAAAGACGCAAAAGTTTGGTAGCAATATTAAAGACATCAAAGACAGCTTAGACACGCTGAAAACTACTGAAAAGAATAACGGCAAGTTTTCAGATGCTGCATATAGACAGTATAGAGCTGCTGTATACAGAGATATGAAGCGCACTTGGCTTAAGCAAGCTAAGAGTAAAGCAGCATATATACAAAAGCAGCTAAAGAAATATACGTCTAAAGCTAGTAAGTATGCAAAATGGTTTGGTATTGCATTCTTAGCATCTGCTATTATTAACGCCTTGAATGAAATAGCACCAAATTGGAAAAAATCTATTGGTGACTGGCTTTCTGAAGATGGTCTTAATCTTGCAGTAGAAACTAGTGAAAAGATTGGCGAATTGATTGGCGCTGTTGTCGTTAAGACTCTAGACTGGATTTGGCAGCATAAGCTTGAGATTGCGCAAATAGCGCTTGGTATTGTCTCAGGCATGACTAAGTCTATTGTCAAAGCCGCATTGTCTTTAATTGGCTTAGACTATGACAAAGTATTTGGTGGCAAGACAATCTTTGATGAGGCTGAGCATCGCAGCAAAATTACGTCTAATGAAGATCTCTTTAATAAGTTTATAGAGTCTAAAGAAGGCAAAAAGCTGCAAGACGAGATTAAGTCTAGTCCTACGCATGTTAAGTACTTGCTTGGTGCAACTACTCTTGATGAAAACACTGATGACTACTATAAGAAGCAAGCTGTAGATAAAGCTTGGGAAAAGTACTTAAAAGATCATCCAGATTTTGCCAAACAGGTTGATACTGTAGTTAAAGGCAAAGAAAATTCAGCATCAGATAAGCTTATCTCTAGCCTGCTTGAAAATGTCTCAAACAGTAAAAAGACGACTGGTAATGCAGCGATAGAAGCAGATAAAACTGTAAAGTCAGTAGTAGCTAAACCAGCAGATACTGTAAAGCAAGTAGAAAAGCCTACAGCTGATAAAGCGTCTTTCTCTGATACTGCTATTCAGAAGAATGCCGAAGCTGCTAAGCCATATGAAGATAAGAATGGCACTGTACGTGTTATTCCTGTAGATACGGCATCACCTTCTTACTCTGGTCCAAGCCAAGTTAAGTACGATGAAGCTAAGCTAACTAATCCAGACTACGCAACAGCCAGTCTTAATCAGCCGGCACCATTTACTGCAGGTACTTCAGATTCATTAAGCAAAGGCTTAGAGAGCGTCAGATCAGCCAATACTGAAACTGCTAAGCTAGCTCAGACTAATACGCTTGAGCCAACTGCAGTAGAGCAGCCAGCTCTTAGCAGGTCTGCTATACCACAGCAGGCATCTGGCAGTAGTGGCAAGGCTATTTCTACAGAGTCTATTCAAAACTTTCCGCAGAATGACATGCTCATACTGAATGGTGGCCTAGCATGATGCTTGATGCAGTTGCTTTGCCTAAGTATAATCCAGGCTATAAAAAAGAGCTTATATATCTCATTCCTGAGGTTGAAAATGCATTAGCAGCTTCTGGCTTTGCTGTATCTGACTACTCGCTTAAAGCACAGAGCTATGACGCAGATACAGACGTAGAGATGTATGAGCGCATTATCGACGCTAATCAAGAAGAGGATCAACTAGGACTATTTTCTTTTGCTACTCGTTTTCTTCTTGCTAAGCATCTTGCAAGTGCAGTATTTGGCTCATTCGTAAGTGGTGCTCTTGCTATTAGATTTGCTGTAATGCAAACTGTTAAGCGCAGTTCTTTATTTGCACTTAGAGCTAGCATTGCAGCAACTACTACTGTTATAACACTGCTTTCATCTGTTGCGCATCTTGCACTTAGCGCAGGCTTATCTATTATAAAAGGCGCATTTAAGCTGTTGTCTAGGCATCCAGTTGCTGCTGCAGCTGGTGCTGTTGCTTTTTCTGCCGTAGCTTATAAAGTATATGAAGCTAAAAATAAAGTATCTGCACAAGACATACGAGAGAAAGCATCAGAATTAGAAGAGCTATTAGATAATGCGCAGACAGCAGAATCTGCGCTTTTATCTATGCGCACTCAATCTAATGCTGAATTAGCCAGAGTTCATCAAGAAGCTAAAGATAGAAAGCATTACAAGCTGTCAGAAGCTGCATATCGTGCGGTTGAGAACGCTACAAACGCAATGTATAAGCGCTCTTCAGATGTACGACCAACAGCAATTGAATTTGAAGGCACAAACGCAGAAAAATTAGCAGCAGCTAAGGAGTTTCTTAAAAGAACTACGCATTTCTCAGCTGAGTCTGAAATCTACGAGACAATGATTAAAGAAGGCTGGGATAAGCTAGATGCATCAAGTGCAAATGACTATTCTAGGTTTGGTATTAACTTTAATAAGAATAGATCTAAAGAGTTTATTAGAAACTTGACAGCAGAGCAAGCTTTCAATATCTATAAGAAAGAATATTGGGACGCTGCAGACGTAGATGATGTTCCTGACATTTTGAAACGCATGTACTTTAATACTGCTGTTAATATGGGTGTTGGTGCTGCTAAGCAGATACTTCGTGAAAGCGATGGCACATTAGAAGGCTTTGCAGCTGCGCGTTGGAATAGATATAACAGAATAGTACAGAGAGATCCAAGCAAGAGAAAGTACTTGAAAGGCTGGCGTCGTCGTACTATCCAAGAATACAATGAATCTCTTAAGATAGCCAAGCAGATGTATGATCGTTATCTTAAGAAATCATTAGAATTCTCATCTATTCCACCAGATGCTGGTAGTGTTCAAGTCAACACACAGCCTCAGGCTAATGATCCAATTTACGTAGCACGAGACCGTAAGATTCTTCAATTTGATAATAACTAGCAAGTAAAATGAAACCATCTAGTTTGCAAACAGCTGTTATCATACAGCGAGATAATATTGACGGTGGTAGTAAACCGCCAGTTACTATTGTTGGCTTTATGCCAGAAGAATTTGTCTTCGGCGTTACTTCAACATATGAGCAGCCTTTTGCTGAATCAATGAATGAGCTAGTTGCTCGTATGCCAGTTGTAGGCAGTAGATTGTCTAAAACAACAAGAATTACTTCACCGTTCTTGACTGCTAGCTACTGGCAAGGTTCTGAAGTATCTGATATGAGCTTAACACTAGTTTTTGAAGCTGATTCAGATCCATTAGAAGAAGTACGTCAACCAATTCTAGACTTATTGTCTTTAGTTACGCCACGCTATTTAGATGGTCTTATTGTCTCGCCAACAGATACATTGAAGTTTACAGATGAGCAAGTGCAAAAGATGGTTAAAAATGCATCTGAAGCAACTATTACTGTTGTAAACACAACTGCATCTGTTGCTAAAAACTTAGCTAATAAAGCTACAGGTAAAGATGAAAATATAAAAGATGAAGAAGATGATTCGATTCTTTCTGGAATTATTGAAACAGGCAATAAAGTAGCTAGCAAAGTACAAAACTTCTGTAAAGGCCTTGCAAATGACGTTATGGAAGGCACCGCTAAGGTTGTTGGTGAAGAAAATATCAACAAGCTTAAAGGATTGATAAATCCTGAAGAAGAATTAGCAAGTAAAGACGTTAAGCAGGATAATAAGCCTAATGCTAAGAACACAATACCTATATCACGCAGCATAACTGAGCTAGATATATCACCAGCAACTCAGCTAGCGACAAAGCTGCCATCTGCTATCAGCATGAAGATTGGTACGTATATAGAGTTTCCATCTATTGTGATTACTGGCGTAAACACTACGTTTAATTCACAAATAGATGCATATACTGGTTGGCCAATGTCTGCAACAGTAGAATTAACATTTAGACCATTATTTAGTACTTGCTATGGTGACGTTCAAAGAATGTTTACTTCTGAGCCTAAACCTGTTGTTGATAAAGACATGTATGAAAAGATGCAAGAGCCTGTCAACTCTCAGCTTACGTCTTCATTAACATCTGGCATTACTAGCTTTGTTAAAGATACTGCCGGTAAATTTACTAATGCTGCAACATCAGCTATTGGAAATGCTTCAAAGAGCGTTTCTTCTGGTATTTCAGATCTGTTCAGCAATGAGCAGTAACAGTAGTAAGCAGCAGGTAGTTAAAAGAGGTAACTAACTATGGAAACATCTCTAGTTGAATGGTCACAGTGTACGCCGTATTATACTGATTCAGGACTTAAATATTATTATAATCCATTTAAATCTACGTATAAGAATATTCGTTTTATCTTGAATAAGACTGGTACTTATACTGTGACTAAAAAAGACATTGGTCGTATTGCTACAATCAGCTTTAATGTTTATGGCACTACAACTCTCTGGCGTGTATTGCTAGAGTACAATGGCATTCATGATCCGTTGTCTGAGCTTGTGCCTGGCGTTGTTTTAGAAATACCAGATAAAGCACAAGCAATTTCATATCTTACTAGTGTTTCATCTTCTAGTAATATTGGTAGTTCTGTTTCTTCATCGTTTGTGATATGAGTTATGCATTATCAAATGGCTTGTCCATTTCTGTTTATTTTGGCAAGGCAGAGTTTCCATTAAGCACTGCTAATCGAATTACAGAACTTCATATTATTGAGTCTGTTCAGCTGTATGTGCCACAATTAAATCTAAGCTTAGTAGATACATCTAAGTTTTTAGAAAAATTAGGCTTACAAGATAGCATACCTATAACGATTAGCATTACTAATAAAGGTACAACGCTGCAAACACTCAGCTTTAGGCTATTTTCTTTTTCTGCTAAAAAAGAAAACTATGCTATGAAGTATAAGATTACAGCGTATTTGGATTTACCTGTATATTGGAATGGACTAGCAACAAAGACTTTTAGAGGCACGAGCTCAGATGCATTATCTGCGCTTGCAGCAGAGTGTGGTTTATCGTATATCGGTGCAATTACTAGTGATTCGCAGCTATGGACACCAGGATGCTCTAAAAACTGTGAGTATGCTAAGTACATTGCAGAACGTGGCTACGCATCTGAAACCTCTTGCATGGTACTTGGCGTAACTATGCTTAAAGGCATGATTTATGCCAATATTATGGATTTAGCAGATCCAATTATTACGCTTAGAGCATTGAATACTAATTCAGATGATGAATGCTTAGTTTCATCTTATAAAGTTAGTGCTGCGTCTGGCATGAATGTATCGAATGGCGGTTATTATATGACCAGAGTTAAGCAATCTGTCGTTGCTGATGCGCATACAGATAAAATAGAGTCTGTTACTGTAAAGCAAAATGTTTCATCGCCGTCGATCAATTCTGTTGTACGTGGCATGTTTAATAAGCAGATTATTACCTATGCGCCTATAGATTGCGGCAATGTGTCTAAGCATTTTGAAGACGCAGTATATCAAAATAAGCGCCTAAAAGGGCTATACACTGTCAATGCAGAGTTTATTTGCGTTGGAATTACACCACTTACACTGTGTGTTCCATTCAATTTCTACGCAGTAGACAGTGAAGGCAAACCAGATGAAAAAGACTCTGGCATTTATGTAACAACTGCTAGAATACTTTATATTGATGATTCTTCTAGATACTATGAAAAGATTCTAGCATCTAGAATTGGTACTAACGCTAAGTATTACGCTAATTAAAGATATGTCATTCTTAGATATTAACACACAAGCGCCTGATAAATCTTTAAAAGGCAAACTTTTTATTGGAGAGGTCGTTAATAATAATGATCCTCTTCATTTAGACAGAATTCAGGTACGTGTTCCAGAGCTATATGAGCCAAGCGAAAATGAAGTACCTTGGTGCATGCCATTAAAGAATCCTGTATTTGGTCAAGGCTCTGGTTTTGGCATGTACGGTGTTCCAGCTGTTGGTGCATTAGTCGTTATTGAATGCCAGCACGGCGATGATTCATTTCCAGTATATCGTGGCTGTGTTCAAACTAAAGCTAATGTAAATGCAGAATATGATACGCCAGATAAATACGGTTTTGTAGATCCATCTAGTAATAAGCTGCTAGTTGATATGAAAGAGCAGACTTGGACGTTTACTCATTCATCTGGTACTATTATTGAGCTTAATAAAGATGGCAGAGTATACGTTAAATGCAAAGATGCATTAACAGAATGCGAGACATCTACTATTAGCGCATCTAAGTCTGCAACAGTCAATACAGAGACATCGACAATTAATGCTACGACTGCTAACGTTAAGTGTACAACAGCAAATACTGAGTGCTCTACGTTTAAAGTAAAAGCTAATACATCTACGTTTGATTGTCCAACAAATAACTTTGCTGGTCTTGTCAATTGTAAGTCTATTACGACTGGATATGGCGGTGGTACTGGTACTGCTACACTTCAAAACGTTAAGGTTAGTAGCTCGCTTAACGCTGGTGGTGTTGAGCTTATTGGCCATACACATACTGCACAAGGCGAGTATGGAGAAACTACAGGACCACACTAATTATGGCAGCTTTAACTAGAGCGCAAACTGATCTTAACGATGCAATTTGGTCAGATATAAATCCGCTGTTTGGTGAGAATAATCTTCCTGCTAGACTTCCAGATGCGCAAGCTGTATTATACTGCAGTTTGTATGCATTGCTTAATTGTCCTGTTGGCGATCGTGGCGGCATATTTGAGCCTGAATATGGCAGCAGTTTATACTGGTTTTTACAAGAACCGTGCGATGAGTTTACTGCTGAAAAGATACGAACATCTATCATCAACTGCATACAGCGCTGGGAACCACGTCTTCAAATAAATAGATCTAGCACAACAGTTATTCCTAATACTTATACTGGTACCTACTCTGTGCATATTGCAGCAACGTATTTGCCAACTAGCAGTGTCGAGTCTGTAGATCTAACAATTTCTAAATAGTACAAATTTATCATGGCACAGCAAACAACATTTTCTGACTTATCTGCTGATCCTTCACAGTTTAAGCAAGATTTAGAAGCCAAGCTTAGCGCTAGCGATGTTTGGAAAGGCAATTTGACTACGCAGGTTGGTACTGCATTAGTTGATTCTATAGCAGCATTAGGCGCTTTTTGCCAACAGCAGATTATGAATGCATATACTAATTGCTTTCAAGAAACTGCTGTGCTAGATGACGCTATTAAGTCAATTGCAATCATGCAAGGCACACGTTTAACTAGACGTTTACCTGCTAGCATGAAGATCTCATTAACGTCAGAATTAGATACAACGATTCCGGCTTTTACTCAGTTTCTATGCGCCGGTTACTCATTCTTTAACCGCGAAGTTATTACGCTTAAGGCGAATAAGGCTGTTGAAACTACATTACATCAAGGCAGTGTTCACGTAAAGATTTTCAGCGGCGTTGGTACAGAGCTGCAGTCTTTTGTCAGCGACGAAGATGGCTTTAGCGTATCAGATTCTGATGTACACGTGCTTGTTAACGGTGAATTGATTAACAAAGCATATGGATCACTCTGGAATTATAAGAACGTTCCAGCGTATATGGATGGTACAACAGCAGAAGGTCGTCTTTTAGTACAGTTTGGTAATGCTCGCTTTGGCACTATGCCAGGTATTAATGATACTGTGACTATCATATACTGTACAACTGAAGGCGCATTTGGCAATAACTATACGGCAGCTGGCAGTAATATTTCTATTTCTGGCTACTCTAAAGTAAGCGGAAAGTCATTAGAGAATCCATCAGGCGGTGCTAATCAAAAGTCTACACTAGCGTATAAGAATAGTACAGCAGGTTCTTTTGGCACGTATGGCTCTGCTGTTACTAAGTCGCAGTATCAAGCAATTGTCAATACTTATCCTGGCGTTGTAGATGCTTTTACACAAGCACAACGCGAAAGAAATCCTGGTGATGTAAAGTTAATGAACGTCATTACTGTAACTGGCATTACTACATCTCCTTGGAATGATGAGCAAAAGCAAGAATTTTGTAATTGGTGTCAGCAGCAATCGATGTATTCTACCCGATTTGTTTGGATAGATGCAACGCCAGTTAAGAGAAATGTTTCTATAAAGCTTTATTGTTATAATTCATCAGTTTTATCTAATGTAGAGCGAAATGCAACATCTGCTATTAAAGCACTGTTTTCGCCTAAGTCTGGCATTTTAATGACAGATTTCTATATAAGTGACATTATTACTGCTGTGAGAAATGCAGACGCTGGTATTGCTTATGTAGTTGTTGAAGAGCCTACAGAAGAGATGATCGTAACTCAGCCATCGTCACCTGATCTTACATACGAGATTACAGCATCTGGCGGTACACTAGCGCCGTATTTCTATTCATACGGTGTTGTATACGTGCAAGCAGATGGCACAGAATCTAAGGTAAACTCTTGGTGCCATCCGCAAGTAACGAAAGCTAATTCTAAGGTAAAGATTTTTTGGAAACCAGTGCCTTCAGCTGTTACATATAAAGTCTTTGGTCGTAAGGGTGAGTCTATAGGTCTTCTTAAGACAATACAAGCAAGTAGTGCTAGCATTGATAATAAGACTGGTAAAGTTTATTATGAAGATACTGGTCGAGATACACCAGATACGTCTCAGTTTACTAGATACAGAATGCCAGAGCTTAAGTATAACTCACTTGGTAAGTTGACAGTAGTAGCAGAGTTTGCAGATCGTCAGCAACGCGTCAGTACGTTAACTAGCAGCGGATCGTAATTATGTCTATTTTTACTGAAGACTATCCAGATGTTGGCATAGATAGAGCATTGCGACTAGGCTATAAGCTGCCATTCAAAACTATCATGCCATCGTATATAAAGAATACAAAATTCTTTTCTGATCTTTTTGATGCGATTGACGAAGTCTTTGATAAGCACGTTTATAATCAAATATTCTTGCTTAAGAACATTAGAAATATGTGGTTGTCTAATCCACAGCTTGAGCAAAAAATTATGGATTCTAAAGAGCTTATTTCTTTGGAAGATTGGACGCTACCGAGCAATGAAGTTGTTGTTAAGCAGCTGAATACACTCGGTCTTCAGCTTGGCAAGTCTGCATCTCTGTTTAATAATAAAGATTACCTTGCATTCTGCCGTTTTATTGGACAGTACTGGTATGAGAAAGGTACCGGTACGTTTATGGACTTTGTAAATTTTTGTTGTGGCGCTGATTATACATTCGTCAACGCATGGACAAAAGATTATTCGAAGTTTTATAAAGAAGGCGATTCAGCGATAGGCACGCCGATATGGGAAGGCGGTGAATGGTATCCTACAACTCACGTTCGGTTTGTATCTAAGAATAATTATAATGCTGATGTACACATTATAGCTGTTCTATTTAATGAAATTGCCAATTACAACTTAGTTTTGGCTTCTATCGAGCAAGAGTTTTCTTTTGGTCCAGAGCCAGGCGGTGAAGGCGGTAGTGGCGGCAGTGGTGGCGGCAGCCAATTACCAGACGATCCGCAAAGCAACGGCTATATTTGCTTCGGTATTACTCTGATTTTCAGAGAAGCTATTAAGCTTGGCTTTAGAGAAGTGCTTGACATTAATAGAAATATTCTTGGTCTTGAAGGTCAGCATCTTGGCCAGCTTGATCATGTGCCATTTGCAGAAGAAATTAGAGAGTATGAAGATCAAGAAGTCTTTGGCTTTAATACTGATCAGAATAACTTTAATGCGCCATTTGCATAATAAGGTAAAGATGTATGATAGATTTTAAGAAAATTAAAGAAGCAGAAGCTTTTGTAGGTACTACTAATAATCCTAAAGAAGCTTTTTATATTATGCCAGATGGCAAATGGCTAGATGGCTCTGGCAGGTTTCAAAATGAGCCTGGCGCTGCATCTAGCTTTTCTGGCAGCAGAAACGTAGATCATGGCGACATTACTGAAAACTATTTAGGCGAGACGCTATCTTGGCTAGATGGTGCAAATGATGTTTTTGATAGAATGCTGATGTTTATGAAGGTAACAAATGCAATGCGCGTTGACTTCTCACACGGCATTCTTAGTCTTGTCTGCACTAATGACTTGTCTATGAAAGAAATTAAGCTTATGCTTAAATCTTTCTTTAAAGGCTGCAAAGCTAGAATTATTGCTGCAGAGATCTTTAAGCCTAATGGTCGTACTATTGCAGATAAAGAATTCGAGTTTGCAGACTATGATACACTGCTAGACTGGATTAGAAGCAATTACTTTAGATCAGCAGTATCTGCGCGTAAGGTCTTATCTGAAATTGAAAAGATCGATACAGTAGTGTTAGATATTCCATTAGTGCTTCGTTTATTTGAGCTTTGCAGAGAAAGCATTAATGATGATGTATATTTGCATACGCTTACAGCCGCGCTTATTAAGCTAAGAGCTAAGAAGCAAGTTTTAACTATGGACGATTATCCTGAGATCTTAAAGCTTGCTGGTATTGACGTTAGGCGCTAAAAGGATTTAGTAATGGCAGCATTTTATCCAGGCATTATTCCTACGCCATTTGCTAGTAAAGGTGATAAGAACCAGATTAGTGCAAGTCAGAGAACATCTGGTGATGGTTCTGCTGCTTGGGACATTGGTTTTGGCACTGAGCTGTCAGGCAAATTACCGCCGAACGGCCAAGGCAAGCCAGTCAATCGTCTAGACTTTAATGGCATTTTTTATGCATTGTCTAGCGTAGCATATTACGCACAATCTGGTGGCATCTTTCAGTACAATAAGTCTTTGAATTATTATGCAAATAAAGCATTGATTTTTCATAAAGGCCAGTTATATATTTGCGTTAAAGACGTACTAGCATCTGCTACTGTAGAGCCAGGTACAGACAGCACGAGATGGATGCCACTTCTTACATTCTTGCAGTCAGATTCTTCTAACGTAGGCAATGTTGTATATCGTGCATCTACTTCTTTGAAGAACAACCAGCTGCTATGCAACGGCGCTGCATATAGCAGAACTAAGTACGCAGCATTATTTGAAGATATTGGAACTACTTGGGGCGAAGGTGACGGCTCGACTACGTTTAATGTGCCAGATCTTCGAGGCGTAGTAATTCGTGGTCTTGATATGGGACGTGGCTTAGACCCAAATCGACAGCTAGGAACATATCAAGCAGATGCTGTTCAAAATGCTACGGGTAGTATTGGTATTTTTAATAACTATGCTGCTATGCTTGGTAAACCAACTGGTCCTTTCTATACAGAAGCTTATGGTCCTCAAATTGGTATAAAATCAACATCATCGACTGATAGCTGGGTTGAAATCAAATATGATTTATCAAAGCAGTCGCGTACGGCAGAAGAAACGCGTATGAAGAACGTTGCTTTAGTCCCAGTTATTTTCTATAAGTAAAATGAATACAATTGATTTAACTAAGTATAGCACACCTGCAGAAAATCCGACAGAGCAAGAAATGCAAGATGCAGTTGCTTCGCTAGTTAAGTATATGAAGACGTTTGATACACGTCCAGCAAAGCAAGCAGTGTTAGATAATTGGCCAGTGCTGTATTATATGTTTGGCAATATTGATGATGAAGCTTGTACGTTTAGAGGTGAGCGAGTTCTTTATAAGAATCGTCAGTACGGCGTCAAGCTACTTAATCAAGCTGCACGTGGTGCTATTCAATATAGCGACATTACATCATGGACGATTAGTCCAGCAATTGCATCAAGGTTTGCATATTATTTTGTAGGTACTCAGAATTCATTGTTTGCAGAGCGCAAGTATACTGACAGATATACGCTCAGTATTTTGCTTGCTGGCGTTATGCACGAAGGCGATGGTTTAGATCTTACAGATAACTCTAAGCTTAATACATCTTTTGGCAAGAATGAGTTTGAAGTCATTATGCCGCCTGGAAAGCTTAGAAGCATTATCATGTCAGCAGCATTTATTGATAAGCATAATAAGATTTATGTTTATGAAGGCAAGATTAAGTACGTAAAGGAATTCAATACGCTTTGCATGTTTTTAGAAAAGTGCTGTGATAATATGAATAAGATGTGCCATCTAGAAGAGCGTGATGAAGATTACTATGAAGTTATTCATGTAAATGATATTGATGAATTCATCGAGCTATACGAAGACAATGTAGTATACGCTTAATGCTGATATATGAAAAATGCGTGCTATTCATTTAACACGCATTTTTTTTTTAGTCATCAAATTCAAAATGTAGATCAAACGGTAATTCAGGAGCAGCATCTCTGCTTTCTATACTTAGGCAGATTGCGTATTTTGTACCGGACACGCTGCTTTATTTGGTGAGTCTGTACTACTAAATGCAAAGAATCATACTCTACTAAATTTTGCTTTTCAAATTTAATGCTTTATGATTAGACAATTTCTATAGGTTTTTTAGATGTCTACGTGTATCTTTAGCAAAACACAAGAAGAAAGAGCAGAATTTGAAGCCGTCTTTGATGAAGTTATAGACCATATAGAGCTTTTAAACGTTAATCCTACTACGTCAATTGCTTTGCAGGTCGAACTTTCTGCGCAAGACAATAAAGCGTATATTTTAGCATCTGGCGGCCAGAATGATACAACGTATGCATGCATGGCAGCTGTGCATTTTGTATCAGGCAAGATTGATACAGCTGCTTTTGCTATTTTAGTATCTCAGCAGTCTCCAATACCATATAAAACACAAGCGCCTGATCAGTTTCAAGACTTAGTCGGCGAAATTCAAGCAGGACAATCTGCTGTTGCTTCTGCCGTATTTACTGTTCCTAATTGCAATCTTAAAAATGGATATGTAACTTGGGAACTTTTAACATCAGATAATGAATGTCTTGCATCTGGTAATGCGTATGAATGCATTGTGCGTAATGATGGCCTTGGCAACACACTAATTGCTAAGTCAGTTATTACATGTCCATCTGACACTGGACCAACGCTTGTTACTACGAAATATCAGATAAGATATACACTGCATGTAGATGGCAAGGCATATTATCAGTTTGAGAATCTTACCGTTGCGTCTAATGTAACTGTTCCATTAGGTACACCAGATGTAGTAGAGCTTCATGGCTCTAGAGCACATTTATCTATTGTAACGTCTCAGCCATATCAGTACATGCAATGCTCAATCTATAAAGATAATCAAGAGATTGCATCTGCTACTATTAAAGACGCAGCAAAAGTATCGTCTGGTTGGTTGTATTCTTTAACAGCAGATACACAAAACTTGCCTGTTTCTTTAGAAAACTACACAGTAGTGTTCTCATACGGCAATGCATCACCAGCAGAATTTCAAGAATCATCTAAGCTGTGGATTATTAACGCATCTATTCAAACAGCATGCGGTGATATTTTAGCTCGTGTCAATAAGGCAAGAACTACTCTGTACGGCAGTCCTGATCTTCTATATCCAATTCCTACTATTCTTCTTTGGATGCGAAGAGGCATGGATAGATTTAATGGTGCATATGGCATTTTCACTAATTTTACCATGACAAATGCCAAAGGCGGTATTAGAGAATACTGGCTTATGTGGACTGAGCTTATGGCAATTCAAGCGCAGTATTTGGCAGAAGGCGAAAAGGCATTCGATTACTCTGGTGCTGCTATTTCTCTTAATGTAGATAGAACAGGCTATCTTGACAGCATGGCAAATAGCATTAAAGGCGATCTAGATAACGAGTTTAAGCCATTTAAGCAGAATCTAGTCAATAAAGGACATACAGGCGGTGATGGCTCTGGCGATGTTAATGTATTAGGCCGTGGTGCAATGGGTTCAGTTGGTGTAGCATTGACACCAACAAATAACTATGGCTTTCCATACTATGGACCATATGCATTTAATGCAGCTTGGAGATAATGTATAATAAGTAAGATTAAAGCTTTTGTGTATATAAAGAGCCTCTAGACGTAAAATCTAGAGGCTTTTATATTTTAGCTTTTTAATTTAGCTTTTTAATTTAGCTAAATGTAGCAACTAAGTTATCTTTAGGCATTGTAAACGTATGCGATGAAGAAGATCCACCAGCAGATGGGCTACTGACAACAGGCACGCTATAACTAGATCTACAGTATGGACCAGACGCAGTAACAACTTCTCCAGCTTTTTGTGGGAAGAATGCTTACGAGCCAGGACCAATAGATCTATCGTCAGTACTAGATTTAACATATAGTCTACTGGAAGTTTTGTTAATTACGTTTAAGTAATAATAATAAGCCGCTTGTTCTGCAAATATATTTCCTAAATCTTTACCGTTAGACGCAATTAAGCCAGTACTAATTCCAGAATTACCTGCAGCAAACATTTGTCCTATATCTTGTCCGTTCATTGTTTTATATCCAGTTGCAATTCCTGAATTACCTGACTAAAAAATATCTGCTAAATCTTTGCCATTTTTGGTATATATATATAGGCACTGCACAATTTTATAATCCTAAAACTGGTGAAAAGCGTAGACTAGCTGTAGATGATCCATTAGTTACTAATGGTATTTTTGCTGGTTTAACTAAAGGCAAGGCTCCATATAGAAGTAAAAGATCAGGTCGAACTTTATATTTAGCTAAAGATGATCCTAGAAGAACAAATGGGCATTGGGAGCCATGTAGTGCAGGCGCTAATAAAGGTAGATTACAATATATAAATAAGCAAACAGGCCAAATTGCTAGAATGAAAGCTGATGATATAAGGCTAAAAGATTCAAACTGGACTAGATTTCATAGAAGATTAGGTATTGGTCTAGACTACTTGCATTAAGTAATCTATATGGTTGGTGGTGGCAGTTTGGACCTGACTGGTGGAGATGATGTATAATTATACTTGTATACTTGTACTTTTTAGGAGTTATAAATGAAGCTTAAGTCTAAACAGCGTCTTATTGCTGCATCTAAGAAAAAAATTCAAGCCAAAGCTATTTCTACTAATGACTATATGAAAGTTGTTAAAATGAATATAGTTAAATATGCTTCTGTATTAAAAGAATTGGAAGATAAATAATATGAGTATAGATCTAATTATACCTGAGCCTAGTGCAGTTGTTAAAACTAATGAGTTATTATTAGGTATCAAAGTAGATAGTACTCGTATTGAAAAAGTTAGAAGTTGTTTTCTTCATACTATTATTATGAATTAACAGAAGAGCAAATAGCTTCAATTATTAATGCTTTAATAAAGAATCATTGTTTCTTAGACGCAAATAAAAGAACTGCATTTTTAACGTTTATTTCTATATGTAATATTAATAATATTACTAATATTAAAGATAAATCTCAATACGCTACTATTTTTGAAAATATTGCTGCAAATCATTATACAGTGCAAGAAGTAGCTAAATTGTTATTTACTAAAATCTAAATAAAAATGCTCTATTTTTAGAGCATTTTTTGTACCTATTTTGAAGAAAAGTCTTCTTTTTAGGACTAGCAATAAAATGAGGCCTTTAAGCAGTTCTTGCTTTATACTAGAAAGTAATATTTTCTTATTCATCAATAAAAAAAATGCTGTTGAGACAAATTCTCAACAGCATTTTTCTTTTTGGATTTCTTAATTATTAAACTTTTGCAAAAGCAATACCTTTTGTATCTTGATATAAACCACCACGCTCTGAATAGCTTAATTCAACTTCATCTATACTATAGAAAATCATTTGAGCAAAGCCTTCACCATTTTATGGTCCATACGCGTTTACAGCAGCTTGGCGATAATCGATCTATTATTGATAAGTCTCTAACTATAAATGTCTAGCATTTTTTTTTTGCTTATAAAAGAATTTTATCTTAAGATAAGCGATTTTGCAAGATAATAATTATGACGGTAGACTTAACTATAATTTGGATGATCCAGGCAATATTTATTCATTGGGCTTGTGACTTTATTTTACAGCCTGGAGACCTTCAATCAGATAACGAGAGAAAGTATATAGCGAAGCATTGTCAATCATATGCTGCTAGCTTTTCATTATTGTCACTTGTACTGTGGATAGCAATTGGCAATACTGGCGCTAATCTTGAGCATTTTGCAGCATATTTACTAACATGTATCTTAAGCCATTCGATAATAGATTTTATTCTCATACCTGTTCTATATAAGTACAAGAATAATTTGAAGCTATTAGGCATATTCTGGTCATTAGATCAAATTATTCATATATCATTTATCGTTTCTGCGCTATACTATTTTTTACTCGATCGATAAAAAGAAAGCCGTTAGGAATAAAAACCTAACGGCTTTTCAGTATCTGCGTATTTTACTTATACATTAGCAAAAGCAACGCCTGATGTAGCTTGATACAAACCACCGCGTTCGCTATATGATATTTCTACATCTTCTACTTTGTAAAAAACCATTTGAGCAAAGCCTTCGTTAATGTATAGCTTAACTGGTTTATTACTGCCATTAAGAATGCTAATTGTCATGTTACCGCACCAGTCAGGCTCAATTAACGGATTGATAATTGGAATACCGCAATGAGCGTATGATGACTTTGGCTGCAGCAATGCTACAGCATCTCTTGGCATATTTATCCATTCTACACTAGATGCCCATGCAGCACCAGGCTGCATCATTACATATCTTCCAGTTTCATCTTCTTTAACTTCTAATTGAATAGCTTTAAGTTTACCGTTTTTAGGATCATCATATTCAATGCCATTTTGCGGTTCTTTATACAGCACTTGCTCAGACAGGCGTAAATCATAGCCAGCGCTGCTAAGACCATACGAGCAAACTCTATTGCCATTTTCATCGCTGCGTACAGTATGATCAACAAATGGCATAATCATTTCATGCTGTTGCTTAATCCAATGATCAGACAGAATCATGTCATTTTTCCTTAGAAGAGTGAGTTAGTTTTTGGATATAGATAATCAATAAGATTGAAGTATGCTTTTGGCAAGTTGTTCTTTAGCTCTTCGTCTAATACTGCTTTCTTAACAATTAGATCAGCAGCTTTTGGCAATTTTACGTCTTTAATTAGCGTTACAAGCTTAGCGTTTCGCTTCAATTCTTCGAGCTTTGGCAATAGCATGTCATGATATTCTTTATCTTTTGCCATAGCATTCTTAATAGTGCCATACTTCTTTATTAAGAGCTTTGCTTGTCTTGGTCCAAGAATTTCTGGAATGTTGTCAACAGCATCACCAGTTAATGCTTGCAACGTGCGCATTTCACTTGGTTCTACGCCTTTTAGCTCTTTAACCATATTTGCTGTAATATATCTTGGCTTAGCTTCACCATGCACTTTATAAGAAGAGTCATATAAAGAAACATCAGCGTCTAGATACTGATACGAGTCTTTATCTTTTGTGCCAATAACAACATTATATGAATCTTTATACTGCGCAGCAGCAGAGCAGCAGCAATCATCTGCTTCATACTTATCATACTGCACAAATGGCATGCCAATTTCTGTAAGCAGCGCTTTTATTCCATCAAGATACGTATAGATTTCTTTAGCGCCTTCACGTCCTGGAACTGTATTGTCAACAGCTGTATGCGCTTCTCTACGATTTGCTTTGTAGTACGGCCAAAGCTCAAATCTGAACACAGCAGGACCATCAAAGCAGATAAGTAATTTTTTAGCACGTACAGCTGCCATATCTTTGCAAATCATGCCAATATACAAAGAAGACAACGCTATGCTGAAATCTCTATGCACAGCGCGTGTTACTGCATACGCACGATGCAAATAGTAGTTTCCATCTACAATGAAGATAGTCGGTTTCATTTAACTTTGTTGTCCTTGTAAAAGTTTTATAATTGTACTTGTATAATATGCAATATTTATAAAGTTTATTGCAGTTTATAAGAGGATTATGCTAATGGATAGTAGTCTATTTGGCTATCCTATCATAACATACGTTTGGGTAATTGGGTTGGCAAGTATATCTGGATCAGTTAAGTACTTAAATGAGTTTGCTAATACTGGCGTTAAACGACGCTATGAAGTATTATACTTTTTAAGAGATATACTATCTGGTGCGCTATCAGGCTTAATGGCATTCTGGATTTGTGATTCTTTTTCTATCAAAGAGCCATTAAATGCAGTCGTCGTAGCTCTAGCTGGTATTATGGGAAATAGAGCTTGGACAGAGTTTGAGGTGATTTTGAAATCTGCTGTATTAAAAGTGCCTGTATCAGCAAGCGCTATACAGCCGCAGCAAACTGTCATTAACAGACAAATTCCACAGCAGCAAGTTCAAAATGCTATAGATATTGAAATCACGTCTACTATTCCTAAAGACTTATCACGTATGAAGACTGATGATAGGAGTAGATCATCAAGATGAATTTAATAAGGACTTTTTAATATGCTTGGTTTCAAGAAGCTGACGTATAGCCAGTTGTTAGAAACTGCAAATAACCTCTGGGGGCTTTTCTGCATTGTGGCTGTTATTGCCATGGCTGGTATTCTTGGCTATTGGGTAGGACAACCACAATTTATCTATGCAGTGACGCAATCTACACCGATGATTGTTGACATATCAGAAAAAGGCGGTTCGTATTATCCGAACGTACTGATTTCTGGCGTAGGTAAAGCAGAGTACACTCAGTGGATTGAATCTATGTCTGGTGAAGTCGTACATAAGTATAAGGCAATAGAGCTTAGTAATAAGCGGTCAGATGTTCGTCATGAGCAGGTTTTTATACCGTCTTTGCCTCCTGGAATGTACTATGTTAAAGCTAAAATGATCAATCAGCCTAATCCTGTTAAGACTACACAGTTAGAGATTGTTTTAGGCATTATTAACGTAGTTAGTGAAAACTAAAGGAATTATTTCTAATGGACTATTGTGATGCAGCCTCAGAATATGAGGCCGTTTTTCTTAAATCTGCTATGATGAATGCGCATACTGCAGCAACGCAAGAAGTAGAAACAGGTCATTGCTTGTATTGCGGTGCTAAGCTAGATCATCCTGGTAAGTTCTGTGATGCAGATTGCAGAGATGATTATGAGCATGAGCAAAAAGTCAAGCAAATTGCTGGTAAGAAGTAAGAGTATACGCTATGCTACAACGATTAGATACTGTTAAAAATCAGCGTGAATGCGCGCTTTCAGTTGATTTTACCGTTCGTTCTGGTACTGCAAATGTATTCACAAAGCAACAAAACTTTAGAGCATCTTGGATTGGTCAGTCGCTGTCAACAACTAACATTTATTTAGCTGCTAACAACGGATCTCATAGAATCTGCAATCCATTTTCTATTATTATCTTAAACTGTGAGTATCCAGTACGTTTAAGCTATATTGATCCAAGTACTGGCATGCTTGTTCAGCATACAGCAAATCAGCTGTGGATTTCTGATGCAGGTTTAGACAGCTTAACAATTGAAAACGCGTCTAATATAGAAAATGCCGTAGTTGTTACTACGATGCAGACTTCAAACAATACAGACGATGGCACGAGCGCTCCGTAAAGTACATATTGCTCGCTCTGTCAAAGGACATCTTATAAGAGATACATACGCTAATGGCGTTAAAAACAGCTGGTGGGATATCCGTAATAAAGTGCTTGCACGTGATGATTATAAGTGCTTTTATTGCGGACAACCAGCTGAAGAGGTTCACCATTTAATTCCGCTTTCAAAAGGTGGAACTACTACAATGGCCAACTTAATCTCTATTTGTAAGATATGCCATGATAGACAGCATTATCATCTTAGAAATAGGCATTAGCTATGAGCAATAAATCAGCATTACGTTATATTGCTGCATTCTTATCACAGTATCCTCAGCCAACTAAAATGCAAGCTAGAATCATGGCTGCAGATATTGGTTTAGATGATCAAGCAGCAGACGAAATAATCGACCTTATCAGTAAGGTTGGTGCTAAAAAGATTTCTGCATCTCTAAAGAAAGAGCTTTGCGCGTATACGAAAGTAGAAAAAGTTCTGCAAGATGAATATGATTCTCGATTTCTTTCGCCAGAGTATCTGCTAGTTAATGATGAATCTGTTGGTGATTCTTATGAGTTTCAAGAAGAATTATCTAATGATGGCATAGAAGATGAAGAATCTATTTTAGATGATCAAGATAAGCTGGCAACAGACGGATTTATCCGTTTATAAGGAAATACATATATGTCCGAGCCGTTTTTAACTAACTTGGGCGTATTAGAGAGGGACCAAGTTTATGGTCCCTCGATTGATAATATGCCTGGTGCTCTTAACGCTACGTGCAAGCAATACTGGGTTGATGCTGTAAATGCAGTGTCAAAGCTAGATATTATTAACGGTGTAGAAGCTTGGATGTATGCTGTCAAGACTTTTGTGCAACTTTGCATAGAAAATAACGAATATCCGTTCTTGCAAGATCCAGATACTGTTAATTCCAGAATTTTATCTAGTATGAAGCTGCAGAGAGCAGCTTTGGTGAAGTTTTTAATGTCTACACCAGAGTTTTCTGCAGTACTCAAAACTCTTCCAGTATCTGGTATAACTAGAGACGTTATTTTTGTAGAATCTGGCTTCATTATTGCGTGTACTGCTAAGATCCGTTGGTCGTTTTTAGATGCTGTAGACTTATGCTCTAAGCTTTCTTTCTATAGAGTGTCTGATTACTGTTATAGACTAAGCTTAGGCTCAGGTATTACACTAGAAATCAGCGCAAATCTGTTAGAAGACGCCAGATATACTAATCTTTCATATACAATGACGCAAGATTCTTTGCCATATATCTCTAATAACTATACACCAACTGAGCAAGAGTATAAAAAGTTTATTCTAGACGTTATGTATATTCCGCTTATTAGATTAAGCGCGCCTACTATATTCTCGTCTAGGCTGTTTTAAGGATAATTGAGAGAATGGCACATATCGTAGGTAATGTCTCTACATCTTTTAAGCGAGGATCTAAGTCATTTGCAGGCATAAATGGATACAAATCTATTATGCCAGGCACACTAAATTCTGTAGTTGCTAAGGCTGGTGAAACTGTTTATTTAGGCATGCAAAGCGCTATGCGCAGCTTAGAAGTAGCTGTTTGCGTTCAGGCTGTTGCTAATCCAGTTAAGATGTCATTGACGCTTCAAGACATTAATCTAGCGTGTAATCCTGATGAAACTGTACAGAAAAGCGTCAGCTGGTGCAATGAGCAAGTAATTACGCCAGGCACTATTGTTTCATTAGATGTACCATGCTTCTCAGCGATGAAGCTTGTTTTTGATGCAGATGCTTCTTTTTACGTGTATATTAAGTAAGCGCTATGAAGATTTACTCTAGTTCTAGATTAAAGACGGTTAAGCTTGGTGCCGGCGAAGGTAAAGTAATAGATAAAGCAGATTCTGCAGTATCTAAAATTGATTTGTCTTGGCTAGCGTTAGCTGCACCTGTTTATCATATTTCTCCTAATATTGACGACTATGTCATCGTTAATACAATTATTACGATCTCTGATTTGCCGAATCGCAATGGTATTGCCTTTCCGCTAACAGAGCTAGTTGGTTTTGATGAGCCGCCGTATAATCGTCTAGCATATGAAGGCTGGCTTAAGGCGCCACTTTTTGCTGAACACTGCTTTACAGGTGAAACCTTAATTTCTACGCCTGAAGGCTTTAAACAAATTAGCAAAATTAAAGTTGGTGATGAAGTATATACGCATAATAAGCGTGTTAGAAAAGTTACTCAAACTTTTAATAATGGAAAGAAAGATACTTATTGCGTAGACGCTTTAGGAATGATCTATCCGTTCTGTGCTACAGCAAATCATCCATTGCTAGTTGTTGATGCTAGGCAGACTAAGTATAATAAAGAATTTGCATATACACTAGCAAATTCTAAAGTTGTAAAAGGCTTAGATCCTTCAGAAACCATCGCTAAGCGCTATGGAGTTTCTAAATCAGAGCTTAATAGCGTATTAGTAACCGGCAATGTTGGAACGCACATGTGGTCTTATTTAAACGAGCCTACAACTAAATTAAAGCCTCATTGGCGTCCTGTTAGTGATATCTATGTAGGCGACTACCTAGTTTGCCCTGTCCTTATTGGTGGTAATATTTCTGTTGATCCTAACTTTGCTTTCTTGCTAGGTTTATACACGGCAGAAGGCTCTATGCACTTCCACCAAAAGAATAAAAAAATAGATCTCGATAGTCCTAGCGCAGTGTCATTGACGCTTGGCTTTAACGAAGCTAAGCTAATGGCAAAGGCTGTAGAATGCTGCGAAGCTCTTGGATACGATTACAAAAAGATATATTGCCAAGCTAAAAGCACAGCTATGCTAAGTATTAAAAACGATAATTTTGCAAAAGCTTGCGAAACACTAGTTGGTCATTATAGCGCTCTTAAATGCATGAAAGGTGAGCTACGTCAATGGAATAAAGAGTCTATTACGCAGTTCTTAGCAGGTTATATTAGTGGCGATGGCTCCATTACTAATGGTGGCAGATTACGCTGTATTACTGTTTCTAAAGATTTAGCTATTGACTTACAGCATGCTTTGGCATTTTTAGGTATTACTGCATCTGCAAGTGGTAATGAGCACTGGGCTGGCATTTATACTCAAAATCAATTTAACAAGCACTTTAGATTAAAAGAATTTTCTAGTCTAAAAGCATCAAGTGTTAATGATAAAAATGCTCAAGAAACTCATGCAGGTAAGCCTAGAAAGAATAAAGGTGGAAAGCCTTCTAGATATTTAGAAGGTGGCTATTGCATTGGTGCATCTAATAGCGAGTTAACTTCAGAGCTTAGATCATCTATTATTAAGAACTATGAAGTTTATAATCGATCTTCTAAGCAAACAGTTACTGGTCCAAGAATTATTCTTCGAGATGGCTATATATTATTCCCTATTTCTGCTATTTATAAGAATCCAGTAAAAGAAACTGTGTATAATCTTGAAGTAGAGGAAGATCACAGCTATCTAGCGAGTTCTATTGTTGCGCATAACTGTAATGAAGATTGCACTAAAGCTAAAGGCGTAGTGCTTGACGTATCGCTTAGAAAAGTAGAAGGATACGGCCAAGGTCGTCTTTGGAAAGTTACAGGCATCTTAGCTTTTGATAAGACTAAAGATCCTGAGCTAGCAGAAAAGATTGCTAATGGCACAATCAATACATACTCTATGGGCGCTACAGCAGATCATTTCACATGCTCGTACTGCGGTGAAGTTTGCACAGAGGCACATTGCTGCGCACATATTAAGAGTATAGATACTGTTAACTTCTCAGAAGTAAAAGACGTTGATGGCAATACGCATTTAGCATTTTTAAATGCGCATGGTCTTTCACCAATTGAAGTTTCTGCTGTAGAAGATCCTGCTTGGGCACCAGCGCTTTCTACTAATATTCTTTTTAATAAAGCGCCAAGCTATAAAGTTACATTAGATAAGCAAGACAGCAAAAAATCTGATGATAATGATAATGATGATAATGATAGACCTAGTGCAAACGAAATTGTAGAGCATTTATCTAGAATTTCGTTCAATAATGGTTATTGAAAATAATTTGATAATGAATTTAGCTATTTGATAGGAAATAGCGTATGTCATTTAAAATCAAAGCAGCAAAACGTTTGTTAGCATCAGATAGAAAACACATTAAAGATTTATCGGATTCTACACTGTATAAAATCAGCAGAGATAAATCAGATAATAGAAGCAGTCAAGCAAAGAGCGAAATAAAGCGCCGCAATGCTATTAAGAATGCTGATATTATCGGCGTGCAGCTATAATTTTTTTGCTAATAAAATCATACAATACACTGTACTTTGACAAATAATTTATAATTTTATAGCATAAGATTGAAGCAAAATGCGCGCAATCTTTTTGCTATTGAGAATTATTTCTTACATGCACAGAGTATAGTGAGATAACTCGAATAAATTTTATTTCGTAAAAATCACTATTTCAATCTTTTTATTTTTAAGGTTGTATATACAATGAAAGTCCGTCGTATTCTTGCCGGCGCAAGTACGTATCTAGATAACGATACAAATCCTGCTCCTCTTGAATCCGATATTGAACTCAGAAACAACCAAGCTCCTATGGGTCTACTGATAGATCCGGATGAAGATTTTAACCAGATCGAAACTCACTTTCCTGTGATTGCATCTAGAAAGAAGGAGATTCTGGCTGATCTACTTAATGATGAAGCTGGTGAATCTGAGGACATGTCGGAAGAAGAGCTTGATGCAGATGCAGAAGAGCTCGAGCTCACTGAAGAGCCCGATTTAGACGAAGAGATCAAAGCAAATGAAGAAGCTGCTGACAATGCAGCTAAGATGCTTTCTCCTGATGGTATTACTGCAAAGCGTGAATGCAAAGCTGAGTCTTTCGAAGATGAAGCTGATGACGCTGCTGCAGACGAAGATGTTGACGTCGAAGCTGAGGCTGATCTTGACAAAGAAGCTGTTGAAGCTGACGCTGAAGAGCAGCTGAGTGATGAAGAAGAAAAAATCCTTCTAACTGATCAAGGCATGCCTGCTGCTATCGCTGTTGATGAGCTGACAGATGTTGTTGATATTGAAGCTATGGACGATGCTGATGTCGAAGACATCGAATTCGTTGAAATGCCAGATGAAACAGTTATCGCGCTTAAAGCAAATCGAGTCATCGCTACATTAACCAAGCGTGCAGCTATTCGTGCTAAGCTCGAAAGCGTATACACTCAGCCACAGTTTGAAGCTGCTGCTCGTCTTGAAATGAAGAAGCATGGTCTTCGTGCTGGTCTTAAAAACGCTGGTTTTACGCTTTCTTCATACAAGATTAGCGCTAAGAAAGCTCTTAACCTGAAGGTTCAGGCTTCTGTCAAGAAGTTAGCAGCTTCTGCAAACAAATTTAAGAAGGAACAGCGTGAAGCTATGGTCCAAGCTACTGCGATTGCCTGCATGGGTCTCAATCGTGGTGCTTTCAAGGGCTACAAGAATGAGCTTCGCGCTGAGCTAGTAAAGAATCTTCGTCAAGCTGGTTTAGTTAACGCTGAGCGTGTTGTTTCTGCAGCGTTTGCTTCTAAGGGTGTTGATTATCTTCGTACGGTTCTCGCGCTTGCTACTAAGGTACAAGCTATGCCGGAAGAAGTACGCGACGGCTTTGTTGAGCAGCTTGATATGACAGAAGATCAAATTGAAGCTGCCGAATGCGAAGATTGCGATCAATTTGGTGCTCCTGTGACAGCTGATGAGATGGAAGTTGAAGAACAGCTTCCTGAAACTGTTACTGCTGCATTAGCTAAGCCTGCACGTAAGCTTACTGCTGATGCTATCGATTCTGATTCTACACAATTCTTAAAGAACCGCGAGGCTGTCATGCCTTTTGGTTTATACTAATCCATTGAGGTTACAATAAAAATGCTTAATATCAATACGCGTATTGTTGATTCAAGCGACATGCTCCTCGCGAAGTCTGCTAAGATTCTCGGTGAAGGTCAAGCGCTTGTTTATGTTCCTGGTGAAGTTGGTCTTGCTCCAGCTAAGGGTGAATCTGGCGAAGTTTTTGCTGGCTTTGCTATGCGTCGTACATCTGCCGCTCCGGTTGTTGAAGACTACGCTATCAAGGTTGAACGCTTCGTTGTTGCTGCGCCTGAAACCGGCACACCTGCCGTTGAACTCCAGTTCGAACCGCTTACAACGTCTGTTTGCGTGATCAATCTTGCAACTGGTGAAGTTATCGCTTCTCCGAAGGTTGAAGGCAAGGTTGTTTCTTCTGACAGCCTTAAGAACGACATGGAAATTGAAGTCGTGTACAAGTACGCTCTGACAGTTGCTCAGGCTCGTGCACTTTTCGGTGATGCTCAGCCTGGTGGCAATGCTGGTGACGTTTTTGGTCAGGTCGGTGTTGCTAAGCGCGGCGTTATCTTTACGTCTTGGATTGATACTGCTGTTAACTGGAGCGCTGCCAAGCAGATTAAGCTCGCTGCTAACGGTACGATTACTGACGAAAACGGTAGTGGTGAGGTTCTTCCTGGTGCTTATGTCGTTCATGCACCATCTGTTAACACGCCGTTCCTTGGCATCGAATTTAGCGCTGCCTAATAATTGATGGAGAAAAAGAATAAAATGCTTACTATTAAGAATGCTCGTCATCCGGTAGCTGCTTCTCAGTTCAAGCTTCCTGGTGAAACGTCTGCAATGGTTGGTGCCAACGGCGAACTTAATGCTTCGTCTAAGGCAGATCTATTTGCTCGTCAGGCCAAGTTCATGGCCGCTGCTGCTTCTGGTATGGTTGCTGATGACGCGTCTGTTCATCAGATTGAAGCTGCTCGTAAGGCTAATGCTGATCTTCTCGCTGCTGCCTTCAATGATGAAAAGGCACATCGTATCCTTGGCGAACGTATGGCCGATGAGCTCTATACGACAGCTAACCGTGCTGGTTTCATGCGTAAGTTCCTCGCTAAGATCACAGTTGCTCAGGGCTCTATTCCTCGCTTCCCGATGCGCATGAAGAACGTGACTGCCGTTTACAGCACGTCTCCTACGAAGATTGAATCCCAGATTACTCGCGATCCTTGGTTCACGCCTCCTGAATTCCAGATTGTTGCACGTCCGTTCGTTCCGCAGAACGAGATCAACCAGTCTGCGGGTGATGTGCTTCAGGAAAAGTTCGTTGAAGCTACTGAAGCTCTCATGGTTGCTGAAGACCGTGCTTGGTACAACCAGGCTGTTGCTCTTAATGGCATCGACAACAATCTTACTGTTGTTGCTGGTCAGCTTACTCCGCTCGTTGTTGCAGAAGTTCGTAACAACGTTACTCGCTGGGGTAACAAGGCTGCCTACCTCCTCATTGCTTCTGACATCATGAACGATGTTATTGGTAACACGGAATTCCAAGCTGCTATCGATCCTGTTGCTCGCCACGAGCTCCTTATGACTGGTACGATCGGTACAATGTATGGTATGAGCGTTGTTACCGATGCTTATCGCTTCCCGGAACATAAGGTTCTTAACCAAGGCGAATTTTTCGTTGTGTCTGATCCAATCACGCACGGTGCTTACTCTGACCGTGATGGCATCCAGAGCCAGCCGACAGATATCTCCGTTGAAAAGATTCCTGGTCGTGGTTGGGTTATGTACGAATCCATGGCAATGTGCATTGCTAATAGCCGCTCTGTGGCTATGGGTGTTCGTGCTTACTAATTAACAGCACGTCTGAGATAAATAAATTTTTGTAGAGCTTATTGCTTATAAAAAATAAGCTCTACCAATTTAGAATTCTATTAAGGTTTATTGAAAAATGAAGTACAATAAGTCACTTGATCATGCCCTTATGGCTACGTACTTTGCGCGTAAGGCTGTTAAGGCTAAGTCTACCAAGCTTAAGGCAGCTTTCCGTGCCAAGGCTCTTAAGTCTATTCTTACTGCTGGTGCTCAGCGCGATGCTGAACAAGGTATGCGTGTTCTTGAAGCCTCTCTCCGTCTCGCAGCTGCTAATGAAGGTCTTATCGATGAAGAGCTTCCTGAAGTCGATATGAGCGTTGAAGCCAATGATGGTTTTGATGACATTGACGTTGATGTTGAAGCCGAAGCTGACAAAGATATCGAGCTTGATGAAGATGTTGACGTTGAAGCTGATGCCGACGAAGAAGACGATAATGTCAAAGTTGACGTTGAGCTAGACGATGAAGATGACGAAGACGAAGAAGCTGAAGAAGTCAGCGCTTCTGTTAAGCGCATCATGGCTCGCGCTGCTGCTCGTAAGCGTTTAGCTGCTCGCGCTGCTGCTCGTAAGCGTTTAGCTGCTCGTGCTCGTATTCGTCGCTAATATAAAGTGCGAAGTGCTTAAGCTTAGCTGAGTACAAGTCTTATAGGGTAGTGTCTCATGACTGAGCACTACCCTTTTTCATATGTGCAAAATACTATGGAATTAGAACCTATTGAAAATTTTGTGCTGACTGGCTTTCTTAAGCGTTATCAATCTGTATTTTTCAAATGTCCTGTCATTTGGGCAGGAACAGAAGATAAGATTCTAGCTCTAAAGCGGTATTTAGGCACAGATTCTCTTTCATATCCTTACGCGTTTCTTACATTAGACTCTATTGGATATGATTCAGACGCAGGATTGAACAATTCGTCAATCGGTCGGCGTGGTGTTCCTGTTGTAGTAAATGAAAGCAATACGTTAGTTCAGAAAGTGCGCTTGATGTCTGCTAAGTTTACTATAAATTGCGAGTTCGTAACCAATGATCTAAAGCAAGCAAAAGAATATACAAAATTGTGGCTTTTTGCATATCGTTTTGGACATTTGAAATTTAATATCAAGTATGGTAAGCTTAGCAGTGTTCGTTGCAATGTAGAGCTAGACGAATCTACTAGTATACCTGTGCGAGAAAGCAAAGCAGATGGATTGTCAGATTATACAATTACGTCTTCTGCTATCATTCACGGATATATTAGTAAGTCTCGCGTTGAGACTAAGCCTCTTCTGCATGACTTACGAGTTGTTTCTACCGAAAAGTCTAAAGCAACGCCTGTTTGGAGTCAAACTTGGACAATTCCTCCTCGTAAGGACATCAAATGAAAAAGATTAAAGTTATTAACACAGGGTTCATTGCGCTGTCTGTAGAAATTGAAAACACAGCTGGCATTAAGGACTTTGTGCATTTACAAGCAAGAAGTTCTCTTGTATTGCCATCAGGCTACAAGGTAACGAATAACTTCTTAGTGCGTAATCCTAAAGTTATTGTTAAGGAGCTAAAGAAGTAAAATGAGCCTTATTGAACAAAAGCCAAGTGGCGTATATACAAAAGAGGTAGATTTATCACAGCTAGTGACATCTGCATCAACTAGTGTTTGTGCGCAAGTTGTTGTAGCAAGACAAGGCTCGACTAAGCCTAAGTTCTTTACTTCTGCTGATGATTATATTGCAGAGTATGGTAATCCAGACGCTGCAATTTCTTTTGATCATTACTGTGCATTAGACTACTTCAAAGAAGGCAGTGAGTTATGGGCAGTACGTGTTGCTGGTGAAGGTGCGCTTACATCAGGTGTTGCACTTTGCTGGGACCAAGGCGGTTTTCAGCTAGCACCTGTCAAGTCTGGTATTGCTGATGTTGACAATATTGATTGGAGCAAGCTACTTTCATCTGGCAATCAGAATCCTATTGCAGTGTTCTATCCAACACGTGGTCCTGGCAGCTATGCGAATAGCCTTGCTATTTCGATTTCTTCTGCGACAGTTGAGCCATTTGAGACTGGTCAGCTGAAAGCATCGTCTTCTAATGATGGTCAGCTTCCTGCCGGTACGTATACTTACTACGTGTCTAAGATCGGTGAAGGCAATAAGGAATCACTAGCGTCTAATCCTGTGACGATGGTTATTGCTTCTGACGACCAGTCTAATTCTATTACACTTACTATTGAGCCTGATGAATTAGCAATTGGCTACAGAGTATACGGTCGTACTGAAGACAGCATTGGTCTGATTGCAGAGCTTGGCAGCGCAGATTTGACGTTTACAGATACTGGTGCGCTTCTGCCCGATCTTACTGTTCAGCCAATTATTGACTCTTCAAGTATGAATGGCGCAGCTGGTCCATTCACTGTTAAGGTTTTTGATCTTAGCTATAATGCATCGACACCGGTTGAAACATTTGAATGTACGTTTGGCGAAGGTGTTGATTCATCTGGCTATGCCACTGAGCTCACTAACCGTATTAATCCGTTCTCAACATACATAAATGTTGCATCTAATGCCATTATGTATGATCTAGACGAGCTGCCGCAGATTACATCACTTGATCCAGTAAATATGGCTGGTGGTGATTCTGGCGCTGCGCCTACATCTTACAACGTAGCTAAGGCATGGAAGACATTTGATGACAAGCAGCTATACAGTATTAACATTCTTCTGAACTCTGGTAAAGCAAATCCGATTGTTCAGAAAGCGATGATTGAGCTAGCAGAACTGCGTGGTGACTGTATTGCTATGCTTGACATGCCGTCTTCAAATCAGAAGCTCCAGCAAGCATTAGACTATCGTAATCTGCAGCTTAATGCTAATACATCTTACGCTGCTATCTTTACACCTGATCTACTAGAAGCAGATAATATCAACGGTAAGCAGCTGTATGTACCGCCGTCTGGCTGGGCTGCCGCTCTCTGTGCTAGAACTGATCGCGTTGCTAATGCATCGTATTCTATTGCTGGTCTTAATCGCGGCCTTCTTAACGTATTGAATACACGCTATACGTATAAAGAAAATGGTGAAATGCCTCAGCTGTATAAAGCGCAGATTAACTACACTAAGACATTCATCGGCGCAGGCATTGCACTTTGGGAACAGCAAACCTTACAGAGCAAGTACTCTGCACTTAGCTGGGTATCTGTTAGACGTATTGTAAATGTCATCAAGACTTCTTTATACGAATACCTAATATATAGTGTACAAGAGCCAAATGATGACTTTACAGTTCGTGCAATTGTTTCGTCATGCTCTAACTACTTGCAGTCAATTGTAGATGCACGTGGCATTCGTAACTTCATGATCGATACTACGACATCTGCAGTAGAAATTGATGCAGGTTTTAGAACCGTATCAATACTTATCATTCCGATGATTCCAATTCATGTCATTCAGCTTAATGTTGGCATCGGCAAGTCATCAGTATCTATTGAAGAAACGCTAGCACAGCTTAAAGCAAGCTAATTAGCAGCAGCAGTAACACTGCTCTATACGGCCGGTTTCTCTTTGACTAGAGAGACCGGCTTTTACTTATACAAGCGTAGTGCGCTGTATAGTATAATATCTATTGCTCCTAGTTTATTCAGTATTCTTACCATGCAAGAACGTTATCCTATTCCAGATTATGTATTAGACGCATATGCTAAATGCACTGTTAAAGCTAATGCTAAAGTTATTCAATTTCCAAGAAGACAATTTAAAGATGCAGTAGGCAATGATATTAGAGTTCAGCAATGGTTTGATCTTATTAGCAAAGAAACTGGTTTAGACGTAAAGTCTTCTGATATCTTTCAGATCTGTATTTTAAATCATTTAACAGTTTATGAACCTGCTACTTGTCCTACTTGTGGTAAAATACTTTCATTATACTCGCATAAACGCGGCGTTAAATTTTGCTGTAATCGCTGTGCTCAGCTAGATCCTGCTATTCAAAATAAGATTAAGTCAACGATGAAAGCTCATTACGGCGTTGAGTCTGCTCTACGCTCACCAGAGATTTTAGCTAAAATGAAACAAACAAATCTTGCCAAATATGGTGTTGAGCATGTTACTCAAGCAAACTGTATTAAAGAAAAATCTAAACAAACTTGTTTAAAGAAATATGGCGTTGAAAATCCGTATCAGGCAGAAACTATTAAGAAAAAGATTAAGCAAACATTAATCAATCATTATGGCGTTGATTCACCTATTAAAAATGAAAAGATTCATAATAAGATTAAGCAAACGCTAGTTGATCGTTACGGTGTTGATCATCAGTCTAAGTCTAAAGACGTACGTGAAAAAACAAAGCAAACGAATTTAGAAAGATACGGCTCAACAGCACCAGTTGGTAATAAAGATATTCAAGAGAAGATTAGGAAAACATTTTTAAAGAATTATGGTGTTGATCACCCATTGCGTAGTAAGATAGTTCAAGATAAGCTGCAACAAACTAATCTAGAAAAGTATGGTGTTAGTAATCCTTTACTAGCAAAAGAAATACGAGCTAGATTATTAACAACAAGACAAAAGAATAATTGGCCTATTTTCAAAGAATTTTTGGCAAGTAAAAAGATTTCTATTCTATCTACAGAAGATGACTTTGTTAATAAAAAAGAATTAATGTTTAAATGTCAATTATGTAGCCATGAATGGCAAGAACATAAAATGCTAGGTTCTTCACGTAGAATGGTTTGTCCAAATTGTACTAGAACTAATAAAGGTTCTATTGAAGAAAAAATGCTTTTGCATTATATTCAATCAATATATTCTGGTCCTATTATAGAAAATACTCGTAAAGTAATTAGCCCATACGAGTTAGACGTTTATTTACCAGATTTGAAGCTTGCTTTTGAATTCAATGGCACGTATTGGCATTCTGAAAACGCTGGTAAGCCATCAGATTATCATATTACTAAGACGCGTTTATGCAATAAACAAGGCATTAGACTAATTCATATCTTTGAATATGAGTGGGTTTTTAACCAAGAAAAGATTAAATCTTTAATAAAGTCTGCACTTGGTATTTTTGATGTTAAGCTTTATGCACGTAGATGCCAAGTCAAACTAATCGATGCAAAAGATTATAGAGACTTTTTGCTATTAAATCACCTTCAATCTGCAGTTGGATCACCTATTCGTTATGGTCTTTACTATCAAAATGAATTAGTTTCTGTTATCGGTTTTGGCCAATCGCGCTACAAGAAAGGTGAAACTGAGCTTCACAGATATTGCGTAAAAGCCGGTTATCAAATCGTTGGTGGTTTTAGTAAACTCATCAAATACGCATGCAAAGATGCTAATATTACTGAGTTTTATTCATATATTGATCTTGCTCATTTTTCTGGTCGTGGCTATAAGAAGATTGGTTTTGAAAAGGTCTCTGTGACATCGCCTTCTTACATTTATATTCGTGGTGAAGAGATTAAATCTCGTTTACAATGTCAAAAGCATAAGTTGCATGCTTTCTTAGATTACTTTGATCCTCAGCTGTCTGAAACAGAGAATATGCTAATTAATGATTATGATAAAGTTTATGATTGCGGCAATTTAAAAGTTGTCTACAAAGCTTAATAATACAATAAGAATTCTCGAGAAAGAAATGTTTACGATTAAAGCTTATACGCGATTGCTTGTAGCAGAAGAAAATAAACCAACGCAGCAAAAGCCAGCGTCTAATAAAGATAAGAAGCAAGACAAAGATATAACACAATTGTCTGATAACTCGCTTCGACGCATTGCAAAAGATAAATATGATCATCGACAATCATCTGCTGTTAAAGAGTTAAAGCGTCGACAAGATGCAGAAGAAGGTTTAGAAGACCTTGATGAAAGAAAGAAGAATCGTAAGCTTAATAAGAAAGACGATGAAAATTCGTTAAAGAATAAAGCAAAGAAAGCCGCTGGTAAAGTTGCTGATGTTTTAAACCGAGAAGAAGTTGACGACGCTAGTGGCATTATGACTGAACTAATTAAGACTGCATTATGAAGATTTTTACACATAGACGATTAACTGCTGCAAGAAAGAACAAAGAACTGCAGAGTCAGTTAAAGAGCGTATTAAGCAGACTAATATAGAAAGATATGGCGTAGATAATCCAAACAAGTCTAAAGAAGTACGAGCTAAGATTGCTGCCACTAATAGAAAACGCTATGGCGGTAATGCACCGCTTTGCTCAGCTGAAGTTAAAGCCAAAGCAGTCGCTACTAATCTTGAAAAGTATGGAGTAGATAATCCTAATAAGACAACGGCCACTAGAGCTAAAATTGCTGCTACTAACAGAGAGCGCTATGGCGGTAACGCACCATTATGCGATAAAGAAGTTAAAGATAAAGTTAGAGCTACTACGCTCGCACGTTATGGCGTAGAGCACATAATGCAATCTAAAGCAGCCAAAGCAAAAGCAGTAGCGACTAGTCTTGAGCACTATGGTGTAGCAAATCCAAATAAGTCTAAAGAAGTACGAGCTAAGATTGCTGCTACTAACAGAGAACGCTACGGTGCAGATTGTGCTTTACAGAATCCTAAGATTATTGAAAAAGCAAAGACAACAGCAAAGATAAAGCATTATCCAGTATTCGTTAAATTAGTTAAAGCCAAAAATATTAGTGTTTTGTCAGATATTGAAGCATATGTTAGCTCTAAGGTTTTAAAGTTTAAATGCAATACTTGTGGCTATTTGTGGACTAGAGACTTGCAAAAAAAAAATGCCATTAGTTAATGGTACTAGAAGTGTTTATTGCAAAAAATGCTGTACACAGGCTTCTATGGCAGAAAAAGAATTAATGCTTTTTATTAAGTCTATCTACTCTGTAGAAGTTATTGAAAATACGAAATCAATTATTAAACCATACGAGCTAGATATCTATTTGCCTGAAAAGAAGCTAGCTATTGAGTTTAACGGTACTTATTGGAACTCTTCTAAGCCTAGTGAATATCATCAAAATAAAACATTTCTATGTAAAGAGCAAGACATTCGTTTGATTCATATATTTGAGCATGAATGGACATTTAATAAGAATAAAGTTATGCAGCATATCAAGAACGCACTTGGTATTTTCGAAGTATCTATATACGCTAGACAATGCCAAGTTAAAGCTATTTCTAGTAATGAGTATAGAGTGTTTCTTGATATTAATCATCTGCAAGGCGCTATTAATTCTAGTGTTAGGCTTGGTCTTTTCTACAAAGATGAACTAGTTTCTGTAATTGGCTTTGGTAAGTCTAGATTTAAGAAAGATGAGTTAGAACTGCATCGTTACTGCGTTAAAGCAGGATATCAAGTTGTTGGCGGTTTTAGCAAGTTACTTAAGCACTCAAAGCAAACAGATTTTGTATCATATGTAGATTTGTCTCATTTTACTGGTAAAGGATATGAAAAGCTAGGCTTTGTGTCTATTGCTATTACTTCACCTTCCTATGTATATGTAAAGAATGATGAAATCAAGTCTCGTATGCAGTGTCAAAAGCACAAACTATCTGCTTTTCTGAGCAATTTCGATGAAGAATTGTCAGAGTCTGATAATATGAGTCTTAATGGTTGGCATAAAGTCTATGACTGTGGCAATCTTAAGCTTAAATATAACATTAATGAATAGCCATTAAGCAGATAGGAGAATTATATGCAGTGTTCTTATACTATTCCGCAATATATTCTAGACGCATACATGAAGTCTGGTCTTATTGCCGGTAAAAAGATAACTAATTTTCCTAAGAAGAAGTTTGCATCTGCATTAGGCACATTAAATTGTTTTGAAGAAGCAAGCAAATGGTTTAGTAGTATTTCCAATGACATTGGTGTAGAGATTACACCATCTGCTCTTTATACGCTAGCTGTTAGCAAAGGATTAACCTCATATACGCCAGCAAAATGTCCAGAGTGTGGCAAGCTTATTTCTATTAAAATGGCTAAGCTTGGTGTTAAGTATTGTAGTAATGCTTGCTCTAGTAAGTCTGCAGATAGAGTTAAAAAGTATAAGTCTACTATGCAAGAGCATTATGGTGTAAATGCACCAGCGCAATGTAAAGAAATTAAAGCTAAGATGAATGCTACGCTTAAAGCGCATTACGGTGTAGAAACATCTGCGTTTGAGTCTGAATCTATTAGAGACAAAGCTAAAGCAACCTTACACGCAAAGTATGGTGTTGATTGCTCGCTTAAGAATAGCGCAGTAAGAGAAAAGATTAAGCAGACTAATCTTGCAAAGTATGGATACGAATGCAGCCTTTCAGCACCAGAAGTAAAAGAGCGTATTAAGCAAACTATACACGCAAAATACGGCGTAGAGCATATATCTCAAGCAACGTTTGTAAAAGATAAAAAGAAAGTTGCATTGCAAACACATTATGGCGTAGACTATCCTATTCAAAGTGAGTCAGTTAAGCAAAAGATAGAGCAAACTAACTTACAAAAGTATGGTACTAAACATGCTATTCAGTGTAAAGGCGTGCTAGAAAAGCGAAAGCAGACTAATATAGCTAAGTACGGTGTAGATCATCCAGCAAAGACAGCAGAAGTAAAAGAAAAGATTAGAAATACGCTTAAAGAGCAGTATGGCGTAGACGCTTTACAGCAATGCGCTGAGTTTAAAGAAATGCAGCTGCATGAGCATAGCATTAGCAACAATACTAGTAAAAAAGAGCTTTTGCAGTTTATTAAATCTGTATACTCTGGAAAGATTATTGAAAATGCTAGAAAAGTTATTTCGCCAAAAGAGCTAGATATTTATCTACCAGAAAAACAACTAGCTTTTGAGTTTAATGGCACGTATTGGCATTCAGAGCATGTAGGTTTGTCTAAGAATTATCATCAAGAGAAGACAAAAGCATGTCATAAAGCAAAGATTAGACTAATTCATATCTTTGAGCATGAATGGCTATTTAATAGAGATAAGATTAAAAGCCTTATTCGTAGCGCATTAGGCATATACAGCATTAGGTTATATGCAAGAAAATGTCAAATTAAGCCTATTGGTGCAGACATGTATAGGCAGTTTCTTTTGGCCAATCATTTGCAATGCGCTGTTAATTCTTCTATTAGATATGGCTTATTCTATCAAGACGAGCTAGTGTCAGTAATTGGTTTTGGTAAGTCACGATTTAAGAAAGACGAGATAGAGCTTCATAGATATTGCGTAAAGGCAAACTATCAAATTGTTGGTGGTTTTTCTAAGTTGATTAAATACGTTTGCGTGAATGAGCATATTACTAAGTTTGTTTCTTATGTAGACTTTTCTCATTTTAATGGTCGTGGCTATAAGAAAGCAGGCTTTACGCTAGAGTATTTGACACAGCCATCATATATCTATATTAAAGGCTCAGAAATCAAGTCTCGTATGCAATGCCAAAAGCATAAGCTATCTACATTCTTATCTGCATATTATGACGACTTATCAGAATCTGACAATATGCGTTTAAACGGCTGGTATAAAGTCTATGACTGTGGCAATCTCAAGCTCAAATATACATTGCCAAGAATTTAATAGTATTGATTTAAAGGAATACCATGTTTACTATTAAATCTGCTGTAAGATTGTCAGCTGCAAAAAAGAAGAAGCAAGAGCTAAACGATGTTAAGGATCTATCAGACTCGTCATTAGATCGTATTGCAAAAGATGATACTGATCCAAGAAGCCATGATGCTTTTACAGAGATCATGCATCGTAATGAGCAAAAAGAAGAAGCAGAAAAGCGTTCTAGTAATAGCAATAAAAAGAAAAAGAAACCATTGCCACCTATTTTTGATGACGATGACAGCGAACTGCTAGACTTTGATAAGCCAAGCAAGCCGTCTAAAGTAGACACGCCTAAATCTTCTACGAGTATTATTAAGCCAATTGCAGATAAGCTAGAGACTAAAGAAGCACAAGACTCTGCTAATATTGGGATAGAACTAGTAAAGGCTTTGTTATGATTATTCAGTCAATGCAACGATTATATTCAGCAATTGATAAGAAGAATCTAAAGCCTGTTGCAGATTTAACGTTATCGACGCTTATGACTATTGCTAGAGATCCTAAAGATCCTAGATATCATCAAGCACGACAGGAAGCTGAGCGAAGAAAACGTCAATCAAAAATGTCTCAGCCTAAGAAGCAGTCTACTACTGTTGTTAAGCAGAATAAAGTTAAGCAGCAAAATAGAATTAAAAAGTCTAAGAAGATGAGCAAAACGCTTAACTTAATGAAATCACCAGTATAAGATGCGTGTGTCTTACAGCAGTATATTATTTTAGGGTGTGTCTAGTAGTAGGCACACCTTTTTAGTTTAATACTATACACTAATTACTTTTTTATAATTATGGCTGTTGTATATCATTCAAACAATCAGCTTTTGCCAGCAAACCAGAGGAATGCTGACGTTGCTTCATCTGCAATTTCAGGCATCGCTTCAGTGATGCAGCAGCGTAATATTGCAGCATTTAGGGTACAAGGCATTGAGGCGTGCTTATATAATCATCTTTCTGCAGGCCATATATGCTCATGTCAAGGCAAAAGTAAGAAAATCAACTCAAGATTAAATGAAGAAGGCAAAGCATCACAAGGCTTTATAAATGGAATTCTTACTGGTGAAACGTTTAATACATCACAATTTGGTATAGATGACTCTGGCTTAGAGTCATACGTACCAGAGACGGCAGATTATCCAGCTAAGAATGATTTTTTGCCATCACCAGAAGATACTAATCCAGACTTATCAGGTGATCTTTCATTAGATGAAATAGTTGGTGATTTTGATGCATCTGCTCTTGGCATTACAGATTCTACGTGTCCTATTTGTTTTGGCACTGGCTATATTGGTGGCTTTTCTTTGTATAACGGATTTAGATTAGTAATACCGTGCGAAGAGTTTACACTGCCAGCAGATGGTGAATTGCTTATACAAAATACACCGTTCTCTGCAAAAACAACTTATGCTGCTGCAGACGTCGTATTGCCAAAAGGTACAGTTTCTGTTGATGCTTTCAGGCTTTTAAACGGATTTAAGATTGCAGACAGTTTTACTGTCTTAATAGACGGACTTCCTGTTTCTGCTAACACTATTCTTGCTAAATCAGATGGCAGAAAGCACACAGTAACGATTGTTTCTAGCAGTAGAGCTGAGTTTACGCATTTAGAGATTCAGCTCAATCTTTCTGCGGAATCTGTGTATATGGAAGTGCCGAAGCTCAACAAGTCTTCATCTGTAAGTATTCTTGATTCTACAGATCCTTTCCAGATACTGCTATCGCCTAACATTCCACATGTTGATAAGTTAGACATTATTACAGAGTCTATGTGGGGCAAAGCGTTGATGGTGCAAGACGTATCTTGGCACAATACAAAAGAGCGTCAAATGTTAGGCTGGGAATGCAACGCGCGAGTAGTACAGCAGCAAGAAGTGTTCAATTTCTTACCGCGTAGGCAACGAATAGCAACAAAGCAGCAAACAACTAATGCTGCTATTGGCAATATGTTTACTAGATTTTAAAGGTAGGTAAATAGCAATGAGCTTTTATGATAAGCTATGGGGCATTAAAGAAAGCGTAAAGTCTGACATAAGATCACTTGGTGATAAGCTGCAAATGCTTACACCAGCTGTATTTGTCATATATGAAGCGTGCTATGGCGATCATTATACGTCAAAGGTCTTTGTAGCAGCGTTTATCATCAATATGGCAATATGCTCTTTGCTGAAAGCATTATTTAATAATCCAAGACCTCGTGAAGTAGACGGTTCTAAAAATCCTGAATTAGATCTAGATTGGAGTCCAAATAAAGGTAATTCATTTCCTAGCGGTCACACAGCATCTGCGATGATTGGTGCATTTTTCTGGTTTGAGATAAATGCTTATGCTGGTGTAATTGGTTTGCTTCTTGGCGTTATTACTGCATTGTCTAGAATTATTGCTAAAGCGCATTGGCTTCGAGACGTGGCAACATCTACAGTAATTGCATGTGCTATCTACTTAGTATGTAAGTTCTACGTATTATAAATAATTGATAGACTTTGTAAGATAAAAGCACTAGCGTATATTAGCTAGCGCTTTTTGATATCTCTGAAAGAGATGCAATAATGGATTATTTGCTAGTAATTATCGGTGCTTTACTATGCTGTCTTCTTGCATATCTTATAGCAATAAAGCTGCAAGTAAACGATCATATCTATAAGCTTCGGCAAGGTGATAATGAAACTAAGCTAGTCAGAGAAATTTTGACAAAAGTTCGGTTTATTTCTATCATATGCATTGTTTACGCTATAGCGAGTTTCTTGTTCTTCAGCTACCTGCTGTCTAGAATTCATTAGAAAGTTTTATACTTTACAAACAGTTTTCACATACTAGCAATGCAGCAGACGACTAGTGAAATCAGACAGTTGCTACAAGATTTTCTTGCTATAAATCCTAAGCCAAGTGCAGAGCAAGTCATGCTCCTTAAAGATAGTCTTAATCTAGATAATGCAGATCAAACTATATTTTTAGATCTTGCACTATTTGAGTATAGACGCATGCATAGACTGTGCTCACTAACAGAGCCATCAGTACAAGAGCAGCTTACAAGCGCTTCTGCTACAATATATGGTTTACGAGAAAAGCAAAGAGCTACTATCATGTGAGCGTTACACTAGTTTACAACTAGCAAGAACATATTTTACAGCGTAAGTATATAATAAATACATAACAAATTTGCAGCAATGCTGCAGATTTTTGTGATTGTACATACATTGAAAAATGCATTATAATTACACTGTTCTTTAAAAAATTAAAAAATTCTGGGAGTGTAGCTTAATGGTAAAGAAGCGAGCTTATACCTCGCCAAAGCGGTGTTTAGATAAGGCACTGTTGGGGGTTCGAGTCCCTCCACTCCCACCATTCACTACAGTTCATGCATACGACCCTACTGTATAGATTTAGTTAAAGCATGAATAAACTAAATCATCTGCCAGAATGACGAAATTGGTAGACGTAGCGGACTTAATTTTAGTATGTTGATAATTTTATAATAGTTTATTAAGCATATCGCTTTATACACTATGACTAGAAGAGATTTAACATACCAATCTATAGCTTTTGCGTGTAATAGTTCTCAGTCAATGTCTGAAGCTGCTAAGAAGCTTAATTGTCATTTAAATACGTTTTCAAGATATGCTAAAAAGTTTGGATTATATAATCCAAACCAAGGCTTAAAAGGCTATAAAAAGCAAATATCTAGAGTTAAGCTTAAAACGAAAGATATTTTAAAAAATTTATATCCATGCCAAACATATAAGTTGAAATTACGTCTTTTAAATGAAGGCATAAAGGCTAGAAAATGTGAATGCTGTGGTCGAGTTAACTGGAATGGAAAGCCTATAAGTTTAGAGCTGCATCATTTAGATGGCAATCCTAATAATAATAAGCTTTCTAATCTTAGAATACTCTGTCCAAATTGTCATGCACAAACTGAAAACTATCGTAGTAAGAATAGAAAATTGAGCACTTAAATAGGAAACGTTTAAGTGAATCGTGTCAAATTCGGTGAAACTCTTTCTAAGACAATACCGAGCTAACTTATTAGCATTATTCTAATAAGGAATGTGTAGAGACTAGACGGCACGGACCTAAACTTTAATAGCATGGTCAAGGTATAGTCCAGACTACAACGATTAGTTTAATCGGCTATAGTGATATAGAGTAGTATGAAAATCCGCCGCCATAAAATGGCATACGGGTTCGATTCCCGTTTCTGGCACCAAATTAACAAGTCTAATTTTCTTGAAGGAGAAAGTAATGAGAATTAGATATGTATTTCAAGTAGACATTCTACTGCATCAAGCTGCAGCGCATTAAAACATGCTGTTGATATTTTTAACTTGATAATTGAAAGGATACTTGAAAATGACGATTAAGGAATTTTACCGCTCTTCTCTTAAGCCGCTTGTTTATGACGCAGATTTTGAATGTGGTTCAACTAAGCTTGTTCCTATTCAAAACAACTGTTTGTGCGTAGCTTCGCATATTACTTATTATTCACTCGTCTTTAAGGATTGCTCTGATAATAAGTACTACAAAGCAAGTTATTCGTTCAATAAGCATGCATATGAAGAGCTTTGCTTTGATGATGTTGACGAATACGGTCAGGTTAAATGCATTGAAGTAAAGCCTGTTGAGATTACTCGTATTGAGTACCAAACGGTGTAAAATAAATTTCTCTCTTTAGCTCAGCTGGACAGAGCGACGGCCTTCTAAGCCGTAGGTCGTAAGTTCGATTCTTACAAGAGAGGCCAAATTAACCTGGTTAGGGGTATAGCCAAGTTGGTAAGGCACTGGATTTTGATTCCAGCATGCGTAGGTTCGAGTCCTTCTGCCCCTGCCAAAAATTAGGTGCTTAGCTCAGTTGGTTAGAGCATTGCCTTTACACGGCAAAGGTCGTGGGTTCGAATCCCTCAGCACCTACCAAGCTAGGCGCGTTAACTGTTTAATACTAGTTAAAACGGTTAGCGAAAAATAAGCGTATACTGCTGGTGTTGCAGTGTATCAGCATTCGATATGCCTGGTTCGATTCCAGAATACACTTCGCACAACAGCCTTGCGAGTATGGCGAAATTGGTAGACGCGCAGGATTTAGATTCCTGTGGTTAATACTGTGTGGGTTCGATTCCCTCTACTCGCACCAATTTAAATGCTGACTATGAGAGCTTTCTCCTGGTAGTTGTTCTTGCATGCCATCTTGTAGTCAGCATCTAAATTGGTTTTTGCAAGGCGTTTGACGAGAGCCTTTTATAAAACCTTCGTTGTGAAAACCCTTGATACGTGTGTATAGTAAGATAATGCAAGCCACTAATCAAGCTATAGTTGATGACTATACATCAGCAGTAGAAAAGCTAAAATCGTTAGATGATGCTATTCATAATGCTGTTGAGCCAGAGCAGCTGTTTTTGCTATATGAAAAAGAGCAGCTGCAACGGTATGTCTTTGCACTAGCTTTGAAGGCAGCATATGTCAAGCTATATCTGCTAGATAAAGAAACGCTAAGTCTACTTGTAACAGATATAGATTGGTTTACTATAGGTACAGAATACTACACGACAATATTCATAATCCTGTTCCTCCCTTACAGCGTGACATTGAATGCAACAGGCGTATCATATGAAAGCCATAACGCTGCATTAGACGACGCAATTGAAAAAGGAATAAAGTTCCTTAGCAATTATCCGATTCGTCTTTGCAACGTTAGCTTAAATAGGCATTCTGAAGACTTACATAAGATCTTTTCGTGATAAAAGCTCAGCAAAGATTAAGGTTTGATGATTCTTTAGCTGTTGTAAGATTCTCTCTTTTTTTACAATGCTTCAAGCAAGAAAACCACAGATGCTTTAGCATCGTGGTAGTTCACGCAGACGCATAAACTGTGTATAATATAACATATGCTTTATGACAAGGAGTTAGAAAAGCATTGTAATAAGGAACCATAGCTCAGTTGGTAGAGCAGCGGACTTTTAATAATAGGAGCTCTTTAAGGAAACTTAAAGATGAAAAATGCGCTAATTCGGTAAAAGCTAAATTTAAATATTTGTGCAACGCAAGTAGTTAAACATGCCAATGCCGAGCAAGGAAAATAGTCATAAAGATTATTTTCTATGTGTAGAGACTTTACACGCATTAGCTAAGTCTTCTTTGAAGAAAACTTTTAGAAGATATGCTAAAGACAAAGTCCGGACTACAATGTGAAAACGATGTAGTGAAGTAATCCGTTGGTCGAGGGTTCGAGCCCCTCTGGTTCCACCACAAGGAGAGAATATGAAGTATTTGCTTAAAGATAGAGATTTTCAGATTAAGCTTGATTCGTTAAGCTCTGAAAATAAGTTCTCAGATAATCTTCTAGCCGCAGTTGAAAAAGCAAAAAGACTTGATTACCGCTTTGTTAATATTAGCTTTGGACCTAAGATTGAAATATCAGATCCACGTCTAGGATATAGATACGATGGCTATAAGTTTATTATAACGATCGAGCTAAAAGACATAGAAGAAGTAAAAGAATACGATCCTAATAGCTGGAATAAGTATCCTAATGCTGAGCCACCTAAGTATACGTGGATGTGCTGTGAACGAACTATAAATGGTTCTGTATTCACGTATTATTGCAAGGTATGAGCAAGACTACGATGGCGAATATAAGTGGATGCATTATGATGACGCTGTTAAGGTAGATCGATTTCGTCCTTGGGATGAGCCTGAAGACTAATAAATAGCATAAAGTACGCTGCTTTGAGTATTAAGCAGCGTACTTTAATTTTATCAGAGTCAAGCAAGAAAACCACAGTTGCTTTAGCATAGTGGTAGTTCACTAATTATGCGTAGAAATGATAACTAAGATTTCAGAGCAGCAGTATTGTGAGATAGTTAAAGCCATTGCTGACAACTATATTGTAGATACTCATGATCGTGAGTATGCTGTTTCATACAATTCAATTTATAGCGTACTTTCCGGACTATTAAAGTCTAAGCTAGGTATTGAAGTAGAGCAGTATCAAGTAGACGATTATGACTGGAATCCTTCGTCTGAACAAGTGCCTATTCGCTATTTAGGCAGTATAGTTGTTGTGAAAACGACAGATCTTGCAGATGATTGCTTGTCATCTTATACCATTGCACAGCTAAGCTCTGTACATCCATTAGAGTTCAAATGTAATAAAGGCATTGTTAAGAACGCTAAATATTGGAAATTACTCTATAATTTTTCAGTATAAGTGTACTTTTGTCTGAAAGCATGGTATAATTAAAAATATGTTGATTACAGTACGTAGTTAACTGTAAAATTCTTCTTCAGTTGTTAAGCTGGACAGGGTGATTGCCTTTAGGCTATAGACGTAGGCTCAAGTCCAGTCTGAAGAAACCATCTTAACCTTACAAGCTTAGATCTCTGGGTAACCAGAGAGCTGCACTGGAATATAGACGTCATATTCTCCTAACAGTGGATGCTCACTCCGTAAGGTTTTCTGCCACAATAGCTCAGTAGGTAGAGCAACTCACTTGTAATGAGAAGGTCGAGGGTTCGATTCCTTCTTGTGGCACCATAATTTGGAGTGGTAGCTCAGCTGGTTAGAGTATCGGCTTGTCACGCCGATGGTCGCGGGTTCGAGTCCCGTTCACTCCGCCAAATTTGGGGGATTAGCTCAGTTGGGAGAGCGCGTGCTTTGCAAGCATGAGGTCATCGGTTCGATTCCGTTATCCTCCACCATAAAATTGTGTCTATATAGTTATAGCTTCTTTGGAGTTATGCCTAAACGGTTGTAGAAATACAGCAAGAGTGATTGGGTAATTTCAATTAACTATATAGACGTAATACTTGAGTCATTTAGTTCCAAAGAGTGTAGATGATGGAGTTCGTTAGCTACAAAGGGTCTAATGACAGGTGTTGCGTTGGTAAGGAACTACTATAGCGGCTTAAGCATACGTGAGCTTAAGCGCCGAGCAAGACTACCTTACAACTGTCCAACGAAAAACTTGACAACGAGGCGTCCACGTAACGCCTACAAGTCATAACTCCCTAGATGACTCAATTATTACGGAAGGTTGGCAGAGTGGTTGAATGCAGCGGTCTTGAAAACCGTCGATCAGCGATGATCCATAGGTTCGAATCCTATACCTTCCGCCATATAGATAAGTGTGCCGAATGGTGAAGGCAGCAGACTATAGATCTGTGACATAAGAAATACTAGTAGTTCTAGCCCATTCTTATTTACTAAATGATAACGCTAGTTGTTTTGCAGCTAGCGTTTTATTTTAGCCAGCTGTATACAATACACAGCTGTTTTAGTATATAATTAATTTAATTCTATTAGATGTATGTACAACTTATTGTATAAGCATCTAGTAGAATTACTCCTACGGGTAGTTGGTTGCGTTGATTGCAAACGTTAGCAATCCGGATCATTCCAGGCTTGGAGACGTTATGATGCAAGCTGATGGTTGCTGGTTTCCAATAAGGTAATTTCTTAAAAACCAGCGTTTAGGAAGGTTGGCTGAGTGGCTGAAAGCACGTCCCTGCTAAGGACGCGTGCTAGAAATATAGCACCGAGAGTTCGAATCTCTCACCTTCCGCCAAAATTCTTTGCAAAGAAAGCATAATGTAATGCAGATAAACGATGACGCTATATCTGAGGCTTTGCAATATATGTATTTTTCGCGTAAGTAAGAATGCCAGTACTAGCAGTTTTGATGATATGCTAGTATAAACTTTGGTAATAAGCGAAGTAGCTTTAATAAAAATGCCAGTCTTTATAACTGGCATTTTTTTTATTAGAAAGTAAACTCTCCGTATGCGTCTTTGCTAACGTCTATAATATAATAATACTTTTTAATATACGTATAATAAGGTCCATATTCTACATCTTCTCTTAAGTTTTTAGTATTTAATAAAGCTGTATCACCTATAGCATATAACGCTCGTTTTGTACACAGTAGCTGTAAATTTTTGTCTCAGTCTAGCTTAACAGTATCTGTACTGCTCGCAACAGCTGTGCGTAGCATGATATCTGCATGCTCAACCAACTCGCTAAGCATCTTATAAGTATCCTGTAGGCTCTGGAGAGAATGTTACTTCGGCTTCTTCTTCTCCTGCATGAGAAGTAAGTATGTTAAAAACTGATTCAGCATTTCTATCATCAAAAGCTGGTGTTGCACTAGTCGTTGGTCTAATTGGCAGCGCTTAGCACAATAGAAATTATTTCAAGATAGCAAAAAGGAGAAGTATATTGCTTACTTCTCCTTTTATCATGCTAACGAAGCTTTAATGCTAAGTATCTATTAGCGCACAACACCTTCCACCCAAGGAAAATTAGTTTCATCGTATACTGTTTCTTTCCCATTGAAATGTGAAATAAAGTACCGATCGCCTACAATTTCCTTTACCTTGAGATTTGAGTATCTAGTACTTGACTTTTCTTTAAGAGTTTCGATACATTCAACGAAAATCGGATGAGAACGAAGCTCATGCTTTTCCCCATAGCGCATACCGCAAAGCGCGTAACCATTGATTCCATGATTGACTAGCCAGTTTTCAGCCTCTTGGGAAATTTCAAAAAAGCCAAAACTATCGTTATAAACTACCTTCATAACTTCTCCTTGAGAAGGTGAGAGGTTTAAAACGCCTTTCGAAACCGCTTAGATAGATTGAAGAGCTTTTGCAACTTTGGCAAGTTCATCACCGTAGCTACGGATCAACTCGCTGTCTCCATCATCATCAGGCTCAGCGTCATATCGAAGGGTGAGTATATTAGAATAAGCGCGGCCGATGATTCTAGCAACTTCAGGATCAGTGGCCTTGAAAAGACGGGAGGTTTTGGAAATTTTTTCGATGATGTAGAAGAACTCGAGTTCAGCATCTTCGAGCGGACGAGTGTTTGTCATGATGTTCTCCATATCGACTTACGTCGTGTTGTATTTGTTGATGAGTATATATTAACACGTTTACAAAAGAGCGTATTATTTTTAATGCGCTCTTTTTGATCTATATCAAATTTTGCTGTCTCAGACTTAGCTCTTACGCACCAGTCGCAATGGCGTTCGTAGGAGCAACACTATGCACAGGCATTATGAAAGAGTTATGCAGAGGCATAGAGGCAGGACAAATGGCCGAAGCAGGGACAATGGTCTTGGTGATGCTGTTCATGGTACACATCATGACTGCAATGGTCTGATCAAGGCAACCGAATTTAACTGAGTAGTAAAGACAAGTTCAACGTGGTTGTTAGCGGCCTTCATCAGCAAGAGGCTTAATGAAAGCAAAGGCTTCGTCACAGAGTCTACAGTTGTCTGCAAGAGACTGCATATAAACTTCTTTAGCGTTTTTATCTGAGTAGTTCTCTGCCTTTAGAAGTGAATTTTCAGCTTGTAATGCAGTTAGCTGAGAACCTCCTCCTAATAAACCTCCAAGGACATTACCATTGCCATTAAGCAATCCTAAAGCCGTGCCAGCAATGCCAAGACCTAAGCCAGTACCAGCGACACCTTTTGATGCGAATTCCGCCATGTTAAATCTCCTATAAAAGAAGTAATGTTAAAGTGACTAACCAACCATTGATTAGTCACTTACTATACTAAGATCCTTTTAGAAGAGTGCAAAATTTATTTTGAGTGTTGGGATAAAACAGAGCAAATCTGAATGAGTAGGGAGAGTAAAGCTTCATTATAAATTCTAACAAGTCTGCACAAAGTATTTATTTCTGCAGATATAGGAGTTAGCATGCCTTCTTCTATAAATGTACTGCTGTCTTTAAACATGTAAAATTTACTATGCTCATATACGATTACTCTATTAAAAGTATCTATATAAATACTTGCATTTTTACTATTTTCACAGCTAAATAGCATTAAGTAGTATGTTACTGCATAATCTGTAGTTAGCTGCGGTCCATTTAAAAATGCATTTTCTAGTGTTTTGAGCGAATTTGCAGAAATTCTTATTTTTATAGAATGCCTTGCTTCATCAATAGTGCATAAAGAATTACCTACGTCTAGCACTGGCCAAAGATAAGTATCTACATTAGCTGCATTTGCTGCAAAATCACTTAAATCTTCTATTCGTGCACTTACTAAAAATGCGTACAAGCCAAACTTTTTTTAAGCTAATGCAGTCTTTAAAACAGCCTTTAGCTGTATAAAGATATGGCAATGGCTTCATTAATGGAAATGCTGTAATGCCAGAACCAGCAAATGTCTCTTCCATATTCTCAACATTTGCGCATTGCCTATAAAACCAATCCCAATTAGTAGTTAAGCCTTCATTATCCTGCTGCGGTTTATCTTCATCTGGCAAATGCTGTAAGTTCTTGCAGTTTTTAAACGTACGTCTTAAGCTATTGACGACTTTGCTGTTTGGCGCATCTTTGAAAAACGTAAAAGTATCTGCGATGCCAGTCATTGGAGAATTAGCAAATACATCTGTATAATCAAACAATGCCATAATGCTTAACCTCCAGACGCTAATGGAAGAGATCCATCAATAATTCCACCAATGTACTCGCCGTAGCCGCCAGCAGAAGTAGAAATTATGCTATATTCATATGGGCTCTGCTAACGGACCACTTGTAAAGAATAATTCTACGCTATCGCCTTCATTTGCAGTGATTTTATCGCCTACACCACCAGATACATTATTAACTATGTAATAACAGTCTTCTGCGCCTTGCGTAAAGTTAAAAATAGGCTGATTATTCATAGCTTTAGCTGCTGTGAACTTAAAAGAGGCATACGGCGCTGTAGGATTTGGTGGCTGTGGAATACTTGTAGCATCATCTTCTGGCATCCATGTGCCAATATCCCAGCCTCTAGTTGAGTCGTCAAAAGTGAAGTACTTAACTGATCTCTTTTGACGTAAAGAAAATAGTAAACTGTTCATATCTATTACTTCGTAATCAGTTAACCATATAATTTTTAATGATAATATTAAATTTGAGATTTTCTAAATTTTATTATTTGAAATAGTGATTTTTTAATCTGCCAACACATTTACTACAAATTACGAAGGAAGTATGGCTAAGAATTACTTAACAAGATTTGCAACAAGCTCTGATGCAAATGTTCTTACTGACGCTGAGTTAGCAGCTCAACCAGAACTTGCGTCTGGCTTTATTGCAAAGAGCAAAGCAAGCTCTAAGCTGATCGGTAAACTTATTCAAAATGCCACAGCTGGTTCTGCAGCTCTTGGTGAATACATTGCTACAAAAACTCAGCAAGACGTATCTGCTACTGATGCAGATTTAGGCACTAAGCTTACTAATGCAATTACAGCACATATTAAAGCTGAAGCGCCTAAGCAAGATCTTTCTGGCTATGCTACAAAATCAGAAGTTACAGAAGGTCTAGCAACGAAAGCACCGCTTGTTAATCCAGTATTTACTGGTACAGTAACAGGCACGTTTAAAGGTAATGTAACTGGTAATGTAACAGGTAATTCATCTACAGCTACTAAAGCCACACAAGATGCGTCTGGTAACGTAATTACTACTACTTACGCTACTAAGACAGAAGTTAGTAAGAAGTTAGATGCTAATACATATACTACAGACAAAGCAACTTTTGCGCTTAAAACAGAATTAACGCCGTTAATGCCTAAATCTGGCGGTGCTTTTACTGGCGCTGTCACTGTGCTAGCACCTACAGCTAACATGCATCCTGCAACTAAGCAGTATGTTGACGCTGCCGTTAGCGCAGTTTATAAGTATAAAGGCTCCGTCTCAACAGAGGCTGAATTACCAGAAGATTCTCAAACAATTGGCGATGTGTACAATGTTGAAGACACAGGCATGAATGTTGCTTGGGACGGTACTAAATGGGATAAACTCGGCTCTGTAGTAGATCTTTCTGGTTATGCAACAACTGCTAATGTTAACGCAGAATTAGCTAAGAAAGCGCCATTAGCAAGTCCAACATTTACAGGTACAGTAACAGGTACATTTAAAGGTAATGTAACTGGTAATGCTACATCTGCTACTAAGGCCACGCAAGATGCGTCTGGTAACGTAATTACTACGTTCTACGCTACAAACACCGAGTTAGCTAAGAAAGCGCCATTAGCAAGTCCGACGTTTACTGGTACGGTAACTGCTCCAACTTTTGCTGGCGCTTTATCTGGTAATGCTACAACAGCTACTACAGCAACTACTGCTAATAAAACGAAGGCTGTTCTTACGCTTCAGATGAATGGCGGTTCTGCTCAAACTTTTGACGGTAGTACAGCGAGAACGTTCAATGTGACGGCTGCAGGTATTGGTGCTCTACCGACATCTGGTGGTACTGTTTCTGGTTCGTTAACTGTTAATAACGCGCTTAAAGCTGCATCGATTACTGCTACATCTGATATTAGACTTAAGAATATTATTAATCGATACTCTACACAGTCTGCGTTGTACAATCTTTCAGCTATTGACTTTAGCTTTAAAGGCAGTGATGACTCTGTTCACATAGGTCTTATTGCGCAAGAAGTTCAAGAACTATACCCTGCGCTTGTTAAAGAAGATGAGCGTGGTTACTTATCAATTGACTACTGTGGTGTAACTGCATTACTTGTCAATGACATGAAGCATCTGCTTAATAAGATTAGCAGACTTGAGCAGCAAATTGAAGCGATTAAGAGAGATATCTAAATGGCATCTACTGATTTTAAAGGCCTTTCTATCTTAAAGACAACCGATATTGTTGATGTGATGAAGCAACAAGCTACTGAAAATTGCATCAGCAAATCTGGCAACGTTGGCACTATTACATTCACAGAAACCATAGCCAGTGCAAGTACTGTCAGCGACAGCTCTGCTAGAAGCATGAGCCTCGCCAGTGGCGGCACGCTCACGGTGAATAACGGCTCCAGCAATAAAGCGTGGATCACAGTTGTGGCGTTGGCAGGATCCGCAACGATCAATCTTGGCACGTCGTGGGCATGGAGCGGTTCTTCTCCGACGCTTGCCAAAGGTCTCGTCGTGCTTGCATGGTACGGCGCATTCGGTGTCGCCACTTTCACCAAATTTGGGAGCTAATTGAATGATCAAGACATGGACGTACAACGGCATTGACTACCAGTCTGAATGGCAGGTGCGTCAAGAAGTTTTCAAGAAGGATCGCGTGTCCTTCGGAGAAGCGCCAGAGGAAGGTAAGGTTGAATTCTGGGCGCAGTATGGCGTGACCTACTCTGAAAGAGAGCTGACGCCTGAAGAACAGGAAGCACAGAATCTTGCCATTGCCAAGCGTGAACGTGCAGCCAAGGTGGCAGCGATCACTGTAGAAGTGGATGGCATGGTATTCGATGGTGACGAGCAGGCACAGTCTCGTATGGCTCGTGCAATCACGGCTGCGGAGACGGCAGGACTTGAGTCGACTGTCTGGGTACTTGCTGACAACACGGTTGCAACTGTTACGAAAGTTCAGCTCCAGCAGGCTCTCGCAAAGGCCATGATTGCTATGAGCGAGCTGTGGACTTATCCATATACGAGAGGCAAAGCATGAGGATCGTCTACGACTACCCTCCATTCAAGCGTGCCCTCACGGCCATGTGGCCAACATGGAGCTGGAGGTGCGTCTGCGCCGTTGATGAGAAAGGGGGGGGCATCCTTAGGTGGTTGCGGCTTCTCGACGGTCAAGAACGGAACTACGTATGCAGCCATCTTAGGGCTAAGGCCTAGATGGGCGAGCAGAGAGATCTATGCAGCCATCCTGCGTATGCCTTCTGCCATCGGAGCTACCGAGATCATCGCCGACTGCGGCAATAACGCAAGAAGCAAGGCTGTGTGCAGGTATTTGGGTGGAGAGGAGATTTCCGACGGACGATTCAAATTCACCAGCAAAAGGTGTCTCAAGCGAGCCGAGGAGATCGAACATGCTGAGTAGTGCCCTTCTTCTTACAACGAATAGCGGTGGCAATACATCGATACATAAGCTTACGGTGGGGAAAGATACTAACGCGGACGCGTACGGGTATAACCGTAATGGAGATTACATTTACGGCAATCTGACTCCAGCAGAATGCAGTGTAGGCGGAGTGCTCGCGCCAATATTGTATTTGTTCAGTTACTACGTAAACGTGTCGAATCCTGTACATTATCAATTTTTCATTGCATTTAATGATAATGTACAAGGCCTTCTTAGAGTTTCGTTAGCTAACTTTATTTTTGAGACAAACGTTTTGTATGATGATTTCTACAAGCTTTATGTAGGTAAAATAGCGGAGGACACCTCTGATGCTATAAACGTACATAATTACCTCAAATCGTCAGTAGCCAAAACGATTGATGTTTCGATTACAGATTTAGGATAGAAAACGATATGCAGTTTGAACTTGGCCTCTCAGAGAAGTCAGTGACCAATGCGTCTACCAGCAGCGTCAGAGCAACTTGAGTTGCCACTTTTCTGGTAGTGCATTTGACGCTCGTCGAAGGCTTATAGTAGATGCCTAAATCGTGCAGTAGGCTGTACTGGCCATAATGGATTACAATTCTAACGCTCACATGCTGATTGGCTAGGCCATTCCAAGAGGGCGGCAAGAATGTTGTCGGCTCGAAAACGCCCTGCCTACCAGCTCGGTAGACAGGGTATTTTTTTGTGCCTGCCTTTTTGCGTACCGTATGTCTGCGTTCTGAGTACACAACGTAGTAGCATGGGCTTTTTGAATGGAGAACCCACTGCGTCAAACAATCAGTACGAAACTTTGATGCGCCGCGTTTATGAGCATGGCGCGCACAAGTCCGACCGCACGAGAACGGACACGCGTTCCATCTTCAGCTACCAGATGCACTTCGATCTCTCCGAGAAGAGCTCCGATCATTCCGTCGAGCTTCTGCTTCATGCGCTCGTACTTGGTGAAATTCTGCAAAGAAAAATCTATTAGATAGTTTAGCTAATCAAAAGATTCTGTCTTTTCTAAATTCTTAGCTAAGAAATTACATATCCTTTAAGCACTATTTCTGATACATGTACATTTCTCCAGCCTGAGACATTGTTGTTTATTGCAATAGCACGCATTTTCCAATATCTATAATAGCCTGGACTATTGATATAGTTACTAACAGTTTTACCAGATTGATTGACTGTACCACCTGATATCTGCTGTACGTCTACATAATTAGATCCATTGTCAGAGCAGCAAAGTATTGCTGTTTTAAAACCATAGTACGCCGTTGTTATATCAACTTGTGTAATGCTGACAGGCTTAGGATTATACATCGTGATAGTCAAGTAATCTTGGTTTGCACCACTGCCGCATCTATTGAAATAATCATCTGATGTATTCTTATTAAATGCTTTCCAGATGCCATTATTGCCTCGATCACCTGTAGCAGCAACGGCAAAGCTATTGCTGCCAATTGTTCCATCACTGCTTATTGACGGATTTTCCCAATAAGTAGAAACACCGAAACGATTACCTAAATCTACACCAGCAGTATCTTTATACATTGTTACTATACCACTGCTGCCACTCGCAAATATACTGCCTAAATCTGATCCAGTAGAGATCTTGAAGCCTGTAGTTCTGCCAGCATTTCCACTAGCAAATACATCTTGAAGATCTCTACCATCAGACAGCTTATAGCTGACTGCCATCTTTTTGCTCGATATCTTCTGACTTCACTTCTTCTTTTTGCTTAATCTCTTCCTGCTGTTCCCACTCGCTTAGCTCTACAGACTGAACTTTGCTGTTTGTCATCTTATCAAGAGCAGATAAAAGTGTTAGCTGCGCGCTCGAATAATTATCTGCTGTAAATGTTCCAAAAACACGAAAAGAATATTTATTAGTCATTTTGAAGGTACAAAAAAAATGCTCATATTGTAGAGCATTTTCTTTGCTTTATACACTAAGTAGATTAGTGTTCGCAATATAGCGAAATAGTAACAGCACAGCAAGCATCAGTATTAGCAAGATGAATGACATTAATTTCAATGCGAGCTTTCTCATACCTACTTATGGCTTCATCAAAGTCGTAGCCGCACTGAACATAGATAGATGTCATCGTCTTTTTAGACGGAAGCCGAAATACAGGCATCGGATAATCGTAATCAACGTAGAACGTGTCTGGATACGCTACTAGCTCATTCTCTAAAAAGATGTTAAGCTCGCGCCTGATGAATGTTACTAGCGTGCCTCGTGTCTTAGGAACAAAGCCAGAGTACATAGCCGAGAGCCCTTCAAGCTCATTGCTCGCCTTCAGCTTGAGCTTTTTAGCTAAATTATCTACGAAGTCAATAAGATCAGACTTTGTATCAGCAGTAATAGAGTATTTTTTTCATTTTGAGTTAATCTCCAAATAATATTAAATTTAGTCAGACAGTACAAAGCAGCATTATGCGAAATATTATACACTATCTATGAAATATTATACACTACTGAAATTTAATTATGCATGTAGCGAAAAACTAGTATAGGAAAATAAGCTATGATTAACTTTATGAGAATGGTATTGACATTCTTGGCAATGGTATTTATTGGTGGAGCATTCTTTGTTGCATTCTGTTACTTTACAGATAATACTGATCTTTTACCTCCATTCTTTCAGCCAGGTCAACAAGTTGAGGCTCAAAAATGACACAGCAAACTGAAGTAAAAGCTGGTATTAAAGACGAGATCAAAGAAGAGATCAAAGACGCAGTCATTGATAGCATCAAAGACGTTATCAAGGAATCTGCTACATCTGAACAGCTTCAAAAGAAGCTCGGCGAAGTAATTGAGCAGCTTAAAACGCAAGGTATTGTCAAAGGCTATCTTACGCTTAGTGATTCTCGTCAGAAGTACGTACTTGCTGGTATTGCACTAGTCGTTGGTCTAATTGGTGGTGCTTTTGCACATGATTGGATTATGCAGTACTTTGCATAAGCAGTACGCTTCACGTAAATTGCTCTTTTAAAAGAAAGGCACGGTTAGACGTATTTGTATCTAACCGTGCCTTTTATTTAGATAAATCTTGCCAACGTAGCATTACAAGCATTTATTTCATCTCGCCAAGCTTGTCTTTGCGCTAATTGTTCTGCGTATTCTTCACGTGTTGCTGCGCCTTCAGCTATCTTTATACCAATGTAATCAGTAAGACGCAAATTCTCTTCTGCATCAATAATACGTGCCTTTGCTTCTCGTATAGCAATCTCATCTGCTGTTTCTTCTGGCGCATAGCCTTTCAAGTACCATTTGCTATTATAAGCTTTCTCTACTTCGCCATACGACGTATAGCCTAGTGATGTAAAGAAATCTACATCATCACCAATGCCAACTAATACTTCGTGCGTTTTACTATCTAGCAGCTTATAGTAGTGTAATTCACTCATTTTTAATTACCTCTACAATTATAAAAATACATTTCATGTGTATTACTAACAGTATACGTTTCACCAGCGTTCAAAGGACACATTAAAGTAGCACGGCCAGGATATCTGTTTTGATAGAACTTACAGATTTCTTTGCCAGATGCTTTATGAACAACGCTACCACCAGTGTGATCGCCTTTATTCATTTCATGGAGGCACAGCCAGCCGTTTCGCGATGGTGTAAAATCACCACCGTTAACAGTAACGTAGCTGCCATAGTTAGGAAATCCAAAATTAGTAGATGCAGTTACATTTATTCGTACATTACCTGCGCTATTTGCTTTGGCGCCATTAACGCTAGTTACTGCATAGCTATTATTGATGGTAAGACTGCCTGTAATAGATGTATTACCATTAATTTGTGAATCGCCTTGCGTCGAAAATACAGTTGCCATATTTTCGTATATACCTTTTGCAGATACAAAAAAAAAATGCTCGTATTACAGAGCATTTTGCGCATGAATTAAATTTATAAAAATGCCTTCGAGCTATGCATATATTAACTTGAAGGCATCTTTTTACGTATTAAGGATCTGCCAGATAATCATATCGCGACAGTCTTCATTATCATCATCTAGCATCTCTAGAATAATATGATCAACTGAGCTCTTCTTATCTTCTGTGTCGTACTGCTCAAACCACTCATCTACGTAGTCTTCTGCAGTAATATTACGTTTACGAATACTTGCAGCTGCTTTGCTGAAAAAGCCTAATCACTCTTCAATGTAGCTAAACAGCGAAGAGTATGGCAAAATGTCTTTTCTGCATAAGCTAATTGCAAGTTGCGTTATTACGTAAGTAGCACCGCTTGGCTTTTGATTTTCAATGTGCTAGTAATGTAATCTAGAAACTTTCTATCATTCATACGCATAGTCTCCTTTATATAGATAATTTAATATTTGAATGCTTCATCTATGCTGTAGAGAGAGCATTTTTTTCTTTTCGAAAATGGCGCGTCAAATCAGCATACAAAATGACTCTATTTCTGCAGAAGATGCAAGTCAGCTAAGCATCAATGTCAGCAATGGCAGTAGCTCTGCTTCGCTAGTTGCAAAGCCAGACGGCACTTTACAATACGCAGGCAAAAATTTAGTTAAGTCTGTAAATGGTGCTAATGCAGATGCTTCTGGCAATGTTAGTATTTCCGTAAGCAGTGGCGTTAAACTACCGTTTTACACTAGTGAGCATAGGATTAACCTTAGTAATACGGCGAATACAATTACTATTGATAAAAACATAATTGTAGAAAGCTATAGCTGTGAAAGAGCTCAGGGCAGATCTTTTACTTTTCCTAATGGCAAAGTTATAAACATAAGCCAATCGCACATCGTAAAAACAGGCTCGTTTATTTCTAAAGGTACTGTTTGGAAAGTTGTCAAAGGGCGAGACGAATTAATAGGCTACGAAGTACTTGCCATGCTTGAGCTAAACTAAGTAAAATTATGAACAGTAGCGTTTATTTGTACAGTAGCGTTCTGGCAGTAGCAAATAAGTGAAAATTCATCTAGTCCAGCAGGATTACCGCAATCTACCAATACGCTTGTTTTGCTAGCGCCAATTCTTGCGCTATTTGGACTGCACGAGATACTGTTTATTTCACCACAGCTTTCTGATACATAAACTCTATATGTGTGGTGCTAGCATCATCGCCATCTACAAATGTACCCCAAGGATTAGCAAATTTTGCGTTATACGATGAGTTAAAGCCAGCAACGAGCTTGATTACGCACGGTGGAATCGTAGCAGTAGAGCTAAGTAAACAAGATTTTTTGAGCATAAAAAAAATGCTTGTTTTATAAACGAACAAGCATTTTTCTATTTTATTGCAGCATTGTAAATGTATCCTCATGCATACACACTACGACTACACTTACAAATGCTGCAATAATAGTCTGCTATAAGCTCACTTACGTGGAATAACAAGAACTCGATAATGCAAGCATTGAATATTATAGCCACCAGCTACAATAGTTCTAACTACTGCATTACCAGCTTCACCAATAGCTAAACCATTCAACTCGCCATTAGCTGCAATTGAAGAGTACTTAAACTCATTGATCTTACCTGTATAAGGCAAGCAACGTTCATACATGCTGATCACTAGAATCATTGCTTCATCTTCTGCTGCTTCTTTAAGCACAGTATCAGGCTTATTCATAAAGCGTAAAACATTAGACGAAATCTTGCGATCAGAAATCTCTTTGTAGAACTCATCATCGTTTGTATACTGCTTTCTAAGCTTTGTAATAAACTCACGGCTCTTTACGTATGAGTCAAAGAGCAAATCAGCATACATGTTCTTGAGCTTTTTTAATGCTTCTGGCAGCTCTGAAATGTTAACGCTACGTGCATTAGCAATCTTCTCATTTTGCTTATCAATTCTCTTGGAAACCTGTTCTACATACTTAGGTAAGCTAGAAAGATAATCGTAAGCGCTATCGATCTTATGGACTAGCAGTACAGCATTGCTCTGCTCTTTGATAATGTTGCTAAGCACTTGGCGGTATTCATCAGAGAAATCGTTACGATCACCGTTATTAAAGCATTCAATCGGCAATGTCTTTCTATCAAAATACTTAGTTTTGACCATCTTATAAATATGGTCGATAAGCTCGTCAAAATTAGCTGCAGCTTTACGAGAATACGGCTTGCCGCCTAAGCACGCTTCAATATTTTCGCGCCAGTCGAGCCACTTGCCATTTTTATAAAGCTTTAGCTTAGATGCATTTAGCTTGTCGATGTTGTCTTGAATTTCAATAGGAATAGACTCAAACTTGCTCTTAAGCTCTTCAAGCTCAGCTTCTAACTCAGCTTTACGATCAATGAGCTTCAAAATCTTTAAATTTGCCATATCTAACCTGTTAAAGTATAGCTCGATTGAGCACACAGCATATTATACCATGCTGTGCACATCTTGTGTAAACAGCGCTGCTGTGCGTCATAAATATGTATAATACTATTAAATTAGAGAAAGCGTACTAAGAATGCTATCAAAGATTATACTGCCAAAACGAGTAAATAAGCCGCATTACTTTCCAAAGATTGACAATAAGCAAACATTGCGAGTAACAGCAGGCATAAACGTTATTATTGGACCAAATGCATGTGGCAAGACGACTATACTGAACGCAATACGACGTGTTAATGATAACAATGATGATCTTACTAGTAAAAAGTTAAAGTCATCTATTTATGCGCCAGCTGGCTACGAGTACAGCATTAGCCTAGAGTTTGATGATATAACATTAAAACGATCTAACATTATCACGTATAATCCTGGTGTTTATTCTGCAGATGCTGATAGCCAAAATATAATGAATACTCGTGGCGTTAGCGCTTTTATATCTTTGCATGTCTTCAGAATGTCTAATGCGCAGTGCTCAGCACATTACTTTTCTGAGTTCTTTAACAGATATAAAGAAACTATAAAGAATGAGAATTGCATTATTCTATCAGATGAGCCAGAAACTAGTAATGATCTTACTACAATTGACTGCTTAATGAGCGTGTTTAAGAGCTGGACCAAGCATTGTCCTAATCTGCAGATTCTTATTGCTACGCATCATCCTGCTATTATCAAATATGCAGATAATGTCATAGAACTAATGCCAAATTATAAAAGCAAGCTAATTAACGACTGGAAGCAGCTAGTAGACAGCATGCAGTAGATAGTAGTTGTACATGTACACAGCTTTTGTGTATAATATATCTATACTGCTAAATGCAGTGTACAACTAGAGGAGACATACTATGGTAGGTGCTGATTGGATCGCAATCTTTGATGCGATGCCTGATGATTTTTTTGCAGTGTAATGTGCGTGATGATGCACATTTTGCAATAGATGATGAAGAAGCAGAAGTTAAAGAAGTTGGGTACAGCTTTTCTAATTGGTCTAGCATCGACGTTGGTCTGGTTTCTGGCATTCCTGATGCTTTTCTTCATGCTAGCTGTAATAAGCTTGATGAAAATAATTCTACTATTACTATTGAGCTTAGTGGATTGATTGATGTCATGCCATTTAGCGAAACTAAGTACTACGCAAATGACGATTGCGACGGCTACATCGAAGAGGTCCAGTCTAATATTAACGACATCTATGAGCGAGAAGTTCTGCCTCTTCTAAAGACGTGCAAAGATACGTTTATAGAAAATGAAGAGTTTAACAATACCGTAGTTAAAAGCTCTTACTGCGAAGCTAAAGCAGACTTTACTGACTACGGCTGTGCAGAGTTTAAACTTAACTTGGCAATCTTCATTAAGTAAAGCTATTGGTGCTATAAGAAAATGCTTGTTCTTCTATAGAATGAGCATTTTTTAATGCATAAGTATTTTTACAGAAAATGGCCAGATGACTACGACGCTAAACAACGGCAGACAGTACTGGCAATAAATAATGCTGCATAGCGCTAGTAGATAGTGTATAATATAAAAGTTTTCATTACTCTTGGAGAGCACGTATGAATGCAACTACTGCTGAGCTTTCTCTTCTCATTTTAATGAAGTCTGCTCGTTACGAGATGGACAAGCAAGATCGACAAATGCTGTACAACTGGTTCAACCTTGGTGTATATCTTGCTAATACTGAAGCTAAGAAGACACGTCTTAATAAGGCACGTAATGCTATCAAGTACTGTACATCTAGTATTATTCCTAGCAATGTGTACGTAGAGCTAGACGAACGCGTTGATGAGCTTATTGAAATCTTTCATCGATGCCGACCTGCTAAATTCTCGTCTGTTACTGCACGATTCTTTGGCTAAAAGACAAGTATCGCAAAATACTTGTCCTTTAGCATAATTTATTTAATTAAGCGTTTAGATCTATATACTTCTTTATGTCTAGAAAATACGATATTACTGCTATAGTTCGTGATAAGCATGGACATATCATTTCGCGTGCAAACAACTCTTACGTAAAAACACATCCAATGCAGGCGCGTCTTGCTCAAAAAGTTGGTCGCACTAAGAAGATTTATTTGCATGCAGAAGTATTAGCTATTCTTAGAGCAGGTCAGCAGATTGAGCGTGCATACTCTATAGAAGTATATCGGTTTGACAGTAATGGTAAGTCTAAGCTAGCAAAGCCTTGTCCTATTTGCATGGAATTGATTAAAACAACTCCTATTAAGCGAATTGTTTATACTGTAGATGATAGTAATGAAGAACAAACAATTTGCATAAAGTAATTATTAAAGTGTATTTTAGCTATGCAATCGTATAAAGAAATTCTAGCTTTAAATCATGCAGGATTATACGAGCCATTAGAGCTAACTGCGATGTCTACTGTGTTTTCTGATAGAAAAACTGGTATTTCTATACAGATAAATGCAGATGAGAATCGTGTAGGCTTACCGTATTTTAAGTACTACAATAGTTTTCAGTATAGTAAAGCTACAAAAGTTGCCAGAATTAGCTTTAAATCTGCAGACTACATTATTCATAAAAATACAGATAGAAAACAAAATTGGTATTTAAACGCAAAAGAAAAGCAACAGCTAGTATTAATACTATCATTAAAACCTGCGTATTTTTCTCATAATTACACTGTTTGGCAAAAGCTAATTATTCAGTATAACGCTGAAAAATTCCAGCTTATGGAAGATGATACACTAAATTGTACTAAAAATATATACAATAAATTTATTAAAGAATATACAGCACTTGGTTATAATAATCTTGTAGATGTATTGCCATTTGATCTACAAATGCCTAATTATCTTCTATTATAAAATAGTACTATGCAATCATATAAAGAAATTCTAGCCTTAAACCATGTAGGATTATATGAACCGTTAGAACTGACTGCGATGTCTAACGTTTATTATAGTAAAAAAGACAAAATTACTATTCAAATTAATCCTGATAGAAATAGGCGTGGATTACCATACTTTAAAGTTTATAACCACTATAGCTATACTATTGCATGCAAAGTTGCTAGAATTTCTATGTATAGTCCAGCGTATATTCAGCATAGAAGCTCTGATAATAAGCAAAATTGGTATTTAAACGCAAAAGAAAAACAAACGTTAGTAAGTTGCTTACAGTTAAAGCCTATGTTATCTAGTTACACTATTTGGCAAAAACTAATTATTGCATTTAATAATGAAAAGTTTGGTATACCAGAAGAAGATACTATTTCTATTACTAAAGAAAATATAAGTGAATATAAGAAATCTTTAGAAAATGAAGGTTATACCAATTTAATAGATCTTTTACCATTTGATCTACAAATGCCTGATTATCTTTTACTATAAAAAGAAAGTCTCTCTACTCAGCTAAGAATAGAGAGGCTTATTTTTAAATATCAGGAATAATACTATTAATATCTCTACCAATGTATTCTATATGATATAAAAAAGACTTCATATTTTCAACGTCATCATATCTTTCAGCTAGATTACGCTTTAAATATAAAAAATTCTCAACTATATCTCTTCTAAATCGTTCTTTTGACCTTCCTATACTTAGTAGCGCAATTCTATCTATATATCCATCACATAGCTTACGCAGTTGAGAATCAGTAAATCCACTGCAGAAAAAGACATTAATAAGCTCAGATTCTGAAAATTCTCTAACAATGTCTTCAGCTGAGCTTATAATGCTATATCATTTAGCGTAAATAGATCTTTTCATATGCTTTTATACAAGTTAAAAGTTATAGCCAATCACCAGTTTTCTAAAGCTGCCGTTCTCTTTTTCGTCTAATTACCAGCCTCATCTAGTCTAACTTTGTTTTGATAGACTCACGCGTCAATGCTTTTGCTCTTTCTAGCGTATAATGATTTGCTTTACAAAAATGGCGAACGCAAAAACTTTGCATTTATGCGCTCGCCATATAAACTACTTTAGCTTACTAAAAAGCGTCTAAATTAGAATGTACCAGCAGCAAGCTTGGTTTGATAGCTAACGCCGTTTTCATCAGCAACTAGGACGCCTTCGCCTTTAGCAAGAGCAACCCACTTAGTACCATCGAAGTACATAAGATCGCCCTTAGTAGCACCGGCAGGAGCTAGAGCAGCAAAACCAGCTTCCTTAGTTGTAGCACCAGTACCACCGTGTGCAACATCTACAGCTGTACCATTCCACACACCTTGTGTGATAGTACCAAGCTTCGTAATAGATTCTTGATACTTAGGATCGATACCAATGCCGCCTTTGGTAACTGTAATCTGGTTAGCAATGCCCTTAGCAGAAAGCGTATTACCTTCCTTAACTAAGCCATTGCCAGCTGTGATAAGACCAGCACCAGAGAACTGAACAAATGCAACGTTGCTCGTGCCTAACGTGATAGCACCATCAGTAGAGCACACATAGCCGCAGTCAGCGTTTACAGTACCTTCTTGAATGAAGCAGTATGCACCACCTTGTACTGAGCCTTCAACAGAGTTGTCAAAGTCAGACGCACGAGTTAGCACAAAAGCTTCTGTACCGGAACCAATCTTAGTAACAACATAGATACCATTTTGCTTAGCGTCTGTTTGGTCTTTAACAAGTACTCGCTGACCAGCAGTAAGCGTAACGCCATCAATAACAGCAAGAGCGCCATTAGCCTTACCAGTAAGTGTAGCGCCAACACCAGCCGTGCCATTGGCATACGTAGCATCAATATTTGCTGTTGTAGCAGCACGAACTGGCGACTTAACAACTAGACCTTGCTTGAGAGCATCAACGTATGCTTTGGTAGCAGCGTCTGTATCAGCTGTAGGAGCAGCAAGGCTAGAGAGCTTCTTGCCGTTAACATTGATAGAATCACCAGCAGCTGTAAGACCTTTATTAGCAGTAATGACTTCAGAAAAAGTCTTAGCACCGCTAATCGTCTGAGCACCAGCAATCTTAACAACTGTAGAATCAGTAGCAAGACCATCTAAGAGCGGCTTAAAGCACGCGCTGTAGTCATCTTCAGTAGGCTCAACACCAGTGTATACGTAAAAGGTATTGTCTGCTTCAACGTAAACAACAGCACCCTTATAAAGGACGTTAGCACCCTTAGCAACATAGCTGTTACGTTCTTGGATCGTCGCAGCTGTAGCCTTAAGGTCTACCGGAGCATTCTTAAGCAGAAAACCGGATGCTAGTTTGATAGATTCGTTAATATTAGCCATGATTTATAAATCTTCCTTGTAGCAAACGGTTAGAACTTGAATGTAAGCGCCATGTTTTCAACGTTAAGCGTTGCTACATAAACGTTATAGCTCTGAGCAGTCTGATCTAAACCTGTAATTGTGACAGACTGCTTCTTAAACTTATCGACGTTTTCGAAGCCATTCGGGTCAATAATAGACTTAATGCTACCGTAGTTAGCAGGGAATGCAATAACGCACTGCTTCTGAGCGCCAGCCGTATTATAAGAATATGTCTTATTAGTCTTAACAGAAATATCCTTAGTAAGAGCTTTAACTGTAGTTTCGTTAACTTCGCCAGCTTCTACAATACCATGGTAGAACGGATAAACGAAGTTAAACGTTGCATTACCACCAGTGATTGGAGAAGAGCCGCCATCAGTTACACGAGCTGTGAACGTCGTAGTACCAGCAGCGCCAAGAGATTCAGGCGCAGTAAGTGTAACCTTAGCGCTACTACCTGCAGAAACTGTAGCTTCACCTTTAACAACGTTACCAACAAGAACTTCAGCCTTCTTAACCTGTGTAGAACCAGCAGTCCAAGAAACTGTAGCTTCAATAACAGACTTAGCATCACCAGCTTCAAATACACCAGCACCAGGATTTGTAGAAAGACGAACGCCAGAAGAAGCTACATACGGATAGAAGAGCTTCGTGATAATTTCCTTGAACGTCATATTGTCAAGCTTATCGCCCTTCTTAATACCGCCAACAGCTAGTGTAACACCGCTAGAAGATTGCTCATCATATGTGATTTCAGACTTAAGCGTAGCAAGCTTCGTAACTTCAGTAGCATCAGAAGCAAGCGTCTGTGCTGCAGTCATCTTAGGCGTAGCAGAGAACGTCTTAGCACCAGCAATGGTTTGTGCGCCATCAAGCGTTACGAAATTGCTGAAGTCAACAGCTTGCCATGTAGCAGCCTGACCATCTTCACCTGCAGTAAGAACCTTACCAGCATTGCCAGTGCCAGAAGCAACTTCAAGCTTACCATTAATAAGCTTAACAGTTTCACCTTGCTTACCGCTAAGCTCAGCTTTAGCAGCGTCAGCGGCCTTCTTATCAACGTACTTCTTAGCAACAAGAGTATCTTCGTCGTAACCAGCTTCAGCAACATCAGCGCTGTACTTCGTAACACCAGTAAGCGTACCACCAGCGATGTTGAGAGCATCAGTAATGCCGTAGCCTTCAAGCGTAGTCGGATTTTCACCAGCAGTTACACGGCCTTGAGCATCAGTTGTAACCTTAGTGTAAGAACCAGCCGTGCCTGTAGCAGGAAGCTTAACAGTAACCTTCTTAGCTTCAGGATCGGTAGCAACAGTAACAGAAGCATCGGCAGCCTCAACTGTCATGCCTTGAATTGTGCCATCAGCCTTACGGAAGACGAGACCTTCATCAGCAAGAGCAGCAACCTTATCTAGCTGATCAGAATGTGCCTGAAGCTGAGTGCCAACCTTACCAGTAATAATTTCTTCAACCTTCTGAACGAAGTCAGAAATTAGCGTAGAGTCAGCAGCCTTGTTAACCCACTTAGCGCCATCCCAAACGATAACATTACCGTTCTTAAGCTCGCCAAGCTGAACGTCTGTAAGCTTAGCAAGAGATGCAGGAGTAAGATCGACTTCGACGATCGTATCAGTAGATTCTTCAGCAGGATTGGTAACCTTGCGGAAGAACATCTTAGAATCAAACAGGTTTAGCGCAATTTCACCACGTACGAGATTGCTCGTAGTCGGCTTATTACCTGTAGACGTAGAAAAAAGATTTTGGTATTTTAGATCCATCTTTATTCGCCAGTTGATTTTACAAAAATTATGCTACAGCAAAATTACTGTAGCATTTTTGGTTTTTTATATAATAAAATTTAGTTAGAATGTACCAGCAGAAATAACGCCAGATATACTGGTAACACGACCAAACTTATCAACTTCTACGCATGAGCCATATACGCCGGCTTCAACACCGCTTTCTGCCAGACCAAATGTCATGCCATCATCTGATTCTGTCATGACTAATCCGCCATCGGCAGCAGGCTTCATCGTGTATGCAACAGACTTACCATTCTTGATGACGACAAAACCATCAGTTGTTGGCATCTTAACGAATTCAGTCTTATCATTAAGGTAAGTCCAGCCTGCGTCAGTACAAACAATAAGATCGCCAGCATTGCATTCAGTAAGCTCGTCAATAGCAACAGTGCCAGCACGTTCTACGCGGAAGATCCAGCCAAGCGGCTTCCACTCTTTATACTTGTCTTCACCAACCTTTACAGAGAACAGACCATTAGGCTTGACACTCTGACCTGCTATATGGTTGACAACATTATCTACAGCATCCCATACGCCAGCAAAGTACAGTGCGCCATACGTTAATTGACGTACTTTAACACGAGCGCCTGAAAAGTCATTGCCGTCGGCACCAGCAATCTGCTCATCACCTTGTGCAGAAAGTTGCAGTAATTCACCGCTTTCATTAAACGGCGCTAGTGTTTCTAGAATACGTTCTTTTGGCAGATCTACGCTAAGTGTGCCATCAATACTAATAGCTAGATTTTCACCAGGCTTTATAACGCCAAGCGTATCTTTTGTAGCAGTAGGAATATCTACAACATTTGTTGATACGCTGCTGCGGCTAAAGATTAAGAATGTATCACCAGGAACTGGTACATTAGCAAGCGGTGTATTGAAGCTGAATGCAGCATTCTTGCCAAAAACGTTTGCAGACTTAACATTACGGCAAATAGAGTATGCTTCGCCTGATGTAAACTCTACAATCTTATCGCCATGATACTGGATAGACAGAGCAGATGTAATCTGATCATTTGTCAAGCCTTCAGTACTGAACTTGATCAACGTTGCTGTTGCTTCTTTGACAGTAAGCGCAATCTGATTAGCAAATGCATATGCATCAAAATACCACAAACCATCTTTACTAGCATAAGCAAGCACGCCGCTCATTGACGGCGATACACTCTTAATAGAGTAGAAGTTAGGGTATGAATTAGATGTTGAAGGCAGGCTGTCAACAGACTCAAGAATAGGCACAGCGTACTGATTGTCAGATGCTAGCGTGTCAATCCACATAGCATAGTTCTTTGATACCATAGACAAGTAGATACCAAGAACGACAGAATTGCCACCACTTGAGCTGTTAGTCTTAATCTTATAGATAGCTTCTTCAGCAACGCCAACAGCAACGCATTTGTTACTGCTGTCGTACAGTGCAACTTCGCCAAAATTAAAGTTGCCAACAGCATAGTCTAGGCCAATCTGATACTTATACACATTTGCGTTGACAATCGTCATAGACGTCGGAGAGCTTGCGTATACTTCCTCGCCTTTAATGCCAGTGGCATCCATCTCAGGCGTATATGCAGACTCAGAGCCTAAGACATACTTAGTGATCTCTAATGGCGCTTGCAATTCGTTAATCTTGCTAACACCATAATTAGTTAATTGTACTCTCATATCGCTTTATACTATAAAAGGACAAACAAACAAAATAAGCTATTTTACAGCTAATATTATTAAAATTCGCCGCCATCGACAGACGCAATTCTTATATGCAAAGCATCAATGTTGCCATTGCTAGAGTTTGCTCTAGGCGTATCAGTAATTGCTAAAGAGCCATTAGTGCAATCAATTGCTCGGCCGTATGTGCCTTTAGTTGCTTGGTCCAGATAAACAAAACCATATTTTTTAGGTGATGCTAGTACGTTTTTATTTTCGTACAATGTACGCCAGAAACCGTTAATAGAAATGAGCAAGTCGCCTGTATTAAAGCGTGTAATGCCATCTAGATTTAATGTATTACGTGAACCGACAGATACACGTACTACCCAGCCGCTAGCCATCCATGTCAAGTAATCAGAGTCTACACGTTTGTCTATACTCTTTTGCTCAGATTCTGGCTTAACATGAGTAATGCGACCATTAGCTAGCAGCTTCTGCTTCGGGTCTCTAGCTAATGCATTAGTACTAGAATCCCAGTCACCAGCAAAGTATAGACCACCATACGTCATTTGACGCCAGTGAACTCTACCAAACTGCTGCTGATGCTCTTCTCTGTTTGTTTCTGATGGCGTAGTGCTGTCGTCTGTAAGCTGTGGCAAACCATCATACGTATTAAACAGACCACCAAGCTCTACTTTCCATTCATCATCATTAAGGTCTACATTGCCTTTCTTACCGAACACAGACAGCATGTCTGCATTAAGCGTCGTCTCGCCTGACTTGTAAAGACCCTTACCGATGGTAATAAGGCCTGGTGTGGTATTCGTTGCTGGTGGTGCAGACTGCGTTGTTAAGAATCTCGACCATTCAGTCCAGCTGCCGTTTGAACGACGTTGTCGTACGAATACAGCGCCGTCTGTGCAAATTCGCTGTACGCATGGACCATTTTCATACCCTTCACCAATTGGCAATACTTCTAGAACTGCATCACTGACGAAATTAAAGTCAGGCCGATGTACCATTGTATTACAGTCAGCGGCAAGCGCAAAGAATAAGCCAGACGACGCATAATTGTTAAGCTCTGATCTTGCATATACTCTTTTCGGGAAAATAAGACCACTAATATTATCTTCAAACTTAATCTGCACGTTGCCAGTGCCTGGATCAGGACGTTGGCTGTTGACAGTTTTAACAGGTGTGAAGTTAAGATCTATATAGCCAGAATCAGAGATCTCAATATTAGACGTAGACGAGATCTTAACGCCGCCAAGTGTAGAATCTGATGCTATTGGCAGCAAATACTCACTAGGTCTATTGTCAAGATCATTATAGTCATTAGACAATGCGACGTCTGCAAGATCTTCAATATCTCTTGCATGCAGCTCTACATCGCCTTTCTGACCATTGACAGACGTTACAGGAAAATCTGCAGAAATAACACCAGTTGGCGTTACGCTAATACCATCACCAATAATAACAGCGCCGAGAGACTGCTTATTTGCAATAGGCAAGTTGACATCAGAAATAGAAAACAGCTGTCGACTGTATACACGAATAGTATTGCCAATGTCTGCAATTGTTGCCATCGGAGTATACAGCGAAAGAATGCCTTCGCCGTTCATTACTCTAAATGATGCAATGTTTCTGCAGATAGATGTATTTGGCCCATCAATGAATTGAAGAATGAGCTGGCCAGTGTAGTCTGGCTGCAGCAAATTCTTGTCTTCATCTGTCAGCTTGCTAGCATTGATATAAACAGCGCCAGCAGTGCATTTGGTAATGACAAACTCATGACTATTCTTGTACTGATAGCAGTCAAAATCCCAGATACCATTCATGCCAGCGTAGCAGAGTGTCGAAGACTGACCACGACCGGCATTAGTAATGATATAGAAGTTAGATGAAGACTGATCTACAGGCGGCAGCGCATCTGGCGATCCGCATACTGGCAAATTGAACTCATTATCAGACCGCAGATCATCAATCCACATGTCATAATTGCCATCTACCATCGACAGGTAGAGATCAAGAACAATAGAGTTGCCTGTCTTCTTGTCTACATACTTTTTCTTGTCAATAAGCTCGTCTGCTACGCCAACTGCTACGCATGCGCCTGTATCATCGTAGAAAGCAACTTCGCCGAAAGAAAAATTGCCAACTTCATAACCCATTGCACAAATGTACTTAACGACGTTTGCGTTAACAGCAATCGGTGTAGTTGGCGTGTTCTCGTAAACTTTCTCTCCAGTAATACCTTCTGCTGCAAGAGACGGTGTATAATTAACAGAAGAGCCAAGCACAAACTTCTTTATATTTATCGGCTTTTTAGTGCTTTGGAGCACTGATACACCGTAATTAGTAAGTTGTACAAGCATTTTATTAGCTCAAAGGTTATAAATATTGATATAAATGCATCACGCTGGTATAAAATTATGGAATTCACAGATTTGCTAAAATCTACGCTAGCTGCTGCGCATCAGACAACTAGATGCACAGACTTAAGCTATGATAGGCTACTTAATGTGCACCCATCACAGCTGCCAATTTGCTCTACTAGCTTCATTAAAGAATGGATAGAATCGCAAACGATAAATGGTGGCTGTTTACGTCAAAATCTCGCCAGCATGATTACATTAGACGTTGGTACGACTATCCATCACTGCATGCAGACGTTTATGCCTTTAACAACGTCTGATATGTTTGGTAGCTGGAAGTGCAATAATTGTGGCAAAGTAATAGAAGCATGCAAAAAGCCAAGCAAATGTCCAAGCTGTGAACACGCACAGTTCTCATACGAAGAGCTTGCTATTCACTACAAAGGCTTTCATGGACATATTGACACTATTCTAGAAAAAGATGGCAAGTATGCGATCATTGACTATAAGACAACGAATCTGCTTAATCTAGAAAAGAAAGCTGCAAATCCTGGATTGAACTATCAGCTGCAAATCAGATCATACGCTTTACTATGTAAGCTGCAGTATAAGATGACAGTTTCAGATGTTTATCTTGTCTTTATTGCAAAAGAAGCGCCTACGAAATACGCACTTTATCACGAAAGCATAGATAGTAAGGTATTAAAAGAAACATTTGACTTTTTGAAGTACCAACGAGAGCTAAAAAGCATGCTTCTGCGTATTAGTACATTTGAAGAGTTTATGGAGCTTGAACCAGAGCCATGTGGTAATCAGTACTGTGCTGCATGTGGTTCTACAGCAAGCAACAAGCATAAAGAAACACTGAAGTGGATTAAAGATCATTGGTCTGAAAATCTGTTTCCTATCATCAACGTCGCTCAGGAGAGAATAAATGGCGTTCCGTTATAAGGTTACTAAAACTGTTCAAATTCGTCAGTTTGAACCACTCGTTATCGAAGCAGAATATCAAAGTGAAAAAGCAGTAAGTGAAGAATCTTGGCAAAAGATTGCAGATCGAGTTGAAAAGTTTGTTTTAGCACAGCTTAAGCAGCAAGTTAGAACATACAAGAAGCTTGATAAAGCGCTTCATTTTGTAAACGCTGCTGATGACGAGGAATAAACATGAATACTACTGCTTTGCACACTAAATATCGTCCTACATCACTTAAGACGATTATTGGACATGAAAATGCTGTTACTCGTCTCAGAGGTATTGTAGAATCTGGTAATTTACCAAATGCATTGCTTATTACTGGTCCATCTGGCGTAGGCAAAACAACTCTGGCACGTGCATTTGCATCTGATCTTAACGGCGGAACAGGAACTCTGACGTCAAGTGACTACATTGAAGTTAACGTTGCGGATACTAGGTCGATTGATGATATTCGTGAGCTTGCTCGTGTATCTAAGCATCGTTCAATTTATGGAAAAAAGAAAGTAATCGTATTAGATGAAGCGCAAGCGCTGATTGGTCCAGCACTAGCATGCGCGCTTAAAACGATTGAAGAGCCAAGTGCAGATACCGTGTGGATTTTGTGCTCTATGGAGCCGCAGAAATTCAAGACTGGACAATATAAAGCGCTAGCAAATCGTTGTGTTCAAATCAATCTAGAGCTGCCATCTAACAAAGATCTTCTAAAGCAAGCTATTCGCATCTGCAAAGGCGAACAGATGACGTATATGATGACTGAAGGACATCGTTTGCTCAAGAAGATCGTAATGAATTCTAATGGAGAAATGCGTACGCTTGCACAGCTTATTGAAGCATGCCAGCAGTATTACAATGGCCTTAAAGAAAAGCCTGAGCAATTCTCTGAAGAAAATCTGTCTAGCGTTATCTCTACCATTGACTCTGCAGAAGATCAGCTGGCAATTGACTATCTTGTTGGCATCTATACAGGACAATATGCTAAGTGCTGTAAGTCTATACTAGCGTCTGCTGATTCTTTTAGCTTTGTCAATGCTGTTATTCGACTTAATTCGTATTTGCTGTACTCAGCTGTGCTGCAAGGTGAAAAATCGTCTAAAGTATGGCATTCTAGCCAGAATCTGCAGTGCAAGAAAGCAGTTGGTCCACAGCCACTAGGCGCTTTCGCTGCTGTTAACGCAGAGCTATGCAAGCTTAAAGCTGAAACGATGACATTTGCGAACAGCATTGATCTTTTGCTTACAACTTGCGCGTATAATTGTATTACTAAGCTTATGGAGAATAAATGATGTCTACACAGGCCTACGACTACACTGAAAACGATAGCAATAAAGAAAACGTTAAGACGTCAGATACGTATAAATTTTCTTACGCTAAAACAGCTAGCGCTGCTGTTGCTGGCTACATGGTTACTGTGTATATGAACTCAAAAAATGGTCTTAATAATCCTAAGCTGATTATTGAAGGCATAGATTATATGCCTGAGATTATTGAAAACACGAAATATGTCAATAACGAGTATAAGCCTAAGAATGAAAAGCATAATGATTTCTGCCAGCGCTTGACGCTTAAAGAGTTAGAAGCGTATGTAACTGGCGAAAAGCCTCTTACTAATAGCCGTCAGCAGCTGTGCCTAGCTTTTGCGTATGGCGTTATTACTAATATCAAGCAAAGTATGTACGAAGTTAGAAGCTAAGCTATTTGCTAAATCAAGGAGATAAAATGAGAGTTGTAGGACTAGCACTGCAAGGCGTTGGACCATACGAGCAGAAGGCATCTTTTAAGTTTAAACCAGGCATTAACGTTATATACGGTCTTAATAGAACGTCTGGTAAGAATTCGCAGAACTCTAACTGGGTTGGCAAATCTCTGCTGTTTTCTGCGTTATCTGAAGTGCTGTATGAAGAGCCAGTTGTTGGTTCTAAGCAAGATAGACTTACAACTGGACTACAGCAAGTACTGCTAGAAGACGATGCAAATAATAAGTACTTGATTTCTAAAAAGAATAACAAATATATTATTAAAGAAAACGGTAAAGATAAGCAGTTTGTGACTGGCAAGAAAGGTCCTAAGCAGTTTATTGAATCAATTTGGCCGATTTCTATGGAAGAATATGAGACATTTGTCCATATTGATTCTAGAGTACCGCATCCACTAGTCATGGGCTCTACTGCTATGCGCAAAGAATTTTTCACTAAGTTCTTTGGCTTAGACAAAGTTGATGCTGAGCGTAAACTGTACTTGGCAGAGTTAAATAAGCTTGCTGCTGTTCGTGAGTCCTACAACTCTCTTAAATCTGCGTATAATCTCCTTAAGCAAGATACACTAGATAGAGAAGGTCTTATTGCGCTTAATGAAAAAAGGAAGCTTGCTGCTGAAAATGTTGCTTCGCTCGAGCAGAGAATGCTTGAAATGAAAATGCGTCAGCAGCTAGTAGAGTTTGCAGCAGTTATTAAGTCTGACATTGATAAGCTAGAGCAACTTGGCTTTACATCAGAAGACAGCATTAAATCTGCGTATAATGCTGCTAAAACAGTGTTAGCAAAAGTAAAGCAAAAGCAAGCAGATGTTAATGCATATGAAGAGTATAAGATTTATAGTTCTGCATATAATAAAGCGTATGATGCATTGACTGAATTTGAAAAGTCTTGCGACATTGAACGTGCAAAAGAAGGCGCTCGTAGGCACAGAATTAAGCAAGAGCAAGTAGAAGATCTAGAGCAAAAGATTGCTGAGTTTAAAGCCATTAAAGCTGCTGAAAAACCAGAGCATATTGAAGGCGATTTATATGAAGTTAAGTCTCAGCTTGCTACTGCTAGAAACAATCTAAAAAATGCTAAGATCTTTGGTGAAGGAACATGTCCAACGTGCGGACAAGCTGTTGAAGTAAATATTCCTGAGCTAGAATCTACTGTTGCTCGTTTAGAAGAGCAGTATAAGCAGATTCAGGCGTATTCTTATAGTCTAGACGAGTATGAACAGTATAAAGCTGCTAAAGAAAAGAATGATGAAAATGAAAGCAAGCTTGAATCTGCTAAGCAGCAAGCAGAAAAATATGAAAAATATGTAGATGTGTACAGACATCTGCGTGCATTACCTGAAAAACCAGAGCCATTTACTGGTAATAAGTATGACAAAGACGAAGTAGACGCTGAGCTAGAAGAAGCTAAAGAAAATGCTTCTTTTTACGCTAGAATCTATAATTATGCCAAAAAGATTGAAGATTATTTCAATCTTGAAGACAAGACAATAGACAAAGACGTTTTTACTAAGTACACAGAAGCCTCTACTAAGTACCAGGAACTACGTACTCGATTTGAAGCTGCCAAAATTAATTATGAAAAGCTAGTTAAGATTGATGAGCAGCTTTCTAACATGCAAGAGCAGCTCAAAGATGTAAAGCCGTTAGAATATCTTGTAGAGCTGTTTCAAGACAAAACGCTTAAAAAGCGAATTGTTCAAATGATTGGCACACGGCTTATGACACTTGTTAATAAGTACGCTGCTGTTGTTTTTAATGAAGACTATAAGTTCGAACTTAACTGGGACTCTTCTCAAATCAGTATTCTTTGCACTAGAAAATCTGGCAAGCGATTGCTAGTATCTGACGTACGTAAGCTTTCTGGCGCAGAATCTAGACTCTTTACTTTAATCTTAGTGCTGTCTTTGATTGCTTTTGTGCCTAAGAATAAGCGACCAAATTGCTTAATTCTAGACGAGCCAGACAGCGCGTTATCTACTGAAACAGCTGCCGCGTTCTTTAAGATTTTGCAGCAGCTGACTAACGTCGTAGAATCGGTTGTTGTCATTACAGTCAGGCGCGATGCATATCCTGGCTCTAGATGCTATACTGTTTTACGTGAAGGCACATCTCGTATTATTGAAGGACATCCAGACGACCTATGATGTACGGTATTTTTGGAATTTACCACAAGTCTTGTTTAGAAGTATGTCAATCGCTAAATGACTTGAATATCAGCTATACAGTCTATGGCAAAGAGTATAATCAGATTAAGCATGTAGAGAATAAGCTGAAGGTTATGCCTGTATATGTAATAGATGGTTTGTATAGAGCTGGTCGTCTTGACAATTTAGCACCAGGCATACAGATTATCTGCGATAGCCAACCTGCATTAGCAAAATCTAATGTTAGCCGTAAGCTCTATCCTGGTTTAACTCTTAGAAATGCGTTAAAGCAAGCATTGCTGCAAGCCAAAGAGAACAGACTGAGCAAAAAGAAAAAAGTTCTCAAAACGCGTAGCTTAACGCTGCAAGAAGTGTTAAAATCTGCTACTACGTACTCTTTTCTTAACGGTATTCAGACTGCGTTGTACAAGATTACGCCGTATGCGCTTAGAAAAGAAAGTCAAAAGCAAATTATTTCATACTTCTATGGTGATACATCATATACTGCTCTAATCAGTAAACTGGAGTCTTCTGCAAAGCTAGCTGCACTACTTGCCTTATGTAAAGACCAACAAGCAAAAGCACTGCGACAGGCATGTATACTTGCTAGAAAAGATATGAGCAAAGTAGAAAAAGTTGCTAAAGCTAGTGGCTTTGCATCATTCGAAATTGTGTATATAATTAAATCGCATGAGAAAGCAAAAGAAGAAGACTAGAAGAATTTGATATAATAGATAGCAATTAGGATATAAAATGTCATACAAGATTTCTTTTCGTATAGATGATCGTGTTGCTCAAACTGTAGTGCCAGATGATGTCAAAGTCTTGTCTGTTGATAAGCTAATATCACCTAAAAGTGCTAAAGAGCTTACTGTACTCATCAATCTTAAAAATGGTGAGAACACAGTACAAAACAACATGGTTTTGCCATGCGAAGTAGAGCATATTGAAGACACAGCAGAAACTGATCTTGCTAATCCATGCATTTTAGGCGCTGTTGATAAGATTCCTGAAGCTATGCTGATTGTATTTGTCAATGCAACAAATGAGCAAGATACGCCAGAAACGAAAAATACAAGATTATATTTTGCAGTACTAAAAGAATGCAACGATGATTGATATATCAAAAGACTTGGCAAAGCCAGTTTTTCAACATCTTATACCGGTGCTTGTTCTAGAGTCTGGACGTGTTCTTGGATATGTCCAGACTGCGTATACGATGTTTATGAAGTCTGGCAAATATAAGCTATGGCAAGATGGTTTTGCTGTACAGCTAGATTGTGTCACGCAGCACATGACAATTGGCAGAGACAATAAGACTAGAAATGCGCAGTATCTTGCCATAGTGTATAAGCAGCATGAAATCAATAAGCGATTTACACTAAAGAACTTTATTTCTGCTGAAAGCCAGCAGCGACAATACGTCTCTAGATGGATAAGCATAAAGTCTGGTGCGCTTAATCTAAATGATTCTGCGATATTTGAATACGTATTAACTGGTACTATGGATACAAGTACTGATTATGAAAATGCGTACAAGAAAAACTTTGATGAGTCTGCAGAGTTACCAATAGACAAGAAAGCGCATCACGAAATCAGCTGGTGCCTTAAGCTGCCTTTATCTAGATTCAAAGAGCAATATGACTACGTATCTACAGATTGGCTAAAAATGTTTTACGCATCTCTTGCTAAGCGCAATCTTCAAGATACGCCAATACGCGCAGAGCTAGTGCCAATTGATAACGTTGCCGGAATAAAAACAACTTTAATTACGCCTGTGCTAGAAGCATCAAGCAGTACAGACAAAACGTTGTCTACGCTACCAAGCGAATTGCAAGTCATGAAGCTAAAGCAAGATGTAGCGCAAGGTGTACAGAAGTTCATGCTTATTGCACATTCACTCAAATCTATGTATAATATTACAGTGAAGCTGCAGCTGACAGCTAGCTAATTTAATAGTATTAAATTCGTTATAACTTATTTCACATAGGTTTTTATTATGTTTTTATTCGTAGGCGACGCTAAGCGTTATCAGGATCAGTTCAAAGCTTTAGGCTATACGCTTGAAGAGAATGAAGACAATAGCAAGTACACAATTAACGGCAAGATTGCTGCTAGCTATGATCTTTATCGTACGAATAGATTTGAAGGTCTTCAGCCTGATATTAGCTTCGATAATAAGTCTGGTGAGGTTTCTATTTCGCATTCCTCAAATGGCGCTTCTTTAGATATTGATGAATATGCTAAGTATCTTAAGGATATGCAGAAGCTCTGTGATGTGCTAGAAGATGTTTCTTCTGATAACTTCTACATCAGAAAGAGCATTCTTCAGAACAAAGGTAAGAAGGTTGCTGCTGCACGCGCTGTAAAGATCAATGCTGCTAAGCGCCTTAAGCTTGCTCGCTAATCTTTCATAATGAGATAAGCAAATAAAGCCACAGGTAGAAATATCTGTGGCTTTTTAGCATCTGTTCACAGATAGTGTATAATATACATATTGGTTTATAAATAGTCAATACATTTGCTTGCCAATACAAGGAGACAATCTGATGAGTTCTAATTCTGCTACTATTACAGTAGATAGCAAAATTCTACTAAATACAATTCAAGTCATTAACCATGCTGCAGCGCCGTACAGCGGCTCTGTAAATGTCGCATGTAAAGATGGTACGTTTAGTATAGAGTCTCGAGCAGAGCTAAGTACAATCAATACAATCGTGCCTACAGAGAGTATTGAAGGTAATGCAGAGTTTGGTGTAATGCTAGATACGCTACAGTCTGCGTGCTCTGGTCGTGCTGGCATTATTACCATTACGTATGAGAACACTGTTTTAAGCATTAAGTCTAAAGGCTATAAAATTGATCTTGCCTCTGTAGACTACGTTGCATATAGTCCTGTAGCTAAGCCAAATGCAGACTCTGTAAAAATCTCTGTTGAGCAAAGCAACTGGCTAAAATCTGCAATTTCATTGGTTGCACTTACACCGAATCTTACTTCACCGATTATGCCTGTTGCTGTCAGCATTGATTCTAATGGCACAACTGTTGCATGCTATGCTCGAGATCATATCTCATTCATAAAGACGGCAGAGCTTGCATCAGATAGTAAGATCGAGTTTGCTATTCCTGTAGAATCTGCCGTATCACTATTCAATACATTTAAAGGTGCAGAATTTACGCTAATTGCAGAAGAGAGCTACGTACACGCAGAGAATAATATTTGCTCTTTGTATATTAGCTTGCCTGCAACAGATGCATATTTACCGTATGATGAGCTGCAGTCTCGTATTGATGTCTTTATGTCATCAGAAGCGCCAACAATTACTATTCCAATTGCAGAGTTGAATACATTGTTTGGTAACTGTAAAGCGCTAGCAACTAAAGAGCGTGGTGAACTTATTATCAAGTCAAATACTAAAAAGACTATTATCTCTAAGACATCTGCTAATGGCACCGCTAATGCGCTGTTTACTGGCTGCAGCGAAGGCAGTTTAGAGATTAAGATTGATGAGCAGTATTTCCAAGAAGCGCTTTCTAAAGTTGATAAGAAATCTGATGCTGTTATCAAATGCAACGCAGATATGGGCTTTATTGTAGTGCCTGGCAAAAATGATTGTTACTCAGTAATCGCTCTTAATCGATAAGCTATGCAAAGCATTACATATTCTAATATAGCGCCATTCTATTTCTACAAAATCAAGCTAAACGATGGTGCAAGTAAAAAAACTGCTATTATATATCTTACTAAAAACGTAGCAAACGCCGCTACAGATGATGCTGAGCGTGCTGCGTATATTGGTGATTGTCTATGTACAACAGATTTGTGTACAGTATATAATATTCATGAGTCTTGCAATGTATCTGCTGACAATATAGTTGGTTATATTATCATACCGACACAGGCGCAAAAAGTAGATGCAAAAAGCTCATATGCTGTGCTATACGCTACGCCTAAAGCAGCCATGCCGTCTGATTTAAACTTAGTGTTTAAACAGCAGTTTATGTCTGTCTATACGTCGCCTAAAGTTGACTTTTTGATTTCATGCAAGATGTCATCAGCTATGGAATTTATTTTAGAGGAGCAGTAAAATAATATGGCGTTAAGAACAACTACAGATGATGACGATTCTAGCAGCGGCAGCAGCTTGCTTAATAGAATTAGAAAAGATCCAGAGTACTTGCAATTTAGGCGTATTATAAAGTTAGAGCAGTCTAAGCTTAAAGTAGAAGAAGACATTAAAGAAGTTTTGTCTTTGCATGCTTCTCGTACGTCTAGAACGATTTATGATAAGCGACAATATTCGCCTCAAGCTATTGTAGATGCAACTACTATGGATCTATCTTTTAGATCTAGAATGGTAGAGCTACGTGTAAAAGCTAGCTTGCATATTTCACTTATGCAGGCAGCTATTGGCTCTATTCGTAAGTACATTTACACCAAGTATGCTAAGCCATGTGGAGCATTTACAACTGAAGCTGCAAGAAACTCATTTATTGACACTGTGCTGAAAAACTACATTTCAGATATAGAAAATGCGCAGTCTTTTATTCAGCTATGCGATACGTTAATCAAAGACATTGATCAAGCTGGATTTAGCCTTAAAAATATGCTAGAATGCTTGAAGCTGCTTAGTGAAACTAAAGGAAAAATTGTATGATTAAGATTCTATCTGCTATTAATGCAAATACTGAAAAAATGCTATTTGCATGCATCAACTATAGCGATAATCGTGTGTTTGCTTTTACAACGCCGAATGATGAGATTATTGCTAACGTTTATCTTAAAGATGAAGTGCAAACAGTATTCTCAGTCATCAGCAAGATGGCTATTGATGGTACTAAGCTTGTGCATGTTTCATCATCGTTTATTCAGTTCATTATTGACAATGACGTAAAGCTGCCGCAAAACTTCACGCTAAGTGGTATTTACACAGCAGATGATGGTCTTGACTTTAGCAGTAATAAGCGACAGCATGTTATCTATAATGGATACAATGCTGCAAAGCTTGTACTGAAGCAAGATAAAGCGCACTTTGCAGATGTAGACTGGCAAATTACTGTATCTAATATGCGTGCAGTATAATGTTGATTATAGAAAACTGAGAATTAAAAGAACTTCTATAAGGAACATAAAGTTATGGCTAAAGCTAGTGACAAACAATTAGAATTGAATTTCGATTCTCCAGCTGAAGTACCAGATATCATTATTAAAGAGCGTGAGCAGCTTTTTATTCCAGCAAAAGGCATTAGCAAGAGTGTAGTATCTAAGCTCAAAAAGAAATATTCATTCTATTTCTTTGAAGAAAAAGCATGTCAGCAGTGCGAGTTTTCAGAATTGCGCAAGCAAACTGGTGGTTTATTGCCTGAATGCGAAACTTGTGCTGGCTTCATCTCTGGTATGGAACTCTGCAAAAAAGTACGAGTTGGTAATAATGACTACTATACTGCTCCATATGGTGATAAAGAAGGACTAAGCAATCTGCTAAGTAAAGCTGGTGTATCGTTTGATTTTAAGCAGTATTATAAAGATCATCCTATTGAGCCATTTAACTGTACTGCAAACTTATATGACTACCAGAAACAAGCCATTGATGCTGCGTTAAAAGCAAAGCATGGCGTTATCTGTGCACCGCCAAGATCAGGCAAAACTGTTATTGCTACTGCATTAATCTCTAAGCTAGCTAAGAAAACTATCATTATTGCTAGCCAGCGCGAATGGCTGAATGGCTTTCTAGAGACGTTTATTGGTTCTAAGACACAGTCTGGCTTTACAGACATTGATAAGTCTAGAATTGGTTTCTGTAAAACAGAAGCAGATGCTGATAAATATGACATCTGTCTAGCTACGCCACAAACATTTTATTCTGAAAAAGGCATGCAGTTGCTTCGTAAGATCTATAACAAATTTGATGTTATGGTAATTGATGAAGTACACTTTATGCCAGCAGATAGGTTCTCTCAGACTGTATCAGCATTTAGCTGCAAGTATAAGTATGGACTGTCTGGTACGCCTGATCGTAAAGACGGCAAATACATTCTTGCAGATAATCTTATTGGCAATGTACTTATCAATCTAGATGTTAAACGTTTAGTACCGCAAGTACGAGTCGTTAAAACGCAGTATAGCAAGCATATTAAAGGCAACGCTATTTGGGCTTATATAGTAGGACCACTAGAACGAGACAAAGCACGGCAAAAGCTAATTGCAGAATATGCTATTAAGGATGTCAAAGATGGACATATTGTGCTAATTCCATACAGTGGTGTTCAAGCTATTAAAAGCCAGGTTGAAGCCATTAACAAGCTTGCTGGTAAAAAGCTTGCTGAAGCGTTTTATGGCGGCATCAAGAAAGAAGAACGTGATCGTATCATTCAAGATGCTAGAACGCGTAAGCTGAAGATCATCGTAGGAAATATTAGCCTGCTAAGTACTGGTGTAAATATACCTTCAGCAAGTTGTTTGTTTGAATGCACACCTCGGAGTAACGCTCCCACAGCGGAGCAACGTTTTTCTCGTATTCTTACGCCGTGCGATGATAAGCCTACTCCGCTTATTAGATATTTCTGCGATGATATGGATATTCGTCGTAGATGTATGGCTAATGAATTTTGGAATGTGCTGATGCCTATTTTTAAGCCAAGCATTTCTGATAAAGATATGGCTGCAATTAAGGCGTACTTTGCGACTAAGCAATCAGGATTTAAACTAACGCTTGGTTCTGGTGATGTCTTTTAAAATATAAGATTCAAGATAATTCAATACGTATAAGTGCCAAGCTTTGGCAATTTAGTATGTTCCATAATGAGTGAACCACTATTAAGTTGTCAAAGCTTTAATGCATTTCTAAGTCTTATTAATAAGAAAAGGCTCGCCTTTAAGCACATCTTGAATTATGTAATCGCAAGCGCTATGTTTCGTTTAATGATATTTTCCATCAGCTCTTTAGTAATAGCAAATTAAGCGTAGCAATATAAATTTATAAGAGAGTATAAATGTCTATAAAACTATATTTTTCAAATAATGCAGATCACTATACTGCTATAATTAATGAGCAAGATTTGGTAGTATTTGGACTAGACTTATACTGCTGTATTTCTGCGCCAAGCGTTTCATTGTTTAGACAAGTAGATTCAAAAACTGGACTACCGTCTAGCACCCCGTATATTGGTACTTCATTTAAAGTAGATAATATAGAAAAGATAAGCTCTACAGTTTCATATATTGACCCGTATTCTCTATCTGATGTATATAAACAACCTATAATCAAAGTCTATTCTAACTATACACCAGATAAAAATGAAAAACACGCATGTACTAAAAAACTTTTTTATGTGAATGCAATATTATGCCAGCAGTAAATTCAGTTATTACATATGGAGATCTAAATAATAGTATTTTAACATATATTAGGTCTGTATCTAAAACAGTAGATGGAAATTATTTGCCTGGATCTTTGACTGGCGGTTATTCTATAGAAGTAGGTAGAGTTAATGCTGGTGATGCTCATACTGGCTATCCACCAGCAGTTTGTGCAAAACGTTTAAATAGTACACCAATAGGTGTTGTATCTTATAGTACTCTTACAAACTTGCTAACAAACTTTTTAAACAGTAAAGGCATTGCGTCAAATAGAATAGTTTCTACGCAAGGCATTTTATACTATATAAATGCAATAGCTGTTTTTTTAGAAAATCAGCTTACATATGTTGGCGGTGTATCTACTGCTATTGCTACAAAAAGCTATGTAAGCTCTTCTCAAGTAAAAGGACAATACGGAGAAGGAACTGTTACTGCAGACATGGTAAATCAAGCTATAGATGGTTTATGCTCATCTATTTGCTCTTTAAATAAAGCAAATAATGTATCTTACTCATACTCTATGACAAGCTGTAGCTCATCTAGCTCATCTGCTTTTATTGTTTATTATAAGCTATGATAGATATTCAAATTACATATATGCAAATTATAGAGACGCTATCGCGATCTTTATATAGCAATACAGACAACAACAATATTCCATATGCGTATTCATCTGGGTATAGTACTAGAGTTGCTTCTATATCTAGAACAATTTATACTACTGCTAGCATAAATAATCCAGTATACGCGCAATCAGTATCACAGCAAACTATACTTAATGATATTAAAAGCTATGTATCTAGACTAGGTATAGACATAAATGCTAAACCTACAGCTAGAGGATTAGTTGCATTTTTTAATGCTATGGCTGCATTTATTTCTAGCTCTATAACATTTTATACTAGTGAGTTTGCAAGCAAGCCTATACGAATCTATTCTAGCTCTAGTGGTTCTGCTCCTATTCTAACGCAATGGTCTGGTGATGTAGCTAGCGCTGCTGAAGTCAATGATATGAATACGTCATTGACTTCTTTTATAAATGGTACATCTAGAGTTAGAACAATAACATATTCGTATTCTGTAACTAGCTGTAGCTCTAGTAGCTCTTGCTCTTGCTCTAGCTCTAGTTCTAGCACATCTATTTTTATCGCGTATTATAAGTTTTAAGCATATGAATAACTCTACAAATTATACAAAAGTAAGCAGCTTAAATGATATTGAGCTCTCTTTTAAAGATCAAAAAACATTAGCTATTGATCAACGTCTAGACGCAGATACTATTATTAGTATATTAGATAAAATCATTAAAGACGAAGCAGAAGAGTATTCTAAGAATACGCAAATGCTTACTGCAAATATTGTACTTAAAGGACTGTCTAGTGAAAGTCTAGTTGTAATCTATAAGCATTTGCTAGAATGCGATAACTTAGTTAACTCTAGCCTTATTCTTAATATCCTTAATCTTATTAAAATGTATAATGCGTTTGATGATTCATTCTTTGCGCATGAGCTCATTCATTTTAAAGATTTAGAGCAGTTCTTAGATGTAAAGCTTGAGTTAAAAGCTGCATTAGAGAAATTTATTAATAGAATAGGTGTGTATTATTTATCTATTATGTCGTCTGCACATAAAACTGCGTATACGTATTTAGACCAACCAGTAGAGTTGCCATATCTGTATAAGCGCATTATACTAAGCTCTGACTTTATTATTCTATCTGGCATTTTATCAAAGTGTAAAACACTTTCTACTAACGAGCTTTATATAGTTAAAGATGCATATATGTATTTAGCAGAATGCGCAAAAAAGATGCAGCTTGCAGATGCGCTATTAAACCTTTTTGTTTCGCCAGCTAAATTAGCAGAGTAAGTAAGATGCAGAGCATAAAGCCAATTTATGAATTTCTATTATGGCCAAACTGTCGTAATAACTGTAAGTTTTGTTTTTTAAAAAAAGAGCAAGATAATACTGATCAAGAAAAGATAAGTGCTTTAAGCTCTGCTTTATCTTTTATAGAATCTGATAGATTTAAAAAAGGTAGTCATGTACTTATTTTAGGTGGAGAAGTATTTGATTCTCCTAGTATTCATCAAGAGCTAAACAAATTTTTTAGTATTATAGTTAGCAAGATGTGCAGTAATCATATAGACTTACTGTACATTAACACTAATCTTATATATAAGAAATTAGATGCGCTAGAGTTTTTAATTCAGCAGTTAGATAGTAACAGCTTATTGAATAAATTAAAGTTTACGTCATCGTATGATCTAGATGGTAGATTCAATAAGCATACAGAGCAGCTAATGCTGAATAATCTGCAGTACTTAACGAATAAGTATGCTAGATTAAACACTGCCATTAACATTATATTAACGCAAAAAGTATGCAATTACATTGTAGAAGATAAGCTTAATATAAAAGAGTTCATGGATACATATAAAGTTTACGTGAACTTAATTCCGTATATTGTATATGACGCATCTATTGCTGCTGATAGAAATTTAGTTTTTAAAGCGTTATCGCATGCTGAAAAGCAATGTCCTGGTTATTTATACAGCTATATAAAAAATTTTGATTTGCCGCAAAAAAAGCTTTTGCATAAGTACAATAAAGCAACAAAACAGTTTGAGTACTGCAGCTGTGATGATTTATCATGTGGCCATAGCGAAAACTTCAAAAAGTACTCTACATCTGGAACTTGTTTTATTTGCGATATTAAAGAGCTCTTTTTAAATGAATAATCAAAAATTCGTTCAATATACTCTATGGACTGATTGCAATAATAATTGCGCGTTTTGCTTACACAAAAATAATAAAGTAGATGATAAAGTCTCTAATTTAGAGTTTCTAATCCCACATATAAAAGAAGACAATGAGTATAATACAGTTGGATTTATAGGCGGAGAGTTTTTTAATAAGCAGCTGAGTGATGATAGAGTAAAAATACTATTTTATAAAGCAGTAGATCTAGTTTTGGACAAAATTGCAAATAGTCAAGTTATTAGATTTTATGTTGCTGCTACGCTAATTCAAAAAAATTTAACAGATTTATTTGAATTTTTAAATTATGCAAAAGCTAAAAATGCATTAGATAAAATAGTATTATGCACGTCGTATGATACGTTATATAGATTTCATACAGACGCTGCAAAAAGCTTATGGATAAAAAATATTAAAGAAATTCATAAAACATATCCAGAAGTTAAAATACACGTAGATATTATTTTAACAGAAGCATTTATGCAATCTGTTATTAATAATGAGTTTAGTATAACAAATTTTTGCAATGAGCTTGATATTGATCTAGACTTTGAAGAGCCAAAAACAGGCATAGATACATTTAAAAATAAGCTGTGCTCATTAGCTAATTTTTTTCCAAAAAGATCCACATTTTTAAAGTTTCTTAAGAAAACAGTGCTAGAAGACGAAACAGTAGACGCGCAGCGCTTATTAAATCGTAACCTTATGTCTAATAAGCTGTATATTCCTAATAATGGAAAGTTCTTTATAATTACGGACAGAAACACTAACACAGTATATAGAGACTTTGATACTATATCTAATAAAAAGTATGCTACACAAATAGGATATATCGATTCTGATATTCCTATGTATAACGATGTTGAGCTATTCAGATGACAGAACAAACTATAAACTTTTTCTCTAATAAGCTGGTAAAAGTTAATTCAGTAAAAAGAATGGTTCAATATGGTATTTGGCCAAATTGTCCTAATTCTTGTGATTTTTGCTTAATAAAAGAAAAAGACTTTTATGATAAAACCAAGCAGATATACTGGATTAGAGCAATTAAAGAGAATATAAAGCATATTAATTGGTCTAGCTTTCCATACGGCATTTCATTACTTGGTGGTGAAATCTACTATATAAAAGATAGAGATGTACAGTTAGAGTATTTGGCTCTTATTGATACTATAATAGAGTATGTTTTAACAGATGAAAATAAATCTGCTAGATACTCTACAGTAACGAATGGTTTATATGAGCCATCGTTTTTGTATGAAGTTATAGACAAAATAATTAGCAAAACTGACTTATCTCGTATTGATCTTAATTTTTCATACGACCTTAAGTATAGATTTAAAAATGAAGCAGCTAAAAAACGCGTATTAAAAAATATTATTGCTGCACGTGACAAGTACAACTATGCTGTTGGCGTTCAAATGATTTTAACTCAAAATCTTATAAATCTATGGAAAGCCAAGCAATTTGATATTAACGAATTTTTAGCAAAAGAAATTCCTGGTTGCAATTTTGCATTTTTATATCCGCATAAAATCCAAACTGGTATAGCACTAAATGATTTCTTTTTTAAGAGATCAGATTTCATACAGTTTTTGTCATATCTAAAAAATGCTAACTATGAAGTTTATTCTAACTTTATAAACTCTGCAAAAAATTCTGCGATATTCAAATATACAGGTTTACAATCGCATAAAAGAAATGATGCCAAAACTTTAGCAGAACAGCCTATTCTCTCTGATGATAAAGATATTATAGCTGATTGCGGACACTCTATACTGTATAGATGCTATGCAGACTCTAATAAATGCATGCTTTGCGATATAGAAAATATAGATGGAGATTTATAAATGAGCGAGCTTTTAAATAATGTTATTACTTTAATTAAATCGCATAATATAAATGTATGCGTTGTATATACTAACGTAGATAAGCTTAAAGAGTTATTTAAAGAGTATAGTCTAGTCACATTAGACACTCTTATACTAAATCCACTATTTATAGATATGCTAAAAAACACTACTAGTAATAAACGACTTTTGCTTATTGGCGAGTCTTTCAATGAGTATATAAAACAATTTTCAAAAGAAGAGCAAGAGCAAATCATATCTGACATATTATGCAGTAATGGTAGCGATAGCTCTAATATTCTTGCAGTAAATGAAAATCTTGCCAAACAAAAAATGCCAGTTGCTACTATCAACAAAAACTATAGTATGATTATAAACTTAGATAATCTGTGATATGAAAAAACAGCTTCAGTTTGAATTATGGCCTGAATGCAATTGTCAATGTAGCTTTTGCTACCTAAGCGACCAAAATAAGTTTACTAGCGCTGCTGATAAGCTATACGCCATAAATGTAGCTATAGATAAAATAAGTGATGATAGCATACTAAAAAATTATAGTAATGTATCTTTAATTGGCGGTGAATTCTTTCAAGGGCAGCTTAATACTGCAGATGTTCGTAATAAATTTTTTGAGCTAATTAAGCTCATAAATGATAAGCTATCTAGTAATGATATTACTATGTCTTGGATTAGTGCGTCACTGCTTATCGGTAACCAAGCAGACTTATATAAGTGCCTAGACATATTAAAAGAAAATCAAGATAAAGTATACATTACAACGTCGTATGATAGTATTGGTAGATTTAAGTCTAGCAAAATGAAAGAGACATGGATTTTTCATATGAAAAAAATTCATGAAAAATACCCAAAGATTAGAATTAATACAACTATCATACTTACGCAAGATGTAGTACAACGATATTTAAACGATGAATTTACATTCAAAAGCTTTTGTAATCAATACAATACTGAAGTTTTTTTGAAGCATACAGATCCTACTACTGTATTTTGGAAATCATTCAAAAACTTAGAACTACTAAAGTCAGATATCAAAAAGGCTATGCCATGGTTTATGGTTAATAGATCTGACTTCTTAAAGTTTCTTATAAAGTTTAAAAAACAAGAGCCTATTGACTTATGGTATAAGCTTTTTAATATTGTGTATAGAGCTGATAGCTTAGTTCAATTTAGAAATGGTCAGCATTCGCAATACACAATCGAAGATAGATTTAAGAATAAAGATATAGAGCACAATACAAAGCTAATTCTAAAATGTGGACATCCGGCAGATTACATGTGCTATGCAGATTCTGATAAATGCATGCTTTGTGATAAGCTAGCAATGAATGACGAGTAAAATGAATATAATAGATGCTGCAAAAAGATTTTATGGAATAACTACGTCTTACGAAGAAGCTGGCTATATTTTACCTGATGGCGCTATGCTAGATTTATCTGGTCGACATTTAGGCTTATGTGCAAGCTCTAGCAATAAAGTCATGCATTTTAGCTTTTTTGGCAGCAATAAAGATAATTTTTCATTAGAATCGTTATTTGACTATTTTGATTTCTTTTATAAGCCATATCCTGTTCTACAGTTCTTATATCATACTAAAGCTATAAGATTTAATGCAAATACTAATGTACCATTAATAGAAACTGTTGATAGCATTCCTACTTTAGATCAACTATTTGCATTACATAAGTTTTGTTGCGATAAAAAATGCTTATTAAGTGTAGTAAGCATTGATGGATATATTCGTAAACAAGAATATATGCGATTTGATACTATGCAAAGCGTAAAAGCATGGTTTATAAACGCGCAGCAATGCATAACAAATGAAAAAACAGACCAGTCTTTAATGCTTTATACTAGCGTAGAAAGAAAGCAAACAAATATTTTCTAATTTCATAAAATAAGTAACCATTAACGCTTTATATTATGAAGATCAATAGTATTAAACGACTGCTTGCGTCTACGCTATTGCCTGATAGCTTTAAGCTGCAAAATGACTATTTTATGGCAATGACAGCTACAAATCCTAAAGCACGACCAATAAGCGTAGAATAATTCTGTAAAATATACTTACAAGAATTTTGCTAAGTTCTGCGGTGTATATGACAAAGATAATACACCAGTTTGCGCGTTTAAATATACCAAAGTTGTGTTTAATGGACGTGTACTTTGCTTATCTGTTATATTCGTAACTAAGCTCGAACAAAGCTTAGCCAACAATGTTCTATCAGATCTTTTAGAAAAAGGCAAGCTATTTGGTGATGCATATAGCGGTCTTGCTACTACAAAGACTATTCTAAGTACTACATCTAATGCGTATAGAGACTTACTGCAAACGCGTGCATTAGAAAAGCATACAGCATTTGTTTCTACTAGCTTCGAAAACGGTCCGTTTATTGAGTTACAGCCACAGCAATATACTGCATGGAAACAGCATTTTTGTAGTGTATCAAATGCTAAAAACAAGTTCTATTTGATAATTCCTGGCAATGGATTTAGCTCATCATCGTTAAAAACTAACCTTGGCAAATGCATCACTCTAGAGCAGTATACTGCACTGCTACTTAAAAAATCTAGCTCTTCATCTGGTTCACCTCAAAGTCCAAAGCTTTTCAGGCCAATTCCTAACAATAAGCTTATTGATGATGATTGGAAGGCACTGTTTGATAGCAATAGCTATTCAATGCTAACAAGCAATAAAGCTATTGCGTATATTGCTGAAACAACGCAATCGCCAGCTGCGCAAATAAACGCAAAGCTTAAGTATAAGCTAAAGTATAAAGTTAATGAGCTAAGCGAAAAGAGCTTAATTGCATTTGTAGCTACGCTTAATAAGATTGGTCTTACTGTTACTAAAGATGAGCTATCAGACGGACGAATTCTGTCTAAAGCGTTTTCAGCGCAAAAGAGCAAAGACAAAACTCTTATATTCTATTATGTAAAGCGTACAGACAAGCAGAATAATATATCTGCTAGACTGTATTTTGAATAAAGGCAAATGCTATGTATGAAAAAGCAATTGATTTAATCAAAAAATACGAAGGCTTTAGTGCAAGACCATACAAATGTCCTGCAGGTGTGTTGACAATTGGTTATGGGCGTACTATCGATGTACGTCCATATGAAATAACGACTGAAGAGGCAGAAACAATCTGGCTAGATAAATATGTAAAAACAATTGCTGATCAAATACTAGCATTAGTAAATGTAGATCTCAGCAATAACCAGACTTGTGCATTGATTGATTTCGTATACAATCTTGGCATTGGTAACTTCAAATCATCTACACTGCTTAGAAAAATAAATCAAGGTGATTTCTCTGCTGCAGCTAATGAATTTCTTAAATGGAATAAAGCTGGTGGTATTGTTCTTAAAGGCTTAGAAAACCGCAGAATCGCAGAAAGAATGCTGTTCTTAGATATTGCTGAATAAAAAATGCCAGGTCCTTACGTTTTAAGGCTACCTGGCATTTTAGTATATGCGTAATTAGATAAAGAATTTATTGCTTTGATTATAGCGATTAATCTGATCTTTTAGCTTTTGATTTTCTGCTCTAAGCTTAGCTAGTTCTAGCTCTTCTTCAAGACGTTTACGCTCTTCTTGAAGCTGACGCATTTGCTCATCAAAACTTGAGCAAATTGGTGATGATGCGTTAGTCTTCTTTTCTTCTTTAATGCAAGACTTAGGCTGCTCTGTTGGCTTATTAACAGCATGCTTTGTATAATCAGCTGTAGCGTTATCAGTAGCTTGCTTATACTTGGCAGCTGCTTCTTGCTTACGCTGCTGCTGCTTTTGGATAGTCTCTTCTAAATATCTAAAAGCATTGTCAAATTCGTGATTATTCATTCTTGATAAGTCTGAAATGATGCTGTCAGGATATTTGCTAATAGAGCAAATGCCTGTCAATGAATTATTATGATCTTGTGTTAGTAGTTCTCGCATTAAACGCTCTAGCTCAAGCATATGCTCTACCTTATTAATGTAAATTTATCTAGTTTATAACTGCCTGGTGGCAAGATATACTCTAATTCATTATTAAACTTAAGTACGCGTAAATCTGCTGCTACGCGTTTTGGTATGATAAAACTTATTACTATGCCGTACTTCTTACGCTTAGCAAAGTACTGTGCTATATTAGATGATGTAGACCAAGAGCTAACATACTGCTCATTTAGCATTAGCTGATCGCCAAGGCTCGTTATGAATGCTATTCGTTGCTTAGCTGTTCTAAACGATCTTGCTTGTTTATTTATAAACGAATAGATGGCTCATTGCCAAAATAGTACAATAAGTCATCTATTACGTTTGTCAACGCTTGCTTAGCTTCAGCAGAACCATCTAGATAATATCCATATAGCAAATCAGAGCATGTGTCAAAGCTATGCTTCGGCATTTCCAAGATATTCTAGAGTGATATACTCTAGCTCTTCATCTTTGCTATCTACACGATATGCATCATAGATATCCATAGAAACAGAATCAATAAATGGATATGCTGCAATATCTGATGCTACTTTACGTAAAGAATCTAGCATATTTGCCAAAGTAGCATGCTCTTTGCCTTCGCAAAATACACAAAAATTATTTAGCTCTGAGAACTCATTACCAGGAATAAGCATACAAGCAATACAGTTGCATCGTTCTACAGCGGCTAGCATCGCATTAGTAGCCAAGTAGCAATGTGTAGACTCATCAGAGCCAGAAGTATTGATGTCATCAGGAAAGTCAGCTTGCACAACATCTCTTGCAAAGTGAACAGTAAGTTTACCATATACACAAGTATAGTTTGAATAATGCTTCTTTTTAAGAAGACGATTAGACATACGACCACGCTTACGTAGGCCTGGCAGCTTATGCTCTTTGCTATGGCAGTTCACAATAAAATCATGCAGACGAACAATATCAATAGTAGATGCTGCAATTGTCATAAATCACTCCCTAAATTTGTGCTAATTGGCATAGGCAAAGATGGCGTAGAATTACCAAGTGCAATATCTGCATCTTCACCATGCGGCATATCAGAAATACGCATAGTTGCGTAATCAATCTTCATAGTAAATGGAAAAGCACGACCGCTACGAGCTTTCTGCTGCTCAATCTTAAGAATACCTGCTTCTTTAGTCTCTTGCGTTGCAACAAATACCCATGCGCTATTTGCATGCTCAACCATTGTACGGCTATATCGAACTACGCCTTCTGCATTAACCTGGCACAATAAAATATTAACTCGGTTTGTTGCTTTAGCGTTAACTTTAGCAATACGTGCCATCTTGCCAAGCTCTTGCCACTGATTATCGCCATCAGCACCAGCAAGTAGTGAGATATAGTCAATAATCACGACGTCTGGATTATACGTAGACACTTCTGCATAAATCTCATCAATCGTAATATCTCTATCTGGCTCGTAGATGTAAACTGCACCACCAATCTTTGCAATCTTTTTGGTCCACGCAACCATCTTCTTGTAAGCAACGTCTCGCTCAGTTTGATTAAGCTTATGGTTTTGGTTGATAAGAAGTGCGTCAGTCTTAGTAACATTTGCAATAAGACGTGCAGTAAGCTCTCGTCGTGTCATTTCAAGCGGAACTACAACAACTCTATAGCCCATTGCTGCTTGCTTAGCTGCAAGATCAATGGCCATAACAGACTTGCCAGCACCAGTAGAACCGCCGATAATTGTAAGACCACCTCTAGCAAAACCACCATTTACATCATCATACGTCTTATAGCCTGTTGGAATTAAATCATCTTTGTTCTCACCGTATAAGATGTCTTTGATCGTTGCAGTAGAGTTATTACCTTTACCAAATCGAAGCGTTTCTGCATTAGCTTGTTTTGTAACTCTAGCTTCCATAATAAGGTCGCTAGCGCTTTCAATCATCTTTTCAACATCAAGCTTGCCAGATTCAAGACTAGTACTAACTTGACTGCTAAGTTCAAACAAACACCGCAATTGACGATACTTGTTAAGAACTGATGCTGCTTTCTTAGCTTCATCTACAGACTGAATGTCTGCCGCTGATTGCCTGAAAAAGTCTCTTGCAGATTGCGTAATCTCAGGATCTTCAATGATTGTTCTGTACGTAGGCTGAGAACCAGACGTCTGTATATGCTTCTTGATGTTTTCATACAGCTCTTTGCTCTGCTCATCATAAAAGTAAGAAGCATCTACAGATGCTAGCAACGTACCAGATATAGATTTATCAGCATGGCATAGTCCTCTAAGAACGTTAAGCTCTGCTTTTACACTTACAATTTTTGCCATAGCGCTCTCTTATGCTACTTTATTTGATACGACTAAGCTAGATGCATGATAGTAAATGCTGTGTACTGGAACATGCAATGTATTACTAGCGAGTGATATAGGATCTATGCCACTAGCAATCAATACTTTAGGAATATTCCAGTACTTATCTAGCAAATCGCGTACTTGCTCTATTCTATACTGTGAGCTCTCAGCGTATACAGTAGAAATGATAAGAAACTTCGGCTGTAGTATGCTAAGTACTGGTTGATCAGCAAGCTTATTAATCGTATGCCAAACAATACCAGATGCTGCCTGAGCTCCGTATTTCTTTAAGTAAATAGAAACCAATCTAGCAGCAAAGTATGAAGCATGCATGTAGTCTGGATCACTTGAGACTATATACGTTTGTGCTCTATTAGGATATCTGCAAAAGCGCTCAAACAACGTCTTCTGCATTTGCGAGCTAAACACTTTTGACTGGTCCAAGCGCTTAGCTTCAGGATAAAACGTAGTAGGCAAGATACGCTTTTCTTTTACAGTCCATACATAGCCTGGAACTATGCTCATTAGAGCTGCTGTTTTTTCAACAGGCCAAGGCTCTCGAAAGTCTATTTGCAATTTTGTTCTTGTCATAGCGTTGCTTCGCACAGCTTAGAAAACACAGTACGCATAAGATTCGTAAAAGATGCTAGCTTATATTTCTTTTCTGGTGATAAATCTAGCATCTTGCCTTCTTCTAAGCAATTTGCTTCTATAATAATCTGCAATACGTTGTCTTCTACATTTGACTTTGGAATTAGCTCAAATCTAACATCAAAAATAGAAAACTTAGTATTAGACAAATGCTTTATATCTATATCATCTAGCTTGTGCTCTTTCAGTATAGAATCGATGATCTTCCAAAATACATCTAAAACGGTAACAATTAACTCTTCTGGATCTTCATGACAATTCTTTGTCGTTCTCATTGATGTCGCCATTCGTAAATCCTGCCAAGCTGCGGCCGGTAATAATGCAAGCCAGCAGCATGAAAAATAGTTTAAATCCATCCATACCTTCTCTCCTAAGGAATTGATAATAACTATTTAAGACATAAAAATGCAGGATGCTTGATGCAATATCCTGCTAAAGCAATTATTACTTAAGACGGAGTCGCTTAGCAAGAAGCATAGAACAACCGCAGTAATCAGTCTTGATCTCAGCTTTGCTAAGATTAGCAGTAAACGTCTTACCGATGTCATTAGCGTAAGCAAAAGACGTAGCATACCAAACAACGAGCATGTTGTTAGCAGTCTTGAAGACATACTTGATCTTACCATCGAAGTCGTACTTGCTAGGCATAAATGCTGCGTAAACGAGCTTCATAGACGTTGCTTTTTCAGTAATCAGCTCAGCAGCTACTGCGTCTTTGCAGATATTATTAGCTTTACGACTAAATAAGTAAGAAAGCATTTTCGCAACAGACTTATCATGAAACATGCCGTTCATCGATTTGGCATCTTTGAGCATGAAGTAAATGCTTTCTTGAAATTCGTTACGGCTGATGCTTTCAAGCTCATCAATAAGCTGATCGATAGATTCAACGTGTTCGGCTTCGATAGAGAGCGTGTTGATCGCTTTAAAAAACTCATGTGCTGCACACTTACAATAAACTGCGGCATTAGTATAGTCGCGGCAGTGCGTATACGATGCGTAAGCTTTCGTATACTGGTTGACAAAGCGAAGCATATCAGTAATGCTGTACTGATAATGCGAAAGAGCTTCTTGGCGAGTTTCAACAATATCGTCAAGAATTTCGGACTTTGAAAAGTACGTCTTGCAAGAAAGAGATTTCAAGCAATCAAGACCAATAGTCGCAAGACTACCATTGATGCGAACAACGCTCATAGCAAGACGTGCACGAGAGCTGTTGCAAATAGCGCAGAACTTAGAGTGCTGAACAAATTCAAGCTCGTCAGCAGAAAGTTCATCACCAAAGTAAGAATGCGTCGAATAGTTGTAGTTGCCTACAAAGCTAAGACCTTGGCATTCATAAGAAATGTCAAAGTAATCTTCACGCGAGAAGCTAATGCCGCTGCGCTTATCAATATTGTACGTCGCAACAAAACCGTGTTCAGTGCAGAACGCCTTCCAAGCTTCAAGCTTATCAATCAAAGACTCATAAGTCTTGACAATCGAAAACGTACCTTGCATGATGCTCTCCTGTGCAGCAAATTGTTTGGTTACTAATATTATAACAAATGCTGCACAGACTGTACACAGCTTTTGTAAATTATCTCTCGATAGCTGCCTTTAACGCAATTACGCTATCACGTTGTTCATCTGTAGCATACGTCATATCAATCTTAATAGTTTCTAGACTGCTGTAATATGCGTATAGAGCTTCTACTTCATTTAGCTTTAGCTTCTCGATTAGCTTAACAAGCACTAGTTTATTTGGCATTCTAGTACCTGTCAAAAACATATGCATATACGATGGACTAATATCTGCTTGCTCTGCAAATGCTCGAAGACTAAGCTTTCGCTCTTCTTTAATGCTAGTAAGATAGTGACTAAACTTCATGATATTTCTCCTTGATAAAAATGACTTTAGTGCCAAGAATACTAAGTAATGCACAATGCAAAAGTGCTTTACCTAAAACAGATTTAGATTTGCAACTAGCATAATGCAATACGTCTGAATTACGAATGCAACTGCCTTTACATGCTAATATGTATGGACAGCTCGGACAGTTGTTGCGAAGCGACCAATGCTTGAACTTGTCTACTTTAACATTATCATAGTCATAGATGCTGCCCATAGACCATTGAGACGGCAGTACATTATGACAGCTTAGAACATCGCCTGTCATGCTTACGCTTAATGTATCAGAGTCTGCAGCATTACATCTGTTCGGCAATGCGTCTATAGGCACACGGTATACTAGACGGCGTATAACGTCTATTAATCTTGATTGAATAGCTTTACATATTCTAGATGATGCGTCAGACTGTGTAGTTATTGCTTGTTCTAAGCTAGAGACTAGACGCTGCTCTTGCTGCTTAGTAAATTTAGTAAACTCAACAGCGTTCTTAGAATGCGCAAGTACAACATCTTCATAGTTATACTCTACACTATTGCCAAGTTTATCAGCAAAGTACTTATCAAGCGCGTATAGGTCTACATTGTACTGACTTAGCACAGTGTTTATATAAAATCGAAGATTATTTTGCTGATAAGTACGCTGAGCATAAAGCCAAAGCTCGTGCTGTTCTTTTAGCGGATCTTCTGAACGCAAATACTGAGCAGTACCGTCGTGGCTTAACGCTAGCTCTATACGATTATCAACAAGCAAGTCTATCTTACGCTTTGACAACAAAGAGCCATTAGAAATTGTCCATATTTTGCAATCTGCAAACTCTTTTCTAAGATATGGAATAAGCTGCTCTAGCAATGGCCAATACACGAATGGCTCACCACCCCAAAGCTCTATTTTCTTTAAGCAAGATAGATCAAGAGTAGACTTCAAGCTGTTAATAAGCTTTACTGCATCGTCAAATGACACAGCTTTAGACGTATAGTTATCGCCACTGGCTTGAATACAATACTTGCACTTAAAATTGCAGTTAACACCAAGCTGCAGCTTTAGATTTCTAATCTTTTTATCTTTCTTAGGAAATTGATAGACTTCATTAGTAAAGTCAAAAGGCTGCTTTGGATTTTCTTCACGCGCTAGTATAGTATGTGACAAATGCTCAAAGCTAAGCACTTGGCCATCATAGATAAGCTGCGTCTTTACGCTATCATATAGTAGTGTAAGACCAGATTCTAGCTGTACTTCAAAAAGTGCCATAATAGTACGTACAGAGTTATTCTTATAAAGAGTATTTATATTATAACACAAAATATGTGTACAGCAGCTCTTCAAATTTAATCATATTATCATTTTTTATAAAGCATATACTAGCATGGCACTAAAAGCTGATAGAGCGCAAATTAGGCCTCTAAGAACATACACATCTGGTAGAGTTCCAGCTGCGGCTGAGATGGCTGTTGGTGAAATCTTTATCAATGCCGCTGATAGAACTCTTGGCTTTAAAAACAACGACAACTCGATTAAGTATATTGTTGGTAAAGCAGGCGATGGCCAAAATGATGTAGTACACATCTCTGGCAATGAGACAATTACCGGCGTTAAAACATTTACACAAACAATTATTGGCACATCGCAACGTGCTCTATGGGGTGATTTAGCAGAATTCTATCTACCTGACAGTCAATACGAGCCTGGCACGATTGTAGAAATTGGTGGTGACAAAGAAATTACTGCAGCAACAGCTAAAGTTTTTGGTGTTGTGTCTACAAAACCAGGCTTGCTGATTAATACTGCGCTAGAAGAGAAAGGTGGAATTCCTGTTGCGCTTATTGGTAGAGTGCCTGTAAAAGTACTAGGCAGAGTTGATAAAGGCGATTATATTTTGCTAAGTCAGCATAGACCTGGCATTGGTATTGCTAGTAAAATGCTGCGTAATAGTGATAAGTCTAGATTAGTCGGTATTGCACTTAAAAGTGCACATGTGCCAAGAGGCAAAGTAACATCCGTGCTTTGTACTGTTCATAGCTGCATTGCATAAAAAAAATTGGTCAGTAGAATCAATATCTACTGACCATTTTTATTAGCATACGAATTCAGATTCTATGCAGCCATATGAGCTGTCATGCTCGCTTGATGACATACTAGAGTAATGCTTGAGAAGCGCTGGACCAGCAAGTACAGCAAAAATCTCTATCATTATACGAAAAATCAAGATCGCACTTACGCTCTAAGCGCTTAAAGATTGTTATAAGATCACATTTCTGCGTTTCATTAAAGCACACATCGTGCATGGTACTCTTCGTGCATTACGTTACAGTATCAAGCATAGCTGAATTATATCTATTGCAGAAATACATGAAAATTACTGCACAAACTGCTTCGCAGCTGTATTGTATACGCCTTCAATAAGCCGTTGAGTATCTAGAATATAGCGTTGGCTCATCCAGCCACCGCGCAAATTGTAGTATGGTTCATACGAATTAGCTGCAAATGCAATATGCTCAAACGGCGATGCATGCATAGGATCTGCATTAGCAAGCCAAGAATAAAGCTTATTGTCTTCTTCAATCGTAGAAAGCTTCTTAGTCACATTAGAAAGAATTGTGCAACGAGCACTACGAGAAACTGCATGTGTAATGCAATCTTTTAGTGATTCAGTATTACGTTCTTCTTCTGTAATGAATGGCAAATGAGCTATGCCAAATTTTGCAGTCTCATTGGCGTATTCTACAGCTTGGCCAATGCACTTAGCTAGAAGATGCATAACAGGCTCTACGCCTTTCGCTGCTGCACGAGTATACAAGAAGTTATCCCATTCAGTAGCAGTAATTACAGTAGATGTTCTGACATACGGTTCTAAGACTCTATTAATAATCTGCTTATGAAGGTTGTACTTTTCTGACCAATGCTTTGCTGTATCAACAGTATGCTGCATAAGCTCAATATACTCTTGCTTAAAAGCTGCGGCTACTTCTTCTCCAAGAACAACATCTGCATTCATGCCAGACTTATTGATGCCGAGCTCTGCAAAAAATGCCGGATCTTTAGTAATACGCTCACAATAAATATTAAATGGCGTTGCACGGCTAGATCCAGAGTTACGAGATAGCTGACGATGCGTCATAATCTCAGAGTGAATGTATCTTGGATATTCGCAAAGCAGTGTTGCAATAACCTTATTAGAATATGCGTTTTTAGTTGCAGCAACCAAAGAAACCTTTACTTCTGAATCAGTGAAAACTTTATAAGCTTCAACCATTTTATACACCTTTATGCTAGATACGCTGAAAACTACTACAGCTTCGAGAATAGTTGATAATTATTATTTAGAACCATGCATGGTTAATGAAGATCCATTAGAACCAGGAACATATGCCTTACCGAGTGATGTAGTCTTATTGAATCCGCCAAAAAATCAAAAGCCGTACAAAAGGTACAAGCTAAATGAAGACAAAACTGCATGGATTGAAGAAATAGACAATACAAAAGTTATAGAGTATAAGAATCATATGTTCTACTACTCTATGAATGACATACAAATGATAGACTTGCTGCTATGCCTAAATCTAAAGAAATACAGCTTGACAGATGCAGACGGAAATAATATAGTTCTAAGTAAAAAACAGCTCAAGAAGTTCAAGCAAAAGCATGCATATAAACTTCTTGAGCTGCTAAGATATCCTATTCTTTAGGAATTGAGTTCTGAGATAAGACGACCAATAAGCTCTCCGTATGCGTCATCTGCTGAGTAGCAATGATGGATAGGCTCTAAAACTGCAAGAAACTCTGGTTTTTTATTAGACACAAACCACAATTCTCTTTCTGGCTGCATGTCTGAAATAACAGAAGTCTGCAAGCTAGAAATGATATTATGCATCTTATTGTCAATACATTGCTCATTATCAGATGCATAGCTTTTGCCAACCAGCTTATTATAGATCTTATCAAAGAACGTCAGTTTTTCTTTAACTTCTGGCAGCGGTTTTGGACTTTCAGCATGCTTATACACATTTTGATATGAAATACGCTGCCAAAGATCATAGCTGCCATCTTCTGTATTGATGTAGTAACAACGAAGCTTCATAGCAGAGTATTCAGTTGCTGCAAATTCTTTATGCTTAGCAAGACACACAAACTCTTCATAATTAGAAGATGTGAACAGCTTATGCTCAAATAGCGCTGCATTAGCAGTATCGTATAAAGCACGATATGCATTAGCATACAGCTTTGAAGATTCTCCGCATTCAAACTCAATAGTAGTACTGCTACGTTTATACGTAACGCTTACAACATTTTGCAGAGTAATCTTTAAACGACCTGCAGACTGTTCAAGCTGTGCAGTAAATGTCTCAAAAAATGCCTGGCAAAAATCTTGATCCAAATATGGCACATTATAGAGCTGCATAGAAATAGTGCGGTTATCTGGCAAGCCGCATGCTAGTAAAACATCGCATACATCTGCGATCTTGCCTTTAACGCTAACCGGAACAAATCGTAAAACTGCCATTTTTGCTCTCTTTCAAATTTAATAGCATTATGTCAAAAAGGACTGCTCATGTCATATTTCACATTAGATGATGTTAAGCAGTTAGCACATGCAGACGGCTGGAACGTAGATGATAAGCCATATGCATATGCTGATGATACTGTTTTAAAAGCATATCTATTATTTAAGTATCAAATCTCAGAAGATTTTGAGCGTATTAAGATGGCGTGTCTTATTGGATCTAAGTCTGCGCTTGATCCAGACATATCATTCGAAATACCACAAGCTCCGAGAGTTGGTTCGTACTTGCAAGTTAACTGTAAAGTTAAGCCTGGCTTGATGCTAGGCAAAGCAGAAACATGCAAGATTTCATCATCCATTCCATTATACACATATGTTGATGGAACGTACACAGAGTTGCCGTCAGAGTATGAATTTACTTACGGATTTGGCCAAGGCTTCAGCTTTTCATGCATGATTGAAGATGAAAATGCAGTTGAGCTGTCTATTAAATCAGAGCATTTAAACGAAGTACTGAATATTACTAAATTCTTACCATTTAAGCTTAATAAACCTGCAAAACCAAATATTCCGTCTGTAAATGATAACAGCGTTATTGGTATTTGCAAAATTGGCTCTGCAATAATGCTATAATTCTTTAAGGATTTTCTATATTATGTCATTCGTAGAGAAAAACTACAAAAACGGTGATACTTTATTTGCCAATGATCTTAATAATTTAGTAAGTGGCATTAAAGAAACTAAAAATAGCATTGCTGCAAAAGCTAATGCTAATGATGTTTTTACAAAGACTGAAGTTACAGAGGCTTTAGAAGCTAAAGCAAATGTAGCAGATGTTTATACAAAAGTAGAAGTTAATAATGCTTTGGCTGAAAAAGCAAATGTGGCAGATGTCTACAGCAAAGCTGAAGTTGATGCTAAAGTTGCTACAGTTTTTAGATATTGCGGTGTTGTTAATGCTATATTTGATCTGCCTAAAGATAATAATCTAGCTGGTGATGCATACAAAGTATTAGAAGATAAAAATGTCTATGCTTGGAATGGCACATCTTGGGATAACCTCGGTGAAGACGTTGATTTAACACCATATCTTACTAAAGAAGAAGCTGCTAAAGCATACGCAACGGTAGATACAGCTGCTAATATTGAACTTCAGCTAGAAACTAAGCTGGCCATTACTGATGCTGACAAAAAGTTTGCATTAAAGACAGAATTACCAGATGTAAGTGGCTTTGCTACTACTGCTGTTGTTGATGAAAAAATTAAAACAGCTGAAACTGCTGCTAATGAAAAATTTGCATTAAAGACAGAACTTCCTGATGTTTCTGGCTTTGCTAAGCAAGCTGAAGTAGACGCTAAGTTTGCAGAATCTACTGCAAATGCAGACAAAAAATATGTTGCTAAGTCTATAGTTATAGATAGAGTTGGTTATACAACTGTAAACTCTACTGGCACGTCTGTCAGCTTAAACGCTGTTGATAGCAATAAAGCTGGTAAGCAAGCTAGCGTAGCTATTGATACGCAAAGCATTATGCAAATGGTCAATGTTAAAGACGATAAAGTTAGTAAGAAAGCTACTTTAATTAACATGACTGTTGATGCGCTTGAGTTTAAGCGTCGTACAGAAGACGGTAAGATGTATTCTGTAGAAGTAGTTGATCTAGCTAATAATGTTGCTAAAGTTAGTGCGCTTGAAACTGATATAGCTAGAAAAGCTGATGAAACTGCTGTAAACGCGCAGTTGAGTCTTAAAGCAAATATTGCTGTTGAAGGCGATATGCTAGTTGTCAATTCTAAGATTGCAGAGCTTGAGCAAAAGATTCTTAATCTTAGTAAGACAAATATTGTTGAAGAAACAATCTCTGCAGATGCTAATTACAACCAGCCAGATGCTGACTTAGTCATTACTGGTGGTGATCAAGCTATTACAGAAAAAACCGACATTGTTGCTAAGAGCATCAGCTTAAATCAAGCTACAGCAGAAAATGCTGTTTTATCTGCTGTTGCATCATCTGGTAGCATTAGCATGCAAAACTTCTCTAACAGCGGTGATTTACCAAAATCTACGTCTAATGCAGCAGTTAAGCTGAACTCTAATGATACAGTCATCATCAACAAGTCTAACTTCAGTCAGACTGGTTATAACAGCGTTGAAATTGGTTTAAATAACACTGCTCCAAAGAGTATTTCAATTGATGGACTTGACTTTACTGCACCATTAAGCAATAATGCTATTCTTATCTTTGCACATGCCAAAGATGCAGTAATCAATATTTCTAACTGTCATTTTGCAGACGTAAGCAATGCTCTACGATTATCTAATCGCCTAAACGTACCTGCTACTATCAATATCGTTAACTGCACGGTTGATAAGTGGGATTCTTGTGATAAGTGGGCTGGTTTCCTTATCATGGAAGACTATACATCTAGTACTGCTGAAGATGCTATTGCAGCTAAGCGCTTCACTAACCTTACGATTAACTTTGTTAATGTCAAGGGTCCTGGCGGCAAGCTTATCAAGCCTGATGACGTTGCTAGTATCTGTGGTACAAACAATGCTGCACAGCAGGTTATCTATGTCTACCATGATGCAGATGATGAGGTCAAGCCGTACAGCTCTGGTCTCTATCCAAAGATGACTTTTGCATAATTTAATAATAGCGCTGAGCTTTAATGCTTGAGTTTTCAGAGGGAATATAGAGAAATTTATGTTCCCTTCTTTTTTATACGAAGAATTTAATGTCTGCATTACTATGCACGGCTTTTAACGGAAGTATAACTATATGAGCAATATTATTGACAACTCTACAGCAAAAGAACCAATTATCTCTGTATTTGCTGCTGAAATTGTAGAATATATCTACAAGAATACTAAGCGCTTTTCTAATGTTGCTATGCAGGATTCATCTATCGAATTCGACATACCAATTACGCTTATAGTAAACAAAAGCAATGTAAAGGGCATCATTTCACGTATTGATGCACTATGCAATAAGGCAGCTGGCGATTGCGGCCTTGAGTATGAAGGTTTCAAGATTGCTGAACGAAAGAGCATTGCTAGCTGCAATACTGAAGAATATCAAGTCATTACACATGTGTTCTCTATCGTCTCTGAAGATGATGAAGTAGAAATCGACATCTGTGTAATAGCAAGCAACCTTATTAGCTCTAAATTTGCAACAATTACTATTGAGCCAGTAATTGAAAATATGCATTAATTGCTAAGCAAGCTGGCAAAGAGAGTATAGACGCGTATCTATGCTCTCTTTCTTTTTATCTACAAAAAAAATTTAATAGCGTACACTATTTAGCTAAAAGCGTAAAATGGTTAATAACTCATCTGCAAAAGACCAAAATATCATTACGCTAGTGCTAAGCGCCCAGCAAAAGATTTGTAAAAAGATTGAGCGTTACAGCATACATAGAAAGCTACTAGCTGATGCGCTTGATGCACCTAGCTATTATTGCTTGCAAGTGCAGCAATATGTTTAGTATACTAGTTATTGAAAAATCTTTAAAAATCTTTATATGCTAATCTTATCGAATAAACGATTGTTAAAAGCTGATTCTGCTAGTTCTAGCTTTATTGATTTCACTAAAGTAATTGATAGTCTGCATACTAGAGACAGCAGACTTCTTTATACTACAAATAAAAAGCATGGAAAAGGCTTTAAGCTAAAAGTAGCATTTGTCTTAAACGAAAAGAAGTTTTCGCAAGATGACTACTGCGACAGAATTATGGATAGCGTTCTTGCAAATGCAGCTAAAAATGATTATAATCCTGACTTAATTAATTGTAGAGCGCTTACGCCTGAGATAAAAGCAGAAACAACTCCAGTTGTAAATGGCATGAATGGCTTAAACTACACAATTATTAGCAATAAGCTAATTATTAAGTATACTGCCAAAGATAATAGCAAATTAGAGACAGAAATTGCATTCAGGCTAGAAGAATTTACTTGTGGCAACCGTATGATTATCGAAGTAAAAACTGTTTAAATGCAAATTTAATATTAGATTTTATTAATGGTTTAGCACTGCTTTAAGCAGCGCTGTCTTTATAAAGATAGTAAAAATGGCAACAAGAAGCTCTTTAAGCGATGTTGAATCCTTAACGTCGTTTGCTCAGCTATGGAACTTTGACTTAGTCTTCGACAACTTGCCACCAGGAGTCTCAGGATCGCTACGAGAGATGACATTTCGTTGCCGATCTACTACTTTGCCTTCGCAAGAGCTAGAAGATATGCTCATTGAACTTCATGGCGTATCTATTAATCGTGCTGGTCGTGCTACTAACGACCATCACTTTTCTGCCACTTTCTTAGATTCTGAAGCATGGGATATCAGAAATGCCTTTATCCAATGGCGTGAGCTTATCCGCTCTTGGAAGAAGAATACTGGTTCCTCAGCTGATGTTTACGCAACATCTGCGACAATTATTGTCTATGGTGATGATGGCCAAGACATTAAGCGTGAAATCAGCCTAAAGAAAGTTTGGCCACAAAGCATTGGTGAAGTTTCGTTTGAAGGCAATTCATCTGGCCCTGGTGAATTGAATGTAACGTTCTCATACGATTACATTGATGAATAATCTTAAGGATAAAAGTATAAAATGAGTGAAACATTCGATCTAAACCTGTCAGGAGTGATGACTGATACAGTGTCAATTACTGACTACAAGATGGTCTCGCCAGATGTAGCTAGAGTAATGATCTCTTTTACAGGTAAGCAGACGCCATCTAAGATCTCTGCTTCAATTGCAGATATTACAGGCAATCAGGCATCTGTTATTGAAAACAGCTTCAGGCTTGTGTCTGATTCTGCCGCCGTTGGCTTTATTCGTTCTAATAGAGAAATTCGTGCGCTTAGCAAGAAAGAAATTACTGCTGGTTATAAGTCTGCCAGCGCTAATATTCTAATGTCTAATGAAGACGATTCTCTTTGGGAAGTTAAGTCTGTTGGTGGTTCTACGTATCTTGCTCGCCAAGATACAGAAAATCTTGAAGATCTAGTAACAGCTGTTGCTAACTACAAGACTATTAATGCTCCGAAGCTTCAAACACTTGCGTCTGTTATGCCTTCTCGCAATGAGCTAGTTGCGTTCGTTGCTGACACTGGTAATGTTGATTACGGTTTTGTGACATCTACTGGTGTTAATAAGGTTAAGCTAGTTGCTAGCAGCACCAAGAAGCCAGTCATTGCTTCTACTGACCGTATTATTGGTTCTTATGAAGTTGAAATCGATGCTAAGACAAATAATGCTGTTCGTCGTAAGTTAACGCATCAAGTTCGTGCAGCTGCTAAGACTGATGAAGAGATTAAGTCTACAATGACTGATTATTATACAGCTCTTTACAGCTATGATCCTGAATACCTTGAAAAGGTTATCAATCAGATCAATGAAACTAGCTTTGCTTAATTAGTAAAGATCTAGATAAAATAAATGCTCTGTAGCGTAATGTTACAGAGCATTTTTTATTTAATGAAATAGTATTTAGATGTCCTTGCCTTCTTTACGGAAGCGTTCAACTACTACATTGTACTTCTTAAGATAGGCTTCAGAAATATCATCTGCAGACATGCCTTGCGCAAGCATAAGATTAACAAGAAAAAGAAGGCAATCAGTAAGTTCTTCTTTTACTTCATTATGGTCACGAGGACCTTTATTGCATGGCTTCCAAGACTTATCTGCTGCAAATACTTCACCAATCTCGTTATAAAGACCGAATGCGTAATATGCTGCAAGCGACTCATTAACCTGTGGAAGCTCTACATCGAATGCAGCTTTTTGCAGCTTAGCCTGCTTCTCAAATACATCATTTAGTGTAAGCATATACACTCTCCTTTTCTATACCTACTTTAAAAACGTTAATGCCGTTTTTAACTAAAAAATCAATACCGTCTGAATCTCTATACAAAGACTCAAAATAAACAGATTTAATGCCTGCTACGTTAATAAGCAAAGCGCAGTTCATGCACGGCGAATGCGTTATAAACAGATTAGCATTTTCTGTTGATATGCCTGACTTGGCTGCTTTACCAATAGCATTAAGCTCTGCATGTTGAACTTCTTTATTAGTAACCAAGCAGCCATTGCAATCTGTGTGCTCACATGTATTATCATATTTAGCTGGCATGCCATTCCAGCCAATAGATATGATAGAACCACCTTTTTCAATAACGCAACCAACTTTCAATCGTGTTGCATATGAGCGCTCTGATACAAGCTTAGCAATAGACATGTATGTTTTAATGTCTTTAAGCTTCATACTCTGTAATTGCTCTTGCACATGCATAAAAGTCATCTTTTCTATCATAAATGCGAAGCATTGTCTTTACAAAAAAATTGATGCGGTTGCATGCTTCCAAACGTGAAACATCATTGATGCCTTCACCAATTTCGTTTAAGCAAAGCTGCAATTCTTTAATACTTGCAGAGATATGAGGAAAATCGTTAAGAATGTGTAGATCAAACTTATTTTCGATAATAGACACTGTCTTTTCCGCAATTACTAAAACATCTAGCACTGCTGCGCCTTTCATATATGAGAACGAAAGAAATGCTGCTGCTTGATTAGGATCTTTTGTAAGCTGCTCTTTTATAAAATCAAGTGTAGACTCTGTAAGAGACTCTGCATAAGCAAAATAAGCAAAAACAGTAATAGAGAAAAACTCTCTATCATCTGCATTATATGCATTTCGCTTAGAAAAGAAATCCAAAAAGCTCATTTATATCTCCTTAAGCTGATAGAATATATTTATTATTCTACGTAAATCAACTCATATCTATCATATGATGACAATTTAGAGCAGCTAACAATAGAATTTGCAACTTCAATTCTAGCGCAAGCATCTTTAGTAACAGACCAGTAAACTGCTGGTACACTGCTTTTAATAGATGAACTGAAATAGACAATAGCTGCAGCCAAAGCTATAACGCATATAACGTCAAGAACTATACGCATACGTTTCTCCTTGCAGATGCGTAACCAAAACTATGGCAATATTATAACACAAAAGTTGTGTACATGGCAAACATGAAAAATCCCTCTAGAAACGTATATTGTCTCTAGAGGGATTCTCATGCTGCAGAACAGAGCAGAAAGGCCAAACGAACTCTGTGCTAGATTACATTCTAGCTCGTTTTCAGATAGAACTTTACTACTATCTGCATTTCAGCCTTATCGTTTCAGGAGATTGACTATTAAATAAAATTATATCCAAATTCTTTAAGCTGTATTTTTGTCATTTCTAGCAGCTCTGTCAATGATGGCATATAAGAAATAACGTCTATCTTAGAAAAAGATACTTCGTTAGTCTTAGTAACGCTGACTTCTGCTGTTAGTGCAGGCTCTGCATTATCCTTAATAAGGAATAAATTAAGTTGAAATTTGTTAGGCTGTTTATTAAGCTTAGTATTGATAGGTGTTAGCTTAATATAAATATCTTTCTTCATATTTCAAGTGTAATTGCTTTAAGACAAGGCACATCTAGATTTTGCAGCATTTCTAGAACAGAGTCTCTATCATCAATTGCAATAGCAATCTCTGCTATAGACTTGATCTTTACAATATGCTCTAGCTTATATTTATAGTCTTGACGGTAGTCATGATTCTTACGCATAATAAGCTTATACTTATCAAAACCTTGAGCGTTAAGCCAATTTTCTGTATCTTGTCTAATACGCTCTGGACGACCTGTCAAAAATACAATGTAGTACTGCTTTGATAGATCTTTAACAAAGCTAATCATACTAGTAATTGGCTGATCATCTTTTGCTAATAAGTAAAACTCATCGTAGTTCTTAGGGCTTTGAGTGATATAATGAAGCCTATGCGATGGATTAGAAATAGTACCATCAATATCTATAATTGCTACTTTCTTATGCATATTGCTAGATTTTATACTGTATTATATTGCATTATACGCTATTTAATACTCTGCTAAGCATAGTAGTAGTATTGTCTTGAATGACATATACTATATGAGTACCGTCTAGTGTATTATAGGTAAGCCTAGCATTCTGAGAGGTAGTTTAGAGTGCACCTCTCGGGGCACTATAGAAGATTACTCTATCACTATACTAGCAGACTGTGTAACGTCCTCTATCCATAAAGACATGAACGTTACTTCGGGCACACGAGTTTGAATGGGGCTATCGACCAAATTTTTGGTTGTAATGTGCGTCAAGTATTGGTTGTAACGGATGGAGATCTCAGCAGTTACGTCTATCTCAGAGAACTTGAACGTCTTCCTCTCTATCTCCTGATCCGTTACCATTATTTCGTTTCCAGAAGAAAGCCTAACATACACAGTTGCTTGCGCCTGATTCCCTGGCGTGAAACAAATAGACAAAACAAGCTCTAAGCCTTCACCTACAGCCATAAGAAGGTCCTTATTAAGCATAAGAGACTCCTTCACGCTTAGACTTCAGTACGCCTGAATTGTTAGAGTCATATATGCAGGAACATCTTCGACAGTAATTATGTCTGGATGGTATTCGTATGTGCAGCTCAATCTGGCGCTCACGATTAACCCTATCATGTTTCCTGCATACTGCACAGAGATTTGACTTCCGATGTTTACAGGAATCACAACCTGACTCATCTCGGGGCCGTTGACAACAATGCTTTCGGTTTCCGTAAGAAAGGTTATCGGAGGCATGCCTGTGTATAACTCTCGAAATGTAAGGGTTAACTCCCCTTCGTACATTACCTCTTCGTACATTACCGCTTTGTTTGATAATAGCAGAAGGTCCTTGTTCAGCATCTTGAGCCTCCCAAGGAACTTTTTCTACATAGTACTCTAGATCGGTTTGAGTGTCTCTGGATCCAAGTACCCGTCTGGGGGGGTCGAAGGTTAGATACATGGTTTGATCGGCTTTTTCACTGAGGTTAAAAGGGTCTCCAGAAATGCTTTCCCCTGCAGAAATAGGGGAGTTCTGATATCCAGAAATGTAGACCTTAAATGCATAGCTTCTGTCTGTAGGTACGCACTTAGTGAGGTAATCATCCTCAAAGTATGCAAGAACGGCTAGTTTTATGTTGTTACCCCAAAAAGGTACAGGCGTTAATGTGCCGAAATAAGCGCTGTCATAACCATAATAATAGAATTCTCGCCTACTGAATTTACCAACTGTAAGCGCAACAGGTTGTTGCCTCTCAGTATTACCCATAAGCAGCTCTTTATTGCGCATACTATTCACTTTATCCAACCTTTTTGTCACCACTGAGAACACTCGGCATAGCAGGCCACTGTACATTCCTAGGGAATCCACTCTGTTCAGGGATATCTCTAAGAGCCTGTCTGTAAG